>Ga0334722_10000910_pt1 | contig 40333 bp, 38 predicted proteins | sample C3_bottom_MG_FD_207210 | JGI IMG/M metagenome (GOLD analysis project Ga0334722, IMG submission 207210) | Sediment microbial communities from Yellowstone Lake, YNP, Wyoming, USA - C3_bottom | ecosystem: Environmental > Aquatic > Freshwater > Lake > Sediment | place: USA: Wyoming | collected...
CAGAGGCGGCCCGCAAGAAAAAAGCAGAGGCCGCAAAGCTGGAAGAACAGAAAAGGGTTCTGGCAGAGGCCAAAAAACCGGTCCCGATAAAAGCAGACATAAAAAAACCGGAGCCGAAAAAAGCAGAAGCGAAAAACACGAAAGAAGGGTTCCACGACCTGCACCTGAACATCATCAAGGTCTACCCGGAGAGCGATGTGCCGGAGCTCCACGTCACCAGCAAGGTCAATCCGCAGGTCATCTCCAAGTATGCGGAAACCAAGGATCAGTCGGGGAAATACTACCGGACAAAACAGGGCATGCTGCTCTGCGAAGCCGGTCCGTGCCAGAAGACGTGGTCGTCTACTTTCGTATATACCGACGAGACCGGGAAAAGCGATGCCTTCCTGGTGCGGTGGCGCGAGATCACCTTTAACGGGATGACGCCGAGCGGAACCAGTAAGAGAGAGCTGGAGGTCTGCTTGAACGGTGCGTGCCAGAAGCGCGAAGATAACAGCGCCTCGGATACGGTGCGCGAACTGAACATCGATCGCTACTCACTGGGATGGACCAAATCCCTTATCGTTATCAGGCGCGCAGACATAATGAAGCAGATCCAGGAAGCCGGCGGGGAAGTGTCGAACTAGCGGCAGCTGCCAATAAAGGGAAGATCTTAAAAGGAACGGCATGCCGTTCCTTTTTTATTTAACCAGAGAGCGTTGGTATGTTTCAAGAACAAATCGGATAGCTTAAATCGCAGGGGAGGTGCTCCGCGGTTTTCCGGGAGTTGACGAATTGAACTACTTCTTCACGTCCGACATTTCCCGCTTGAACTCGGACGTGAAGTGGAACTTGACGGCCGGATAGGCCTCGATCATATTTCTGAGCACCCATTCCGACTCCGCGAGGAACACCGTGTTGCCGTCCTTGTCCGTGGCAATGCGGTCCGACTTGAACCTGCAGAACTTGTCCATCTCAGCATTATCCGTTGTCGTGATCCAGCAGGCCTTGTAAATGGCCATGGTTTCGAAGCTGCACTTCGCGTTGTATTCATGCTCCAGCCGGTACTGCAGCACGTCGAACTGGAGCTGACCCACGGTGCCCACGATCCTGCGGTTGCCCTGGTGCTGCGTAAAGAGCTGGGCCACGCCTTCGTCGGTAAGCTGCTCGATACCCTTGGCGAGCTGCTTGGATTTGCCCGGATCGCGGTTCACCAGTTCTTTAAAGACTTCGGGAGAGAACGTCGGGATGCCCTGGAACATGAGCTTCTCGCCCTCGGTGAGCGTGTCGCCGATCTTGAAATTGCCCGTGTCGTAGAGGCCGATCACGTCGCCGGGGAACGCCTCGTCGATGATGCTTTTGCGCGCTCCAAGAAAGCTGGCCGGGCTGGTGAAGCGGATGTTCTTGTTCAGGCGGACATGGAGGAACATCTTGTTTCGCTCGAACTTGCCCGAGCAGATGCGGATGAATGCGATGCGGTCGCGGTGGCGCGGGTCCAGGTTCGCGTGGATCTTGAACACGAACCCGGTGAAAGCCTGCTCGTCAGCGTTGACCGTGCGCTGGTCCGTGGGCCGGCTGCCGGGCGTGGGCGCGATCTCGGTGAAGGTGTCCAGCAGCTCCTTGACGCCGAAGTTGTTGATGGCGCTTCCGAAGAAGACCGGGGCCAGCTCTCCTCGCAGATAGGCCTGCGCGTCAAAGGGATTATGGGTGCCTTCGATGAGCTCCACATCCTCCCGGAGCTTGACCGCATAGTCGCCGAGCTGCTGGTCCAGCATGGGATCGGCAATTCCTTTGACCTCCAGCACATCGGTCTGTACCGTTGCGCCGCCGGCACGAAAAAGGTGGAGGCTGTTGTTGTAGAGGTTGTAGACGCCCTTGAAGGAGGAGCCCATGCTGATGGGCCAGGAGAGCGGCTGGACCTTGATGTTCAGTTTCACTTCGAGTTCGTCCAAAAGCTCGAAGGGGTGCTTGCCTTCGCGGTCGAGTTTGTTCACGAAGACAATGACCGGGGTGCTCCGCATGCGGCAGACTTCCATGAGCCGAAGGGTCTGCTCTTCCACGCCCTTGGCGCAGTCGATGACAAGGATGACGCTGTCCACGGCGGTCAGCGTGCGGTAGGTGTCCTCGGCGAAATCCTTGTGCCCCGGCGTGTCGAGCAGGTTGATCTTGAGCCCGTTGTAGTCGAAGCCCATGACCGACGTGGCGACCGAGATGCCGCGCTGGCGCTCGATATCCATAAAGTCCGAGGACGTGCTCTTCCGGATCTTGTTCGACTTCACCGCGCCGGCAACCTGGATCGCGCCGCCGAAGAGCAGGAACTTCTCGGTCAGCGTGGTCTTTCCCGCGTCAGGGTGGCTGATGATGGCGAAGGTGCGCCGTTTCTGTATTTCGTCTGAATAGTCCATGGGAGGTCGGCTGCGTTCTACCGTACTAACGTAGCCACGTAAAATAACAACTCAGGGCGGAAAAGTCAAGGAATTTACCGTTTATAAAGCACCTTCTCCCTTATTCCCTCTCCCCTCTGAGGGAGAGGGGCGGGGGTGAGGGGGGATTATCGGGCATTATTATGGAGGATTAAGGTGAGGATGGGTTGCTGATGATAATCTGACAACGTAGAAATACCGTGATCTCAGAAATCATTGATCCTGTCAATAAGGCCTCGCAGCTTTCCAAAGTCTCGCCGATTGAAATCAACCACGAGCCGGGGCAAATGGGCAAGCTCCGGATCGTCGGCCTCGGCAGACAAAGCGCCCGAGATCGCCATGCCGCCCCCGGGCGCAAGGATGTCGCTGAATTGTTCAGCGAGACTGGCCACCATCTGGGGATCGAGCGCTGACAAGAGCCGGAGCACGAGCTGGCCGTTTACATACCGCATGCTGTGGTAGCGTTGGTAGAAACGGGCGATCTTGCTGACTGCTTCATCCGCTGATTCCGCACGCTCGAAAAGCTTGAAGTCTTCATTGTCGATATACCCATGGGAGCCGAGCTCATGGGTAAAGAATTTGACAAGCCCGTCCCAATACCGACCCCCAGGTTCATCGACCAGCACGAGCGGCAGTGGGTCTCGCTTGCCGGTCTGGACCAGGGTGAGCGTTTCCATGGCTTCATCGAGCGTGCCGAAGCCTCCGGGGAAGAGCGCCACGGCATGGGCCTCCTTGAGGAACGCCACTTTGCGGTTGAAAAAGTATTTGTAGGTGATGAGACGCGGATTGCCGATAAGCACCGGGTTCGCCCGCTGTTCGAAGGGGAGCCTGATGTTGACGCCGAAAGAATGCTCGGGACCGGCGCCTTCGTTCACCGCCTGCATGATGCCCGCGCCGCCGCCGGTGATGACCATGTACCCGGACTCGGACAATTTTTTGCCGAACTCGCGCGCCATGGCATAGATGGCGGTGTCCGGCTTCGTGCGCGCAGACCCGAACACCGTGACCTTGCGCACCTTGCGGTAGGGGCCGAAGACCTTGGCGGTGAAGCGCATTTCCTTAAGCGTCGTGTTCATGAGCTTGAGGTCGGCGCGTTCATCGTCCTCCTGACCGGCCTTGAGCGCCGACAGCACCATTTCGCGCACGATCTCGGGGCGCTGGACCCCGCCTGCTTCCTGGATCAGCCCGTCGATGGCGTCGTCGACAGGGCCGTTGGTTCTGGTGAAATGAAGCTCCATTTTTATCTCCTGTATGGGTGAGGGGGCACAGCATGTGATAAAATTAAATGCGTTCGTAGTAGCATCAGCGTTCTACGCCAGCGCCTGATACTCCGCGCTGATCGCCTCATGGGCGCGCTCTGCAAGATGCTTCCGCGATTCATTCGCGTTGGCAGTGATCGGGTGCAGGACCGAGATCCTCACCTCAACGGACCGGAGCGTGAGGAACCGCGGGAAATGCCGAAAGAAGGAAATGCCGCCGTAATACAAGACCGCATCACGCGATGCAGCGGAAAGCGGTTGGCCGTTCACGCGCTGGTAACGAAGGCATACCGGCAGGATGCCGCACTTCGCCTTCACTGCCGCGTCAAGGAGCGATCGCTTGAACGGATGGACGCGGTCGCCGCTCGACGTCGTGCCCTCGGGAAAAAGCACCACGGAAAATCCCTGGTTGAGCACCCCGGTGATGGCGTCGATCTCCCGTCTGAGTCCCGACGCTTTCCGCCGTTCAACGAACAGGCTGCCGCTCAGCCGGGCAAGCTGGCCCAGCAGCAGGGTGTTTCTCAGTTCTATGGACGTGACGAACACCGCTGGCGCCAGCGACGCTATCACAAGCACATCAACATAGGAAAGATGGTTGGCGACCACCAGGTGTCCCCGGTGCAGCGGTGCAAGCTTCCCGCTGCCTGCTGCGGCAACGCGCACTCCGTAGAGCCGGAGCACCAGTCCGGCAAAAAAAGAGACGAGTCTGGTCATCCATGCCCGCCGGGTGCGCGCCTTGACCGGGAGCGTGAACGCAGTGAGCGACGCCAACAGGTAGAGGATAAAGAGGATAAGCGTCCCCGCTATTTTGATGAGAGCTCTGATCATGGTTGCCATGTTGCCGAAGCAGTGAAGAAACGGGAAATGCAATTCATTATCGCACAGGGTCGGCGGGCTTACAAGCGCGAAAAGCAGCCTCCCGCGCGCCTTTACATGCGCAGGCGGGAGCGGTATACTTAAATCAGGATAAGGATAACTATTCGTTCCATTGATAAAGGAGCTACGCATGAGCATTCTCGTGGAGTTCAGCATTGTGCCCCTGGGCAAAGGCGTGAGCGTAAGCCCCGTGGTCGCGCGGGTCCTGAAGATCGTTGCCGAGAGCGGCATTTCCTACAAAGCGAACCCCATGGGAACCGTGCTCGAAGGCGAGTGGGACCGGGTCATGGGCATCATCAAAGAGTGTCATCAGGAGGTGATGAAGGACGCTGATCGGGCAGTCACGAGCATCAAGATCGACGACCGCAAGGGCACGGGAGAACGGATCGAGAAGAAGCTCGAGTCTGTTGAGCAGAAGCTCGGGATGAAGCTGAACAAATAGTTCCAGCGTCGTTCATAAAAAGGAGGCGGTGATCATGAAAACGCTTACGAAGACAACGAAGAAGGGGTACAAGCTGTCCTACAAGAAGAAATCACCTACTACGGACCCCTATTTGCCGAGGGGCGCAAGCCGCAAAGTCTCGGTGTGCGAGGGATGCCGAGCGGTGTACATGAACAAACGGTGGTATGCGCGCGGTGCGGCCTACGAAACAGCGGTGAAGAAAGCAGAGAACGTTATCGTTGTCTGTCCGGCCTGCCTCAAGATCCGCGATGATTTCCCCGGTGGGATCGTGACGCTTAAAGGCGGCTATGTGCTTCCGCATAAATTGGACCTGATGAAGCTCGTGAAGAACGAGGAGGAGCGCGCGCGCGGTTTGAACCCGCTGGAGCGGGTGATGTCCGTGAAGGAGGACGGGTATGGCAGTATCGTCATCACCACGACGAACGAGCGGCTGGCGCAGCGGCTTGGCAGGGCGATCAGAAAAGCTTTCCAGGGAGAAGTGACGTACAACTGGTCGCACGACAACAAGCTGGCCCGCGTTGACTGGGAGCGGGCAGCGTAGAAGCGTTTCAGTGGAAGGAATGGAAAGCACGCGCTGGAAAGTTCAGCGCGTTTTTTGTTGCCGCGATGGTGTTGCTGGTTCATCCTGACCCCTGACCCCTGACCCCTGACCCCTGTACCCTATATTTCCTTGACAACAAATACATATTCACATACTCTTGCCATAGTTTTATGAGTGTTGTCCGCAAAAATCCAGAAGGCGGGAAGTAGTTTGTTGGGCTGAACGTTTTATGTGAAGCCCAACGTGTCTATGGTTGAAAGCTGTTGGGCAAGGTGGGTCTTTTTGCCCAACCTACGAACTGGCCATCGGAGAATCGACAGCCAGGTCCTACGAATTGCAGAACAAGGCAGTGGGAGCACAGGGGGTAACGGCCATCGAGATCGCAAAGCAGATCGCGTCTGGCAATGTGAAGGTCACGCCTGATTTCCTCGTGCAGGGCGACGGGAATCTTGGCGGCGTTTTTGACCAAACAAATTTCAGGAGCTGGCAAGGCTGAGGCAGCAGCGCCCGTGGCAACTGAACCGAAATCGTAGGGAGCGGCCTGCGGCTGACCTGGTATCAGTTTCGTAGAAGGAGATTCCATGATAGCGAAAATCTCGATCAACTTTCTTCGTCTCGCCGTCAGTCCCAAATCGCAACGTCGGCAATAATGCCGGTAGACACAGCCGCACTGTTTATGTAAAATAAGCGCATAGGAGGTGAATTCCATGGCACTTACCATTGCTCAAGAAATCATTCCGTTACAGGCTGATTCAGACGGCGTTGTCCGTGTCGCTGGAACGCGCGTAACATTGGAAACGGTAATCGCCGCTTTTTCAGAGGGCGCAACCGCTGAAGAGATCGCCCAACAGTATCCATCGCTGAATCTGGCGGATATTTATGCGGTGATCGGCTATTCTCTGCGACATTCAGAAGAAGTTGCGGCATATTTACAGCCGCGAAAAGTCCAAGCAGCTACAGCACGAAAGCAGAACGAGCTGCGCTGCGACCCGCACGGTGTTCGCAGCCGTTTGATGTCCCGCCGAACCCATCAAGGATAAGGTCAATGCGTTTTCTTGCCGACGAAAACTTAAACAACGACATTGTGCGCGGATTGCTGCGTCGAAAAAACGATTTGGATATTGTACGTGTCCAGGATGCCGGCCTGTCAGGCGCCGATGACCCGACAGTTCTGGAGTGGGCGGCGAGCGAGGGACGAGTGTTATTCACGCACGATGTCTCCACTGTCACTCACTACGCCTATGAACGCGTCAGTGCAGGCAAGGCCATGCCGGGTGTTTTTGAAATCAGCCGGGAATTGCCTTTGGGAATCGTCATTGAAGATATCATCTTGTTGGCCGAGTGCGGTCTTGAGGGTGAGTGGGAGGGGCAAGTACGGTACCTGCCCTTACGGTGAAAACGTATCGTGTACGTCAGAGATAGCGATTTCACGTCAGACCCGAACGGTACCTGAAACCTATTTGATATATAACGTTTTTGCGGAGAATCATCGCGAATAGCAGACGAGGCCGGCTGGAAATGAAATTATCATTGGCTGGCTTTTTCTTTTGTAGCTGTACCAAACGTGAAGCGAATCAAGAGAATGACAACAACGTAGACCAGACCCGGCACTTCGTGACCCTCACGGGTCCGCTATGTGCCTCTAAAATAGAAAGCACCGATGATTTGCTTGTGAAGAGGGTTATTCCTAGTAAGAGCAAGGCCTCATTGATCCAGATGCTAAATCTTTCTGGCATTTCAAGGGCGTACTTGTTTCCTGACTTAACAAATCTTGCGCATGAGCTCTCTAATGTTAGTTATATAGATAAAAAGACTGCGCCACAGTAATAAGGGTAACCTGCAAATGAAGAAATGGAAACGGCTGCTCCTAGTCCTTTGCATAATCGGCGTGATCGGTTACGCCTACTGGAAATTTGCCATTCCAGCCCATCGTACAGAGATTCACTCCGAACTGGTCATGTTGGGCGATCTGGATGGTGATAACCGCTGGACAGCCGGTGATCTGAAGCTGCTCGATGCTTTCCTTGATGACCCCTTTGCCGCGTCCGGCGATGTCGCATGGCGAATCGACCTCAACCGGAATGGGCTTGTCGACAAGGAGGACCTCAATATCATCCGCGCGCTTGTCGAATCTGGCGGCAACCCCTACGTTGCGGGAGATACGTCACGGTCCAAGGAAATCCTGTTTCCTCGGCCCAGAGAACTCTATCGCTATATCGCTGATGAAGAATACCGCACCCGTCCACTCTGGGCTCTTCCTTATTCACGGGCAAAAGGCTCCGTTCTTGAGTGGCTCTTTGTCAGTCTACCGCAAGCAAACGTGACCTACTATGGCGGCAAACTTAACGCAGCTATCTATTCAGAGGCTGTCCGTTTCGATCAGGCCTGGCGGAAGCGTCAGCCGAAGCTCATGTCTCTTGAGCTCGATTATGCTAACAAGAAACTCATGGGCTTGGAAAAGTTTTATAAATCCGGTGAGCAGCATGAGCTGTTACTCGCGCTCATGGAATTGGTCGAGGATGCCGAGACGCTGACGGTGCAGGGTACGCCGGAGATCGCGCTGAAAATACTTACTTTGCGAGACCATTTGCGCGACGTGCTCGGCTCGCCGTTATTTGCCGAATTTGAAGCCGGAAAGCAGGATTGGCATGCTGTGTTGAAGGTGATCGCCGGACATGTCAGGTCCGACCTCGGGTTAGAATATGATTTCGAAACGCTGGAACCGGCTCGAAATTTCACAAGTCTTGAGAATTACTTGAAGCGCGCCGAATGGCAATACTATAAAAGCACGGCACGCAAGGAGGATTTTCTGACCCTTGTTCAGTACGCACAACATGATCCGCGCTACTTGGCGGCTGTCTCGCGAACCAATCCGAAGCATCATGACCCCCGGGTCGTGAACCACAACCTGCCGATGGAGCTGTTGTTCCGGGAAGCCCTCCGCATAAAGCAAGGCGACAAGAAAAAGGCGGTGGGATTGCTCGATGAGGCCATCCGGATCCCCTACGGCTGGATTAAGTCGATCCCGCGCAAAGCGCTGCCCGACTCGGTTGCTTTGGAGAACTTTCTTCTGCCCGGCAATAAAGAGGATGGCGCGGACAAGAGCCGGCACTGGAATGTCTTCGGAGGGCTCTGTCTCTACAAGTCTCCGCAGGAAGCGATCGACCTCGCGCTTAAACGGGAGATGCAAGACCTTCGCGACGAGAATTACACCGCCGATGCCATGCGGGAATTCCTGCGGGATATGATCGCCAATTTGAACGGCATGTATCATGTGATGGCGTTGAACCCGGATTTGCTTTATTCAAAGAAGCAATGATCTTCGCATCAGCCTATGGGTCGGGTAGTGCAGCGCGAGACCCGATACCAAGTTTCCGCTTGAAGACTTGCCTTCCTTGTTTTCAACGCGCAGGGAACCTGATATACTATACATGGATTCAATCGCAGGAGGTGTCTTATGGACTGGAAAGACCGAATTACTATTGACCCAGCTGTTCTTGTGGGGAAGCCGGTCATCAAAGGAACGCGCATTGCCGTCGAGTTCGTGATTGATCTGCTGGCACAGGGCTGGGCCGAACCGGAAATTCTGAAAAACTATCCCGGCCTCGCGCATGAAGATATCCTAGCATGCCTGAAGTACGCCGGTGAAACGCTCCACTCTGAAAAGGTTTTCCCGTTGCACGTGGCATAATGAGATTCCTCGCCAATGAAAACGTGGCCGGTGACGCCGTCGTCGCACTTCGAGAAAAAGGACATGATGTTGCGTGGATCAGGACCGACGCGCCGGGCAGTAAGGACGAGGCTGTCCTCGCCCGCGCAATGGCAGAGCATCGTATCCTGATCACGTTCGATAAAGACTTCGGCGAATTGGCATTTCGCTCGCACCTTCCCGCCACCTGCGGCATAGTCTTGTTCCGCATTTCTGCTCCTTCATCTACATTCGTCGCCAATGCCGTGGTTGTCGCGATTGAATCCCGCTCTAACTGGACCGGTCATTTCTCGGTAATTGAAGAAAATAAAATTCGTATGAGAGAGTTGTAACTCCGGGCACCAATAGGTCTAGCGAGCCCATAGGGGGCGCTTCTCGATACGTGACAAGCATGAGTCGTTAGCTCAAGAGGAGGCGAATGATGGACAATCAAGACGCTGCCCGGAAGACATCGAATTATATTAAGAGATCCATTACGCTGAAAATCGTTTCCGTCGGCATCCTGATCCTGCTGCTGCTCATCCCGGCCGGAATGATACAAAACCTCATAAGCGAAAGACAGTCTCGACGAGATTCCGTGGTGAACGAGATCAGTCAAAAATGGGGATCCCGTCAAACGATAACCGGCCCGTTCATTACCGTCCCCTTTAAGACCTTTTTCAAAGACAAAGACGGTAAAACGCAATTCAATCTAAACTACCTGCATATCCTGCCTGAAACAGTGGATGTAATCGGCGAGATAAAACCTGAAGTGCGCTATAGAAGCCTCTTTGAGGCGGTCCTCTATAATATCAAGCTCCAGTTCAGCGGAAACTTCAAACTGCCTCCAATGGGCCAGTTGAACATCGAGCAAAAGAACATTCTTTGGGACAAGGCCTATCTCTCGCTCGGCATTACCGATATGCGCGGTATACAGGACAAGATCGTCATTAACTTCAACGGATCCGCCTATAATGCCAATCCGGGGCTCAAGACGACCGATCTTGCCGACGCCGGGGTCGGCACGCTGATCAGACCCCTGACGCCGAACGCACCCAACAAGTTTTCCTTTGCCTTGAACCTGAACGGCAGCGAGCAGATAAGCTTCATACCCGTTGGCGAATCCAATACCGTCACTATCAAGTCAAGCTGGCCTTCGCCGAGCTTTAATGGCGCCTTCCTGCCGACCACCCGCGAGGTGAAAAAAGACGGTTTTACCGCACACTGGAAGATACTACACCTGAACAGGAACTACCCGCAATTATGGGAAGGCGCTCAATATAAGGTTGAACCATCGGCTTTCGGACTGCAGTTGATCCTGACAGCCGATGTTTACCAGAAATCGACGCGGCTGGCCAAATATTCGATCATGTTCCTCGTTTTCACCTTTGCGGCGTTCTTCTTTTCCGAAATAATCAATAAACGGAGAGTTCATCCCATTCAATACATCCTCATAGGGATGGCAATCCTGATTTTTTACACCCTGGTCTTGTCATTATCCGAACATATGCATTTTAATTATGCCTACATCCTATCTTCAGTGGCTGTTTCTCTCATAATCTCAGGGTACGCGAAGGCGATAGTGTCCAACTCAAGATTTGCGCTTACGATCCTGGGGATACTGGCGATCCTGTATTCCTACCTGTTTATTGTTCTACAGCTCGAGGATTACGCGCTCATCATGGGCAGCATCGGGCTCCTGATCATTCTTGCCGTGGTGATGTATATGACGCGAAAGATCAACTGGTATGCGGTCGAGACGGAGCAGCAGGAAAATGAGAACTAGCGGAAGCGTCAGCACCGATTGCCGCTAAGCCGGGTTTGGCTTGGGCAATCCCGGCCGCACAATGGTGCTATTTTAAAACAAAAGGAGCGTGGCATGAACGAAGCAATACTCTACTCTATCGCCATAATTGTGGCAGGCATCTTCAGTTTAGTCATGGCTATTCGGTTTATCGTGGATAGGAACTTTGGAGAAAAATATATCAGGGAAAGTCCTAAGGCATTCATCTGGAGAAAACTATTTGGTGAAGATAGAGCATACAAAATGACCAAAACGATATTTGCCCCTTTAGGTATAGTTATCAGTGCTGGCATGATTATAGTGGGCACTTACTATCTTGTCCGAATATTAATCCTGTAGCCTGTAGGTTGGGCAAAGCGATTATGGTTGGCCAACGGCTTTCAAAAGATGTTGGGCTGTAAAGCATAGCCCAGCCTATGCGGCTCACTTACCTTTAGGCGAAGCGTTATGACCATGCAGCCGTGCTCTCCAGCCGGATAACGTGTTATGATCAGTTAAGTAGAGGATAACCAAAATGCATTCACCGAAACCACATTGTATCTTTCTTTTCGCCGCACTGCTCCTGCTGCTCCCGTTATCAGTTGCAAGCGCAGCTGACGCTCCCGGAACTCGCCAGCAGGATTCGTCCAAAAAAAGGGTCGAGCGGGAGAAGGCGTTCCTTCTGAGGGGCTCTGATGATCTCGGCAGAACGCTTGCGTCCGTGGGAGAAACTCTCGCTGTGCTGAACGAACAGGTCGAAGGTGCGGCGAGCCGTGAGCCTGAGAATAAGGCAAAAGAGCGTCTGGGTCTTCTGGAATGGTATAAAAAATATGCCGACTGGCTCGGGGGGATGTCTGCTGAATTCGATCTTGACGTGAGCAGCTATTTCTCGAAACAACAAGCAGGCGCCGGATGGACCACTCGGTATGAAGAGCTGGCAAAGGGTTTTCGGAAACTGGCAGATGAGCTCGGCGGAATGATGCAGAAGCTGGAAGGAGAAAAGAAAAAGATCGAAGCACGTATGCAGAAGCTGAACACGGCAGTGGCGGAGCGGCGCATCCTGGTCGACAAAGGTGACCTGGAATTAGCACGGGAGCTTTGGCCGACGTATCAGTATTCTGATCATCGGGAAGCAATCTACAAGGACCTCACCGATGCGGAGGTTTTCTATTTCAGGAACGAGTTGAAAACACTGGGCGAGCAGCAGAAGTATTTTGAGTGCCTGTCAGAGCTGGGGCAATACGAAGAGGGTTGGCTGATCCTCAAGTCCGATGAGTTCTTGAAATTGCAAGAGATCGCCAGGGTCATTGGCGGAGATGAACCCGGCCCGATGGTCGCTGCTGTACGGGGGACGATCAGAACGTATGAAGCGGATATGGCAGCTCTCAAGAGAAGGTCCGGCGCGATCGACGCAATGCTCCACGGCAGCGCGAAGACCGGTACGCTCAAAACGCTTGAGCGGCAGGAAGAGCTTTCTCGCTATTACGAGACGATGAAAAGCAGATACGAGCGCCATATCGAGTGGCTCGGGTACCAGATCGGGAGCTACCAGGCGGACCTGATCGAACTCGGCAAGGAGTTTTGACCATACTGGACCCATAATTCACCTGCGCAGGAGGGACTGAGATGAAGCTGAAGATCGACGTGCGGAGCATCGAATGGTGGTTTTGGGCGGTCACGCTGGCGTTCATTCTAGCGGCCCTATCCGGCTGGACTCCAGGATATGCCGCGGTGATCGTGGTAAGCCTTGTGCAGACGGTCTTCTTCATCGTACGGACGGGTAGTGCGGCATCTTTCCCCTCCCAGGTTCGTATCGTCTACTTCGTTTACACGCTGCTCGGCCTCTGGGGGGCGGGCCGCGTCTATAGCTACGCGCTTCTTGCCGTTGGCACGGTGATGGTGGTGTTCTTCGACCGCTGCGGGGTCGCGCTGGTGTTGAAGCTGATGCCGTGGAACAAGGGTGCGGAGAACCCACAGTGTAAGCTGCCGGGGAAGTGAAAAAAGAACAACCCTCGAGCAGTTCGCAGGGCAAGTAAGGCGCTCACCAAACCCGAAAATAAATTGACTGTAATGTTGAAATCTGTTGGGTTTCACAAGGAGAAACCATGAGCATACTCGGAGCGATGAAGGATAAGTTTTCCAGGATCAAATCCAATCTCACCAGCCTCGACAGCCAGCCGATCAGCAAGGCCTCGCTGATCATCATTCTTTTCCTCGACATTTTCATCCTGTTCTCGATCTTCGACGGCCTGGATAAACACACCCAACAGCTCTCCTCTCCTGACGAATACATTCCCTATTCCTGCAGGGAGATCGTCATTAACCGGGACTGGAACCCAACGAACCGGACGGACAATCTCTCCGGCATCATCCTCTCTTACAACAACAACTATTATCAGATCGAAGAGAAAAAGAAGGGGCGTCACCCGGTTTGCGCGCCTTATCTTGAGCTCCTGGACCAGATAAAAAACAACGAAGAATTAATTGCTCTTTTCGACGACCGAGGCAAATTTGACCGCGAAGCAAAGGTCCTTCAGCGGGATATCAACAATCTGAAGGGGGGCTATGATACTTCTCTTCTGGAGACCATCGCCAAACAGAAGGAAGGACAGGCGAATGTCGACCAGATAAAGACGGACATTCAGGCGAAAACAAACGCGCTGAACACCCTGCGCGCTCAGATCGAGGCAGCGGAACAGAAGATCAACGGGAACGAGACAATCAAACTGCTCTGGGCAAAACTGGAGAGCTTGCAGCCGGCAGACCGGGAACAGTTGAGGTCCGATCTCCGCATGCTGTACTTCTGGGACCCGGTCAAGAGACTGGGAATGCAGATGCTCTTCCTCTTGCCGCTCCTGGCGATCTTCTTCGTATGGAACAATGCGAGCATCAGGAATAACCGCGGCATCCAGACGCTGGTTTCCTCGCACCTCCTGGTCGTCGCGTTCATCCCGGTTCTCTTCAAGATCTTCGAGACCGTCTACGACATCATCCCGAAGAAACTGCTGAAGAAGCTCATCGACCTGCTGGAGTCGCTGAAGCTCGTTGCATTATGGCACTACCTCGTCATCGCGCTCGCAATCGCGGCAGCGCTTCTCCTCATGTATGTTTTCCAGAAGAAACTCTTTTCGCGGGACAAGTTGATGGGGCGGCGGATTGAAAAGGGGCTTTGCCAGCAGTGCGGGAAACACCTTCCCCTTGGTGCGAACGCCTGCCCGTTCTGCGGATTTGCGCAGTTCAAAAGCTGCGGCAGCTGCAATCAGCCGACGCTGGTATACGGGAAGTACTGCAAGGTGTGCGGGAAGGAACAGAAGTAGAGGTCTCTGTCCCGTCGTCTTGAACAGGCCCTGACTACGGCACCGTTGCAGCAGGCGCCGCAACCATTGCCTCGTGTTTGATCGCTGCGGGATTATACGGCAGCACGAAAACCGTCGTGTCCTTGACGACCAGCGCAAGATGGTTTCTCGTTGCCACTTCGGTCAGCACCTTGTTCCAGGCGTCCCGTATCTGCAGATTGATCTTCTGCTCCGGTTTTGACGCAAGGGCGACCGTATAGCCATCCTGAGCAGCGGTCTTCGCTATTCGCCCGAGCACGTCGCTCAGTTTGCTCTTCGTTGCGCTGATGACGATCGCTTTGCCGTTCAAGCTCATGAACGCATCGGGCAGATACCCGCTGGAGGGATCAGCCCCTTTTTGCAGGAGCAATTTTACCATTTCAACGTTCCCGGTTTTGGCCGCTGCGGTAAGAGCGGTACTGCCGTCCCTTGTTCCGGCGTTGACGTCCGCCCCGCGCTCAAGCAGCACCTTGACCGCGTCTTCGCGGCCTTCCTTTGCCGCGCACATGAGCGGGGTTTGTCCATCGGGCAAGGCCATTTTCATGTTCGCGCCTTTGTCCACAAGCAGCGTTACCAGGCTCATATTCCCGTTACAGGCGGCAAACAGCAGTGAGAAGTTCCCCTTGAGATCCGCATCATTGACCTCAGCGCCTTTTTCGATCAGCAGTGCGGCCGCGGCCGTTCGTCCATGCATAGCTGCGAACAACAACGGGAACCGCCCCGCCGCATTTTTACCGGAAACATTCGCGTTGTGCTGCAGGAGCTCATTGACGACGTTCATATGCGCTGTGGTGAAGTCGGGAACATCCAGGACCGCCTGTAAGGTCGTAGCAGCCCCTTCGTGGTCCGGGACCACATAATTAACATCAGCGCCCTTTTCAATGAGCGCCTTGATGCTCTGCTCCCGCCCCTGGCGTGCGGCATTCATCAACGCGGTATTCCCGCCCGCGTCCGCATGGGTAAGCAGCGCCGCATTCAGCGCCGCGAGCTTGCCCAAGAGGATCACATGCCCCTGTTCAGCCGCGATCATCAGGGCGGTCTGCCCCTTATCGTTCTTTGCGTCGATCGGAATGCCCGCTTTGATGAAAAGGTCCACGGCTTCCTCGTTGTTCTTTGACACTTCAGCGAGGAAGGCCTGGCTGGAAAAGGCAAGGCCCGCGCGCTCGATCTTTTTGGCGTAATACCAGCTCGCGAGCGGACCCCGATACATGAACAGCAGGACGGCCATAAGTACCAGCACGAGCGCACCGGCAACAGCGGCGACTATCTTCAAATTTGCGCCTGACCTGGCCGAAGGTTTTTTTGCAGGCGCCGGTTTATCTACAGGTGCATGGTGCGACCTGTTCTCCAGGGCGGCTGTCTCCAGATGCATGTCCAGTGCGTCATCATGCGGAGCGTGGTCAGCTGGTTCACTTGCAGTCGCTGGTTTATTTGAAGCCCCCGTTGTATCAGCAGGTGCATGGTACGACCTGTTCTCCAGGGAGGCGACCGCCAGATGCATATCCGGCGCGTCATCATGCGGAGCGTGGTCAGCCGATTTCTCGGCAAAGGCATCCCTGCTTTTTTCGCCGACCGTGATCTTTTCACCGGCCTTATGCTTTTCGCGTACGATATGGATGTCGAGGTAGGGCAATGGCCCGAGCCCGTCCAGGTATCTGCCGGTCTTCTCTTGCAGCATGTACCCTGCGAAGCTTGCCAGCAGTCCCAGCACGATGCCGATGAACCCTGACTGAATAGCGGAGTGACCGAGCGCGCCGAGCACCAGGCCGATGCCGCCCAGCGCCGGCGGCGGCAGCCAGATAAATTTGTTGATCGAGGTCAGTCTCTCATGAAGCTTTTTTTGCTTATAGGGTTTTCCTTCAGGCGAGTTCAGAAACACTTCCCATTCCAGGGTGTCGGTCTCCATCTGCTGCCGGTCTTTTTTCATAAACTGAACGATGTCTCGGTGCTTGGCTTCTTCCGCCAGCATCAGTGCGGATTTTTTGGAATTATTCAGCGCCTCGACGTCAATGCCCGAGTGTATGAGCAGTTCAATGATGGCGCTCCCTGCCTGATCAAAGGCCGCCTTGTGCAGGGCGGTCCAGCCGTCATCGTCCTTTGTATTGATGTTCACGCCAGCCTGCAGGAAGAGCTCGGCGAGCTCGGTATGTCCTTTTGACGCGGCAAGCATCAGCGGGGTGACGCCGTTCCTGCTGAGATTGACGTTGATGCCCTCTTCGATAAGCTTTTTTACGACATCGACATTTCCCTTCTCGATCGCTTCGACAAGGGCGGGCCATTTCTGCGCTGTCGGCGACGGAGCATAGTTCCCTTTCGGCTTTGCCGGCTTGACCGGTTTTTCCTCTTTTTTGATTAGCTTCTGATATCCCTTGACCGGCCCCGGTACGTTATTTTCCATAAAGTGGCTCCTTGTCCGTCAGGTCGCAACGATAGTGGAACTATAGCATGAACGTTCGAACTCCTCAACCCGGCAGCAGGTGCGCATTGCAAAATTATGCACCTGCGGGAGCAACTTCCTGTTTTCGGAACCCTCTGTTTAAACCACCGAGGTCTATCTGTTTGACTTTTCAGGCCAGTCCTGATACTCTTTGTTCATTGCGTGCCTGCATGTACCTGTATTTGAAGCGGCCATATTGTCGATAGTGAGCTCAGGAGCTGTATTGAAACGATCGGGTATAAATCTGTTGGGCGTGGTCCTTCTGCTGGCCGCGGTCCCGCCGGCCTTTTCCTTTTCACCCTCTCCGCAGGTTGTTTCCGCCAAGGCGTGCTTTGTGATGGATGATAAGGATTCCGTCCTGTACGCCAGGAACCCTTCAGCCAAACTGCCGCCTGCCAGCACGGTAAAGCTGGTGACCGCCATGGTGGCATTGGACCGCCTTACGCCGGAAGCGAAGGTAAAGGTGAGTCGCACTGCGGCAGCAACGCGCTCCATCAAACCCAGGTTGAAAGCGGACGATGAGCTGACGGTCTCTGATCTTCTCCATCTGGCGCTCATGAAATCCATCAATGGTGCGGCCGTGGCGCTGGCCGAAGAGGCTGCCGGTTCGGAGGATGCCTTTGTGGCGCTGATGAACCAGAAGGCGGAGGAGATCGGGGCCTGCGATACGCATTTCATTACCGCCTCGGGGCTGCCCAAAGGCAAGCAATATACGACCGCTCGCGATCTGGCCATTATCATGAAACGGGCGCTCACCTATCCGCTGATCAAAGAGATCCTTGGAAAAAAAGAATGGCAGGTCACCACAACGGCGGGCAGGGATCTCTATCTGGAAAATTCGGATGATATGCTGTGGTACCGGAGCACTATGGTCGGCGGCAAGACGGGATTCACGAACAGCGCACAGCATTGTTTCGTAGGCGCCATGGATACGGAGAAGGGTCTCATCTATACTGCGGTCCTCGGGGCCGCAACACGGTTCCGGCTCTGGGAAAGCGCCCAGACGCTGGCCGAGCTGGGAACAAATCCGGACATCGAGATCTCCTTCCAGGAGCCCCCGGTCAGGAAATACCGGCACCGTGCCAGGAAAATGAAAAAGATCTAGAGTGGTGTGTTGAACGTCCCGCCGCAGTAAGCAGCAGCTCCCGTTCGTCCCTTTCCGCTTCCCTCAATGGTTCTATTCTCTACAGCCTTCAGTACGTCAACCTGAATAGTTACAACGATGTTATCCCTGTCAGGCCGGATCCGTGTTCTCAGGTTCGCTTTCCGATCCGCGCGTGGGCTCTTTTTTGAGCGACGCGGTGTACTCCTCCCACTCCGTTGGGAGAAGATATTTTTTCTTGCTGTTGCAGTCCTTGCAGGCCGGGACGAGGTTTCCCTGCACGGACTTGCCGCCGCGCACGACCGGGATGAGATGGTCCATGGTCAGCTCTGCAGGCTTGAAGGTCTGGCCGCAATAGTAGCATATCCCGGTCGACCGTTTCCGCTTCCACCACTGCGAGGCCCGGAGCTCGCGCGCCTTGCTCTTCTCGCGCTTGATATGTTGTTCGTCAGCTGTAAAGAAAAAAGAGTCGGTCATAGTAAAATAAGATGGCAGTCTGCGACATATGATCGGTGCAAAGCCTCGTTTCAGTCCGGCTTCAGAACGCTGACTGCTGTTATCCAGCAGCCCATACTACCTTTTTCATCATTCCTTGTCACGTCCAAAAACAGGTTTTTTGTGACCAGCCTACCCACCTCGTAACCTGCTATAAAATTAATAATTTTCTTGACATCACTATGCTTGAAAGATATACTTTGGCTGGCAAGTGGTATGGGGTGGGGAAAAGTGGGCAGTGCTGGAGGAACCGTTGTTCAGAGGCAGTTTTGAACATACTGTTGACACCAAGGGCAGGGTAAGCGTTCCGTCGAAGTTCCGGGACATCATTGCCGACCGCTATGACGGCAGGCTCGTGCTGGCCATGGACTACGACAAGTGCCTGACGGTCTATCCGCTCGAGGAGTGGGAGAAGCTCGAAAAAAAGATCAAGGAACTGCCGATGATGAAACAGGAAGTGAAGGACTTCATGCGCTTCTTTTTCTCGTCCGCAACGGAGTGCGAACTGGACAAGCAGGGCCGTATTCTCATCCCGCCGCCGCACCGCGAACATGCGACGATCGCAAAGAACGTGGTGCTCATCGGCATCATCGACAAGATAGAGATCTGGGACAGCGGGGCATGGGAGGCGAGACATTCTCAAAACGGAGACAAGATCAACGAGACGCTTGCAGCACTGGGCCTATAGCATGGAGACCAAACTCAAAGTATATCAGATGAACCTCGAAGGCGAGATCGACGCTGCAAAGATGGCAGAGGTCGACCGCGTCATCGGCCAGCTTGTCAAGGGAGAGATGTACGGGCTCATCCTGAACTTCGAGTCTGTCGAGCACGTGCATTTTACGATCCTTTCAATGCTGGTGGATGAGAAAAAGCGGCTCCAGTCCTTTGGCGGAGATCTCCGGCTCGCCGGGTTGTCGGATTATATCAAGAACATATTTCGCACCACCGGCATGCTCGAGGAGTTCCAGGTGTTCGATACGCCGCTCCAGGCCGCAAAGAGTTTCGGTGTGACCAAGGCGGCAACGAACCTTCCGCTTGGCTTGTGAAGCGTCAGGAGTAGGGAGCGTGGAGTTCGGAGTGAGGAATGGGCAGTGAGCCAAAGCAAAAAAAAACGTTAGCCAATTCTCCGAACTCCGAACTGTCAACTCCGAACTTGATACACATCACCGTTCTGCTTCACGAGGCGGTCGACTTGCTGGCGCCCCGATCGGGCGGTGTGTATGTGGACGGGACGCTCGGCGGCGGCGGACATGCAGCGGAGCTCCTGAAACGATCGGCGCCCGACGGCGTGGTCATCGGGCTGGACCAGGACCTCCAGGCGCTGGCGCGGGCCCGCGAGGTCCTTGCACCCTATGGCAACCGTGCCGTGCTGCTGCAGAGGAACTTCCGGGACCTGCCTGCGGTGCTGGCCGAACTCGGTTACGATGCTGTTGACGGGATCATGCTCGATCTGGGAGTCTCGTGGTTCCATTTGCGCACCCCGGAGCGGGGTTTCAGTTTCATGCTTGACGGGCCGCTCGATATGCGGATGGACCAATCAATGCCGCAAACCGCAGCAGACCTCGTGAATACGCTTCCCGTTGCGGAGCTCGTCCGGATCTTCCGCGAATACGGGGAGGAAGACAAAGCAGTCGCCATCGCCAGGGCCATCGAGCGGGCGCGGACCCGGGGGCCGATCACGGGCACGGTCCAGTTCGCGGGCATCGTCGCGAGTGTGTTCCCTCCGTACCCCCCGCGGCGCATTCACCCTGCCACCAAGACGTTCCAGGCCCTCCGCATCGCGGTGAACGACGAGATCGGCGCACTCCGCGAGGGGTTGCAGCACATGATCCGCGCACTCAGGCCCGGCGGCAGGATTGCCGTTATTTCCTTTCATTCCCTTGAGGACCGGATCATCAAACAGGCCTTTGTCGCGGGCGCCACGGCCTGTATCTGTCCGCCGAAACTGCCGCAATGCGGCTGCGGAAAGGTCGCGGAGCTTCGGGTGCTGACCAAAAGGCCGGTCATTGCAGGACCTGACGAGGTTGACCGCAACCCGGCTTCGCGGAGCGCAAAGCTCAGGGGTGCGGAGAAGCTGTAAAAACGGGGAGTCGGCAGTGGACCCGGACAAGCAGGAACCAAAACTTCATTGACACAGATAAAAGACATGACGATGGCTATGATACAACAAAGAGTTCAGAACGAATCTCCTTCATAGCCGTTATCAGCTTTAATCAGTGTCAAAGCTCTTGTACATCTTGAAGAACTAAACTTCTCAACAGCCTGGTGAGTGAAGACCGGTGCGGTGAAGAAATGCAGACACGGGCAGATGACATAGGGTCCTTTGTATTCGAACGGGGCAAGCGGGGAAGTTTGCGCCGCGTCATGGTAGTCCTCATGATCGTCGCGGCCCTGCTGTTCTATGTGGGCGGCAAGGTCAAGATCGTCCAGCTGGGGTATCAGATCGAGGCGCTGGAGCAAGAGAAGGGCGACCTCGAACGCGAGAACCGCGCCCTCCGCATCGAGGCCGCCAGCCTGTCATCGCCGGCTCGGATCGAGGAGCTCGCGCTCAAGCGTCTCGGCATGGTGCGGATCGCCAAGGAAAACCTCATCGTCGTGAAGCGGCAGCCGCAGCGCGCGAAATAACCGGTTCGGGCCCGCGGCCGATACCAGGCAGGTGCATCATGGAGCAGGGGCGGATGGACAGGCGGGGGAGGATACTCCTCATCGTGGTGATGATCGGGCTGGGCTTCGCGCTGGTCGCGGGGCGGCTTGTATATCTGCAGATCATCGATCGGGCGGACCTTGCGTCCCGCGCCGAGCGGCAGCAGCAGCGTGTGGTCAAGCTGGAATCAAAACGCGGGACGATCTTCGACCGCCGGAAGCGCGAACTTGCCGTGAGCCTCGACGTGGAGTCGGTCTACGGCGTACCGTCCGACATCGAGAACCCCCGGCAGATGGCGCAGCAGCTCTCGCGGATCCTGCGCGAAGACCCGAAAACGCTGGAGCGCCGCCTCACGAGCGATAAACATTTCGTCTGGATCAGCCGCAAGGTGGAGCCGGGCCGCGCCGCGCAAGTGAAGGACCTGGGGTCCAGGGACGTGGGGTTCAGGTTCGAGAGCCGCCGGTTCTATCCCAAGAAGACGCTTGCCGGTACGGTGCTCGGTTTTACGGGCATGGACAATGAAGGGCTCGAAGGCCTGGAGCGCTCCTATGACAAGGAGCTTCGCGGCGTGAACGGCTGGGTGCTGGCGGAAAAGGACGCAAAGGGCAGGACGGTCTTTCCCGGCGGCCCCGGCTTCCAGTACCGGTTGCCGAAGGCCGGCAACGACGTCATCCTCACGATCGACGAGGTGATCCAGCATATTGCCGACCGGGAGCTCGAGCGTGCGGTCACGGCCGCCCGGGCGAAAGGCGGGGTTTGCATCGTCATGGACCCCGCTACCGGCGAGCTGCTTGCATTGTCGGTGGCTACGGCCCATGGCCGGCCGGCCTTCAACCCGAACGAGCCGCAGCAGTACCGGTCAAGCGAGTGGCGGAACCGCGGCGTGACCGACGTGTTCGAGCCCGGATCGATCTTCAAGGTGGTGCTTGCAGCAGCCGCGCTGGAAGAGAAGGTCGTGCACCCACTTGAGAAGATCGATTGCAGCGCCGGGAGCATCAAGGTCGCCGACCGGGTGATCAACGATGCCCACCGGAACGGGGTGCTGACGTTCACGGACGTGATCGCCGATTCGAGCAACGTGGGGACGATCAAGGTAGCCCTGCGGCTCGGCAAGGAACGGTTCGCCAAATACATCACCGCCTTCGGGTTCGGGAACAAGACCGGCGTGGACATTCCCGGCGAGATCCCGGGGCTGCTCAAGGACAGAAGGCTGTGGTCGGGCGTGTCGATCGCCTCCATAGCCATCGGCCAGGAGATCGGGGTGACGCCGATCCAGATGGTCGCAGCCTACGGTGTGCTGGCCAACGGTGGCATGCTCATGAAGCCCTATCTCGTCTCCCAGATCGTGGACCAGGACGGCGGGGTTGGAAAGAAATTCGCACCGCAGCCCGTCGGCCGGGTGATCACGCAAGAAACCTGCGCCAAGGTGAGCCGGATGCTGCAGCGGGTCATCGCTTCCGGCACGGGCAGGCAGGCGAAGCCGGTTGGTTACAGTGCGGCAGGCAAGACCGGCACGGCCCAGAAGATCGACCAACGGACCGGCCTGTATTCAAAAGAAGAATATGTCAGTTCCTTTGTCGGCTTCGTGCCGGCAGCGTCGCCGAAGTTGGTGATCCTCGTGATGGTCGATACTCCTGAAGGGGACATCTATGGCGGCACGGTGGCAGCGCCGGTGTTCCGGGCCGTGGCGGAACAGAGCCTGGCCTATCTGCAGGTGGCGCCCGATGATGGGGGAGGCAGCATGCTCCTGGTGAACCGATGAAACTCAGTGAATTGCTGACCACGGCATTGCAGGTCGCGCTGCCCTTGCACTGCCCGGACAGCGAGGTTGTCGCTCTTTCCCAGGACTCCCGGACGGTCGTTGCCGGGTCGCTCTTTGTGGCCGTGCGAGGCTTTCACTCGGACGGCCATCAGTTTATTCCGCAGGCCCTTATGCAGGGCGCTGTCGCCATCATTGCCGAAGAACAGAGGGATGCGACGGCTACGGGCGCAGCGCCGGTCATCCTGGTGCCGGACTCCCGCGCTGCCCTTGCGCGCCTGGCGACGATCTTTTACGGCCACCCGTCGCAGCGGCTTAAGCTCATCGGCATCACCGGCACGAAGGGCAAGACGACCACGAGCTATCTCGTGAAATCCATTATCGAAGCTGCCGGTCACCGGACCGGGCTCATCGGCACCATTGACTATCGCGTGGGGGACAAGGTCTATCCCGCGCCGAACACGACGCCCGAGTCGCTGGACCTGCAAAGGCTCCTGGCTGAGATGGTGGGCGCCCATGCCGGCTATTGCGTCATGGAGGTTTCCTCCCATGCCCTGGAGCTGGGCCGCACCGACGGCTGCGTGTTCGAGGCAGCCCTTTTCACGAACCTGGCGCAGGACCACCTGGATTTCCATAAAGACCTGGGGTCCTATTTTCAGGCAAAGCTCAGGCTGTTCACGGACCTTGCCGCGGACAAGACCGCGGTGGTAAATAGAGACGATGCGGTCTTTTTGGACATCATCGGAAAAACGAAAGCGAAGGTCGTTACCTACGGCATGTCCGCTCAGGCCGACATTCATCCGGCAAAGGCCATCGGCCACGGCATCAGCGGGCTTTCCTTTTCCGCGCGTACGCCCATCGGCATGATAGCGGTGGAGTCGCCGCTCATCGGGAAGCATAATGTTTATAATATCCTCGCCGCTATCGGCGCAGGCCTGTCCCAGGGCTTCAGCGCGGAGACGATCTCCCGGGGCATAGCGGCCATGAAGGCCGTGCCGGGCAGGATGGAAAAAGTAGAGGTAGGGCAGTGCTTTGGTGTCATCGTGGACTATGCGCACACCGAAGATTCGCTGGAGAAGTTGCTTGATGCTGTCCGGGAAATAACAACAGGCAGGGTGATCACGCTGTTCGGCTGCGGCGGAGACCGGGACAGGACCAAGCGGCCAGCTATGGGCGCGGTTGCGGTGAACAGGAGCGATTGTGCGATCGTCACCACAGACAATCCGAGGACCGAAGACCCGCGGGCCATCATCAGTGAAATAGAAAGCGGCATGAGTGCTTCGGGCATCAGGGTCGCTTTGCCTGCGGACGCACAGCGCACGCTTCCCGGGAAAACGCCCTATCTGGTCATACCCGACCGTGCCGAAGCGATCAACGCGGCGATCGGGCTTGCAGGACCCGGAGACGTTGTCGTGCTTGCCGGCAAGGGGCATGAGGATTACCAGATCATCGGCGACAGCAAATACCACTTCGACGACCGCGAGGTCGCACGCGAAGCGATCGGGAAAAGGAAAGAACTTGCAAAATGCGGAACGGCTTGCACGGCATAGAATCACAGGCAGGTGCGAGTCCTCGTGGGCATCAGTGATGCGTACGCCATCATCGAGCCTTGAAGTCAAGCAATGAACGACGCTGAGAAAAAGAAACTGATCGAGGTACTCGAAAGGATCGAGGCGATGGAGATCAAGGGCGTATCCATAGACTCCCGGAAGATCAAGGAAGGCGAGCTCTTTGTTGCGATCAAGGGCGACCGCTTCGACGGACACGACTTTGTGCCCGAGGTGATGAATAAAGGAGCCTGGGGCGCCATCGTCGATCGGTCCATACTGGAAACACAGTTCGGGAAGATCGGCGGGTTTCCGAACATCATTCCGGTGGAAGATACCCTGCGGGCGCTCCAGGAGATGTCATTCCTGCACCGCAATAAGTTCACTCTTCCCATGGTGGGCATCACCGGGTCGAACGGCAAGACCACGACCAAGGAGATGGCCGCCGGCATCCTGAAGCAGCAGGGGCCGGTGCTGAAGAACGAAGGGAACCTGAACAACCATATCGGCGTGCCGCTTACACTGATGAAGCTTGAAAAGGACCACCGAGCCGCGGTCGTCGAGATGGGCATGAGCGCCCCGGGCGAGATCGACCTGCTGGCCAGGCTCGTGCATCCCGATGTAGGGGTGATCACGAACATCGGTCCGGCGCACCTTGAGTTCCTGGGCTCCCTGGACCGGGTGGCCGAGGCCAAGGCGGAGCTGCTCGGAAATATCAAAATCGGTGGCGTTGCCGTGCTGAATGCCGACGATCCGTATTTCGAAATGTTCAAAAACAAGTGGAGTGGCCGCGTCCTTTCCTTCGGCATCGAGCAGCGCGCGGACGTGCATGCTTCCGGCATCCGGCAGGACAAAGAGTTCACCGATTTTACGATCGAGGCGGAGGGTTCGAAGGTGAACGTACGGCTCCGCGCCGTGGGAAGGCACAATATCTACAACGCGCTGGCCGCCGCAGCCGCCGCGCTCGCCGTGGGCATGCCGCTCGAGTCGATAAAGTACGGGCTTGACGATTTCACTCCCGTTGCCATGCGCTCCGAGCTCAAGGTGGTCAAGGGCAGGACCGTGCTGGCCGATCATTACAATGCCAATCCCGGCTCGGTCAAGGCCGCGCTCGAAACGCTGGTCACCCTGCGGCCGGGAGCGCGGTCCGTGGCCGTCCTGGGCGACATGCTCGAACTCGGCCCTTCCGCTAAAGAAGAGCACCGCGCAATCGGCAGGATTGCCGCGGGCCTGGGCGTGGAGGTGCTGATCACCGTGGGTCCGCTGGCAAAGCAGATGCTCGAAGGCGCCCGTGAGGCCGGGATGCCGAAGGAGCGCCTGTTCGCATTCGCAGCAGGATCGCATGTCAAGGCTGCGGCGCGACTGGCGAAGGAATCCAAAAACGGCGACGCCGTGCTCATCAAGGGTTCGCGCGGCATGAAGATGGAAAAGATCCTGGAGGAATTCTAATGCTCTATCATCTGCTCTACCCGCTGCGCAACCAGTTCTCCGGATTCAACGTCTTCAAGTACATCACGTTCCGGAGCGCCGGGGCGGTCCTGACCGCGCTTGTCGTGAGCTTCGTCTTCGGCAAGCCCATGATCGCATGGCTTCGGAGGCTCAAGGTGGGGCAGCATGTCCGTGACGACGGGCCTCAGAGCCATCTCAGCAAGCAGGGCACGCCGACCATGGGAGGTCTGCTCATCATCGCTGCGCTGGCCGGCTCGGCCCTGTTGTGGTCCGACCTTACGAACAAATACGTCTGGGTGGTGCTCTTTGCCACCCTTGCTTTCGGCGCCATCGGGTTCTGGGACGACTACCTCAAGGTCGTGAAAAAACAATCCACGGGACTCCGGGCCAGAGAGAAGTTCGGCCTGCAGATCGCCGCGGCGCTCGCCATCGGGTTCTTCCTCTATTATAATCCGGGCGATCCCAAGAGCACCTATCTGTCGGTGCCGTTCATGAAGCGCGTTTTGCTCGACCTGGGATGGTTCTATATCCCCTTTGTCGTGGTCGTGATCGTGGGCTCGTCGAACGCCGTGAACCTGACCGACGGCCTCGACGGACTGGCCATCGGCCTCGTGGGCATTGCGGCAACGGCCAACGCCGTGCTCGTGTACCTGGGCGGGAACCGTGTGATCGCAGATTATCTGAAGATCCAGTACATCCCCGGCAGCGGCGAGCTCGTGATCTTCTGCGGCGCCCTGCTCGGCGCGAGCCTCGGGTTCCTGTGGTACAACGCGCATCCTGCCGAGGTGTTCATGGGCGATGTGGGTTCGCTCTCGCTCGGCGCGGCACTCGGTACGCTCGCGGTGGTGACCAAACATGAATTGATCCTGGTGATCACCGGCGGCATCTTCGTTGTGGAGACGCTTTCGGTGGTGCTGCAGGTCGGATCGTACAAGCTGCGGGGCAAGCGGATCTTCAGGATGGCGCCCATGCATCATCATTTCGAGCAGATCGGGTGGCCCGAGTCCAAGGTGATCGTGCGGTTCTGGATCGCCGGCATCATCCTGGCGCTGATCTCGATCAGTACGCTGAAGCTGCGGTAGTTGGGAAGACAAGAAACTGGAAGGTAAGAAGGTAGGAAGGTAAGAAGGTAGGAGGGTAAGAGGGTAGGAAGGTAAGAAGGTAAGAGAAAAAGCCTTAACGGTTTTTCATACCCTCATACCCTCTTTCCCTCCTACCTTCGTAGTCTATAGCAGGAGGAAACGTGGCAACGGATTTTAAGAACAAACGGGTAACGGTGGTGGGCATGGCCCGGAGCGGCATTGCGGCTGCGCGGGCGCTCGACGGGCTTGGAGCGCGCGTTACAATAACCGATAAAAAGCCGTTGTCAGAGCTCAGCGCGCAGGTCGCGGCACTGAACAACGGCCGCATCAATGTCGAGGCAGGCGGCCATCCGGAGCGCATCTTTCTCGAAACAGACCTGATCGTGCTCAGCCCCGGCGTGCCCAAGCTCGCGCCGATCTTGAAGGCCCGCGAGCAGGGTGTTCCGGTGATCAGCGAGCTTGAGCTTGCGTGGCAGCTGTCGGAGTCTCCCTATATCGGCATCACGGGCACGAACGGCAAGTCCACGGTCACGACGCTGGTGGGGCTCATGCTGGCGAAGGCGGGGAAGAAGGTCCTCGTTGCAGGGAACATCGGCAATGCGCTGACCGAGGATGTCGCGCAGCTTCGGGGCCAGGACTGGATCGTGGCGGAGCTGTCGAGCTTCCAGCTTGAGGACATCGATACCTTTAAACCCCGCATTGCCGCTATCCTGAACGTGACCCAGGACCATCTCGACCGGTACCATGACCTTACCGAGTATGGCGAAGCCAAGGCGCGCGTGTTCAAGAACCAGCAGAAGGACGACGTTCTGGTGCTGAATTTTGACGATGCCGAGGTCAAAGCGTTCGCGACGCGGACCGCTGCCTCGATCATCCCCTTTTCCCGGCTGCAGCGGTTCAACCCCGGCGCCTGCATTCAGGACGGGCATCTTCTGTTCAACAACCAGCGCGTTCTCAAGATCGACGAGATCAGGATCAAGGGAGTGCATAATCTCGAAAATGCCCTGGCAGCCACGGCGCTGTCGCTTGTCGCCGGAGCGGACATTGCATCGGTCGCAGCCGTGCTGCGGGAGTATCCCGGGCTGGAGCACCGGCTTGAGTTCGTGCGCAAGCGGAACGGCGTCATCTATATCAACGATTCCAAGGGCACGAACGTCGGCGCCGTGGTGAAGTCCGTCGAAGGCTTCACGTCTCCGGTCATCCTGATCGCAGGCGGGCTCGACAAAGGAAGCGATTTCAGCCCGCTTTACAATCTCTTTGCCGAAAAAGTGAAACTGCTGGTCCTCATCGGCAAGGCCGCAGACAAGATGGAAGAAACGCTCGGCAGCGCGACCGAGACCGTACGCGCCGCCTCCCTGGGGGAAGCGGTGCGGATCGCAGCAGAACAGGCACAGTTGGGCGACGTGGTGCTCCTGTCTCCGGCCTGCGCGAGCTTCGATATGTTCAAGGATTTTGAAGACCGGGGCCGGAAATTCAAGGAAGCAGTGAAGAAGCTATAACGGCATTTCGGATTCAGAATAAATTCACGACGGAACGGCTTAAGAGGCAATGCGGATTGAGATGACACAACAAGGCCATTACGACAGTTCGCTCTTCGCTGCGATCCTGGCGCTCATCATCATCAGCGTGGTGATGGTCTACAGTTCGAGCAGCGTGGTTGCGCTTACGAGCTACGACGACGCGGCGTACTTTGCACGGCGCCAGCTCATATGGGCCGTTGCCGGGCTTTTGGTCATGGCGGTCACCATGCGCATGGACCACCGGCTGCTGGGAGAACAGCGGGTCGTCATGGCGATCCTGCTGGTATCGTTGCTGCTGCTGGCGGCAACGCTGGTGCCCGGCGTCGGGCGGACGGTGAATGGTTCGCGCCGGTGGCTGCGGTTCGGCATGCTCTCGTTCCAGCCCTCGGAGCTTGCCAAGGTCGCTCTCGTTATCTATCTGAGCTACTCTATAGCAAGGAAAGGCGAGCGCATCAGGGATTTCATGAACGGCATCATGCCTGCCTACGTCGTGGCAGGCGTGTTCATGGCAACGGCGGCGCTCCAGCCGGACTTTGGAACGACCATGACGATCGCCCTGGTAGCGGGCATCATGCTCTTTGCCGGCGGAGCGAACGTCCTGCATCTTGGTGCGACCGTTCTTGCGGGGCTGCCTTTCATTTATATCGCCGTGTACCACACGGCGTACCGGACGCGGCGGATCTTCGCGTTCCTCGATCCCTGGGCCGACCCCCACGGCTCGGGGCACCAGATCATCCAGTCGTTCCTCGCCTTCGGCAGCGGCGGCATTTTTGGTCGGGGGCTCGGCGAGGGGCGGCAGAAGCTGCTCTTCCTGCCCGAGCGCCACTCGGATTTCATCTATGCTGTGATCGGCGAGGAACTCGGATTGATCGGCGCGCTTGCCGTGCTCGCGCTGTTCCTGTTCCTCCTGTGGCGCGGCGTGCGAATCGCGCTCTCGGCCAACGAGCGTTTCAGCCGGTTGCTGGCGTTCGGCATCACGCTCCTGGTCTGCCTCCAGGCGCTCATCAACATGGCCGTTGTTACCGGCTTGTTCCCGACCAAGGGCATTGCGCTGCCGCTGGTCAGCTACGGCGGTTCGTCGATGGTGATCACCCTGGGGGCGCTGGGCGTGCTGTTGAATATCTCGAGAGAAACCTGAGAGGCAATGCGGAATGCGGATTGCGGAATGACAAGCGAGACTAAAACAAAAAACCAGGCATCAACATGAAAGTGATCATTGCGGGCGGGGGAACGGGGGGGCATCTCTATCCGGGGATCGCTATTGCCCGGGAACTGCTGCAAGAGCCAGGCAACGAGGTCCTGTTCGTGGGTACGCGGCAGGGTATCGAGGCGCGGGTGCTGCCCGGAGAAGGGCTGCCGCTGCGCTTCATCAGCGTGGGCAAACTCAAAGGTATGAAGCTGGTCTCGACCCTGAAGACCCTGGTCACGCTGCCGAGAAGCATTGTGCAATCACTCTGTCTGCTGCGGGAAATAAAGCCGGACGTGGTGATCGGCGTCGGCGGCTACGCGTCGGGGCCCGTGGCGCTTGCGGCCTGGCTTCGCCGCAGACCGCTCTTCATCATCGAACCGAACTCCTATGCCGGGTTGGCGAACCGCGTGCTCGGCAGGCTGGCCCGGAAGGTGGTGCTCTGTTTTCCGGGCACGGATAGGCAGCAATTCTTTTCAAAGCAGAAGACCGTACCTGTCGGACCACTGGTGCGCAAGGGCATCGACCAGGGCGACCGCCAAAAGGCGCTTATAAATTTCGGACTGGAACCCGGGAGGTTCACGGTCTTTGTCATGGGCGGGAGCGGCGGAGCCCATGCCATCAACATGGCCATGAAGGAAGCGGCGAAGGGTCTCTGCAAGGCTGCCAATCTCCAGATCCTGCATCAGACCGGGGTCTCTGACGTTGTTGACATGGCAGCAGGATACCGCGAGGCGGGTGTCAAGGCGGTGGTGCTCCCGTACATCATTGACATGGCCGGCGCTTATGCTGTTGCGGACCTGGTGGTCTCGCGCTCCGGCGCCACCACGGTGGCGGAGCTTGCCGTGTGCGGAAAGCGGGCCGTGCTGGTCCCGTTCCCTTTTGCCGCGGACAATCATCAGGAGCATAACGCGAGAACGCTGGCGGCCCGCGGTGCAGCCGAGGTGGTCCTGCAGCAGGAGCTGACGGCGGAGAAGCTTGCAGCAGTGATACAAAAATATGCCAAAACAGAAGCGCCCTCGGTGCAACCGATGGCGAATACGGCGGCGGAGGAGATAGCAGGCATCTGCAGGGACTATGTTCAAAAAAATTAAACATATTCATTTTGTCGGCATCGGCGGCATCGGCATGAGCGGCATTGCCGAAGTGCTCCTGAACCTCGGGTACAAGGTCTCGGGCTCGGACATGAAAGAGTCGGACATCACGGAGCGGCTGCGGAAGCTCGGCGGCGAGATCGCCATCGGTCACCGCGCAGAGAACATCACCTCGCCGCACGTGGTCGTCATCTCTTCGGCGGTCAAGAGCGACAACGTCGAAGTGATCGCGGCACGGGAAAAACAGGTGCCGGTGATCCCGCGCGCCGAAATGCTGGCCGAGCTCATGCGCCTGAAGTACGGCGTCGCCATTGCCGGCGCGCACGGCAAGACCACGACGACTTCGATGGTGGCGACCGTGCTGGCCGCAGGCGGCATCGACCCCACGGTCGTCATCGGCGGCAAGCTGAACAGCCTGGGCGGCTCCAATGCCAAGCTGGGCCAGGGCGAGTTCCTGGTGGCCGAGGCGGACGAGAGCGACGGCAGCTTTCTCAAACTGTCGCCCACCATCGCGGTGGTCACGACCATCGACGAGGAGCACCTCGACTACTATAAGGACATCGCGGAGATCAAGGACGCGTTCCTTACGTTCATCAACAAGGTGCCCTTTTACGGAGTAGCGATCCTCTGCCTGGACCAGCCGCACATTCAGGCGCTCATCCCGCTGGTCCAGAAGCGCTACCAGACCTACGGTTTGAGCTCTCAGGCGGATTATCAGGCCAAAGAGGTGGCGCTCAAGCCGCTAGGGTCGCGGTTCAAGGTCATCCATCTCGGCCAGGATCTCGGTTGGTTCGAACTGTCGGTGCCGGGCGTGCACAACATCAATAACAGCCTGGCGGCCATAGCGGTCGCCCGGGAGCTTGACGTGGAGCTGGAAACGATACGCAAGGCGCTGAAGGAGTTTGCCGGCGTGCAACGGCGGTTCCAGATCAAGGGCGAGGTGAACGGCATCATCGTGGTGGACGATTACGGTCACCATCCTACCGAGGTCAGGGCCACGCTGGCGGCCGCGGCAGCAGGGCTGGAGCGCCGTGTCGTGGTCGTGTTCCAGCCGCACCGCTACACGCGTACGCAGCATTTGCTCCAGGAGTTCTTCACGGCCTTTAACCAGGCGGACAAGCTCATTGTCATGGAGATCTACGCTGCCGGCGAGAAGCCGATCCCGGGCGTGTCGGGCCAGACGCTCTTCGAAGGCATCAAGAAGTACGGGCATAAGGACGTGACGTTCATCCCGGACCGGGACAAGATCGTGCCGCACCTCGTGGAGGCGCTCAAAAAGGGCGATCTCCTGATCACGCTCGGGGCGGGTGACGTGTGGAAGCTGGGGGAGCAGGCACTGGAGGGGCTGAAGCATGGAGATAAAAAACATTAAGGGAGAGGTCCTGCGGAACGAGTTGCTGAGCAAGCATACTTCGTTCGGCATCGGCGGGCCAGCGGACTTCCTGGTCTATCCCGCGGACAGCGAGGATCTGGCGGCGCTGCTTCGGGAGATCAGGGCGCAGAAGCTGAATTACATGGTTCTGGGCGGTGGCACGAACGTCCTGGTGCGGGACGGCGGGTTCCGCGGCGTCGCGATCAGCCTGCGGCGTCTGAACGCGATCAGGGTCGAGCGGGAATACCGCTCCCTGGGCGGCACCTATGCGGTCGTCCATGCAGAAGCGGGCGCAGCGCTCGCCAAGGTGATCTCCTTCACCGCGAACGCGTCGCTGACGGGCCTTGAATTCGCGACCGGCATTCCCGGCACCATGGGCGGCGCGGTCTGCATGAACGCCGGCACTGCCGAAGGGGAGATGGGCGATGTGGTCGAGACCGTCACCGTGCTCACGCCCGGCGGCGAGCTGGTCACCCGGAGCAAGGAGGAAATGGACTTCGGGTACCGGACTGCAAACGTTCCCGCGGGCCACGTCGTGCTGAGCGCCCTGCTGCAACTGCGCCACGATGAGAAAAAACAGATAGAAGCGAAGGTCAAGGCGCTCATGGACAGGCGGAAAGACCGCCAGCCCTGGGGGCAGCCGAACGCCGGTTCCATATTCAAGAACCCGCTCGACGAGTCGGCAGGCTCGCTGATCGAGAGCGCAGGGCTCAAGGGCAGAACCGTGGGCCACGCGCAGATCTCGGAAAAACATGCGAACTTCATCGTGAACACGGGCAAGGCAACGGCTGCCGATGTTTTGGCGCTCATGGAGCTCGTGAAGCAGACCGTGCTCGACGTGCATGGCGCGCGGCTGGAGCCGGAGATCAAGATTGTTGGGGAAGATGCGTAACGACAGGGTCCGGGGTCCGGGGTACAGGGTACAGGGAAAGCGGCTAGGTTCGAATACTAAGACGAGGACGTAAACGATGGCGTTGGTGACGAATAAGAAGATTGGGGTGCTCATGGGCGGGCTTTCTTCGGAGCGCGAGGTTTCGCTCTCCACCGGGAATGCCATTCTTTTGGCGCTTCGTGAAAAGGGTTACAACGCGGTGGCCATTGATGTGGGCAGGGATGCGGGGGAACAGGTCCGGAAAGCGGGTATTGAGGTCGCGTTCAACGGGTTGCACGGCAAGTACGGCGAGGACGGCGCCATTCAGGGGCTTCTGGAGATCGCCGGTATCCCCTGCACTGGTTCGGGCATCCTTGCCTCCGCCATGGGCATGAACAAGATCATTTCAAAGATGGTGTTCAAGAACCATGGCCTTCTGGTCGGCCCCTACCTGGTCGTTGATGTTCGCAAGCAGGAACAGCTGAATGAAGTGCCCTCGATCATGGCCTATCCGGTGGTGGTCAAACCGAGTTCCGAAGGGTCGAGCGTCGGCGTGAGCCTGGTCTACACCCATGAAGAGCTCCGGTCAGCAGCGGACCTGGCGTTTCAGTATGACCAGGAGATACTGGTGGAGAAATACATCCCGGGGAAAGAAGTGCAGGTCGGGGTCCTCGGGGACCGCGCGCTCGGCGCGATCGAGATCGTGCCGAAGAATGTTTTTTATGATTACGAATCAAAATACAAGCCCGGAATGTCGGACCACTTCTTCCCGGCCAGGATCGATAAAGAGGCTTACGCGCAGGTGCTCGAAGCGGGGCTGCAAGCGCATCGCGCCCTTGGGTGCAGGGGCTACAGCAGGGTCGATTTCATCATTGATGAAATCGGCGCGCCCTATATCCTCGAAGTGAACACGCTGCCGGGCATGACCGCCACGAGCCTGCTGCCCGATATCGCTCGGGGCGTGGGGATTTCTTTTCCGGACCTGGTGGAGGAGATATTAAGACTGGCAGTCTAATTGCGGATTTCGGATTGCGGATTGCGGAATGTGAACCGGAAGTCCTGATGGGGAAATGCGGAATGCGGATTGCGAAAGGAAAATATGCCGGTGCCGTTGATGTACAAATCCGCAATCCGAAATCCGCAATCCGAAATTGCTTATGAGGGATTATAAGAACGTAACAGTACCGGGATCGTACCGCACGCGCGTCCTCCGAACGAATGTGAAGCGGGCGCAGACGGACTGCGGACCGCGGAGGGGACCGTCCGGCCTGATGACCGCGTTGGTCAGGATCATGACGGTCGTGCTGGTGTCCGGAGGCTGTTATCTGGTGTGGACCGGGTATCAATGGGCGGCGCACAGCGAGACCTTTCAGGTCGAGGGTGTCGATGTCACCGGCGCCCGGCACCTGAGCAAGGACGAGTTGCAGAACATTGCCGGGGCCTTCACCGGCCAGAGCATTTTTAAAATTAGCCTGGATGAAGCAGTGCTGCGTGCACGCGCGCTTCCCTGGGTCCGTGATGTACGGCTTTATCGCCGTTTGCCGAACCGCATCAGCATGACCGTATCCGAACGAACTCCCGCTGCCGTGCTCGACAGCGGCAGGGGACGCTACCTCATCGACGAAGAGGGCGTGGTGATCGTCAGGGAGGTCGTGAGCGATGCGCAAACCCTGCCGACCATTGCGATCGGCAATTGCCGGGCGCAGCCGGGACACGCGGTGGATTCGGGGGCGTTGACCGAGGCGTTCGCGTTGCTCACGGAGATCGCGCACCGCGGCGGCTGGAGAGCGGCCGATGTTACCATCAGGGCGAATTCCGCTGAAACGCTTGCCGTGGTATACGGCGGGCATGAATTCAGGGTCGGCAACGGCAACTATGGCGAAAAGCTCCGGCGGCTGGGCGAGATCCTGAGCGATGTGCAACGGCGCGGTCTTACCATCGCCTATGTGGATCTGCGTGCCGAGCGTCAGGCTGCGGTGATGGTGCGGGCAAAGGCGGGAAGATGAGAAGACGGGAAGGTAAGAAGAAGCGGAGGGTGCCGTGGTAAAAAAACAGGATAATGTGCTGGTGGGACTTGATCTGGGGACGACCAAGGTCTGCGCCATCGTGGGCGAAGTGAAAGACGGCGGTCAGGTGGACATCATCGGGATCGGCATCAGCCCCTCCAATGGACTGAAGAAGGGTGTGGTCGTGAACATCGACAGCACGGTCGAGTCCATCCGGAAAGCCGTGCACGAGGCCGAGCTCATGGCCGGCGTGGAGATCAATTCCGTCTATGTCGGCGTTTCCGGCGGCCATATCAAGGGGATCAATTCTCGCGGGGTCGCGGCGATCAAGAACAAGGAAGTGGGCCAGGCCGACGTGGCGCGCGCCATCGACGGCGCGCGGGCCGTGAACATACCAATGGACCAGCAGGTGCTGCACGTGCTGCCGCAGGAGTTCATCATCGACGACCAGGATGGGATCAAGGACCCCCTGGGCATGTCGGGGGTGCGGCTTGATGTCAAAGTGCACATCATCAGCGGCGCTGTTACCTCGATCCAGAACATCGTCAAGAGCTGCTCCCGCGCCGGCCTCCATGTGAACGACCTGGTGCTGCAGCCGCTGGCGTCGAGCAGGGCCGTGCTTACCGTCGAGGAGCAGGATCTCGGCGTGGTCGTTGTCGACATCGGCGGCGGAACGACCGATATGGCGATCTTCCTGGAGGGAAGCCTCTGGCATACCGAAGTGCTGCCCATCGGCGGCAACCACCTTACCAACGACATCGCCATCGGGCTGCGCACGCCCGCCTCGGAGGCAGAGAAGATCAAGATCAAATACGGGTGCGCGCTGTCGTCGCTCGTGAGACACGAAGAGACGCTGGATGTGCCGAGCGTGGGCGGCAGGCCGCCGCGCCTCCTGTCCCGGCAGATCCTGTGCGAGATCATCGAGCCGCGCGTGGAAGAGCTCTTCGGCATGATCCAGCAGCGGCTCAAGAAGACCGGGTACGAGGATATGTGCGCATCGGGCATTGTCCTTACCGGCGGGGTCGCTCTGTTGGAGGGGCTGCAGGAGGCGGCCGAGCGCTATATCGGGCTGCAGGTGCGGCGCGGGACGCCGAAGAACATCGGGGGCCTCATGGACGTGGTGAACAGTCCGGTCTACTCCACCGGTGTGGGGCTGGTGCTGTACGGCGCGGCGAACCAGCGCGAGGCGCCGCGGAAATTCAGGGGCACCGGGTTCTTCACCAAAGTCTCGAAATGGATGGGAGAATATTTCTGATGCTGAGCTTTGACCAGGAGCATGAAGCAGCGCAGCGCACGCCGGATGCGGCTCAAGATGCGACTGGAGCAGGGGACCCGGGAGTCTTGAAGAGAACGGAGGGGTTGATGGACGATAATCTCGATTTTGGATTTCAGGACATCATGGAATTCGTGGCAGACGAGCACAGCGCTGCTGCGGAGACCGTACGCCCAAAAACGGCTGATGCAGCCGGACCGCGGGAGACGGGCATGCTCCAGTTCGCCGAAGAAAAGCTGCCGGCGATCATCAAGGTGGTCGGCGTGGGAGGCGGCGGAAGCAATGCCGTCAGTACCATGGTCAAAGCAGAGGTGAAGGGCGTGCAGTTCATCGTGGTCAACACCGACATGCAGGCCCTGGACCTCTCGCCCGTGCCGATCAAGCTCCAGATCGGGTGCAAGCTTACCAGCGGACGGGGCGCCGGGGCAAATCCGGAGATCGGCAAGAAAGCGGCGCTGGAAGACGCCGAGAAGATCAAGGCAGTGCTGGCCGGCACTGAGATGGTTTTCATAACCGCGGGCATGGGCGGCGGCACGGGCACGGGCGCGGCGCCGGTGATCGCGGGGCTGGCGCGCGAGGTTGGCGCCCTGGTCGTCGGCGTGGTGACCAAGCCCTTTGATTTCGAGGGCGCCAAGCGGATGAAGTATGCCGATGAAGGCATCGCGGAGCTGAAAAAGCAGGTGGACGCGCTCATCGTTATCCCCAACAGCCGCGTGCTCAATCTGTCCGAAAAGAAGACCTCCGCGCTCGATGCGTTCAAACTGGCCGACAACGTGCTGGTGCAGGCCGTCAAGGGCATCTCCGACGTGGTGATGCTGCACGGCCATGTGAACCTCGATTTCGCCGACGTCAAGACCGTGATGTCGAACCGCGGCAGAGCGGTCATGGGCAGCGGGATCGGCACCGGCGAGAACCGGGCGGCCGAGGCGGCGCAGAAGGCGATCTCCAGCCCGCTGCTCGAAGACGGCTCCATCAAAGGCGCCCGCGGGGTGCTCATCAACATTACCGGCGGCAGCGACATGGGGATCTGGGAGTTCGATGAAGCCACTGCCATTATCAAGGCGGAGGTGGACCCCGATGCGATCATTCTCTTCGGCGCGGTGATCAATCCGGTCATGAGCGAAGAGGTCATGGTAACGGTCATCGCCACGGGCTTTGATGAGGAAGGCGCGAAAACCCGCATGAAGGTGGTGTCGAACCTGAAGGAGTATCAGAAGATCGGCGAGCGGCCCAAGGCGGCGCGCAAGCAGGAGGCGTTCGCTTTCAAGAACGAGGCGCTGGGGATCGATGACCAGGATTACGACAAGCCCACGTTTCTCAGGCGGCAGGCGGATTAACGGAAAATAGAATGAGCTTTATACCGTTGTGAAATGAAAGGCTGACGATGATTGAAAAACTTCCGAGCCTTGAGACTGATGGACTGTTAACACCCGAGGTCGGACCATGGGCAGAGCAAAAATATCGGCTTGTTTGGAATTACGCGACGATGTTTGCGTCTTCAATGAAGAACAAGTGGAACGCCCGCGTATATATTGATCTGTTTGCGGGCGCTGGCAGATCGAAAATTGAGAACAGCAAACAGATCGTTCCGGCGTCACCCTTGCTGGCGCTGGAGATTGCACACCCTTTCGATAAGTATATTTTCTGTGATAATGAAGATGATAAACGACAAGTATTGGAGCAAAGAGTAAAAAGAGACTATCCAAAAGCCAACGTCGCTTTCATTAAAGAAGCTAATGAGCATGTGACCGCAGTATTAGAAGCCATCCCGAAACACAGCAGTACTTACAAGGTTTTGTCTTTCTGCTTTGCCGACCCCTATAAGCTAAAAAATCTCAAGTTCAGCACAATAAAACGATTATCTGAAAGGTATATGGACTTTCTGGTCCTCCTGCCGACATACATGGATGCACACCGGAACGTGGGCCCCTACATTGAAGCATCCAATACGGTAATAAAGGATTTCACCGGCGCACAAGCTTGGCGTGCAGAATGGAAACTCGCGGAATCGCAGGGTCAGGAGTTCGGCCTGTTTATTGCGGATCTTTTCGGCAGGCAGATGAAGTCTTTAGAATATATTTACAACGGTCTTTCTGATATGATACTGGTCAGATCAACGGATAAGAACCTGCCCCTCTATCACCTGGCGTTCTTCAGCAGGCATAAGCGAGGATACGAATTTTGGAAGGAAGCAATGAAGTACAGCGATGATCAATTGAAATTGTTGTAGATGAGGATATTATGGGGCAATTGTCAAAAATAGAATGGACAGAAGCAACATGGAACCCGACTGTCGGTTGCACTAAAATATCGCCGGGATGCCAGAACTGCTATGCGGAGACCATGTCGCGACGACTGAAAGCAATGGGCGCGAATGGTTACGCGAATGGCTTTAAGCTCACGCTTCTACCGGAACGCTTGTCCGACCCTTTAGAGCGCAATAAGCCGACAATCTACTTTGTGAATTCCATGAGCGATCTTTTTCACGAAAAGATACCTGCTGCCTATATCCGGCAGGTCTTCGATGTGATGAAGAAGGCTCCACAGCATACGTTCCAGGTTTTGACTAAGCGTGCTGATAAGATGGCGGAGTTCTTTGGAACCTATCAGGCATCGACCAATGCATGGCTTGGCGCTACAGTTGAGAATAGGCAACACGGCATCCCCCGGATAGCTCAACTGCGCAAGGTGAAGGCGCATGTGCGCTTCTTATCAATAGAACCGCTGCTTGAAGATTTAGGCAAACTTGATCTGAGCGGCATCCACTGGGTCATCGTCGGCGGCGAATCCGGTCCGAAGGCGCGCCTGATGAAGCCTGAATGGGTCATGAATATCAAACGACAGTGCGAAGAACAAAACGTCGCCTTTTTCTTCAAACAGTGGGGCGGCTGGGGCGCTGATGGGATAAAGCGTGCAAAGAAGGAAAATGGAAGATTGCTGCTTGGCCGCACCTGGGATGCAACCCCGAGTCATCAGAACCGTGCACATCTCGCCTTGTAATATTGAAAGATAATAACCATACATGCCGACATTAAACTGGATAGGAAGAAAAGCGGTTGAGAACCATCACAAGCAGGTGCCGTTTCATCTGCTGAAGGAGGCGCCGGAGCTATCGGTGGGCGATCCCGGCAGCGGCAACTTGCTTGTTGAAGGTGACAATCTCCTCGCTCTTAAAGCACTCCTGCCGTATTACTCTGGGCAGGTGAAGTGTGTTTGCATTGATCCGCCGTATAACACCGGGATGGACGAGAGGGGTGAAGACGGTAAACGAACAGGCTGGATATACAGCGATAACCTTGACAGTCCTGAAATTCGCAATTGGCTGAATAAAGTCGTTGGAGAAGAGGCAGAGGATCTTACGAGACACGATAAGTGGCTCTGCATGATGTATCCGAGGCTCGAGTTACTATGGAAATTTCTGCGTGACGATGGAGTCATTTTTGTACACATTGACGAAGTGGAACAATCAAGCCTCCGTCTTTTGCTCGATGAAATATTTGGAATAACAAACCGTGTTGGAACGATTGTGTGGAAAAATGTCACGGATAATAATCCGACGAACATCGCCAGCGAACATGAGTACATATTGTGCTATGCAAAGAACAGGCAGAAACTACCCAAAGAATGGAAGTCGCAGAATCTGGCAGTTAAAGAAAGGCTCTTGGAGATAAGTGACAAATTCGTTCGAGAATTTGGGGATAAAGAGAGACAAGCAGAATACACAACATGGTTTCGTTTAAATAGAGGACAGTTGTGGCCTTTTGAAGACTATAAGTTTATTGATGGAGGTGGCATTTACACAGGAATGCGCGCCGTTCATAATCCTGGTAAAGAGGGTTATCGTTACGATGTTGTTCATCCGCAAACAGGTAAGCCTTGCGCACAACCTATGATGGGGTACCGGTTTCCGCCAGAGACAATGAAAGAATTGCTGGCACAGAACAGGATTATTTTTGGCGAAAACGAATCAAAAATTATTGAACTAAAAGTTTATGCGAAAGATTACCGAGCAAAGCTGTCTAGTACACTGTAAACTTAATTCGTAATAGTGCAATAAAGCCTGTTCATTTTATTTCGGGCGTCGGTCTTTGTAAAGTTCCAAGAGATACCGGCCTTGAGTCGATTACGTCGTTTCGTCCAAGCATT
>Ga0334722_10000911_pt1 | contig 40298 bp, 35 predicted proteins | sample C3_bottom_MG_FD_207210 | JGI IMG/M metagenome (GOLD analysis project Ga0334722, IMG submission 207210) | Sediment microbial communities from Yellowstone Lake, YNP, Wyoming, USA - C3_bottom | ecosystem: Environmental > Aquatic > Freshwater > Lake > Sediment | place: USA: Wyoming | collected...
GCCTGTGCGCGATCCGGCCTTAACGATACTGATCGCCATCGATGAGCCCAAGGGCGAGATATACGGCGGCGTTGTCGCGGCGCCGCTCTTCGCGGCGGTAGGCGAATACGCGCTTCAGCGCTTAAAAATCGAGCCGTAGTCTCACTCATCACTTAGGGACATATGTTAATATCTGAAAAGGTTTATTGTGAAGCTTTTGGAATTAGCCGCTTCGGCTCAAATTGACTATAGCGGGCCTGATGTCGCCGTCCGCGGCCTGGCTTATGACTCCCGCCGGGTCGAGCCCGGTTTTTTGTTCGTTGCCGTTCCGGGGACGCGGGTGGACGGCCGGGAGTTCGTCGCGGAAGCGGTGGATCGCGGAGCCGTGGCCATCGTATCGCAAGCTTCGCCGGCCGCTCTGATTGAACAGGTCGCCCTGGTCCAAGTGACCGATGCGCGGAGCGCCCTGGCCCGGTTGGCGAATGAGTTCTATGGCCGTCCCAGTGAAAAACTCAAATTGATCGGGGTCACCGGGACTAACGGGAAGACCACCACCGCTTACATGCTCGAATCGATATTCCGGCGGGCGGGCCTTAAGACGGGCCTTATCGGCACGATCGAATATCGCGTCAACGGTATGCGGTTAAAAGCCGAGCGTACGACGCCGGAATCGCTCGATCTTCAAAGCTTGCTGGCGGAAATGGTCGACGGGGGCGTAGAGGTGGCGGTCATGGAAGTCTCTTCGCACGCGCTCGAACTCAAGCGCATCGACGGCTGTCTCTTTACCGCCCGTGTCTTTATTAATTTGAGCCGGGACCACCTGGATTTTCACGGGGATCTAGAGGTGTATTTTCAAGCTAAAGCCAGGCTTTTCAGCGATAAGAGTTTCGGGGACGGATTGAGGTTGGTCAATATAGATGACGACTATGGCCGGCGTCTGGCGTCGCTCAGCGATGAGATCGTAACGTTCGGGTCGGCGCCGGCCGATTACCGGCCGTCGGAGATCGACCTAACCGCCGCCGGGACGTCTTTTACCTTGAGCGGACCGATGGGCGACTTGCGGCTAAGCAGCAGGTTGCTCGGCGCCTTCAACCTGACGAATCTGACGGCTGCCGCCGCCGCCGCGCTCGAGCTGGGCGTCGACGGGGCTGATGTGGCCGCCGGTCTGCTGGGCATGGATCATGTGCCCGGCCGGTTCGAAGCCGTCGCCGGGGGTCAGGATTTCCAGGTCTTGATAGATTACGCTCACACCCCCGACGGCTTGGAGAAAGTCCTGGCTACCGCCCGCAAGCTGGCGGGTGACCATCGCTTGATAACGGTTTTCGGTTGCGGCGGCGATCGCGACAAAGGGAAGCGCCCGCTTATGGGGGCGATAGCCGCTCGTCTTAGCGATGTGGCCATCGTCACCTCGGACAACCCGAGGAGCGAAGCGCCGTCGGCGATAATAGACGATATTCTCAGAGGAGTCCCCGGGGAGTCGTCAGCTGAAGTAAATGTCGTGGTCGATCGGGCGGAGGCTATCCGGACCGCGGTGGCCGGGGCGAGCACCGGCGATATCGTGGTTATCGCCGGAAAAGGGCATGAGGATTATCAGATATTGAATGACAGGGTGATAGAGTTTGACGATCGATCGGTCGCTGAAGAAGCGCTAAAGGAGCGCTTAAGTGGTACCCATTAAGGTCGGGGACATCGCGGTCGCCTTAAGGGGCGAGCTGATCGCCGGCGACCCGGAGGCGGTCGTCTTGTCCGTCTGCGCCGACAGCCGTTTGGCCAAGGGCGGCGATCTATTCATCCCGCTGAAAGGGGAGCGTTTCGACGGCCATCATTATATTAATGCCGCCGTCAACGCCGGCGCCGCCGGTTTCGTGGCCGAGCGCCTCGACGATAGTCTTTTGGCGCACCTTAAGGGAGGGGCGACGTTTGCTATAAAGGTCAACGATACTCTGGCAGCCCTGAGCGAACTGGCGCACCTGGTGAGGGGACACTTGACCGCCAAGGTCATCGGGGTAACCGGCAGCACCGGCAAGACATCGACTAAAGATATTCTGGCGGCATTGACGGGCCGCTCTTTTAAGACCCTGGCCTCCGCAAAGAACAACAATAACGAAATCGGCGCCCCCTTGACAATCACTAAGGCTAAGCCTGAGACTGAGGTGCTAATCGTGGAAATGGGCATGCGGGGGCCGGGACAGGTAGGCGCTTTGGCGGCCATGGCCGGGCCGGACATAGGGATTATCACAAATGTCGGACTGACCCACCTCGGCAGGCTCGGTTCACAGGAAAGAATAGCGGCAGCCAAGGCTGAATTGATAGAAGCTCTGCCGGTCGAGGGATATGCTGTTTTGAACTATGACGACGAATGGACCCCTTATCTTCGCGAGCGGACAAAAGCAACTGTGGTGACATTTGGTCTGGGGTCCGGCGCGGATATCGGCGCCTGTGATATCAGCTTCGATGAATACGCCAGACCAAGCTGGAGGCTGGTCGTCGACGGTCATCAGGGGCCGCTGGTCGGATTATCGGCGCCCGGCCGCCACAACGTCCTCAACGCCTTGGCGGCGATCGCCGCGGCTAGACTGGTTGGCGTTGGGGAGACGGAAATCGTCGATGGTTTGGGCAGAGTGAGGTTGACGGATATGCGCCTCGCTATCATTGAGACCAGGAACGGCGCGACGATCATCAATGACGCTTATAATGCCAGCCCCGCATCGATGTCGGGCGCACTGGAAACCTTAAAGCAAGTAAAGCCGGGGGCTCGGCACATCGCCGTCCTCGGCCGGATGTCGGAGCTGGGCGAGGTCTCCCTTAGCGCTCATCGGAACATCGGCGTCGATCTTGTCAGGCTCGGAGTCGACATGCTTGTGGCCGTCGGGGAGGACGCGGACAACATCGCGGAATCGGCGGTCGAAGCGGGGTTGCCGCGGTCGGCGGTGGCGTGGCTGGAGTCTAAAGAGGAAGCGGTTAAATTGCTTAAAGCCAAGGTGGCGGCCGGAGATGTTGTTCTGGTCAAGGGTTCGAGGATCGCCGGCCTGGAAGACATCGTCAACGCTCTAATAAGGGAGAACTAAGAGGTGCGTTTTCCAGCCGATCGTTTCCCGACTTATCAGATATTCCTGACCGCGGTTTTGGCCCTGGTCGTCATCGCGGCGCTGGCGCCGTTTTGGATAAGGCTGTTGAAATCCCGGGGCATCGGGCAGAACGTGCGGGTCGACGGCCCTCAGGGACATCTTTTAAAAGAAGGCACGCCGACTATGGGCGGCGTCCTTATACTCTCTACGGTTGTTTTAACGTTTCTGCTCATGCGACGGGTCGATAAGCTGACTGCGATCGCCATGGCCACCATGATCGCCTGCGGCCTTCTCGGTCTGCTGGACGACGCCAGTAAGGTCCTGCGCGAGCGCTCGCTGGGGTTGGAGGCGCGACATAAACTGCTTATGCTTGGCGGCATATCGATTGCCGTCGGCCTCATGGCGGTAAATTACAGCGGTCTATCGACCGATGTGGCTGTCCCTCTGACCAAGCTGTCGCTTCCGATGGGCAGATTCGCCTGGCATCTTAAGCTCGGGGGTTTAGCCTTAATCGTTCCTTGGATATATCTGATATTCTTATATATATTAGTTGCCGGGACGGCGAATACCGTCAATCTGACCGACGGTCTCGATGGATTAGCCGCCGGCACTGTGACCATCGTCATGCTTGCTTATGCCGGCATCGCTTTCAGGCAAGGCCATTTGGGCCTGGCGCTCTTTGCCGCCGCTATCGGCGGCGCCTGCATCGGCTTTCTTTGGTACAACTCTTATCCGGCCGACATCTTTATGGGCGATACCGGCGCTATCGGTCTCGGCGGGGCTGTCGCGGCCATGGCGATGGTTACCAAAACCGAATTGCTTCTGGTCGTTATCGGCGGCATATATGTGATCGAGGGCCTATCGGTCATCATCCAGATACTGGTCTTCCGCCTGACCGGGAAACGCGTTTTCAAGATGGCTCCGATCCACCACCACTTTGAGATGCTGGGCTGGTCGGAGACGAAGGTTATGATCCGGTTTTGGATAGTCACGGGCGTCCTGGCCGGCGCCGGGTTCGCGCTATATTTTATTTCAGCGAAGTGATGCGATATGTCATTCCTGCGCAAGACGAGAGCAGGAAGTAGGGAACGGATAGTGTCATTCCTGCGGAAGCAGGAATCCAGGAGCCGTGTTGATCGATCTAAAAGACAAGAAAATAATAGTGATAGGTCTGGCCAGGACAGGCGCGGCTGTAGCGCGATGTTGCCGCGGTCTGGGCGCCCGCGTGCTGGTCGTTGAGCGGTCCGCCAAACCGGCCGACCCCGTCCAAGCCGCTTCGCTGCTGTCCCTGGGCATAGAACTCGTTTTTGGTGCTCACGACCAGCAGGTCTTGGCCGGCGCCGATCTGATAATACCGAGTCCGGGCGTGTCGCCGTCGGCCCCGGTCCTGGGGCAGGCGATCGATAGCGGTCTGCCGGTGATAAGCGAGATCGAACTGGCATTTCAGCTGACAAGCCGGCCCATTATCGCTGTCACCGGCACAAACGGTAAGACGACGACAACGACGTTGATTGGCGAGATACTTCAGGCGGCCGGCAAGGCGGCGGACGTCTGCGGGAATATCGGGCGCCCGATGATCGAAGCGGTCGGCACGGACGCGTCGGCGCCGCTAGTCGTTGAAGTTAGCAGCTTTCAATTGGAGTTTGTTGACAAATTTCGGCCTCATATCGGCGTTCTGCTGAACATCGCCCCCGATCATCTCGATTGGCACGAGGATATAGAGGCTTACAGGGCCGCCAAACTAAAGATGTTCAAGCATCAAACAACTCGGGATTGGGCGGTCGCCGGCGTTGATTGCGCGTCATTCATCGCCGGGACCAGGGGACGCAAGCTGGTTTTCGGTGGCGACCGCGGGGTTTTCACTGAAGGCGGGTGGATCCGGCACGACCTAAATGGAGAATCTATCGGCATCGTCCCCATCGACGAGCTGGTTGTTCGCGGCGAGCACAATGTCGCCAACGCGATGGCTGCCGCGGCTGTCGCGTTGATAGAAGGGGTGGATGAAGAGACTATCGCTCTCTCTCTCCGGGAGTTTAGGGGCGTCGAGCATCGGCTGGAGCAGGTTATGCGGGACAACGGGGTTATCTTCTATAATGATTCCAAAGCCACCAACCCGGCCGCCGCGATAACCGCCTTAAGAGCTTTTAGCGGGGGGATAATCCTGCTGGCGGGCGGCCGAAATAAAGGCAACAGCTTCGAAGAACTCGCACGAGAAGCGGCCGGCCGGGTGAAGCTGGCGGTTCTTTTCGGCGAATCGGCGCCGGACTTGAGCGCGGCGCTGGCGCGCCACTCGGTTCCCGTGAGTCGGGCCGGTTCGCTTGACGAGGCCGTCCGGACGGGGGCGGGCGCCGCCGGGTCGGGCGATGTGGTCCTGCTGGCGCCGGCATGCGCCAGTTTCGATATGTTCTCCGATTATGAAGAAAGGGGCCGTGTTTTTAAGGCGGCCGTGCGGGCGGAGGTGCGGTCGCTTGCCAAGCGTAAGTCGAACTAAGACGCCTATCTACTATACCTTGCTGAGCTTGACTTTTATCTTGCTCGCATTTGGCATTGTAATGATTCCGAGCGCGAGTTCGGTCGTCGCTTATCTGGGACACAAGGACAGCTTCTTTTTTCTCTGGCGCCAACTGGCCTACCTGGCCTTAGGGGTGACACTCCTCTTTGTTTTCTCGAAGATAGACTATCGCTGGCTGCGCAAGCTCGCCCCGCTGGGCATGCTCGCCACCTTCATCACCTTGGCGATGGTCCTAATGCCCGGTTTCGGGCGGGCGGCGGGCGGCGCCAGTCGCTGGATCGAACTGGCCGGTTTCAGGTTTCAACCCTCGGAGATGGCGAAATTGAGTTTTGTTCTCTACACCGCCGACGTACTGGCCCGCTCGGGCAAGAATCCGGTGAAACTGACCGAATTGGCCAAGCCGCTCGGCATCCCTTTTCTGATCGTCGGCGCTCTGATCATGAAGCAGCCCGACCTCGGGACGTTTCTCATCATCGCCATCAGCGTCTTTTCAATGCTTTTCATCTCCGGCACCAGGCTCAGGGAGCTGTTTGCCGCCGCGGCTGCCGGTCTCTTCATGATAGCTATGTTGATACTGGTCGAGCCCTATCGTTTCGCGAGATTAACGGCATTTCTCGACCCGTGGGCGGATCCGAAGAAAAAGGGATTTCAGATCATTCAGTCGCTCTTAGCTTTTGGCAGCGGCGGCCTCCACGGTGTCGGCCTGGGTCTTAGCCGGCAAAAATTCGGTTATCTCCCGGCCCCGTATACCGACTTTATCTTTGCCGTCATCGGCGAAGAGTTGGGGTTGCCGGGCACTTTGACGGTCGTCTTCGTTTTTCTGCTGCTGGCGCTGGTGATCATGGTGGCTGTGCGCCGTTGCGAGGACCGCTTCGCCAGGCTGCTGGGGGGCGGCATCGGGGCGATGATAATTAGCCAGGCGGTGATCAACATGGGCGCGGTCACCGGGATCATGCCGATCACCGGCATACCTCTGCCGCTGATTTCCTTCGGCGGGACATCGCTCGTCTTGACCTTGGCCGGCATTGGTATTTTACTTAATCTGACGACCCGGACGAGAAACAAGAAGCGCGGTGTTAAAAGTGAAAATAATGATCTGCGGCGGCGGAACGGCCGGCCACGTCTATCCCAGATTGGCGCTCGCGGAAGCGCTTAAAGCCGCCGACAGCGATGCGGAGATCATCTTTGTCGGCAGCGAGCGGGGTCTCGAAAGCAAAGTCGTGCCCCAAAACGGCTATGTTCTCGAAACATTGCCGGTGCGCGGCTTGCCGCGGCGGTTTTCTTACGACACCCTAACTTTCGCCGCCGGGCTCTCTTTCAGCCTGGCCAAGGCGGCCCGTCTGCTAAAGAAATATCGCCCGGCGGCTATCGTCGGAATGGGCGGTTTTGCCGGATTCCCCCTGGTACTAGTAGGCGCGCGGCTCGGATATCCGACTTTGATACATGAACAAAACGCGGTTCCGGGTCTGGCCAACAGGTGGCTCAGCCGCCGCGTGGGGCTGGTGGCGCTGACTTTCGACGACCACCGGGATATGGTCAAAGGCGCCAAAGACGTCAAAATCATCGGCAATCCGGTCCGATCCGCTGTTCTAAAAGCGCGCCGAGAGACCGCTTTTAAAGTCCTGGGCCTGGACGAGGGGCGCATTACCGTCCTGGTCTTCGGCGGCAGCCGGGGCGCCCGAAAAATCAACCAGGCCGTCATCGGCGCGTACGATTCGTTTCGGCGCGCTCACAATTTGCAGATAATCCATATCCCCGGTATGATTGAGTACGAGGCGATCAAGCAGCAACTTGATAGCTTAAGACAGCCTCACGACAGCATAAAATATCACTTGTTTTCTTACTTGGAAGAGATGGGGCCGGCGTATGCCGCCGCGGATCTGGTTGTATCGCGGGCCGGGGCTGGGACGCTGGCTGAAATCACAAGCAGGGGTTTGCCGAGCATATTAGTCCCTTATCCGTTCGCTACAGACAATCATCAGGTCGCCAACGCCGGATGGCTTGAATCGGCGGGCGCGGCCAGGGTCATCTCCGACGATAATTTCAACGACCGCCTGTTTCAGCAGGCAGTCTCCAGCTTTCTATATCATCCATCGAGTCTCAAGGAGATGGCGGCACGGTCAAAGGCGTTGGGCCGCCCGACGGCGGCGCGCGAATTAGCGTCGCTGGTGCTAAAGGCGGCCGCCAAGGGGCAAAATAGTGAATAAACGGGAAGAGGAAAACATTTTTCATTTCATCGGCATAGGCGGCGCGGGCATGAGCGGCATCGCTAAAGTCTTGCTGGAGATGGGCGAGACGGTCAGCGGGTCCGATTTAAAAGAGAGCCGTTATACCGGCGCTTTAGCCGATTTAGGCGCCACTATCACTATCGGTCACGATCCGGCCAACCTTGGCGATGCCGGGGTTGTTGTCATATCGTCGGCCATTCCCGAAACCAACCCTGAGCTGGCCGCGGCGCGCGAGCGGGGGCTGACGATACTGGCCAGGGCCCGGATGCTGGCGCGGATATGTCGCCAAAAACCGGGCGCGATCGCGGTTGCCGGCACCCACGGCAAGACAACCACAACCTCGATGACCGCGTTGATCTTAGATCGGGCCGGTTTGAGGCCGACTTTCCTCATCGGGGGCGAGTTGAACGATATTGGCAGCAACGCCAGGTACGGGGAGGGCGACAGTTGCGTGGTGGAGGCTGATGAAAGCGACGGCTCCCTCGTCTACTTGGAGCCGAAGTACGCTATCGTCACCAACATCGATTCCGACCACTTGGATTATCACCAGACGTTCGATAATCTGGTCACCCTCTTCGAGGGCTGGCTCTCCAAACTGCCGGCCGACGGCAAAGCCATTGTTTTAGGCGACGGGTCCCCGGCAGAAGGAGCGGCAAAAGCCGCCGGGTGTTCGTATATCACCTTCGGCCGGTCGGCTGCGAACGATCTCTCTTTCAGTAACGCGGTCTTTAATCAGTTCGGTTCGGAGTTCGACGTAAACGATAACCGGCTGGGCCGGAGTTGGCGCTTGAGGCTGAGGACCCCGGGAGAACATAATATATTAAACGCGCTGGCGGCGCTCGCGGTCTCCGACTGCCTGGGCTTGGATATAGGAGCGGCCGGCGATATATTGGCCGATTTCAGCGGGGTCAAGAGGCGGTTCCAACTGGTTGGTCAGGGCCGGGAAGTCTCGGTCGTCGATGACTACGCCCACCACCCGACAGAGGTCACAGCGACGCTCTCGGCCGCCGGTCAAGGCGGCTGGGGCCGGGTCATCTGCGTCTTCCAGCCGCACAGGTTCACGCGGACAAAACTATTGTCAGGCCAGTTTGGCGGGGCTTTTGCCGACGCCGATATAACCATTATGACCGACGTATACAACGCCGGCGAGATACCTATTCCCGGCGTCAGCGGTAAGTTGCTGGTCGATGAGATCCTGGCCCGCAGACCCCGCAGCCGCGTGACCTATATTCCCGACAAGGCGGAGATTAAGGATTATCTTCTCTCCGTCGTAAGACCCGGCGACATAGTTCTGACAGTCGGCGCCGGCGATATCTGGACAGTCGGCCGGGACTTATTCGAGCAGTTAAAAGAGACGGGGTCGGTTACTTGAATCTGCCGCTGAAAGATCGTTCGGTTAGCCGGGCTTATGAACGGTTAAGCCGGTTGATGCCGAATAAAGTAGCGGCGGATAAGCCGCTCGCCAAATACACGACGCTTCGTGTCGGCGGACCGGCCGCCATTTACGCGGTGGCTGACACATTGTCCGAGCTGCGGATATTGGTGGAGACAATCAATGACTACGAGCTGCCGTCGCTAATATTGGGCCGGGGTTCCAATATCCTCATAAGCGACGATGGCCTCCGCGGGGTCGTCTTTCAGTTGGGCGTCGACTTCAATCAAGTCGTCGTCGACAATACCGAGATTCGGGCGGGCGCCGCGGTCACGCTGACGTCGCTCGTTCAGGCCGCCGCCCGCCTGCAATTGTCGGGCCTGGCGTTTGCCGTCGGCATTCCGGGCACGCTGGGCGCGGCGGTAGTGTTGAATGCCGGAGCGCACGGCGGTGAAATGGGACAAATCGTTAAGCGCATAACTTACTATACCCGCGCTTGCCAATTGCGCACGGCCGGCGTCGAGCAACTTTTGTTCGGTTATCGACGGTGCCGCCTGCCCGCGGGCGCTGTTGTTTTAGAGGCTCAGCTTAGCTTGACGGCGGCCTCCGTTGAAGTCGTCAAGTCGCAGATGGAAACTAACTGGCGGCGACGGAAGACCAGCCAGCCGCTTGATTTGCCCAGTGCCGGCAGCATGTTCAAGAACCCGGACGGGGACTACGCCGGCCGCCTTATCGAGGCCGCCGGTTGCAAGGGCTGGCAGATCGGCGGCGCCCAGGTTTCTGAAAAGCATGCGAACTTTTTCGTCAATAGAGGGGCAGCTACGGCCGCCGATTTCTACAGGTTGACGCAGCGGGTCGCGGGCGCCGTCAAGGCGGCTTCAGGGATCGAGCTTGAGCCGGAGATCAAAATAGTCGGAGACTGGTCTTATGCGACGCAACGTTGAAGAAGCCAAGCAGCGCCGGAACGAGAAGCTGCGTCAAACCCGGGGCCGGCAGAGCTTAAAACTCCTGGCTGCCGTCGTGGCGGTGTTAGCGGTTGCGGTAGGCGGATATTTAATCGTCAATTCCGATTACTGGCTGATCAAAAGCATCACGGTCGTCGGTAACCGCCGGCTGACATCCAAGCAGGTGGTCGATGAGGCTTGTGTCGATTACAAGACCAGCCTGCTCAGGTTGCCGGCGGCTGAAATAACCGCGAATGTCAAGAAGGATCCCTGGGTCGAAGACGTTCAGTTGTCCCGGGTCTTGCCGAATCGTCTGACTATTCAGATCAAAGAAAGAGAAGCTTTTGTCGGGTTGAAACAAGGCGATAAGGTACTGGTTCTGGACAAGACCGGCTTTGTTGTGCAGTCTATGGAGAGCACTACAACCGAGACGTCGATGCCGGTGATCAGCGATATCAAGGTAGGCCGCCTCAGGGTCGGCGACCAGGGCAAAGGGGCTGTTCTGGAAGGCGCCCTGAAGAGTCTCGGTCGGCTCACTCCCGAACTGAGGGCCAAGGCAACCTGGGTATCGGTACCCTCGATAGAGAAGCTGACCTTTCAAACAGTAGACGGTCTGGAGATCGTTTATGGCGGCCCGGAAGACGCGCCGAAGAAAAACTTTGTGATAAAGAAGATACTTCAGGACGCCTCAGGCAAGATAGTCCACATAAATGTTACTGCCCCCGATAATCCCGTTGTCCGCAAGCTAAAGCAATAGAAAGCGACCGAAAACCCCATCCGGGGCGTTATCCTTCACCTCGGCTCAGCTTTGGGGTCAGGTCGTGCAATAAATACTTGCCTAATTGCACGACCTGACCCCATTCCTTTGCGCTACCTCGCCTCGGCGTTCGTCTGCCTTGCATCTGAGGCTTTGGCTCGCTTTCCCTAAAAGAGCTCTCTCCAAAAAGCACTTGCAATCCAAGGCCTGTTACGCTAAGGTTTAAGTCAAAGGTTAGGTTTTATAGGATAAAGCTTAACTAGAGGTATAGGATGTTTTAGCAGTTTAGGAGGGATGCAAGTGGTTGATACCGGCTCAAACTATCTGGCCGTCATTAAGGTGGTCGGGGTTGGCGGCGGGGGCAATAATGCCGTCAACAGAATGGTCGAAGCCGGCCTCAAGGGCGTAGAATTCATATCATTAAACACAGACGCGCAAGCGCTTTTGATGTCCGACGCAGATTACAAAGTTCAGATAGGCCACGAATTGACCAAAGGCCTCGGAGCCGGAGCGGATCCCGATGTGGGGTTCCAGGCAGCGGGGGAGAGCCGGGAAGAGATCAAGGAAGCGCTTAAGGGCGCGGACATGGTTTTCGTCACAGCCGGAAAGGGCGGCGGCACCGGGACGGGCGCCGCGCCGGTGATCGCCGAGATAGCCAAAGAGATCGGCGCATTGACGGTTGGCGTTGTCACCCGGCCCTTTAGTTTTGAGGGAAGAAAGAGGGCGCTCCAAGCAGAACAGGGGATCGCCGTTCTTAGGGATAAAGTCGATACGCTGATAATCATCCCGAACGATAGGTTGCTTCAGGTCGCGGAGAAGAAGACATCGATTTTGGATGCTTTCAGGGTTGCCGATGATGTGCTGCGCCAGGGTGTCCAGGGCATAACCGACCTTATCACAGTCCCGGGCCTCATCAATCTTGATTTCGCCGACATCAGGACGATCATGGCGAACGCCGGGTCGGCCTTGATGGGTATCGGTATCGCTTCAGGCGACAGCCGGGGCGCCGAAGCCGCAAAAGCGGCTATCTCCAGCCCGTTGCTGGAAGCGTCGATCGAAGGCGCGCAAGGCGTGCTCTTGAATATCTCCGGTCCCTCCGACATCGGACTTTATGAAGTCAACGAAGCCGCCGAGATCATAGCCAACGCGGCTCATCCAGATGCGAATATCATCTTCGGGGCCGTCATTGACGACTCGCTTGGCGACGAAGTGCGCGTGACGGTCATAGCCACCGGCTTCGATCACGTCAAGCGTCAAGAAAAATTAGAACTCGGCATACCTGTTACCAAAGAGGAGCCACAGGCGCCTGTCTTTGAATCCGACGAATTTGAGATTCCGACCTTCCTCCGTAGACGGGACACCTAAAACTTCTCTTTAGGTTGGCGGCAAGGGGGCACTGCGAGCGCGGTGCCCTTTTGTGTTGGGGGTACTTCTTCAGGCTCCTAGATTGTCAAGCGTTCTTTATGTCAAGCGTTCTTTATTGCTAACTCAATAGTCATCTGCTAATGTTTTCGGCAATCAAATAAGCGTACGATTTAGCGAGGGGCAAATGAAAAAAATAATTTCCTTCTTTATCTGTTTCCTTCTCCTTCTGCAGGTGTCCGGGTGCAATTTTTCGACAGCCAAGAAAAAAACCGACCTAGCTAAAACCTTTACCGGCGGCAAGACCGCTATCGACGCTCTCTGGGTGCAGACTTTGCCGAATGGAGCTAAAGGCGGCACCAGCCGGGTGACTGTTTCCGTCGAAAAAAATCCATCTAAAAAACTCCGCATTGGATTTTATGAGGAAGAAGTGGCGGGGACCGGCGCTATGTGGCGCTCGGCCGGTTGGATGTCGGCTGTCTTCGCGACGTTTCTATTGGGCGAAAATCTGGCGGACTACCGCTTTACCTACGATATCGGCGGGCGGATCGACGGACCCAGCGCCGGCGCGCTGATGACGGTGGCCGTCTTATCCATTCTTCGCGGCGATTCCATCAAGAAAGACGCCACTATGACCGGCACTATAAACCCCGATGGGACCATCGGGCCCGTGGGCGGCATCCCGCATAAAATCACTGGTGCCAAGAAGGCAAAGAAAAAACTGATTCTGGTCCCGGCCGGCCAGCGCTACTCGATGGATCTTAATGAAAATAAATCCGTGGACGTAGTCGCGCTCGGGCGCCGCGAGGGCGTCACCGTCAAAGAGGTCGGCAACATCTACGAAGCCTACAAGCTGTTGACCGGAAAACCGCTTCCCCAGCCGTACAAAAATGCCGACGATCCTCAGCTGAGTGAAAAGAACTTTGACAAAATGAAGAGCAAGGCCAAAAGCTGGTACGCGCGCTATCTTGAGGAAAAAGCCAAGTATGACTCTTTGAACCCGGCGCTTAAAATAGCCGAGCTCGAGCAGATAATGACGCAGGCAAATGAGGCCGCCGCCCAGTCCGACAAGTATTTGGGCGAGGGGCTGGCGGCCAGCGCTTACGGCCAAGCCCAGAAAGCGGTTGTTTTTGCGACCATCGCCCAGCTCTCCGGCAAAACACTGGAAACATTAGTTTCATCCGGATTTGACGCGGCGGCGAAATCGGCCGGCGGCGGCATCTCCCAAGTTAAGATCGATGCTTTGCTCGACACGCTTCAATCGGAGGAACGCGATACGCTGGGCGGTTTAGTTGCGACTATCGACGCCTACGGTTCCCTGTCCATAGCTATGGGCCTTCAAAGCCGGGCCGAGGAAGCCCTTGCCAGGCAATCGCAAACAGTCGAGGAAGAAGCGGGAAAGATTACCGAAGCGACCCTTTACACGGCCTTGGCCGCGACCATGGCCGAGGCGGCTGAAGACAGGCTTGCATTTGGCGGCGGCGGCAAGAAAACCAAGCTGAAGACAGCCAACATCAAGCAGGAAGCGGAAGCTTTTCGACGGGCCGCCGAAGCTAATCTGAACTACTTTGACAACGTCTATCTCGGCGAGGTTTCCAAGAATACCGGCATGAGCCTGGACGCGGCGAAAATGAACTTTCAGCAAAACGACATGGATTACGCTTTTGCCGTCTCATCGCTGAATGCGCTTCCTTCCCTGAAAAAGAGCCTGGGCGCCGGCCGCGACTATCAAATGGCCGTTCTCGGCAATTCAATGGTTTCCTATAACCTCACAGCGGGCTTGATCGCCCGCTATTACTCTCTCGGGGTTCAGTCGGAAAACGGTCAAGCTGCCTCGGTGGCCAACGAAAAGGCCATGATAAACATGCTTGACTCATCAGAGGACCAGGCCAGGGAAAGCATCGCGGCAGCGGCGAAGGCCGGGGCCGACCCCTCTTTGCAGACAGCGTATTTCGAAGAAGGCAAGACGCTTCGCGAGGGCAAATTAGACGAGAAATTGGAAGCGTTAAGCGACCTGTGGATGGCGTTTCTGGAAAGCAAGTTGACCGCCAACCTGAGTCACTAGTAGCGGTTGGCGTCGTCACGCGCACGGCCTGCCGGCCACATTGATCGACCTGCAAATTTGCGTTAGGGGCAAGGGGGCACTGCAAGCGCGGCAAATACCGAGAACCGAGAACTGAAAGCGGAAAAATGGCTTGAGGTTCGGTCGGCTTTCGTCCGTCTTGCATCTGAAACTTTGGGTCTGGTCCAACTACTACTCGCTTCGTTGACCGGCGCTGGGCGATCATGTTAAACTCAAAGTTGCTTGCTCTCTTAAGATGCTATTGCAATCACGGCAAGCATCGGGCTCCGAATTAATACTGACCCCCACCCAACTAAGGCGGTTAGTTTGCGTATACATCTTAGAGCTTGGCAATCCAACGGACGCCGAACTGTCTTCTGCACGCTTTTTCTTCTGCTGACCACAATTCTTTTGACCTTGCTTTTGCCGCCGCCGGCTTCCGCCGTCGGCACATTCATCAACGCGCCCGACCGAATCGATATGGTCTACGACGATGCCCGCGGGGTTCTTTATATAACTAACGGCGGAGAAGTGCTCCGCTATAAACTAAGCACGGATTCGTTTCTGAGTCCGTTCACTCTTGGCGGGTCGCTCATGGGCATTGACTTGTCGCCTGATGGGAATACGCTGGCGGTCGCGGATGCCGCGTTTGCCGGCATCCACGTAATTGATCTATTGACGGAAACCAGCGAAGCCGTTTCAGGGGCGCCTGGCGGCACCTGGACCGTGGCTTTTGGAAACGACGGTAAAGCTTTGATCTCGTCTCGTTGGGACTGGGTGCCTTTGGCTCAGTATGATCCAACTGCCGGAACAATCTCCCAATTTGGCCTTGTATACGAAAACACTATGCTCAAAGCAAGTGCCGACGGCAGCGTTATCGGCTTCGCGGAGAGTAATCGTTCCGATGGGGCCTTTGGACGCTATCGCGTGTCGGACGGCGATATGCTGAGCAAGCAGGGGTACGCCGATGGGACCAGTTGGTTCAATTATGAAATTGGCGTCAGTCGCCACGGCACTCAGTACGCAATACCGACATATGGCGGCACTTTTATTACCGATGCAAACCTGGCTAAATATGCTGTCGTCGGCGATTATGCCGGCGGTCAACCCATTGGCGTCGTTTATCACCCGACTAAACGAATTGTCTACTTTGCCTGGGCGACGACTCCTTATATTTACGCTTATGACAGTGGGACACTCGCTCCGATCGCGGGCTACGATTTTGAAAATACCTTTTATCATCCCGGCAACCATGCGTTTACTCAAGGCCGGCTCAAGATCTCCCGCGCGGGCAACATTTTGTTTGCGACTGTCGGAGGCGGGGTGCGTTATTACGCGCCGCCTCCGATTAACATGCCGCCAATCACAACCTTGGTTGCTACTCCAGATGTGCCTGATGGCGACGACGGTTGGTACACGACAAATCCGTCTATAACCATCACGGCGGATGACGTTTCAGCGACGGCTTTTTATTCCTGGGACACCTCATCATCTTTTGGCGAATACTCCGGGCCTTTTGGCATAGGCGCTCAGGGCATTCATGATCTCTATTATTATTCGGCTAGTGACGGCTCAACTGAAACAATCGGGAATCGGCAGTTTAAGGTTGATACCGATGCCCCGATTAATCCGATTGTTGCTAGTCCAAGCCATAGAACGGACACTCTATCCAATTCGAAAATAGTTGACATAAGTCTTTCCGGGGCAACAGACACAGTTTCCGGCGTTGAGGGCTATGCGTACACTTGGAGCGAGAACACCACTGAGGAGCCGGAAGCATTTGTGGACATTCCAGCTACTAATACTACAGAGTCGTTCACCAGTTGGCTCTACGACGGGGCCTGGTGGCTCAACCTCAAGACAAGAGACAAGGCCGGCAATTGGGCGTCAACCGTTCACCTGGGCCCTTTCATGATCGATGGGCCGCCTGAAACATTTCTTTTTCCCTGGCCATTCTTCCCTGATGGTGAAAACGGCTGGTATGTGGCCCCACCCGATATCTGGCTGATCGCTGATGAAACAGCGACCACTAGCTATCAGTGGGACTCGACTGATAGTGCCGGTTGGGTCAGTGCGCTGGGCTGGGTTGCCGAGGTGGGGGTTGCCTCTGAGGGGCGACATACGCTCAACTTTTTTTCAGTAGATTTAAGCGATCAGTCAGAGTCGCTGCAAAGCCAGGAATTTGCCGTTGATTTGAGACCGCCCACCAACCCGGCCGTACTTAGTCCGAGTCATGCGGCCGGCGGTTGGTCAAACAATAAAACGGTAAATCTTAATACTCTTGGAGCCACGGATTCCGCTAGCGGTGTTGATGGATTTTCCTTTACTTGGAGCACCGATGCTAATAAGTGGCCGGATAAAATACAAAATGGCGAAGCGAACCTGGCCGAAACGAGCAGCGGCCTTCTCGCCGATGGTTACTGGTATTTTCACTTGCGGACAAAGGACATTGCCGGCAATTGGAGCGATCCCATCCATCTTGGCCCGTTTAAGATCGAAACAACCAAGCCCATAGGCTCGATTGCGATTAACGCCGGCGTTGTCGCTACCGCTTCGAGCGCGAGCATCTTGAATTTAAGCGCCGCGGACGCGGAGAGTGGTGTCATCCGGATGCGCTTCAAGAACTCGGGCGGCAGTTGGTCCGCTTGGCGACCGTATGCGACCAGCACTAGCTGGGATCTTGAGCCCAGGGACGGACCCAAGGTTGTTTTTGCCCAGTTTAGAGACGCGGCCGGCAATGAATCCACCGCAGTCAGTGACGAAATAATTCTAGATACGATCGCACCGTCCGCATCGATAGTTGCCCCGCGGATATCGTCGAGCGTGGCAGCGACACCCGACTTTCCTATCTCCTGGTCCGGCAAAGATGGTGGAGCCTTACCCTCGGGCGTGGCGAGCTATGATATCGATTATAAGATCGGGACAGCGGGTGGCTGGCGGAATTGGTTAAGGGCGACCAAGCTCAATTCAGCCGGCTTTAAGGGCATCGCCGGAAAAACGTACTACTTAAGAGCCCGCTCCCGAGACAGAGCCGGCAATGTTAGCGCCTGGTCCGCCGCTAAAAAGACTATTGTGCCTTATGATGAAACGGCGCTGGGAGGGCGCAAGAGCGGTTTTATTTATACTTTCTCCGAAGGCCTATCATCTTTCTATCTGGGCACAATCAGGTATTCTCTGCAGCGCGGCGATACAGCCATCTATAAGTTCCGCGGTAACTTTATCGCGCTTATTTCCATGCGCGCGCCAAATAGGGCCAAAGCCAAGATATACATCGATAACAAGTATGTTAAGACAATTAACACATATTCGCCGGACACGCAGGCGCGAAGCATAGTCTTTGAGGCCTCTTTTTCCAAGGTCCGGACCCATCGGCTTGAGATAGTTAACCAAGGAAGGGGTGTGCGGAACCGCTTTGATATCGACGCCTTTGCCGTGGGACGATAATTCAATGGAGCTTCTGCTTCCTTCGCGGCCCTTTATAAAACGCAGATCGCTGCGAACCTGTTCTCGTCACATTGATCTGAGGGCGATGCTGCTTGTAGTCGCGGCACTGGCATTGACGTTATTTGGGCTGCCCCAGGCGGCATCTGCAGATAGCACGTTTATTAGCGCCCCCTCGCGCGTTGACATGGTCTATGATGACGCGCGCGGGATTCTTTATATCACTAACGGTGGGGACGTGCTTCGGTATCAACTTAACACGAACTCATTTCTGAGCCCATTCACGCTTGGCGGGTCACTAAAGGGGATCGATCTGTCGCCCGACAGGAATACGCTCGCGGTCGCGGATGCCGCGTTTGCCGGCATTCACGTAATCGACCTATTGACGGAAACCAGCGAAGCCATTTCAGGGGCGCCCTATTACACCTGGACCGTGGCTTTCGGCAATGACGGCAAAGCATTGATCACATCTCGCTATCCGGGTTCAGGCTGGATGCCATTGGCTCGGTATGATCCGGCCACCGGGGGCATTACGCAATTTGGCTCCGTAAGACAGGACACGATGCTTAAAGCCAGTGCAGACGGCAGCGTGATCGGGTTTGCGGAGAGCAACATCTCAGACGGCCGCTTTGGGCGTTATCGCGTGGCTGACGGCGATATGCTGTACAAGCAGTGGTACACCGATGGGACAGGTTGGTTCAATTACGAAATTGGGGTCAATCGTAACGGCACCCAGTACGCAATACCGACTTATGGCGGTACTTTTATTACCGATGGAAACCTGGTCAAATATGCGGTTATCGGCCAATATGCCGGCGGCCAACCCATTGGCATGGCTTACCACCCATTGAAGGACATCGTCTACTTTGCCTGGGCCACGACGACAAAAGTTTACGCCTACGACACGCAGACGTTAACCAAGGTAGGCGAGTATGATTTCGCCCACAACTTCACTCATCCCGGCAACCACGCGTTTGTTAACGGCCGCTTGAAGATTTCCCGCGACGGCAACCTTTTGTTTGCGACTGTCGGAGGCGGTGTTCGCTACCATATGCTGGCGCCGGTCGGTTCGATTAAGATAAAAACCGATACCGCGTATACAAATATGACCGCCATTACATTGACTGTGAACGCGATGACCACAGTCAGCGGCGTTATGCAGATGCGCTTTAAGAACTTGGGCGGCAATTGGTCCGATTGGCGGCCCTATACGACCAGTGCGAGCTGGACCCTTGAAGGCGCAAACGGACCAAAGACTGTTTTTGCCCAGTTTATAGACTCTGCCGGTAATGAATCCACCGCTGTAAGTGATGACATAAATCTTGACACGGCGCCCCCGTTCGCATCGATAGTTGCCCCGCGGATATCGTCGAGCGTGGCAACGACAACCGATTTTCCAGTCTCCTGGTGGGGCGGTGATGGCGGGGCTGGGCCCTCAGGCGTGGCGAGCTTTGATATTGACTACAAGGTCGGGGCAGCAGGTGATTGGCGGAATTGGTTAAGTGCGACTAAGCTCAACTCAGCCAAGTTCAAGGGCTTGGCCGGCCAGACGTATTATCTCAGAGTCAGGTCTCGAGATAGGGTCGGCAACGTGAGCGGATGGTTTGAACCAGGCAAGACGATTGTTCCATACGACGAGGCGGCCATGTCGGGCGTGCGGCGGTCCTTCATGCACACATTTACTGAAGATCCGCTGAATTTCTACATGGGCACAATTCGATATTCATATAAGCGCGGCGATTCAGCAGTTTATAAGTTCCGCGGTAACTTTGTCGCGCTTATTTCCACGCGGGCGCCAAATCGGGCCAAAGCCAAGATATATATCGATAACAAATATATTAAGACGATTAACACATACTCGCCGGACATGCAGGCGCGAAGTATCGTCTTTGAGGCCTCTCTTTCCAAAGTGCGGACTCATCGGCTCAAGATAATCAACCAAGGCAGCCGCCGCCGCAACCGGCTCGACATCGACGCTATCGCCGTCGGCCGGTAAGCCGCAAACTTTCCCTTGCACTACCACGTCGTTAGCGGTATACATAAACCAATATACGAAGCTGCGGGAGCCCATTACTTTGGGCTGAGAGGTTCGCTAATTAGAGCGGACGACCGTTGGAGCCTATTTATAGGCTCCTGGAACCTGTTGGATAATGCCAGCGTAGGGAAGCCTGTAAGTAGCGCACCCTCCCGGTGCGCTTATTTTTTTAGGAGGAGCTTATGAAAGAAGGAGATGCGGGGACGCCGGCGCGGGGAAAAAATAGGATTGATGTCCGGGCGATAGCCGAGGTCGGCATCGCGGTGGCCCTGGCGGCGGTCCTGAATCTGGTGCCGCTCTTTAAAATGCCGCAAGGCGGCAGCGTTTCGCTTGATATGCTGCCGATATTGTTTTTGGCATTCTATCGCGGGCCGCGTCTGGGGATTCTCGCCGGCGTTGTTTACGGGTTTGTCGATTACACGATGGACCCGTTTTTTGTTCATCCGGCGCAGCTCATCCTGGATTACCCGCTGGCTTTTGGCTTGGTCGGGTTAGCCGGTTTTGTTGGGGCCGGGGGCCCGGTCAAAGTGGCCGCCGGGACTATCCTGGGCGGCTTGGCCCGCTTCACGGCCCACTTTTTTAGCGGCGTCATCTTCTTTGCCAGCTATGCCCCGAAGGGCCAGAGCCCGTGGCTTTACTCAGCGGTGTATAATGGTTCGTATATGCTGGTATCGACACTCATATGTATCCCGCTCGTCTATGCGCTTCTGAAGGCCTTTAAAAAGTCGGAAGGGGGGTTGCCATCAAGGCCGTAATCGTCGCGGGCGGGCAAATAGGCAACCATGATTTTTACCGGGATTTAATAGTCGGCCATGACTTGATAATCGGCGCCGACAAGGGCGCCGATTCTATTCGCTCCCTGGGGCTCGTTCCGAATATCGCCGTCGGCGACTTCGATTCGCTCCGCGCCGGGTCTTTGGATTGGCTGAAAAACAATAATGTCGTCGTGCGCGAATTCCCGGCGAACAAAGACAAGACGGATACGGAGCTGGCGCTGGAGGAAGCGATAAACTTCGGCGTCTCGGAGATCACCCTGACCGGAACCTGGGGCGGCCGGCCCGACCACGCCCTCGCCAACGTCTTTTTACTCAGGGCGGCCAAAAGACTTGCGGTGACTTGCGGTATCAGGGAAGAGGCCGGCGACATCCATCTGGTCGACGACCGGCTCGCGGTGGACGGCGTCCCGGGCGATATCGTCAGCTTGCTCGCTTTGGAAGATTGCGCGGGCGTGGCGCTGGACGGCTTTAAGTACAAGGTCCCGTCGGGCGGGCTGGTCACGGGAAGCACCCTGGGCATCAGCAATATATTGCTTGGTAAACAAGGGACAATAGAGTTACAATCAGGGTTGTTGCTGGTAGTTTTCTCAAGGGACATTCACGGATGGTCGATAGTCGGCAAAGGAGTGTCCTGAGAAGCTGGGAGGCGAATGAAGAACAGCACGGTCTTGACGATCGGCGGGCTGGACGCGGAAGGCCGCCACGGCATCTCGGCCGATCGCAGTTGCCTATTGTCTATGGGGTTCAAGCCGATCAATGTGGTCAGCGGCATCTTTCTGGAAAGCGGCGAGGTCGCGCCGATAGATGCGGCGACGGTCGAGCGCCAGCTCAGGGCTTCCGCCGACTTTAAGAAGATACGCGGCATAAAAACCGCTCTTTTAGCCACCAGGGAAAACATTGAAGCAGTGGCGACTTTTTTTGAAGATCACAAGACAACGCTGCACAACGTGGTTGTTGACGCGTTTATCGAAGCGGAAGACGAAACCCCTATTCTCAGCAGCACGGCTATTTCGCTTTTCAAGATGCGTCTGTTGCCCCTGGCGACGCTGGCTGTTGCTTACTTGAGCGAGGCTGAACGTCTGGCGGGCATAACTGTCGACAAGATCGACCACATGAAAGAAGCGGCTGAAGCGATTCGCATCTACGGGCCTAAAATGGTGCTAATAAGAGCTGATAGGGTCATCGAAGACGAGATGGTAGACATACTCTACGACGGCACCGAGCATCAGTTTCTCTTCACCAAGACCGCCATGGTCGGCAATCACCGCTTGAAACGCGACGCTTTCGCGGCCGCCGCGGCCGCGTATTTAACCAAAGGATATCGCGTCAAAGAGGCGGTCGAGTCGGCCAAGGAGTTTCTGCTTTCAGCCCGCCTCCTTAGCCAAGCCGAGCCGGCTTAAGTTCCGCCGCTCGTTTGTCTTTACCCACCTGACCGCATCTCCGGACGGTTAACAGACGGCAAAAAGGGGTGTCTTAAGTTTAACTGATTGCCGATAAGTAGTTATGGTCATGAAGCGTCCGGCAAGATATTTAAAACTACGGTCCCTTATACTACCAGCCGCTTTGGTTGCCGCAGCCTATTATTGGTCGATTGCGCCTGGATTGATAGGCCTCTTTCTGATATTTTTGGTAATAGTTAACGCCTATCAATACTACTTTAAGCGTTACCGGCCCAGGCATCTGGAGGCCAAGTTGTTGGAAGATATAAAGGAAGATACAAAAAAAGAGGCGGCTGCGGCGCCCCGCCCCTCGGGGCTGGTCGCTAAACCTTCGTTGCTCGAAGCTATCGGTAAAGACGCGCTCGACAGCCGGGACTTGAAACTCATCGGCGAGCGGGCGCTCGATTATTTAAGCCGCTATTTTCATGTCGACGATATGATATTTTTAGTCAAGCGCCTCGATAAGCTGGCTGTTCTAGCTGTCAGGGGGCGGAACGCCGATGCTTTGCCGGGTTTGGAATATCCGCTTGAAGGCAGCATGGCGTCTCTGTTGGGGGCCGACGACGGTCCGACGTTGAACATCTCCGATCTTTCGTTTGACGCAGCCCTCGGCTTCAAGGACAAGCTGACCGGCAGGCTCGCTGAGCTGGGCGCCCTGTCGTTGCTGATGGTCGCGGTCGGTCAGAGCGGGCTGCTGGTGCTGACCGCGTCCAGAATCGACGCTTTTACGAAAATGGATGAAGCGGCGGTTGAGGGAGTGGCGTTTCAACTCGGCTACATTGCCGAGACGATTCGGCACTCATTATTCCTGCAACAATCAGCCGATGAGTTGGATAAGCTGCTTAATTCGATAAATCAAGTCAATGCCGGCGAGAATCTGTCCGACACCCTTAGCTCCGCGTTGACCTCGGCGGTTGAGCTGACCGGCGCGACCAGCGGCTCCTTCTTGCTCTTCGACGACGCCAAGGAGAGTCTAAGCCTGGAAGCGGCGGTCGGGCTGCCGGAATCGGCGACGGCCGTCGAGATCAAACTGGGCGAAGGTATCGCGGGCTGGGTGGCGGCCCATAGAAAACCGGTCATGATAAAAGACATGGACGGGGAAGCGGCCGCCCGCAACGGACTCGGATCCGAGCAGGTCGCGGTGGCGTTGGCGCTTCCGGTCTTGTTGGGCGATAAGCTGGTGGGCGTCTTGAATCTCGGCTCGACGCGGGCCGAACACGCGTTCACGACCGCGTCGCTGAATCAAGTCGTCAGGTTGTTGGGGCAGACCGGGGCGGCGATCGTCACAGGCCAGGCCGGAGAGGCGTGGCAAAGTCTTTATGTCGATACGGTCAAGGCTCTGGCGCAGGTTATCGAATCGCGCGACCCGTTCAGTCGCGGACACGCCGTCGACGTTTCCGGCGTGGCCGGCGATCTGGCCAGGGCGATGCTGCTTAGTGAGGACGATATTCAGACGATAGAGTTGGCCGGGTTGTTGCACGATATCGGCACCGCCGCCATCACCGACAGCTTATTCCGCCAGGAACAACCGCTCAACAGCGTCGAGCGGTTGTTGATCAGAAGCCACCCGCGGCTGGGGACGAAGGCGTTGTCTGAGATAGCCCGGCTCCGCGGGGTGCTGCCGATAATCTTGCATCATCACGAGAATTTCGACGGTACCGGGTATGCCGAAGGGCTAAAAGGTGACGAGATACCGCTTGGAGCGCGGATACTGGCTATAGCGGAAGCTTATTGCGCGATGACGGCCGAGCGTCCTTACCGGCCGGCTAAGACGCCGACTGAGGCGATCGACGAGCTTAGAAGAGGCGCCGGCACCCAGTTCGACCCGCAGATAGTCTATGTTTTCTGTGGCTTGGTGGAAAAAGCGAGCCTAGAGGAAACGCGTTAAGCTTTTACTACCTTATTGGCCTTCAAACATTTTGTGCAGACACTCATCTGCTTAACAGCGCCGTTTGGTTGCCGCACCCTGACACCCTGGACGTTCGTGCCCCAGACCTTTCTGGTTTTTCTGTGGGAGTGGCTGACATTATTACCGAATGACGGTATCTTGCCGCAGATATCACATTTTTGAGACATTATCGCTCCTTAATTTCAGGGGGACGTTCCTCAAATACTACAAATTCTTCTCTTACCCCGAACCCGAGTATCCTAGCACGGCCGGCGCTTCATTGTCCACTGGAATCGATGGGGACATGATACTTATTTCCCAACCAGCCAAGAAATAGATTTCGTGTCCCTATAATTCCCATCTGCTATCATCTACCTTATGGCAACGACCAAACCCGGGTCGCTTCAAGATCTGCCCCTTGAAGCCGTTGAAGGCATCGGCCCCAAGTTGGCCAAGGTCCTGGCGGACATGGGTCTGGTGTCGGTCACCGATCTATTAGAACACTACCCGCATCGATACCTGGACTTAAGTACAGTAAAAGAGATAGGCCACGTCCGGGAAGGCGATGAGGTCACAGTTGTCGGCGAGGTCAAAGATGCTCAGCGCCGCGGGGCGCGTTTTGGCCGGACGCGGGTCCTTAGCGTCACGGTCTTCGACGGCACGGGCTATATCACCGCCATCTGGTTTAATCAGGACTGGATTGAAGGAAAGCTGCCGCCCGGCGCGACGGTAGCTTTCAGCGGGCGGGTAGCTTGGCGATTCAACCAGTTGCAGATGCAAAATCCTTTTTTTGACGTTCTGGATGAAGAACAGCGCGGCGCCGGTGTCAACGCCGGGCGGATAATCCCGATCCATCCGGCCACCGCCAAGTTGTCCGCCGCCCGTATCCGACGCCTCATCGGCGCCGCGCTCGACCAGTTTCTGCCTGCGGTCGCCGATGTTCTTCCGGAAGACATAAAAAAGAGATACGGGCTGATGACGTCAGCCGAGGCTCTGCGCCAAATTCATTTTCCCGCTAACCGCGAAGCGCTTGGCGCGGCGAGAAAACGGCTCGTATTCGATGAGTTTTTCCGTCTGGAACTCGGTTTGGCGCTAAGGAAGCGCTATCTGTCCGATAAAGCCGCCGGCATCAGCCACAAGGTAAGCGGGCGCTTGCTCGAACAATTCTACGCCGGTCTCCCGTGGCGCCTGACGGCCGACCAGCAACAGGCCTTAAAAGAGATCAGGGCCGATATGGGATCGCCCAAGCCGATGCACCGGCTGCTCCTGGGCGAGGTCGGTTCCGGCAAGACCGTTGTGGCCGCCGCCGCCGCGCTTATGGCTGTCGAGAGCGGCTATCAGGCGGCCCTGATGGCGCCGACCGAAGTTCTGGCCGAACAACATTATATAAATCTGCGCGAGCCGCTCGAAGCATTGGGTCTGAAGGTCGGGCTGATTCTCGGCGGCCAGACGGCGGCAACCAGACGCGGCGCCCAGGCGGCGGTAGTCGCCGGCGATATCGATATCGTCATCGGCACGCACAGTCTGGTTCAGGAAAAAGTCGATTTTGCCCGCTTGGGACTGGTAGTCATCGATGAGCAGCACCGCTTCGGTGTGCGCCAGCGGCTCGACCTGCGCGCCAAGGGAGACAGCCCGGATATGTTGGTGCTCACCGCCACCCCGATTCCGCGCACTCTGGCGATGACCCTCTACGGAGATCTTGATATATCCACGCTCGCTGAGAGGCCGGGCGGCCGGAGCGTGGCCGGCCATATCACCACCAAATTCATCTCTGAAGGGCGGCGGGAGCAGGCCTACAAGCTTATTCGCCGGGAAGTCGCCGCCGGTCGGCGCGCCTATATCGTCTGCCCGCTTATAGATGAATCCGACAAGCTGGAAGTGAAATCGGTTCTTCAGGAGGCCGGGCAGCTGAAGGACAGTGTCTTTGAAGATTTGCGAGTCGGTATGCTTCACGGGCGGATGCCGTCGGCCGAAAAAGAAGCGCAGATGCGGGCCTTCCGCACGGGCGAGCTGGATATCCTTATCGCCACCACCGTCATCGAGGTCGGCATAGATGTGCCGGAAGCCACGGTCATGCTCATCGAACACGCCGAGCGGTTCGGGCTCTCCCAACTTCACCAGTTGCGGGGTCGCGTTGGCCGCGGCGAGTGGAAATCGTATTGTCTGCTGACCGGCAATATCAAGACCCCGGACGCCAAAGCTCGGGTAAAAGCCATTATGGAGATCAGCGATGGGTTTGAACTGGCCGAAGCCGACTTGGAGATCAGAGGCGAGGGCCAACTCTTCGGCCTGCGGCAATCCGGCTTGCCGGATTTGAAATTGGCTAAACTGACCAAGCATGTAAAGGCTCTCGAAACCGCCCGCCGTGAAGCTTTCGCGCTGATAGGAGCCGACCCTATGCTGGCAAAGCCCCGGCACAAAGCGCTTAAATCCGAACTTCGCCGCCGGTTTGCCGGCAATCTGGAGTTCCTGTCGAGCGGATAAATAAGGTAATGTTATGTTATGAGAGTCATCGCCGGCATTGCTAAAGGCCGCCGCCTTTTCGCCCCAAAGGGTCGGAAGACCCGGCCTACCGCCGACCGTATCAAGGAGAGCCTGTTCAGCATCATCGCCGGGGAGGTTGAAGGTGTATCGGTCTTGGATCTCTACGCCGGCGCCGGCTCTCTGGCCATCGAGGCTTTAAGCCGCGGCGCTGATAGGGTGGTCCTGGTCGAGTCCGATAAAGACGCGGCGGCTGTTATCGAGCGCAACTTGGACTCGATAGGAATGGCCCCGCGGGCAACCGTCATGCAAGCGCCTGTCAACCGGGCGCTCGACCAACTCATCGCCGGCCGGCAAACGTTCGATTTGATTTTCTTGGACCCTCCCTATAAAATTGATGGGGCCGAGTTAGAGATCGTCCTGGAAAAGGCGGCCGGGTGTCTAAACCGGTTGGGGCTGGCCGTTCTCGAGCATCGGCCCGATATGCCGGTCCTGGAACCGGGCGGGGATCTGTTTTTATCTGATAGACGCCGATACGGCGACACGGCCTTGAGTTTTTTTGTCCGGTGCCAGCCCTTTGGGCCGCTGTAAGAAAGGCCTGGCTTCGGTCTAAACTCTTAGGTGCGATAGATGAAAGAAGTGCTGATGCCGATTGCTGTCTGCCCTGGTAGTTTCGATCCGATTACGCTCGGGCACCTTGATATTATTGAGCGGGCAACGTATATTTACACCAGCGTGGTCGTTGGTATCGCCGGCAGTCCAGCTAAGAAACCGCTATTCAGCCTCGAGGAACGACTGGATCTTACCCGCGAAGCCCTAAAGGGGCTAAAAACAGTTAAAGTAGAGCCGTTCGACAGGTTATTGGTGGAGTTCGCCAGGGAAAACGGCGCCGGTGTTATAATAAAGGGGCTGCGCGCCATCTCTGATTTCGAGCATGAATTTCAAATGGCTCATTTAAATAAGAATCTCGACAGCGGTATTGAAACTGTATTTATGATGGCAAGTCCCGAATTTATGTTCTTGAGTTCGAGCGCGGTCAAAGAGATCGCTCAATACGGTGGGGACGTTTCGGATTTTGTTCCGGCCAACGTAGAAGCCCGGTTAAGAACTAAATACGATCAAGGCTAAGAAGGGCGCGGAGAACGGACGCGCGCTCGAAAGGAGGAGCCCACTTGGATATTATGGCGCTTGTCGATAAACTGGAAGATCTGGTGGCCGAGGGGAAGAAGGTACCGCTTACTTCCTCGGTTATGGTGAATGAACAAAAAATATACGATATCATCGATGAGATCAGGGCCAGCTTTCCCGACGAGATCAAGCAGGCGCGCTGGATAGTCAAAGAACGCCAGGAGATGCTGGACGAGGCGGAAAAAGAAGCCAACAAGCTGGTCGAGGAAGCCCGGGAAAAGGCGGAAGCGATGGCGGCTGAAACTGAAGTAGTCAGGCTCGCTGAAGATCAAGCCAACCGGCTGGTCGATGACGCCCGGAACAAGGAACGGGAAATTCGTCTCGGCGCTGAAGATTATGCCGACGAGATGCTGGCCAATCTTGAGGTCAACCTGGGTAAGTTGCTGACGGCCGTTCAGCGCGGCAGGGATAGACTGCAAGGCAAGGCAGCCGAACCGCGCCTTTAAATGCGCTCTAACGCATGAAACCAACGTTACCAAAATCCTCGACTTCCTAGCGGCTGTCGTTTATTAAAAGCAGCGAAAGTCATAAAGTGACAAATAAAACCAGGCGAGACCTCCACCGAATAGGCGCGATGATCGTTCTGTCGACAGCACTGGTCTTGTCGGCCTGCGCGCCGTCGCTCCCGTCAAAGACGGCAGGCTTAAAGCGGGCAAAAGACGCACGCAATCGGCTGGAGTTTAAGGATGGGCGAGGCCGGCTGGTTGTCGACGGTACGGGCAAGGCGCTGCCTTCGGACTTTCCGGCCGACATGCCTATTTACAAGCCCTCTCAGGTAAAGGGCACGGTCGCCAGCCGGGGAGCGGGCGAGACGACGATGACGATGACTATATTTAAGGCTGACGCCAAGGTCGCCGAGGTGGCGGTCTTCTATCAGAATAGCCTCCCAGCCAGCGGCTGGACCATCGACAGCACCGCCGGCACTGAGCCGGGCGCGGTCATGCTGGTTGCCGCTAAGGACAATCAGACGGGCTCCATCAGCATTAGGCGGGATAAAGGCATCAAGGCTACTATCATCTCGATAAATGTTGTGAATAAATAGGGCTATTTATTCCAAATTTATTCCAAATCTTGATTATTTGCCTTGCCTCTGCTAACATCCGACTTGTTCAGGTAAGCAGAAGTGTGCTACATAAAATGCTATCTTCACCCCCTGGTGGGCTGTTTGTCTGAATGCGCCCAGTCAGGGGTGTTTTATGTCAGGAGAGAAAATGGCGACAACTGAATCCGGCGTAAATAGACTGCAAGAAAAAAAAGATAAAGTAATGCAAAAAAAGGCGAAGTTGAGCTCAACTTCGATTTTGATCCTCTTGATCATCGGCGCGATGGCCGCGGTCGGCATTTTCATCTGGCGCAGCGGCGATCCGGACACCAAACAAGTGAAGCCGCCGAAGCAAGTGCCCAGAGTAGCGGTGTCCGGGCCTGTCGATTACACCGAAGCGCGGGTCGATATGAAGCGTGTGGATTATAAGACGGCCGGCGACAATGTCATTCTCTCCCTGGCCGACATCGAAAAGAACAAATTCGTCCGGTTTGATTTTCACTCCAAGAAATTGAGCGTGCGGCAGCGGAATTTTGCCGGTAAGCCCGTATTGCCGGTCATGGCCTTAATCGTTCCGTCAGGTAAGCTGATGGTCGGGGTAAGCTATTGCGAACCGTGCCGGTCGACGACCTTTCACACCGAGCGCGATATAAGTCTTACGTGCAACGTCTGCGGCACCAAATGGGACCTCGAGAGCCTGCTGGCATGGTCCGGCGCCTGCATGCCGTTCCCGCCCGACGAGGTAAAGGTCGCCGTCAAGGACGGCAAGGTCTTAATACCAAAGGGATATCTTGAGTCGTGGCAACCGCGCAAAGAGATGTGACGGGCGGCAAACTTGCCAAAGGCGCGGTCGATAAGTAAAATTGCGGAAGATTTTTGCGGCAGCGGGTGCGAAAGGAGTTTTCACGAGGTGAGTAAGATAGTGACACATTCAATATGGAGTACGGTCAAGAGAAAATCGTCGGTCGCGCGTCTGGCGGCAGCGGTGGCGGTTTTGACTTTTATGACGTTCATCGCGCCGCTCCCGGCCCCGGCCGCTCCGGCTTCCGAGAACGCCAAGATCGACAGCATGAGCATCCGGATCCAGCCGGAATTCGACGATCCACGGGTGTTGGCGGTCTTAGAACCGGTCTTAAGCAGCGATACGAAGTTGCCGTTAAAGGCCAAATTTTTTATCTCCAAGAAAACCACTGATATTCAGATTAACATGGCTTGCGAGGTTCCTGAAGGCCAGGGCCACAGGTGCAAGGTTTACGATACGGCCGACGCCGGCAATGATTGGCAGGCGCTGACTTACTCGGTCGATACAGCCCGCAATCTTTTTCTGGAATATTATTGGAACCCGTTTAAAGATGTAAAGGACGGCAAGAAGAACTTTGTCTACGAATTCAAATCGCCGTACCCGATAAAGAAGCTCAATATTCAGGTGCAGCAGGGGAAGAAACCGACAGATTTTAAGATCGAGCCGGCATCGACGAACATCTCGCAGGACCAGAGCGGCTATAAGTGGCACACATATTCGTTTACCGACGTTAAGCCCGAACAGGTTTTGACTTTTAACGTCAATTACACCAAAGCCGACGCGCAGCCCGAGGAGCAGAAGCCGGGACCCGGTCAAGTAAATAACCAGGCGCCGGCTAATCAGCAACCAAGCAACCCGAACAGCGTCCGCATCGTTATCTTTCTTTTCGTCTTATTGATTGTCGCGGGTGTGCTGGCTGTCTACTGGCGGTCTAAAGTCGCGGTTGAGGCGGCGCCGGCGGTCAGACCGAGCGGTCGGCCTAAGCCTAAGGGGGCGAAACTCGCGAAGACGCAGGGACAGAAGACTAAAGTCAGATTTTGCGGAAATTGCGGCGGCGAAGTCGAGGCGGGAAATAAATTCTGCTCCGAATGCGGCTCAGAGGTGGCATAGGTAGATATTGAGTCCTAAGCGCAAGAAGATAATCGCCGCCGCGGTTGCGGTCGTCGGGCTGCTGGGCTTGCTGGTAGTTGTCTTAAGGGGTAGCCCGGCGAATTATTGGATAACCCCGGCGGAGCTGCTTAACCAGGGCGCGCCGGCCGGGCAGCCGGTCAGGGTGGCGGGGAAGATAGTCAACCGGTCTCTCAACTGGGACCAAGCCGACAATCAGATGGTCTTTAAGATCAAGGCCGACGGAGAAAAGGTGATCTTGCCGGTTGTCTACCCCGGCATAGCTCCGGAATCGCTGGTCGGCGACAGTCAGGTCCTGGTTGAAGGGTCGATGGAGGGCGGCAAGTTCAAGGCTCAAACCGTTCTGGTGAGGTGTCCCAACAACTATGTGACCGAGAGAGCGGTCGGCGCGCTTTTCCGGGGTTTAAAAATCGAAGGCGCGCTCTTTAGATGAGCAAAACAGCCGGCCCTGGTCTAATTTGGAGGCGATTATGAATAAGAAAAAAATTAAGCTGCTGGTGGCGTTGATAGTCATCATCGGGGGCATTGGCGCTCTGGTCTATACGTCGATGCAGAGTACGGTTACTTACTATATGAAGCCGAGTGAGATATTAGCTAAAGCTCGCGATGACGGCGCCGCGGTCTATGGCGAACGGGTCCGTGTCGGCGGCATAGTCATCAACAAAACGGTCAAAGGCAACGCCGCCACCCGCAAATGGGAATTTATGGTCACGGATGGCCGGGAAGATAAGATATTGCCGGTGGCCATGGTCAAGACGACTCCGAACAATCGTATTCTGGTCAGATATAAAGGCATAGTTCCGGACACTTTCAAAGAAGGCGTTATCGCTATTTCCGACGGTGTCTTAGGTAAAGACGGCGTCTTTACCGCTGAGACGGTCATGGCGAAATGCCCGTCCAAATACGAAGCGTCGCAGCGGAACGATAAGGAAATGGCCAAGAAAGGTGCGGCCGACAAGAAGGCCGGGCGCGTGGCTCCTAGTAAATAAAATTGAAATATCCGGTGCCGGCCCTTCCGGGGCACTGAAAGAGAAGGCCTGGCTTCGGTCAAATTGAAAGGCGGTTTTTCGCGAATATGACGACTATCGGTTATTTTTCGCTGCTCTCGGCGGCGGCCATCTCCGCTTATGCCTGGGGTATGTCCGTCTACGGCAAGCTGGTCAACCGAAAAGCTATTATTGCCAGTGCCGAGCGGGCGGCGGTAGCCGTCGGCGGCTTGTTGTTCTTGTCTTCCGCCTCGCTGATGTACGCTTTCTTAACTCACGACTTTTCCCTGGAATATGTCGCCAACTATTCCGATCGCACTTTGGATACCATCTATTTGATATCCGGTTTTTGGGCCGGAAACCAGGGCTCGTTGTTGATGTGGGCGGTTTTCTTAAGTGTATTCACCGCTATCGTTATCATTCAGAACCAACATAAGAACCGCGATCTGATGCCCTGGGTAACCGCGATTTTGTCCGCTTTTATATTTTTCTTCACGACCTTGATAATCACGATGGCCAACCCGTTTCAAAAGCTGGCGTTTGTTCCGGCTGACGGGCGCGGCTTGAATCCCATGCTCCACAATCCGGGCATGTATCTCCACCCGCCGACGACTTACCTTGGCTACGTCGGCTTCGGCATCCCGTTCGCTTTTGCCATGGCGGCGCTTATTACCGGCCGGCTGAGTGATGTCTGGATAAGGAGCACCAGACGGTGGACGCTTTTGGCCTGGTTCTTCTTGACGGCCGGCAACATCGTCGGCGCCTGGTGGGCTTATTACACCCTTGGTTGGGGCGGTTATTGGGGTTGGGACCCGGTGGAAAACGCCTCCTTCATGCCTTGGCTGATAGGGACCGCCTACTTGCACTCGGTTATGATTCAGGAAAAGAAAGGGATGCTTAAAATCTGGAACGTCTCGTTGGTGGTTTTGACGTTCTCCATGACGATTATGGGTACTCTTATCACCAGGTCGGGCATTATCAATTCCGTCCATACATTTTCCAATTCCGGCCTCGGGCCGTACCTGCTATTTCTCTTCCTGGCCACGCTGGCTTTTGGTTTCGGGCTGCTCATCTACCGTCTGCCGCTGCTGAAAACCGAGAATGAACTCGACTCTATTATTTCGCGCGAGAGTACATTCTTATTCAATAATTTGATCTTGCTTGGCATCGCCTTTATGACTTTATGGGGGACGATATTCCCGTTCATTTCCGAAGCCGTGCGGGGCGTCAAAGTCACGGTCGGCGCGCCTTTTTACGACCAGGTCGCCGCGCCGCTCGGCATCGCGCTCTTGTTTTTATTGGGTCTTTGCCCGCTTATAGCCTGGCGGCGGGCGTCGCTCGACAATTTACAGCGCAACTTCCTCTATCCGCTGCTTGTCAGCTTTGCGGGCGGCGCCGTCCTGGTGGCTATGGGGATAAAGCGTCCGGTTGGGGCGTTGTTGACGGCCGTGCTGATAATCTTTGTCTTTATGACCATCATTATCGAGTTCTACCGCGGCACCGCCGCGCGCCGGCGGATGACGGGTGAAGGCTATCTAACCGCTTTCACCAACTTGATCTGGAAGAACAAGCGCCGCTACGGCGGGTATATCATCCATATCGGCGTAGCCATGATATTTCTGGCGTTTGTCGGCGGTCCGTTCAAGCAGCAAGTGGAAGAGACTCTGACCCCGGGACAATCGATGAATGTCGGCAACTATAGGATCGTCTTCGAGCGGATGTATCAATACCCGCAACCCAAGCAGATAACCATCGCCGCCGAGATGACCCTGTATAATCGATACAGCGGCAAGCGCGTGGGGACGGTAACTCCGCGCAAGGAGTTTTTCGAAGACAACGGCAACGGCGAAGGCAATCAACCCTGGACCCGCGTAGCGGTGCGTTCGAGCACCAAAGAGGACGTTTACTTTATCTTTTCGCCGGATGACACCGGTAAGCAGGTCGCGGGCTTTAAGGTCATCATCAACCCACTGATGCGCTGGATGTGGATAGCCGGTTTTGTTATGACTTTCGGCACCATTATCGTGATCTGGCCGGATGAAGGGGAGAAGAAGCGCTTAGCGCTCATATATGCCCGGGAGGTTCCCAGTGAAGCGTAAAATCGTTGTGATCATAATCGGGACTTTACTGCTAATGCAAGCGTTGACGACCGCGGCGTTCGCTCTGGAGGTGAACGATGTCGCGGGTGAGTTTATCTGCAACTGCGGCTGCAACGAGATATTGACATCCTGTGAGATGGAGTGCGGAAAGCGGTTAAGGGCCACTATCAAGGACAAGATCCGCATCGGCATGGGTAAAGACCAGATCATCCAGTATATGAAGGTCAACTTTTCGGAAGCCTTGCTGGCGGCTCCGGAGAAGACCGGCTTTAATTGGGTGGCCTGGATAACGCCGTTCGCGGTCGTTATACTCGGCGGTGTCGCGATAGAGCAGGCGATCCGCCGGTGGACCGGCCGGCGGGACGAAGATGGCGACGGCGGCGGCGAGGGTAAAGCCGGGCCCGCTGTCGACAAGAAATACAGCGATCGCGTCGAAGCGGAACTGAAAGATTTTGGGTGGTAACATGTCTGGAAACGAAATATTCTCACTGATACTAATGGCGGCGATATTGATGGGCATCGGGGTGTTTGTCAGCCAACCGCTGCTCCGGGCAAAGCCCGAGAACATCTTTGAAGATGAATTCGAAGAGACCCCGATCCAATACCTGCTGTCGCGCAAAGATTCTATCTACACGGCCCTGAAGGATATTGAGTTCGACTACACCACCGGCAAACTTTCGGAAGAAGATTACGGGGCCCTCAGGGAAAAGTTTACCGCGGAAGCCGCCGACGTGCTCAAAGAGATAGATGAGGCGGAATCGGCCGCAAGTCGGCCCGCTAAGCGCAAAAAAGCCGCCGGGTCCGCCTGCGCCGAGTGCGGTTTTAAAGCGCAGCCGGGCGACCATTTCTGTCAAAGCTGCGGTTCTCGCCTGGCTTAAAGCGACCTCTCTGCAGACCAACATATGGAAATAGAAGTCCAAAACCTAGATAAGTACTTCGGTCGGCGCCAGGTCTTAAAGCAGATTAATTTCTCCGTTAAGAAGGGCGCTTTCTTAAGCATATTCGGGCCCAACGGCGCCGGCAAGACCACTTTAGTCAAGATATTATCGACGCTGGAGCGGCCGACCGACGGCAAAGTCACCATCGCCAAGGCCGTTTTGGGCCAGGACCCGACCGAGATTCGCAGGCGCATCGGCCTTATCTCCCATAGCCCGCTGCTCTACCTCGACTTAAGCGCTTATGAAAATCTCGAGTTCTACGGGACGCTCTATGGTGTCGCCGGCCTTAGGGAGCGGGCCGAGTTTCTGCTCGAACAAGTCGAGCTGACGCACCGCCGCCACGATCTCGTGAGGACCTTCTCCAAAGGTATGCTTCAGCGCTTAGCTATCGCCCGGGCGCTCATGCACCAACCGTCGATACTCTTTCTGGATGAGCCGTACAGCGGTCTCGACCCCCATGCGGTCGATATTCTCGACGGGCTGATCGATTCTATCCGCGGCGACCATACCTTTGTGATGGTCTCCCACAATCTCGAAAAAGGGCTCTCGCTCTGCAGCGCCGCCATGATCATCGAGGCCGGGCGGATAATCTTTCACGAGGATAAGAAAGATATCGATGTCGATGAGTTTCAGCAAGTCTACCGCCGGTCCGTCAAGGGTGAGCTTTAATGCTGCCGCTCAGACAGCTCTGGGTGATCTTAAAGAAGGATATCCTGCTTGAACTGCGGACGAAAGAGATGATCGTCTCAATGTTGCTTTTTGTGATGCTGACGATGGTCGTCTTTAACTACACTTTCAACGCCGAGAAAAACGACTTAACGGCGTTCGGCGGCGGTCTTCTGTGGCTGGCTTTTATTTTCACCTCGTTTCTCGGTTTGAACCGTTCGTTTGTTCACGAGAAAGACGAGGGTTGTTTTGACGGGTTGCTGTTAAGCCCGGTCGATCGGTCCATTATCTATATCGCCAAGATGGCCGGCAACCTGATTTTCATCTCGATCGTTGAAATAATCGCGGTGCCGTTTTTCACCATCTTCTTCATCCGGTTTCCATTTTATGTTTACTGGGACCGGCTCTGGCTGTTTGTCATGGGCTTGATTTTAGGCAACATCGGTATCGCCGGCGTCGGCACATTCGTCGCGACGCTGGCCGTCAACACCAAGCGCCGGGACCTACTGCTGCCGATCGTCGGTCTGCCGCTCTTGATGCCGGTCCTGGCGCCCGCCGTCATAATCAGCGGGGCCATGATGGGTGGAGCGGCGACTAAAAACACAGCTGAACTAGTCGCCGCCTCGGTGAAAATCCTGGCTGCGTATGATATAGTGTTTTTTGCCGCCATGGCGCTGATCTACGATTCAGTCTTAGGAGAGTGAACTGTTGGCTTTAAGAATGCGAGTCTTCTATGTTTTCGCCGGCTTGGCCGCGGTTTTGACGCTGGCCGGACTCTACGGTACTTTTTATGCCACGCCGCTCGAAGTCACGGCTATCGGTTTTACTCAAAAGATATTCTATTTTCACGTGCCGATGGCCATAACTTCGGGCGTGGCTTTCGGGATCACCATGATAGCCTCGATAGCTTATCTGGTGAAGAAGGACCTTAAGTGGGATGTCTGGGCCTACGTCGGCGCTGAAATCGGGCTTGTGTTTGGCGCCGCGCTTCTGACGATGGGCATTCTTTGGACCAGGTCGACCTGGGGCGAATGGTGGACTTGGGACCCGCGCCTGACAAGCTATCTGGTGGTCATACTGCTCTATGGCGCTTATTTTGTTCTTCGCTCCTCTGTCGAACATAGCGGCGAGCGGGCGCGTTATGCCGCGTCCATCGGTGTCTTGGGTTACATCACCGTTATTTTCACTATGCTTTCAACCCGCATTTTGCGGTCTATCCATCCGGTCCTCTTTAAGCTTGGCAAGTCCGGCTTTGAGTCCGGTATCGAACATCAGATGTTAATTACATTTCTCGTGGCGATGTTTGCCATGTTCACTCTCTGCGGGGCCCTGGTCATCGCTAAAGTCACCGTTGAGAACCTTACCGAAGAGATCGAAAATCTCAAAGATGAAATAGGGGGTTAGGATTATGTTATTGATCGCCGCCGCGTCACTGCCGGATGTGCCCCTCGAGAACGCCATTCCTTATGTTGCCGCCGCCTACATCGGTATCTGGGTGATATTCTTTGCCTATCTGTTGGTGTTGGGCGGGAAGCTGTCGGGTCTGCGCCGGCAGGTCGAGGCTTTAACTGAAGAAGTCGAGCGCAAAAAGAAAACCAAAAAAGCTTCGGTCTAAACTTTTAGGTGCGGTGGATTCTCTTTAGCCCACGCCTTCACAAGCTCATAAGCCTCGGGCTTGGTTTTTACCCGGCCGTCAAGACGGGCTTCCAGTAGCATATTCAGGACTTTGCCGACGGTCGGCCCGGGGCTGATCTCCAGGAAAGCCATAATCTCATCGCCATCGAGCGCCGGCCGTATCTTGGCCGATTCTTCCTCCGCTTCCAGGGCGGCAATGCGCGTATCGAGTTCATCTATCAGGCGCCCGAATTTGCGCGATAGAAACGGGTTCTGCGTCGTGCAATCCGCCCGTACCAGAGTACTCAAGGCCCGGAGGCGCTCCGGCCCTATCTCGCGCACGTATTTGCGCACAGCTTTGTCCGTCCAGCCCAGCCGGTAAGTGTGAAACCGCATATGGGATTCGATCAAGGCTTTGACCTCCGCCGCCGTTTTCACCGGATAGCGTAGCTCCTTCAACCGTCGACCGGCTATCTTGGCCCCCACGACCTCATGATGGAAGAAATGGATACCGTCGGCGTCGTCTGTTTTGGTTTTCGGCTTGCCGATATCGTGAAAGAGGGCTGCCAGGCGCAGCTCCAGTTCAGGCGGGACATTAGACAGTACCGTCAATGTATGTTTTAAGACGTCTTTGTGGCGATGGGCCGGGTCGCGCAGGCGGCCGAGTTCGATCAGTTCCGGGATGATATGGGCCGCCAGGCCTGTCTTCACCAATGTCATTATCGCCGGCCCGGGCGCATCGCTGACGATCAGCTTCGAGAGCTCATCGCGGATACGCTCTTTTGAGATGATCTCCAGTCGCGGGCCGAATTTGACGATCGCCTCCAAAACCTCCGGAGCCGGTTTCATATTCAGTTGCGCTTCAAAGCGCAGGGCCCGCAGCATCCGCAGAGGGTCGTCGGTAAAGCTCTGCTCGGGAGAGGCCGGCGTCGCCAAGCGCCCGGCGGCCAGGTCCGCCAGGCCGTTGAAGAGGTCGATAAACCCGCCCTCAGGCAGCTTTATCGCCATCGCGTTAATGGTAAAATCGCGCCGCGACAGATCGCTCTCGATGGTCGGCGCGAAACTAACCTCGGGGTTGCGGCTGTCCGCGGTGTAAATCTCTTGGCGAAACGTGGTTATCTCTATCTTGCACTGGGCTTTAGCCAGGCCGATTGTGCCAAAGGCCATCCCCACCTGCCAGATGTCGTCGGCAAAGCCTCTTACGACTCTTAGCGTCTGCTCCGGCGCGGCGTTGGTGGCGAAGTCGAAGTCGTCGTGCAAACGCCCCAGCAGAGCATCGCGCACGCTGCCGCCGACCAGATACAGTTCGAACCCGGCCCCCGAAAACAATAGGCCCAGGTTCCTGATTATCGGGTGGTTGATCAGTTGGTCGGCGCTCGCTTGGATATTACTTATGTCATGCCCCCGGTATCGGTTTATTGCCACTAAGGATTCTATCTTAAAGCGGAGGCAAGCTGTAGGCTAACCAACCGCTTGCGCTTTCCCGATTGATGAGCTATAAATGGTTTTGCCGAGTACGGGGAAAGTATGTCAGGCATAATCCGACAAAAGCGTAGCAACCTATTGGTCGCCGCAGTCTTGATAGCGGCTATTTTCGTTCTGCCGCAACCAGCCATGGCGACAACTCCAACCATCTCGCCGATCCATCCGACAGACGGACAAATCGTGCCTTGGCATAAACCAACGATCTCCATGGCCGTCACCGGGGCCGACGTCGATGCCGGCTCTATCGTGTTTAAACTCGATAACCGATCGGTTGATTTTAATTACGATCCCGTATCCGCAAACCTAAACTACACCCCCGGCGATTACTTAGCGACGGGAACGCATGCTCTTTACTTAAAAGTCGCAAACACTCAAGGCCAAACCAGCGAACTCTCCTGGTCATTCACAGTTGGGACAAACATAAGCGGTGCTCTGCACTCCGGCGGCAAACTTAAGATGTCCGGCGGCGCTTACATCGCCGGCGATACATATTCGCTGGGAGACACTGAAGTTTACGGCTCCCCGATTGTAGCGGGCAACGGCTACGCTACGGGTGTCATTGCCTGGGATGGCTTTAGCAGCCCGTTTCTCGGCATGCCTTATTCAAACGCGCCGCCCCGGGAATTTCCGATGGTCGACTTTGACTACTATAAATCTCTTGCCGAGGCGCAGGGGCGAGCGTATTCGGGCAATCTGCATTTAACTAAGAAGAAGCCGCTCTCCGGCGTTATCTTTGTCGACGGCGACCTGAAGATATCCGGCGGCACCCATAACATAACCGCCGTCGTCACCGGCGAGGTTAAGGTCTCAGACAAAGCGACGGTTTCTTCGTTTATCGACTCAATGGCAATTGTCGCTAAAGAGGAGGTTAAGATTTCCGGTCGCCCAGCTCTATCGGGCGTTATTTACTCGGAAACAGACGAAGTGGAAGTTAAGGGCGAGGCCGCCTTGGCCGGCGCCATTGTCGCCAAGAAGGAGATCGAGGTTTCCGGCCATATGACGGCGATCGACACTCTGGCCCCCGCGCCCCCGGCGCTTGACCGGCCTGCTTCGCCGACCAAACAATCAACCGTTAACTTCACCGGCGATGCCGAGGCGAATTCAGCGGTAGAGCTAATAGAGGGCGTGCAGGTTGTCGCGACCGACACGGCGGGTTTGACAGGGCGCTTCGACATTCCGGCGGGTCTGGCTGAAGGCGCGCATAATATCATCGCGGTCGCAATCGACAGCGCCGGAAATGTTAGCGAACCCTCGGTAGCCAGACAAGTCATCGTCGATTTAACAGCGCCGCAAATAAGCTTTTTGTCACCTGACCCGGCAGATTCTCTGAACGGGACTGTAACTATCGAGGCCGCGGCAACCGACGACCTCGAGATCGACAGGGTCGAGTTTTATGTCGACGATCAGCTTCTTGGCCTGGCCACAGTTCAACCATACAGAGTTGAATGGGATACATCCTTACTCGCCGACGGGAGCTATCGATTAAGAGCCATAGCTATCGATACCGCGGGAAACAGCGGCGAGAGCACGGTCGCTGTTGAAGTGGCAAACAATTCCAAAAATATTATCACCCCGCTGGGCGGCATCTTCGTTTCGCCGGATGGTTTAGTTGTCCTTAACTTTCCGATGGGCGCCGTGAGCGAACCGGTAATCATCGGGTACGAGCGTCTGCAGGATATACCAGTGAGCGGTTTCTCCCAAGCGTTAAACTTCTTTAGCCTCACGGCTGAAACTCTTGTCGGCCAATCGGTAAACTTGTTTGCCCAACCCTTGGCAATGACGGTTACCGGCGTGCCGGCGGTCGCCAACATCGATCTGTATTTCTTTAACATCGGAGCTGCCTGCTGGCAGGAAGCTCCGGGAGCCACAATATCCAATGGGACGCTGACAGCTTTTATCGATCACATGGCCGAGTTTGCCGTCTTGGCCGATACGGCGGCGCCCGCGACCACGGCTGCGCTCAGCACCTCCGAGGCTCCGAGCGGTTGGCGCACGGCGGCGACTAC
>Ga0334722_10000912_pt1 | contig 40274 bp, 29 predicted proteins | sample C3_bottom_MG_FD_207210 | JGI IMG/M metagenome (GOLD analysis project Ga0334722, IMG submission 207210) | Sediment microbial communities from Yellowstone Lake, YNP, Wyoming, USA - C3_bottom | ecosystem: Environmental > Aquatic > Freshwater > Lake > Sediment | place: USA: Wyoming | collected...
TGACGGCCTGATTCACGCACGAACCGGCCATATGTTCTAGGCCAGCGGCCGGGCTCGTGCGCCCCTATTGCTACCTCTGTTGCTACCGTCCCGGCCCCCGCGCCCGCCTCCGCTGGCCGGTCGAGCCGGGATCGCGGGACGAGCGCGGGGGCCGTGGCAGCGGCTACTCGGTCGGCTCTTCGCCGGACCAGCGGCCGGCGTTCGGGTGGCGCCGGGCAAACTCGAGCCCGGCGGCGACGACGCGCTCGACGATCATCCGGCGGATCGGCTCGTCAAGCTCGGCCATCGCCTCGTCGAGCAGCCCGGCCAGGTCCGCCGCTTCCGAGGGCCGGAGGTTGTCCCAGGGTCCCGGATGGTAGGCGGGCCCGCGAAGGCCAGGGGCGGCGTAATCGAGCCGCGAGGTGAACTGCCAGGTCAGCTCGCCGACGTCGGGCCTGGCCGCTTCGACGAAGGCGCGGATCGTGGCCTCGGATGGCGGGCCGCAGCGCGTCCGCGATCGCTACGGCTTCGGACGGGGTGAAGTCCTGGCGGACGGTGTTCTCGTCGGACTCGGCCCGAAGCAGGTCAGCGCGCCGTCGCGCGTGTCACCAGCCGAAAATCCGCCAAGTTGGCGGGATTTCGCTGGCCGCCAGGACGCCCCGTGGCCGTGGGGAAGCCACCAGGACGGCCGTAGAGCCACCAGGACGGCCGGAAGGCGGCGGGGGCGGCTCAGCGGCCAGGGGACGAGGAAGCCCCCGCCAGCCGGGCGCAGGCGGGGGCTCTTGTGGCGCGGCCGTGCCGCGGTTACGTGTTCGCGCTCACGAGGTAGCGCAGCGCGAGCGGGTCCGGGATCGCCAGGGCGAGACGGTGGACCGACTTGATCGCGATCTGGTCGGTGGAGAACAGGTAGTCCGTCGAGACGGCCACCCGGAGCGGGCTCGCCTTGATCAGCAGCCCGGCCAGGCCGTCGCCGTAGATGACGCTCTTCGTCGCGCTCGCCGGGGCGGCGAGATAGGGGTCCTCGTAGACCGGAGCGCCCAGGAGGGCCGGCGGCTGGGCGGACGCGAGGTCGGCCGAGGGCCAGAGGTAGGCCCCCTGGGCGTCCTTGTACTTGCGCGCCTTCTTGATCATCCCGCCCGACGCGACCCACGAGGCCCCCGAGCGGTACGGGGCGGGCGCCGAGTAGACGAGGTCGATCAGGTCCTCGTACCCGACGAACGACGCGGTCGCGGTGCCGTTGCCGCCGGTCCCGGTCGCGGTCCCGCCGTTCGTGATGCCGGCGAGGATCGCCGTGGTCGCGGCGCTGCCGAACCGGAGCGAGAGTTCCCGGGCGTGCGAGCGCGCCACGACGTCGGTCAAGTTGATGTCCTCGTCCTCGGCGGCCTCGGCGCTCACGTAGGTCAGCGCCTTGTAGGACACGAGCAGGGCGGTGGCCGTCCCCAGAGTCGGGTCCGATGGCGTGATCGCCGTTCCCTCGCCGGGGGTGTAGCCGGTGACGTCCGCGGTCAGGTTCGGGATCACGAGCGGGCGGCCGTTGTTGCTGACCTGGACGGTGGCGATCCCGATCCACGGGCTCGCGGTCCGGGCGTAGGCGACGACGCGGGCGGCGAAGTCGTTCACGTACAGGGCCGAGCCGGTCGCGAAGTCGCTGATCGCGCGGGTCTCGTCATCGAAGCCGAGCGGGCGAATCTGTCGGATCGCCTCGCTGTCAGGGAAGGCGAAATCGGCCTGGCCTTCGTGCGCGTCGAGCATCGAGCGGATCGGATCCGCCGAGGACCGGGCCCCGGCCGGCAGGCCGGAGTCCCGATCGTAGAGGGAGCCGTCGACCATCCACGACGGCATCGAGCGGACCAGCTCCCGGCTCCGGTCGTCCTTCTCGATCTCCGCCTGCCAGCGGCGCTCTGTCCCGTACAGCTGCGCCTTCACCGTCTGCCAGTCCTCGCTCGTCCAGTCGGTGCCGGCTCGGATCTCCGGCAGGCCGAGGCCGGCCGCCAAGCGGTTATACCGGGCGCGGGCCTCGTCGCGGTCGTCCTCCTGGCGGCTCGTCAGGCTTCGGTGCTCGTTCTCGAGCTCGGCGAGCCGGACGAGGGTTTCGAAGTAGCCGCGGGCCTCTGCCACGGCGCGCAGGCGCGTTTCCTTGTCACGACGAATCTCATCGGGCGTCATGTCGTTCTCCATCGGCGCAGGGCGCGCCGTTCAGGCCATGGACGGGCCGTCCATCCGCCGGGCCTGGGCCGCCTCTGGCGGTCCTCCACCGGCGGGCGCTGCGCTCGGATCCCGCTCTGCGGGAGAGGCGCGCTGCCCACGATCCCGGCTCTGCCGGGTACCGCGATCCTGCCACGCCACGGCGCGGCGCGCAAGGTCGGAAACCTGGTCACGGCCACAGCTCGCCGAGGCGGGCGCGCTCGTGTTCGAGGCTCGTCTCGGTCGGGTCGGCGAGGTCGGCCGCCAGGTCGGCGAACAGGTGGCGGACGGCCGGGCGCTCGTCGGGGTCGTCGCGGACGAGCAGGAGGTAGCCGATGACGCCGCGGCGGTCGGCGAGGGCGCGGTCGGGATCGGCGTCGGCGAACTCGGGGACGGTCAGGCGGACGGTCCCGCGTCCCCGGCCGGCGTCCCGCGTCGCCTGCTCGGCCAGGAGCGCGTCGACGATCGCGTCGGCGACGGCGGCCAGGGCCGGCTCGGATCGCGTCCGGCCGACGTGGCGCAGGCCCCGGGCGGCCAGCTCGGCAGCCCGCAGGTCGGCGGCCGTCAGGCGGGCGAGGTCGGTGTCGATGATCACGGGGTCACCTCGGATTCAGGGCTTGAGTTTCGCGGTGGTGTGCGACCGCGATGACGCGGGTACAACGGCGCGGACGGCCTCACTTTTTGATGGCCCCCCGCCGTCCTCCTGCTCGACCAGGGGGCGCAGCCCCCGGGCGAGCTTCTCGAACAGCCGTTCGAGGTCCGGGTCGCCGCGATCCCGGGCCGCCTCGGCCTGCTCGCGGGCGAGGGCGAGCGCGCGGCGACGGGCCAGGCGGCGCGGGGACCAGGCGGTGAGAATCGGCCGGCTCATGGCGTCACCTCGGCGATGATCTGGACGGCCAGGGTGTGCCCGGGACAGTGGCGGGCGCGCCAGGCGGTGATCGTCACCTCGAAGCCATGACGGCCGAGGTAGTCGAGGTCGGCGAGGGCATCTTCATCGAGGGCGTAGGGCTCGGCGTAGTACGCCCAGCGTCGATCGGGCAGGCGCAGGCGGTAGGCGTGGTCGATCCAGCGCGGGCGGGCGCCGTAGAGCCGGTTCGTGCCGTGGCGGGCGCGGATGATCGGCAGCGGTCCGGTCCGCTCGTGCCAGCCGTAGGCGGTGCCGGCGGGCGGGCGCTCGTGGCACGGGCACGCCGGCGAGTCGCCGGCCTCGGGATCAGTCAGGATCGCGGACGCGCTCATCCCATCACCTCATCGAACCATCCCGGACGCGAGGTGCGATCAGGGAGTGCGTAGTGCGGAGTGCGGGCCCCCTATATATATAGGGGCCGCACTCCCGCACTCCCCGCACCTCGGCTCGCACTCGGTCCGCACTCTGGCCGCACTCGGCCGCACTGTGAGCACGAAGGTGCCCGCACTCGATCATCCGAGCGCCTCCTCGCCTTCGGCGGTCAGCCTCAGGGGGGTTCCCTCGGCCACGAGCCCGTCCAGTCGCAGCCGGCGCAGGGCGTCGTAGAACGTCCGGTGTGGCATCGGACGCCCGCCTTCCGAGAGTGCCGCGCGCACCTCCTCGGCGCTCGCAGCTCCGGCGGCCAGCGCGCGCAGGATGCGATCGTCGGTCCGTTCCCGGGCCGGGCTCGGGTCGCCGACACTGAGCAGGCGCCAGAGCCCGCCATCGCGGAGCAGGATGAGCACGGCACTCGGCGCCCGTTTCATCACCTCGAACCGGACCCGCCCGGCGCCGAGGTCGGCCATGATGGCCACGACATCGACGGCGCGCGTCCACTGGCCCATCACGTCCGAGAGGCGCGTCCCGTGCAGTTGCGCCGGCCCCGCGCCGGCCTGGCCGTTGCGCGCCGGCTTCGTCATGTGGACCACGAGCAGGAAGGCGACCCCGTAGCGGACGGCGAGCCCGCGCAGGAAGCGCATCGTTTCCTTGAGCGGTGCGCCCCACTCGTCGGCGACCATCGAGCCGGCCGTATCGAGGATCGTAAGGTCAGGCTCGGTCCGGGCGATCTCGCCTTCGAGAAAGCGCCGGTCGGCCTCCGAGTTCAGGTTCAGCCCGGCGAACGATGCCCGCTGGTAGCGCTCGCCGAGCGCCTCCTGGGCGATCCCGAGCGAGTCGAGAATCTCGAGGTCCCGGCGCAGCTCCTCGTCCGGTCCGTTCTCCTCGTCGAAGGTGGCGACCCGGAACGGGGCCGGCAGCTCGAAGTAGTCGAGGAACGGCCCCCGCCCGGTCGCCGCGCGGACGGCCAGCTCGGCGCGCAGGCCGGACTTGCCGAGGCCCTCCACGCTGGCCAGGACGACGAGCGCCCCGGGCCGGATCAGCCCCGCGACGAGCCAGCGATCGGCTGTCTCCGAGGGCCGCTGGTCGGCGACCGGGCGCAGCACCGGCCGCTCGGGCTCGGCTACCGGGACGACATTCTCCGGCACCACGGCGACGGCCGGCTCGGGCGCCGCGTTAGTCAGGCCGCCCCATTCCGGCTCGGGCGGGACGGACACGGGCGCCGCCGAGCCGTTCGGGCGTGGCCGATCGTGGACCCGCAGGCTGTCAGGCAGCATGACCCGCGACCCGGTGGAAGAGCGCCGCGGCCTCGGGCTCGCCGAGCGGGCGGCGCCCGTAGCAGCCGCAGCTTGACCGCCAGTGCGCGCCGTCCGCGTCGACGCTCAGGGCGCCGAACGTCGAGCAGGCCGGACAGTCGCCGTATGCCCACCCGGCCGGCGTCGGAATCAGCCGCACACCCGCCGCGGCCAGGTAGGCCGCGATCCGGCCCGGTGCCGGCGTCGGCAGCCGCCAGGCCGTCAGAGTCGGAAGCAGCTCAAGCCGATCACGAGCGGGCACGGTCGGCCTCGGTGTAGGCGCGGATCGCGCCGGACGGCACGAGCCGCCGGCGGCCAACTTTGACGGACCGCAGCCTGCCGGTGGCGATCTCGTCGTAGAGCCGGCTCCTACCGACCCCGAGCGCCTGCGCCGCCTCGTCGATGCTCAGCAGCCGATCGGGCCCGGCCTGGGCCTCCGCGGCCTCGGCGCGCAGCGCCGCGAGCAGCGCCTCGGCGAGCGCCGCGACGGCCGCCCGGACCTGGTCCTCGGCCTCGGGCGTCATGGCGCGGGTCGCTCCGACTTGCGGCCGCCGGCTCGGGAGCGCTCGGCGCGGCGGAGGCCCTCGATGATCAGGATCGCGGCCTGCGCCTTCGTGTCACGCAGCTCCGCGTCGGCGAGCCGGCGCAGCCGCTCGATCGTCTCCGGGTCCAGCCGCACGTAGATGTTGCGCATGACCCGACCCTACCGCCGCCCCGGGGTGGCGGGTCAATAGCGCGGGTGGTAGGTAATTCGCCCCGAAACGGCCGAAAGTGGTAGGTAGTGGGCCGCGGAATTACCTACCAATCAGCGGCGGCGATCCTTGCCGAGCGCGTAGCGGACGGCATCGCGCGAGACGCCGAGCCGCTCGGCGAGCTTCCGCTCTCCGGCCGGCAGGCCACGCTCGACCAGCTCGGCCCGGGCGGCTTCGACTTCGCTCCGGCTGACGAGCGGACGGGGACCAGGGCGAGGCTTCCCCTGCCGGGAGGGCACTACCGGCTCGGGCTCCCTAGCGGGCAGGCTGTAGTCCGGCAGGACGTGCCGGTAGGGCACGATCAGGGCCGCGTCCAGGTCCAGGGGTTCCGTCGGCGTCGGCGGACCAATCTCCGGCCGCCCGCCATCCAGCCGCCGGCGGCTCATCGTCGGCCTCCCCCGAGCGCGCGGTCCATCGCGTCGGCGGCCTCGCGGCGCAGCTCCGGGACGACCGCAGCGTAATGCGCGGCAGTAATGGCGATCCCGGCATGGCCGAGCCATTCGGAGATGACCGCGAGCGGGATACCCTCCGCGAGCATGAGCGTCGCCGCACTGTGGCGGAGGTCATGGAACCGGACCCGCGGGACGCCGGACGCCGCACGGGCGCGCTGGAAGGCGGCCGAGACGCGCTCAGGGCGGAGCGGGCGGCCGATCGGATCCGTGAAGACGAGCGCGTCGCGGTCCTGCCAGGCCGAGCCGGCCGCAGCCCGGGCCGCGTCCTGACGCTCCCGCTGGCGGTCGAGTGCGTCGCGGGCGAGGGCCGGGAGCGGGATCGTGCGCCGTGATCGGGCGCTCTTCGGCTGGGCGAGCGCCCAGCCGCCCCCGACCACCCGGGCGAACGATCGGCGGACGGTGAGCGTCCCGTCCGCGATGTCCGACCAGGCGAGCCCGAGCAGCTCGCCGAGCCGGAGCCCGGTCGTCGCCGCGAGGGCGTAGAGCGCGCCGAGGTCATCGTCGGCTGTCGCGTCGAGCAGGCGCCGAACATCCGGGGCGGCGAGGTAGGCCACCGGGCGATGCGGCACGTAGGGCGGGCGGGCGTCGGCGGCCGCGTTCCGGCCCACGAGCCCGTCCCGGGCGGCATCCGCGAGCGCCCGCCGAAGCGTCGCCCGGACGTGGCGGGCGGTGAGCGGCGAGACTGGGGCGTGCGCCTGGCGGCCACGGCGTCCCTCATCGGCCCTGACGGGCCGGCCGTGGGCGATGAACCCGGCAAGAGCCCGCTCCACGTCGGCCGCGGAGAGGCGGGCGAGTGCCAGGCGTCCAAGGGCGGGGACGAGGTAGGCGCGGACGTGAAGCTCGCGCTGTAGCCAAGTGGCCGGCCGGACCCGGCCCCGGTCCCGCTCGACCCATGCCGTCAGGTAGTCCGCGACGGTGACGGTCGGCCCGGAGGGCGTCAGGGTGCCGAGGCGAAGGTCACGCCGGAGCGCGTCGAGCTTGTCGCGCACCTCGGCGGCGGTGGCGCCGGTGACGATCCGGCGGGCCCGGGTGCCGTCAGGTTCGGTCCAGGCGACGGCCCCGCGCCAGCGCGTCCCGACCCGGTAGACGCTTCCCTCGCCGGGCGATCGCCGGCGGGTGCGGCGGCTGGTAGAATCGGCCACGGTGGCGTCCTCCCTAGCAGGAGCGCGACCCTGACGGCCTCCGGTCCCTTGCCGGGGGCCGTCGCGCTTGTCCGTCAGTGTACGCCTGTTGCTACCGCGATGCTACCGTCAATCGTCCGAGCCACCGTTCGGCCGTAGAACAAACGGCCGGTTCGTGCGGGAAACGGTGGTGCCGAAGGCGGGGATCGAACCCGCACTCCCTTGCGGGAAACGGTGTTTGAGACCGTCGCGTCTGCCAGTTCCGCCACTTCGGCGCCGAGAGGAGCCTCGAACCGGTCGGGGGCTCATCGCCATCGTACCGTTCCGTGCCGGTCCGGCGCCATGCTAGACTCGCCCCGCTTCCGCCCACCCCTTTCGGAGGACCGCGCCGATCGCTGCGGACGACCTTCGCCCGGCCCCGGTCGCCGACGACCCCGTCCAGCGGCGCGACCTCGAGCTTCTCGAGCGCGCACGCACCGGTGACCTCGACGCCTTCAACCGGCTCGTCGAGTGCTACCAGGACCAGCTCTTCGGGCTCGTCGTGCGGATGGTGCCCGACCCCGACCAGGCCTCCGACGCGGTCCAGGAGGCGTTCTTCTCCGCCTACCGGAACTTTGGCTCGTTCCGCGGCGGGAGCGTCCGGAGCTGGCTGAGCAGGATCGCGATCAACGCCGCGATGGACGCCCAGCGCGCCCGGAAACGGCGGCCGGTCCAGCCCTACCCCGAGCTCGAGGACGAGGCCTGGCAGCCGCCGGCGGGCGAGGAGAGCGATCCCGAGCAGGTCGCGGTCGCGGTCGAGCGGACGCGGGCCCTGGCCCAGGCGCTCGCCCGGATCGGCGACGACCAGCGGACGGCGATCGTCCTGTTCGACGTCGAGGGCTACGACTACGCCGAGATTGCCGACCTGACCGGGGTCTCGCTCGGCACCGTCAAGTCGCGCATCCACCGCGGCCGGCTTGCTCTCCGGGCCCTGCTCAGGGACCGGATGGAACTCTTCAGGGGCTGATCTCGTCAGATGGCCGTGAACGAACCTTCAGCCGGACATGCCGACCACGACGAGCTGTGGCTCGTCGCGTACGCCGCCGGCGACCTGCCGGACCCCGAGCGCATCGCCGCCGAGGAGCTCGTCCGCTCGTGCCCCGACTGCGCCCGGCTGGTCGAGGAACTCCGGCTGATCCGCGCCGCCACGGCCAGCCTGCCCGCCCCGAGGCGGCGGCGCGACTTCCGGCTGACTGCCGACGACGCGGCCCGGCTCCGCCCCCGCGGCTGGCGCCGCCTGCTCGTCCCGCTGGCGGGTCCCCGGTTCGCCTTCACCCAGCCGCTCGCTGCGGGCCTGGTGACGATCGGGATCGCCGTCCTGCTGCTGACCACCGTGCCCGGGTCCCTGTCGGAATCCGCGTCCGCGCCGGCGCCGATGGCGGGCGGAGCGCCGACGGAGTCGGCGGCCGACAAGGTCGCCCCGCTGGCGGGGGTCGAGGCGGCGCCGAGCGAGGGGGCGGGCGTGCCGAGCGAGGTGCCGAGCGAGGGCCCGCCGGCCGTCGCGCCGCTCGGCCCGGCTGGTGCGCTCGGGACCGCCCCGACGGCAGAGCCGGCCCCGGCCGGGAGCGAGCCGGCCCCCTCTGCCGCGGTTGCCGCCCCCGTGGCGCCCGCGCCCGCGCCATCCGAGGGGGCTCGAAGTCTCACCGCCCAGCCGTCGGCTCAGGAAGCGGCCGGGCGGGCCGCCGAGGCCGCCGGCGCGCCGCCCCTGCCGCTCCTCGCGACGCTCCTCCTCGTCGCCGGGATCGGGTTGTTCGTCCTGCGCTGGGGGGCCCGCCGGCTCGCCAGGACCTGATCGGGCGCCCGTCGGCGACACGGGTGCCCGTCGACCACCAGGGTGCCCGTCGGACCTTGACGCCCCCCTCCCGGGCGGCGATCGTTCGTCGCGGGCGCACCGACCCGCGGGAGGACGCGGGGATGCGCAGACCGCGGGAGGACGAACGACGGACCGGACCCTGGTGATCGCGATCGGCGGGAACTCGCTGATCAAGGACTCACGCCACCTCTCGGAGTCCGACCAGTACCGTGCGCTCGCCGAGACGAGCGCGCGGATCGCGCCGATCGTGCGCGACGGCTGGCGGGTCGCGATCGGACACGGCAACGGGCCGCAGGTCGGCTTCGTCCTGCGCCGCTCCGAGCTCGCGGCCGGCGAGCTCCCGGAGGTGCCGCTCGACGTGTGCGACGCGGAGACCCAGGGCTCGATCGGCTACGAGCTCCAGCAGAACCTGGGCAACGCCTTCCGCCGGCTCGGGATCGACCGCCAGGCGGTGACGGTCGTCACCCAGGTCGAGGTCGACCCGGCCGACCCGGCGTTCGACGCGCCGTCGAAGCCGATCGGCTCGTTCATGGACGAGGCGACCGCGGCCCGCCGGCGCGACGAGGACGGCTGGGTCGTCCGGGAGGACGCCGGTCGCGGCTGGCGCCGGGTCGTCGCCTCCCCCCGGCCGCTGCGGATCGTCGAGCAGGCGGCCGTGGCGGCGCTCCTCGAGCGCGGCTTCGTCGTGATCACCGTCGGCGGGGGCGGGATCCCGGTCGTCGCCGACGAGCACGGCCGGCTCCAGGGCGTCGCGGCCGTGATCGACAAGGACCACGCCTCGGCGCTCCTCGCCTCGGTCATCGGGGCCGACGTGTTCGTGATCAGCACAGCGGTCGAGCGGGTCGCCCTCGACTGGGGGCGTCCCGGCCAGCGCTGGGTCGACCGGCTGACCGTGAGCGAGGCGAGGCGCTACCTCGCCGAAGGCGTCCACTTCGCGCCCGGCAGCATGGCGCCCAAGATCGAGGCCTGCATCGACTTCCTCGAGCGCGGTGGCGGCGAGGCGGTGATCTCGAGCCCGGAGAACCTCGGCCTGGCGCTCCTCGGCCGGGCCGGCACGCACATCGTGCCGGGCTGATCCGGACGACGCCGGGGGCGGCCGAAGGGCGGCCGACGACCGGGGCGTCGCCGGCCGGGGGGCGACAGGGCCCCGGGCCGTCGCCGGCCGGGGCGCGACAGGCCCCCGGCCCGGCCCGGGAACGAGCCGGCGGACGGGTACACTGGGGATGATGACCAGCGCCTCGTCCGAACACGCCCCGGAGGCCCCGCCCGCCGAGCGCCTGATGCTGCTCGACGGCAACGGGCTGATCTACCGCGGCTACTTCGCCCTCCCGCCCCTGACGACCTCGAAGGGCGAGCTGGTCAACGCCGTCTTCGGCTTCTGCACGATCATGCTCCGCGGCTTCCAGGACATCCGGCCCGACTACGTCGCGGTCGCCTTCGACCTCGCCGAGCCGACCTTCCGCCACGAGCGCTACGCCGAGTACAAGGCGACCCGCCAGCGGATGCCCGACGACCTGCGCGACCAGTTCCCGAAGGTCCGCGAGGTGGTCAAGGCGCTCCAGATCCCGATCTACGAGGTGGCCGGGTTCGAGGCGGACGACGTGATCGGGACGCTGACCGTCGAGGCCGAGCGGCTCGGGCTCGACACGACGATCGTGACCGGCGATCTCGACATGCTCCAGCTCGTCACCGAGCGGACCCGCCTGATGACGACTCGCTCGGGCGTCCAGAACACCGTGATCTACGACCCGCAGCGGATCCGCGAGCGCTACGGGCTCGAGCCGTCCCAGATGGTCGACTTCAAGGCGCTCAAGGGCGACCCGACCGACAACATCCCGGGCGTCCCCGGGGTCGGCGAGAAGACCGCGGCGAAGCTGATCGCCCAGTTCGGCAGCCTCGACGCGCTGTTCGAGCGGGTCGACGAGGTGACCCCGGAACGGCTCCGGGCGGCGCTCGTCGAGGCCCGGGAGCGCGTCCTCGAGAGCCGCGAGCTGCTCCGGATCGTGCGCGATGTCCCGGTCCGGCTCGATCTCGAGGCGGCCCGCCTGCGCGACTACGACCGCGAGGCGGTGATCCGGCTCTTCCGGGAGTACGAGTTCCGCTCGCTGATCGAGCGCCTGCCGCCGGTCCACGGCGAGCGGGCCGAGGAGACCGCCGCGGCCCTCGGGGCGCTGCGGGCGGACGAATCGTTCCCGGCGGCGCGGGTCGCGGGCCCGGCGGCCGGAGCTGCCGGCCCCGCGGCCGGAGCTGCCGGCCCGGGAACCGGCCGCCCCACGCCGGCTCGCCCGCCGGCGCCGGCTCGCCCGACCTCGCTCGTCGGGGAGGGGAGCGGACTCCAGCTGACGCTCGACTTCGGCCTCGTGACCGGGCCGGGAGGTGCCCCGGGCGGTGGGCCGGGAGGTGCCCCGGGCGGTGGGCCAGGCGGTGCCCCGGGTGTCACGACCGCCGGCCCGACCCTGGCCGCTGCCCCGCCGCCCCCGGGCGACCTGCGCGCCGCCCTCGGCGCGGCGATCGCCGACCCGGGCCGCCTCGAGCGGATCGGCGCCGCCGACGTGGAGGCGCTCGGGCCGTGGCTGGCCGGTCTCCCGGTCGCCGGCGCGGCGCTCGTCCTCGACGACCCCCGCCCGCTCCGTGGCTCGGCCCTCGCCCTCGCCGTCGCCGGACCGGACGGTCGGACGGTCGTCGCCGAAGGTCCCGAGGCCGCAGCCGCCGTGCGCGAGCTCCTTGCCCGGACGGGGATCCGGCTCGTCGGCCACGAGATCAAGCCGCTCCTCGTGGCGCGCTTCGCCGCCGTTCCGGACAGCGAGCCGCTCCCGGTCGCCTTCGACACCCAGATCGCGGCCTACCTGCTGAACGCGTCGCTGCGCAGCCAGACGATCGCCGACGTCGTCGCCGAGCAGCTCGACCTGATCATCCCGCCGGCGGCCGAGCTGACCCCGGCCGACCGGGCCGGCCTCGAGGCGCTCGCTGCGCTCGCCGTCCGCGAGCCGCTCGCCGCCGCTCTCGAGCGGGAGGGGCTGACCCGGCTGTTCGAGGAGATCGAGCTGCCGCTCATCCCGGTCCTGGCCCGGATGGAGGCGACCGGGGTGGCGATCGACCTTCCCGCCCTGGCCGCCCTCGACCGCGAGTTCGGGGCCGAGATCGCCCGCCTCGAGGCGGAGATCTACGCCTCGGTCGGCCACGAGTTCAACCTCGGCAGCCCGAAGCAGCTCGAGCAGGTCCTGTTCACCGAGCTGAACCTGCCCAGGGGGAAGAAGACGAAGACCGGCTACTCGACCGACGCCTCGGTGCTCGAGGAGCTCCGGGGCGCCCACCCGATGATCGAGCGGCTGCTCGACTGGCGGATGTACACGAAGCTTCGGAGCACGTACGTCGAGGCGCTCCCGAACCTGATCGGGCCGGACGGCCGGCTGCACACGACCTTCCACCAGGCGGTGGCGGCGACCGGCCGACTCTCGTCCTCGGACCCGAACCTCCAGAACATCCCGATCCGGACCCCGCTCGGGCGGCGGATCCGGCGCGCCTTCGTGGCCGGCAGCCCGGAGCTGACGCTCCTCGCCGCGGACTACTCGCAGATCGAGCTGCGGATCCTCGCCCACGTCTCGGGCGACGAGCACCTCCGGGACGCGTTCGCTCGCGGCGCCGACATCCACCGCGAGACGGCCGCCCGGGTCCTGCACAAGGCGCCCGAGGAGGTCACTCCCGACGAGCGCTCGATGGCCAAGATGGTGAACTTCGGGATCGCTTACGGGATGAGCGATTTCGGGCTCTCCTCGCGGGCCGGGATCTCCCGCCAGGAGGCGCAGGAATTCATCAACAACTACTTCGCGACCTACTCGGGGATCAGCTACTACATGCTCCACATCAAGGAGCTGGCCCGCCAGCAGGGGTACGTGACGACGCTCCTCGGCCGGAAGCGCTCGATCCCCGAGCTCGCGGCCCGCAACCCGACCCTCCGCGCCGCCGGCGAGCGGATGGCGATCAACATGCCGATCCAGGGGACCGCGGCCGACATCATCAAGATCGCGATGATCCGGCTCGCGGCCCGGCTGCGCGACGAGGGCTTCCGGGCCCGCCTCCTGCTCCAGGTCCACGACGAGCTCCTGCTCGAGGTGCCGCGCGACGAGCTCGACCGGCTCGCCCCGGTCGTGCGCTCGACGATGGAGACCGCCCTGCCGCTCGACGTCCCGCTCACGGTCGACATCAAGGTCGGCGACGACTGGGAGTCGATGGCCCCGCTCACCCGCGAGGACGCGACGCTCGCCGCCGCGGACGCCGAGCTCGAGGAGGTGCCCCGGGGCGAGCAGGCGGGCGTGCGGGCGGGCGTGCGGGCGGGCGAGCAGGCCCGGGCCGCCACGGGCTCCTGACCACGGCTCGATGCCCGAACTGCCCGAAGTCGAGACGGTCGCCCGCGACCTCCGTGGCCTGGTCCTCGGAGCGACGATCGTCGGTGCCCGCTGCACGTGGCCGCGGACGCTCCGGACCCACGACCCGGACGGGTTCGCCGCCGCGGTCGCCGGGCGGACGATCGAGCGGGTCGGGCGGCGGGGCAAGCTGATCGTCGTCGAGCTCTCCGAAGGGGCGGCCCTGGCGATCCACCTGAAGATGACCGGACGGCTCTCCGTCGGGCCGGCGACAGCCTCCGACGACGACCACCTCCGGCTCGCCATCCGGCTCGACGACGGGCGCGAGGTCCGCTTCAGCGACACCCGGAAGTTCGGCCGGGTCGGGCTCTACGAGCGCGACCCGCGGACCGGCGAACTGGTCGAGCCGGGCGGGGGAGGGCCGCTCTTCGTGCGCCATGGACCCGAGCCGCTCGAGCCGTCGTTCACCCTCCGGGCGTTCCGGGACCGGCTGCGGGCTCGGCGCGGCCGGCTGAAGCCGCTCCTGCTCGACCAGTCGTTCATCGCCGGGATCGGCAACATCTACGCCGACGAGGCGCTCTGGCGGGCGCGGCTCCACCCGCTCCGGCCGGCGAACTCGCTCCGCCCGCCCGACGAGCGCCGGCTCCACGAGGCGATCCGCTCGGTCCTCGCCGAGGCGGTCGAGCGGCGGGGCAGCTCGGTCCGCGACTACACCGGGCCGATGGGCGACGGAACGATGCAGGGCCAGCTCGCGGTCTACCAGCGGACTGGCCGGCCCTGCCTGCGCTGCGGGCGGCCGATCCGCCGCCTCGTGATCGCGGCCCGGGCGAGCCACGTCTGCCCGTGGTGCCAGCGGCTGCCGCGGGCCGCCCGGCCGGAGGCCCGTCGGTCGGCGCGCACTCCGCGTCCGTCGGCGCGCGAGCCGCGCGAGCCGCGCGAGCCGCGCGAGCCGCGCGAGCCGCGTGTCCGACCCACGGCCGCGGCGGCGGTGAGCTGAGCGTGTCGATCCTGCGCTTCTCGGGCATCGTCCGCGAGATCGGGACATTCGTCATCCTCGACCGGATCGATGCCTCGATCGCGGCCGCCGACCGGATCGGGCTCGTCGGCCCGAACGGGGCGGGCAAGACGACCCTCCTCCGGCTCGCGGCCGGGGTGGACGAGCCGGACCGCGGCGTCGTCCAGCGCCGGCGCGGCCTGACGATCGGACTCCTCTCGCAGGAGGCCCACTTCGACCCGGCCTTCATGGCCGCCCCGGACCTGCGGACCGCTGTCCGGAGCGGCGCCGGCGGGCTCGAGGAGCTCGAGCTCGAGCTGGCCGAGCTCGAGCGGGCGCACCGGGTGACCGAGCCGCGCTACGAGGAGCTCCAGCACCGGTTCGAGGCGCTCGGCGGCTACAGCCTCGACCAGCGGGTCGAGGAGGCGCTCTCCGGGCTCGGCTTCGCCCGGGCCGACTGGGGTCGACCGCCGCGCTCGCTCTCGGGCGGCGAGCAGACGCGCGCCGCGCTCGCCCGGCTCCTCGTCGCCGATCCGGACCTGCTCCTGCTCGACGAGCCGACGAACCACCTCGATCTCGACGCGCTCGAGTGGACCGAGGAGCACGTCCGTCGCCGGACCGGGGCGCTCCTCGTCGCCTCCCACGACCGGGCCTTCCTCGATGCGACCGTGAACCGGATCTGGGAGCTCCGCGACCGTCGCCTGACGGTCTTCCGGGGCGACTACTCGGCCTACCACCGCCAGCGCCTCGAGCGCGACGAGCGGGCGCTCAGGGAGGGTGCCAGCCACGCCGAGCGGGTCGCCCACGAGCGCGAGCTGATCCAGCGCTACCGGAGCCACCGCAACTACAGCAAGATGCACGAGCACGAGGCCCGCCTCGCCCGGCTGACCGCCGAGGAGGTCGAGACGCCGAAGGCCCGGCGCCGGCTCGCCCTCCCGACGAGCTCGCTCCTGGGGGCCGGGCCCGGGCGCTCGGCGACGGTCGTCGTCCAGGTCGAGGACCTCGTCGTCGGTTACCCGGCCCGGGCAGGGCACGCTGTCCCCAGGGATGTCGGTGCCCCCGGCACGGCCGGCGTCCCGGGCACGGCCGGCGCCTCCGGCACGGCCGGCGCCTCCGGCACGGCCGGCGCCTCCGGCACGGCCGGCGCCCCTGTCCCCGGCCAGCCGGTCCGGGTCGCCCGCGCGCCCTGGCTCGTCGCCCAGCGCGGCGAACGGATCGGGATCGTGGGGCCGAACGGGGCGGGCAAGACGACCCTCCTGCGCACGATCGCCGGCGACCTCGCCCCGCTCGACGGGCAGCTCAGCCTCGGCGGCGGCGTCCAGATCGGCTACCTCGCCCAGCTTCGCGCGGCGGCGATCCCGGGCACGACCGTGCTCGAGGCGCTGACGAGCGCGCTGCCGATCAGCCAGGGCGAGGCGCGGAGCTACCTCGCCCGCTTCCTCTTCCGTGGCGACGACGTCCTCAAGGAGGTACGGACGCTCTCCGGCGGCGAGCGCTCGCGCCTCGAGCTGGCGCTGCTGGGGATCCTGCCCTCGAACCTGCTCCTGCTCGACGAGCCGACGAACCACCTCGACATCGAGGCTCGCGAGGCGCTCGAGGCGTTCCTGCGCGAGTCCGGGGCGACCGTGCTCGTGGTGAGCCACGACCGGCGCCTGCTCGAGACGCTGTGCGACCGGCTGTGGGTCGTCGACCGCGGCCTGGCCGCCCCGTTCGACGGCGGCTACCGGGCCTGGCGGGCGGCGCTCGCCGAGGGCTGGACGGTCGAGGGCGCGGTCGCCGCCGAGGCGCAGCGGCTCCACGGGGGTCGGGGGGGCGCCGGTGCGGCCGGCGGGCCCGGCGGCTCGCTCGCCCAGCCCGGCCCCGTCGCCTCTCGGGCACGATCGTCGGCCGACCGCCGGGCGCCCTCGTCGGCCGACCGCCCGGCGACCGCCTCCCGGCCCGCCCCCCGCGCCCGCCCGCCCGCCCGGCCGAAGCTCTCCAAGGATGCCTACCGGCGCCAGAAGGCGATCGTCGATGCCGACCTGGCCCGGCTCGGCCTGCGCAAGAGCCACCTCGAGCTCGCCCTGGCCAACCCGTCGGTGGCCGCGAACTTCGTCGAGCTGCGCCGGGTCACGAGCGAGCTCGCCGACGTCGAGCAGGCGCTCGCCGCGGCCGAGGAGGCCTGGCTCGAGCTCGAGGAGCGCGCGCCGTGACGGGCCGCCGCCTGCCCGCCGCCCACGCACCCGCCCACGCAGATGCCCGCCTCCCGGCCGCCGGTCGGCCGCCTGCGCGCCGGCCGCTGCGGATCGGCCTGACCGGTCCGATCGGCTGCGGGAAGTCGACCGTCGCCGGCTGGCTCGCCGCCCGCGGCGCCGTCGTCGTCGACGCCGACGCGCTCGCCCGCGAGGTGACCCGGCCGGGCGAGCCGGCCATGGCGGCGATCGTCGCCCGGTTCGGGGACCGCTTCCGGCGGCCTGACGGCTCGCTCGACCGGGCCGCGCTCGGTCGACTCGTGTTCGCCGATCCGGCCGCCCTGGCGGATCTCGAGGCGATCGTCCATCCCGCCGTCCGGCCGCGGCTCGTCGCGGCGGTCACGGGCGCCGAGGCGGCCGGCGCTCCGGTCGTCGTGATCGAGGCGATCAAGCTCGTCGAGGCCGGGTATGCCCGCGAGTGCGACGAGGTCTGGCTCGTCACCTGCTCGCCGGAGGAGCAGCGCGCCCGGCTCGTCGGGCGGGGGATGGCGGTCGCCGACGCGGAGCAGCGGATCGCCGCCCAGGGCGACCTCGTCGAGCGCCTCGCGTCCGCGGCGAGCCGGGTGATCGACACGAGCGGTCCGCCGGAAGAGGCCGAACGGCGGGTCGCCGCGGCCCTCGAGGAGGCCCTGCGCCGGCACCAGGAGCGGGTCTCGGCAGCCGGGTCGCCCGCGCCCGATCGACTGGACCTCAAGCGCCGGCCGTAGAACGGCCGTTCGGTTTCCATCGGCGCGTGTATCCTTCGGGATACGAATGACCGACTTCAGGCTTGTCGCCCCCTTCGAACCGACCGGCGACCAGCCCCAGGCGATCGAGAAGCTCGCCGACGGGCTGGCCCGCGGGCTGCGCCACCAGACCCTGCTCGGCGCGACCGGGACGGGGAAGACCTATACGATCGCCCAGGCGATCGCCCGGCACAACCGCCCGACGCTCGTCCTGGCCCACAACAAGACGCTCGCCGCGCAGCTCTACGCCGAGTTTCGCGAGTTCTTCCCGGACAACGCGGTCGAGTATTTCGTCAGCTACTTCGACTACTACCAGCCCGAGGCGTACCTGCCCCGGAGCGACACGTACATCGAGAAGGACTCGAGCCGGAACGAGGAGATCGACAAGCTCCGCCACGCCGCGACGCACGCCCTCTTCGAGCGGCGGGACGTGATCATCGTCGCCTCCGTCTCGTGCATCTACGGCCTCGGCGCGCCGGTCGACTACGGGGCGACCGTGCTCCGCCTCCGGGTCGGCGGCCAGTACCGGCGCGACGCCGTCCTCCGTCATCTGGTCGATCTCCAGTACCAGCGCAACGACGCCGTCCTCGCCCGCTCCCGGTTCCGGGTCCGCGGTGACACGCTCGAGATCGGACCGGCCTCGGACGACCGGATCGTGCGGGTCGAGTTCTTCGGCGACGAGATCGAGCGGATCACCGAGATCGACCCCCTGACCGGCGAGCTCCTCGCCGAGCGCCGGGAGCTGAACGTCTACCCGGCGACGCACTTCGTGACCCCGGCCGACAAGCTCGCCCTCGCCCTCGTCGACATCGAGCGCGAGATGGAGGAGCGGGTCGCCGAGCTCGAGGCCGCCGGTCGGGCGCTCGAGGCGGCGCGCCTGCGCCAGCGAACGACGTTCGACCTCGAGATGATGCGCGAGCTCGGCTACTGCAGCGGGGTGGAGAACTACTCGCGCCACCTCTCGCGGCGCGAACCCGGCTCGCGGCCCTGGACGCTGCTCGACTACTTCCCGCCCGACTGGCTGCTCGTCGTCGACGAGAGCCACATGACGATTCCCCAGGTCGTGGGGATGTACAAGAACGACCGGACGCGCAAGGAGATCCTCGTCGACTTCGGGTTCCGGCTGCCGTCCGCGCTCGACAACCGGCCGCTCACGTTCGAGGAGTTCGAGGCGACCGTCCACCAGGCGATCTACATGAGCGCCACGCCCGGACCGTACGAGCTCGAGCGGAGCGAGCAGGTGGTCGAGCAGCTGATCCGCCCGACCGGGATCGTCGACCCCGAGGTGCGCGTTCGCCCGACCGAGGGCCAGATCGACGACCTGCTCGAGGAGATCCGGCGCCGGGCCGAGCGCGGCGAGCGGGCGCTCGTGACCACGCTGACGAAGAAGATGGCGGAGGACCTGGCCGACTACCTGCACGAGCTCGGGGTCCGGGTCCAGTACCTCCACAGCGAGGTCGACACGCTCGAGCGGGTCCGGATCCTGCGCGATCTCCGGCTCGGGGTGTACGACGTCCTCGTCGGGATCAACCTCCTGCGCGAGGGGATCGACCTGCCCGAGGTGACCCTGGTCGCGATTCTCGATGCCGACAAGGAGGGCTTCCTGCGCAGCGCCTGGTCCCTGATCCAGATGATCGGGCGGGCGGCCCGGAACATCGGCGGCGAGGTGATCATGTACGCCGACACGGTCACCGAGTCGATGCGGGTCGCGATCGACGAGACGAACCGGCGGCGGCGGATCCAGGAGGCCTACAACCGCGAGCACGGGATCGAGCCGACGACGATCGTCAAGGAGATCCACGACATCAACGAGCGGCTGCGGTCGGTGGCCGAGTCGACCGAGATGTACGGCGGGGCGGGGGAGCCGGTCGGGGTCGGTGGCCGGGGCGGCCCCGGTGGGCGAGGCGGCGCCGGTGGGCGAGGCGGCGCCGGGGGACTCGACCTGGCGACGGCGAGCCGCGCCCAGGTCGAGGAGCTCGTCTCGCGCCTCGAGGCCGAGATGCGGAATGCGGCGCGCAACCTCGAGTTCGAGCGGGCCGCCGTCCTGCGCGACGAGATCCAGCAGATCCGCCTGCGCGTGCTGGAGGAGGACGCTTCGCTCGCCGTCGCCCGGGCCGCCGAGCGCGGGGCGAGTGGCCGGCCCGCGGGTGCCGCGCCGGCGGGCGAGCGCGGGGCGAGTGGCCGGCCCGCGGGTGCCGCGCCGGCGGGCGAGCGCGTGGCGGCCGTCCGTCCGAGCGTCCATCCGGCCGGTCCCGGGTTGTCGGGCCGTCCGCGCGTTCGTCCGGGCAGCCGACGAGGCGCGCAACCGGGGGCGCCCGCTCCCGAGCTCGAGGTGACCACGATCACCGTTCTCCCGGCCAGCGACGACCTCGCCCTGACGCTCGATGAGCCGGCGGCCGCCACGGCCTCCGACTGGCTGCCGGGCATTCGGGACGAACACGAGGAGGACACCGGCTGGCAGGCCCGCTGGCTCGACCGCCCGACCTGGGACCACACCGTCACCCCGAACGTCATCCGCCGCACCGGCAGCCGCCCCCCGCGTCGTCGCGGTCGACGCTGAGCAGTCGGCCGTCCCTCGCGCTCGTCGTGGCGGGGCCGAGGAACACTCTCTTCCGGCTCATGCCCATGGCGGCATGTGGATAACTCGGTCGGGCGGGACAAGGGGCGACTGAACCGCACCGGCAGCCGCCCCCCGCGTCGTCGCGGTCGACGCTGAGCGGTCGGCCGTCCCTCGCGCTCGTCGTGGCGGGGCCGAGGAACACTATCTTCCGGCTCATGCCCATGGCGGCATGTGGATAACTCCGTCGGGCGGGACAAGGGGCGACTGAACCGCACCGGCAGCCGCCCCCCGCGAACCGCCCACAGTCGCCCATCGCCGCCGACCGCCCGACCCGCTGGTGAGCCGCTGGTGAGCCGCTGGTGAGCCGCTGGTGTGCCGTTGATCGGCCGCTGATCGGCCGCTGGTGACCCACGGTGAACCGCGGGTGAACCGCCAGTTGAGGCGCTTCCGCTTCAATAGCGCCATGCCCCACGAGATGCTGAACCCCGATCCGGATGTCGAGACCGTTCTCGAGAACCTGGGCAGTGAAGTCCGCCGGCGCCGCGGAGGGAGGAGCCAGGACTGGGTCGGAAGGGCGTGCGGGCTCAGCCAGTCGACGATCTCCCGGCTCGAGAGCGGCCAGGCCCCAAGCCTGCGCCTGGAGCGCTATGCCCGGGTTCTCGCCGTGCTCGAAACCGGTCGCCCCCTCGGTCCATGGGAGCCGGTCCGGAACGACGATCGGCGGCTTCACATCCGAAAGAAGAATCGCCGGCGACGGACCGGCGAGCACGCCCTCGATGCCGATCTCCCCGTCCTGGCCGACTCACTGAAGCTGCCAGGCCGCAGCGCCGGCAGGCCACGGCCGGTGCGGCCACTGGCGGGGACGAGGCATCCCGCCGGATTCACATCCGAGTGACTGTACCGACGGCGGACACTCGACGAGCCAAGCTGGTCGGCGACGCCCGGGGGCGGTTATCCACATGCCGCCATGGGCATGAGCGGAAGGAGACGACGACCCCACGGTCAATGACCACAGCCCCTGCGCCTCCCGGTGGTGCACCGGGCTCGCCTCCGCCCCGTCCCCATGGCCGGCCCGGCCGAGTTATCCGCATGCCGCCATGGGCATGAGCGGAAGGAGGACGAGACCACGCCCCACGCCCGCCCCGGGACGATGCGAACGCCCGTTCGATACCGCTCTACGGCGGTATCATTCACCCATGGCCCAGGACCAGCTCGTCATCCGCGGCGCCCGCGAACACAACCTGAAGAACATCACGGTCGCCCTGCCCCGTGACCGGCTGATCGTGATCACCGGGCTGTCGGGCTCGGGGAAGAGCAGCCTCGCCTTCGACACGATCTACGCCGAGGGCCAGCGCCGCTACGTCGAGAGCCTATCCGCCTATGCCCGCCAGTTCCTGGGCCAGATGGAGAAGCCGGACGTCGACCAGATCGACGGCCTCAGCCCGGCGATCTCGATCGACCAGAAAGGGGCCAGCCGGAACCCGCGCTCCACCGTCGGCACGGTGACCGAGATCTACGACCACCTCCGCCTCCTTTTCGCCCGGATCGGGCATCCGCACTGCCCGACCTGCGGGCGGGAGATCGAGCGCCAGACCGTCCAGCAGATCGTCGACCAGATCCTCACCCTGCCCGAGGGGACGCGCCTGCTCGTTCTCGGCCCGCTGATCAAGGACCGCAAGACGGAGGGTGACCGGATCTTCGACGCCGCCCGCCGCCAGGGGTTCGTCCGGGTCCGCGTCGACGGCGAGCTGATGGACCTCGCCGAGACGAAGCCGCTCGACAAGTACCGGCGCCACTCGATCGAGGTCGTCGTCGACCGCTACGTCGTCCGCCACGCGGCGGCGCCCGCGGGGGCGGGGGAACGCGGGCGCACGGCCGACGGCGCGAGCACGGCCGACGGTGCCGGCGCGGGCGCAGACACGGCCGACGGCGCAGGCGACCGCGCGGGCGCCAGCGCGAGCACGGGCGGCGCCCCGACGGACCCCGACGCCGCCCGCCTCGCCGACTCGGTCGAGACCGCCCTCCGTCTCGGCGAGGGCGTCGTCGTCATCGCCCCCGCACCGCGCGAGGGCGAGCCGCCCGCCTTCGAAGAGCGCCGCTACAGCGAGCGCTACAGCTGCCCGTACGACGGCACGACGATCGACGAGCTCGAGCCGCGCAGCTTCTCGTTCAACTCGCCCCACGGCGCCTGCCCCGCCTGCGCCGGCCTCGGCACCCGCCTCGAGATCGACCCCGATCGCGTCGTCCCCGACCGGAACCTGTCGATCGTCGACGGCGCGCTGATGCGCCCCTGGGCGCGGATGCCGATGGCCGACTCGTGGTTCGGCAAGGTGCTCGAGGCGGTCTGCCGGGCCCACGGCTGGGATCCGACGGTGCCGATCCGCGACCTGCCGCCCGAGGCGCTCGACTTCCTCCTCCACGCCCCGCGCGGCGAGCAGGTCGTCATCGGCTACCGCCACGACCGCGGCGAGAACACGTACACGGCCACCTTCGAGGGGATCATCCCGAACCTCGAGCGTCGATACCGCGAGACCGACTCGGACTACGTGAAATCCGAGCTCGAGCGGTTCATGGTCACCCGTCCCTGCCCGACCTGCGGCGGCAAGCGGCTCCGGCCCGAGGCGCTCGCGGTGACGATCGACGGGCGGAACATCTGGGAGGTCTCGACCTTCTCGATCACCCGCGCCCTGGCCTGGATCCGGGATCTGCCGAGCCGCCTGACCGAGCGCGAGCGGACGATCGGCCAGCAGCTGTTCAAGGAGATCACCGCCCGGCTCGGCTTCCTCGCCGACGTCGGGCTCGACTACCTGACGATCGATCGCTCGAGCCAGACCCTCTCGGGCGGCGAGGCGCAGCGGATCCGGCTGGCGACCCAGATCGGCTCGTCGCTCATGGGCGTCCTGTACATCCTCGACGAGCCCTCGATCGGGCTCCACCAGCGCGACAACGCGAAGCTGATCGCGACGCTCACCCGCCTGCGCGATCTCGGCAACACGGTGATCGTCGTCGAGCACGACGAGGAGACGATCCGGACGGCCGACTGGGTGCTCGACATCGGACCGGGCGCCGGCGAGCACGGGGGCGAGGTGATCGCGAACGGCCCGCTCGAGGTCGTCCTCAACGAGCCGCGCTCGATCACCGGGGCGTACCTGCGCGGCGAACTGAGCGTGCCCGTCCCGGCCCGGCGCCGGGCGGGCAACGGTCGGACGCTCGTCGTCCGGGGCGCCCGGGCGCACAACCTGAAGGGGATCGATGTCGCCTTCCCCCTCGGCACGTTCGTCGCGATCACCGGCGTCTCCGGCTCGGGCAAGAGCACGCTGATCAACGAGGTCCTCTACCGGGCCCTCGCCCGTGACCTGAACGGCGCCCGCGAGGAGCCCGGCCCCCACGACGCGATCGAGGGCGCCGACCAGATCGACAAGATCATCGAGATCGACCAGAGCCCGATCGGCCGGACCCCACGCTCGAACCCGGCCACGTACACCGGCCTGTTCGCCCCGATCCGGGAGCTGTTCGCGGGCGTCCCGGAGGCCCGCCTGCGCGGCTACAAGCCCGGCCGCTTCAGCTTCAACGTCAAGGGTGGCCGGTGCGAGAACTGCAAGGGCGACGGGATCCTGAAGATCGAGATGCAGTTCCTGCCCGACGTCTACGTGACGTGCGAGGTGTGCAAGGGCAAGCGCTACAACCGTGAGGCGCTCGAGGTCCACTACAAGGGCCGCTCGATCGCCGACGTGCTCGAGATGACGATCGAGGAGGCGCTCGACTTCTTCTCGGCCGTGCCGGCCGTCCGGACGAAGCTCCAGACGCTCCACGACATCGGCCTCGGCTACGTCCACCTCGGCCAGCCCGCGACGACCCTCTCGGGCGGCGAGGCGCAGCGGGTGAAGCTCGCGACCGAGCTCTCGCGGCGGGCGACCGGGCGGACGCTCTACGTGCTCGACGAGCCGACGACCGGGCTCCACTTCGCCGACGTCGAGAAGCTCCTCCAGGTCCTCCACCGGCTCGTCGACGCCGGGAACACGGTCCTCGTCATCGAGCACAACCTCGACGTCATCAAGACCGCCGACTGGATCGTCGACCTCGGGCCCGAGGGGGGCGACCGGGGCGGCGAGGTCGTCGTGGCCGGGACGCCCGAGCAGGTCGCCCGCGAACCGCGCTCGGCGACCGGCGAGTACCTCGCCCGGGTCCTGCGCGGCGAGCCGCTCGTGCCCCTGAGCGACGTCACCTTCGCCGGTGTCCCCGCCCGGACCGCGGCCACACGGGCCGACGCGGACGAGCCCGGCGAGGCGATCCCGTTCCCGGTGCGGGCCGGGCCGAAGCGGGCGACCGTCGCGCGGTAGGGTGCGGGAGGGCGCGGTACGATTGCCCCATGCCTGACATCGACTTCGCGTTCCTGGCCGATGCTGCCGAGACGAGCCCCGGCCAGAAGTTCTACGTCCTCGGCGGCGGCGTCAGCCGGATCGGGGGGCCCGGGTTCCCCCTCCGCCACCCGCACCTGGCGCTCGTGATCAGCCTGACCGTCACCGCCCCGGAGCTCGACCGCGAGCACGAGATCCGGTTCGTCCTGCTCGACCCCGAGGGTGGCGAGGTCGCGAGCGCGACGAGCCAGCTCGTGGCTCACGGCAACACCGAGGGGAAGGACACGAACCTCACCTTCTCGGTCGACCTGTGGAACCTCCAGTTCAACGCCCCCGGCGACTACTCGTTCCGGATCCTGGTCAACGGCTCGGAGCGCCGGCGGCTGCCGCTCTCGATCGTCCGCTCGACCGAGGGGACCTCGACCCTGCCGCTCAGCCCGCCGCCGGGCCAGAAGTACGAGGCGTGAGCCGACGGTGACCGCCCGTCCCGGCCACGACCGCGATGAGGCCGGCCGCGGCGATCGTGCCGTGCGGCCGAGCCCGGAGCGCCGCCTCGCCCGCCACGACCTGCCCGCAATCGACGCTGCCGCGCTCGCCGCGGCCCGCTCGGCCGATCGACTGCTCGCCGCCGCCCGGGAGCGCGGCCTGGCGCGCTGGACGGCGTTCCTCGAGCCGCTGCCGGATCTGCTCCGGGACGCCGAACCGGGCGCCCTGCGTCCTGCGGCGCTCCGGGCCCGGGCGGCCTACGGGCCGAAGGACTCGATCCGGGACGCCCTGCCGCTCGAGCTGACCGGCCCGTTCCGCGACGCGCTCGATCGACTCCTGAAGGAGCTTGCCCGCCACGAGCTCGGCCGCTGACCTATCCTTCGCAACGTCCGGTGCCGGGCGGTCCATCGACCGCCGCGCCGGCGCGATGGATGGCCTGATGCTCGTGCGGCTGCGATGGCTGACGATCCTCGTTCCGGCGCTCGTCGTCGGGGGGATCGAGCTGGTCAGCGACACCGTCCTCGACGAGTTCCTCCCGTTTCCCTGGGATGCGCTCCTCGTCGTCGCCGTCGTGCTCGCCTTCCTGGCGGCCTTCCTGACCGTCGCCTTCCGACGGATCGATGCCCTCGCGACTGCGCTCGCGGCGCGGAACGAGGAGCTCGAGCGCCGGAATGCGACGGCGCGGGCGCTCCACCGCGTCTCGGTCGCCGTGACCACCCTCGAGGATCTCGACGACGTCCTGCGCGCGGTTGTCGACGAGGCCCGGGCGCTCCTCCGGGCCGAGGTGGCGCTCCTCCTCCTGGCCGACGGGGCCGGCGAGCTGACGTTCCGCGCCGCGAGCGGTCCTGCCTCGGCCATCCGACGCGCCGGTGACGCTCCGGGCCGGGATGCAGCACGGTTCATCGACCCGGCCCTCGGAGCGGCCCAGCTCGCCGCTCCGCTCCAGCGGGGCGGCGAGACGATCGGCCAGCTCGTCGTGGCCAGCCGCGAGCAGCGGAGCTTCGACGTGGACGACCTCGAGACGCTCGCCTCGCTCGCCAACCAGGCCGCAATCGCGCTCGAGAACGCGCGCCTCCAGGCTCGCCTGCGCGAGCTCGCCGTCGTCGCCGAGCGCGAGCGGATCGCGCGCGAGATGCACGACGGCCTCGCCCAGGTGCTGGGCTACGTGAACACGAAGTCGCAGGCGGTCGAGAGCCTGCTCGAGAGCGGCCGGATCGTCGAGGCCCGCGGCCAGCTGGCCGAGCTGGCGGCAGCGGCTCGCTCGATCTACGTCGACGTGCGCGAGGCGATCCTCGGCCTGCGCAGCCCGATCATGCCCGAGGTCGGGCTCGTCGGCGCGATCGAGGCGTACGCCGGTCGCTTCGCCGAGGCCTCGAAGCTGGCCGTCACGGTCGGCGCGACCGCCGAGGCGCGGGCGCTCGACCTCCCGCCCGACGTCCAGGCCGAGGTCTTCCGGATTGTCCAGGAGGCGCTGACGAACGTCCGCAAGCACGCCGGCGCCGGCCGCGCGGAGGTTGCCCTGGCGATCGGGGAGGGGAGCCTGTTCGTGTCGGTCGCCGACGACGGACGCGGCTTCGAACCGACGGCTCCGACAGCTCCGACGGCCTCGAAGGCGCCGACCGGCGCCGGGGATGCGGCCGGGGCGGCCGGGGCCGCCGCTGCCGACGGCGGTGCCGCGGCAGCCGCACGTGCTGCTGCCGGGTGGCCGCACTACGGCCTCCAGGCGATGCGCGAGCGCGCGGCGGCGATCGGCGGCTCGCTCGCCTGGACGAACCGCGAAGGTGACGGGGCGCTCGTGAGGCTGACGGTCCCGCTCGACGCGGTCACCTGGGGCGCCGCTGCTCGCCCGAGCGCTGCCACGCCGCCTTCGCCACCACCCACCGCAGCGAGGCCCGGCTGATGCGGATCGTCCTGGCCGACGACCATGCCCTCTTCCGCGACGGCGTCTCGTCGCTCCTCGGGGCGTGGGGCCACGAGGTCGTCGGTTGCGCGTCCGACGGGGCCGAGGCGGTCGCCCTCGTCGATGCCCTCGAACCCGAGCTCGTCCTGATGGACGTCCGGATGCCCGGCATGTCCGGGCTCGCCGCGACGCGGCAGATCGCGGGCCGCCACCCCGGGGTCGCGATCGTCATGCTCACCGTGAGCGAGGATGAGGACGACCTGTTCGAGGCGATCAAGGCCGGGGCGCGCGGGTACCTGCTGAAGAACCTCGAGGCCGCCCAGCTGCGCTCGATGATCGAGGCGGTCGGTCGGGGCGAGGCCGCGATCACGCCCGCCACGGCGGCCCGGATCATCGGCGAGCTCGCCCGGCCGCCCGCTGCTGCGAGCGCTGCCGCGGACCCGGACCACCTGACCGAACGCGAGGTCGAGGTGCTCGAGCTCGTCACGGCCGGCCTGCGCAACAAGGAGATCGCGGCCCGGCTCGGGATCAGCGAGAACACCGCCAAGTTCCACCTCCGGAACATCCTCGAGAAGCTCCACGCCGGGAGCCGGACCGAGCTCGCCGCCCGCGCCGTCCGCGAGGGGCTGATCTCCGGCGACTGACTGCCGCGTCACCCCTCACGGCCTCCGTCCGCCCGCCGCGTCGCCCGCCCGCCGCCACCGCCCCGCCCCGGGCACGACCGTGCCGGAGTGACCGCCAGCCGCAGGCCGTTCGGCCCCCGCTCCCCACCCGCTCGAGCAGGCGCCCGCCCCCCTCCGTCGGACGTGGCGCCGCGCCGCCCCGTGGGCGATCCTCGACCTGCTGACGACGCACGGAGGCGGGCCATGGGCTATCGCATCGAGATCGATCACGGGAACTGCATCAACTGCGGCATCTGCATGGATGTCTGCCCGGTCGAGGCGCTCGACATGAGCCGTCCGACCAGGCCCGGCATCGAGGCGGGGCTGGGCGAAGGCGCCCCGGCGCCCTGGATGATGGAGCACCCGGTCCAGGTCGGGGAGTGCATCGGGTGCGGGATCTGCATCCGCGAGTGCCCGGTGGTCGTGATGAACCTCCACGCCGACGCCGGCCAGGTGCCGCTCGCGCCGCGCCAGGGTCCGATCCACCGCCCGACCCCCGACGAGCACGGCTGGATCCCCCTCTCGGCGGTGACGACCGAGTCCCTGAAGCCGACCCATCCCTCCCCCTGGGGCGACCTCTTCACCTGGCGTACAGCCGAGCGTCCGAAGCCCTGGCAGGTCTGGCGGACGATGGTCGAGGACGCGCCCGAGACCCCGAAGGCGCCCTGCCAGGTCGCCTGCCCGGCCGGCACCGACGCCGGTCGCTACGTCGGGCTGATCGCCGCCGGGCGCTACGACGACGCGTACGCGGTCGCGGCCGAGGTGAACCCGTTCCCCTCGGTCTGTGGCTGGATCTGCACGGCACCGTGCGAGACGGCCTGCCGGAGGGGCGTCCTCGACGAGCCGATCTCGATCCGGACCCTGAAGCGGTTCGCCGCCGAGCACGGCCACCTGCCGCCCGTCCCGAAGCCCGCGATCAACCGGACCGACCGGGTCGCGATCGTCGGCGGCGGCCCGGCGGGGATGTCGGCGGCCTACTACCTCGTCCGGCTCGGCTACCCGGTCACCGTCTTCGAGGCGATGCCGGTGCCGGGCGGGATGATGGCGATCGGGATCCCCGAGTACCGCCTGCCGCGCGAGGTCCTGCGCGAGGAGATCGAGCGGATCGTCGGGCTCGGGGTCGAGCTCAAGCTCGACCACGCGATGGGCCGCGACTTCACCCTCGGCGACCTCGAGAGCCAGGGCTACCGGGCGGTCTTCCTGGCCACCGGCGCCTCGAAGAGCCGCCGCCTCGGCGTTCCCGGCGACAGCCTCGAGGGCGTCGTGCCCGCGACGTTCTTCCTCAAGCAGGTCAACCTCGGCGAGAAGCCGCGGCTCCACGGCCCGGTCGTCGTCGTCGGCGGTGGGAGCACCGCGATGGACGCCGCCCGCTCGGCCTGGCGCAGCGGCGCCGAGACGGTGACGATCGTCTACCGCCGCGGCCGGGCCGAGATGCCCGCCCAGCTCGAGGAGATCGAGGCGGCCGAGCGGGAGGGGATCGTGATCCGGACCGGGCTCGCCCCGACCGAGGTCGTCGGACGCGACGGCGCCGTCGTCGCTCTCCGCTGCGAGGAGCAGCGCCCGACCGAGCGGATCGAGGGCGGCCGGACCGCCTGGGAGCCGGTGCCGGGCTCGGAGCACGAGCTCCCGGCCCGGACGATCCTCGTCGCGATCGGGGAGGAGCCCGATCCCTCGATCCTGCCCGAAGGGGCCGGGATCGAGGTCAGCGGCTGGGCCGGGATCGTCGCCGATCCGCGCACGATGGCCACCGGGCGGGCCGGCATCTTCGCCGGCGGCGACGTCGTGTCGGGCCCGAAGACGATCATCGACGCGGTCGCAGCCGGACGACGGGCGGCCGCCTCGATCCACGAATACCTCGCCGGGGTGAAGAACGGCGAGGCCGAGATCCTCGCCGCGGTCCGCTACCCGACCCCGCCCGAGCTCCGACTCTCGCTCGACATCGCGCCGAGACCCCGGGCCCACCCGCCGCTCCCGCTCGTCCAGCCGGGCTCGTTCGCGGCGACCCAGGTCGGGTTCGACGAGGCGACGGCGAGGGGCGAGGCAAGCCGGTGCTTCCGCTGCGACGCGGTCTACGGCTGCCCGTCGGTCGAGGTCCGGGCCGGGCGCGGGCCAGCCGATCGCCCGGCGCCGGGGCCGGGCCCGGGCCCGGCATCCACATCCATCGCTTCAGGAGGTACACGATGACTCCAGACCAGGTCTCAGGCTTCTTCGATGCGGGGGAGATGTTCATCGAGGGGACGATCGCGGCCGCACTCGTCGTCCTCTGGGTGCTCGTCCTCGCCCTCCACATCGGCCGCCCATACATGGTCCGGAGCACCGGCAAGTTCACGCTCCGGCTCGGTGCCGACCTGTGGTGGATCATCTACATCGCGCTGCGCGACCTCCTCCTCGTCCAGGTCTTCCTGGGCAGCTTCATCTACTTCTACCCGGACGTGATGACGAACACGGCACTCGATCTACCCGTGACCGGAGGCCTGGCTGCGGTCTGCGCCTTCGCGGTCCTGATGATCAAGCTGACGACCCGGGGCGACGCGGACACGAACGGCTACCGCTGGCAGGTCCTCCTGCTCGGCCTCGGGGCCACGCTGTACATCGGCCCGTACCTGCTCGGCGCCCAGATGACGATGCTGACCGGGCGAACAGTGGACGTCGTGATGCCCTTCTTCGTCGCCTCGCGCAACCCTGACCTCGCCCTGCCCCTGACCTACCTCTCGGCCGCCGCCGTCGGCATCCTCGGCGTTGCCGCGGTCGTCTACAACCTCCGCCAGACGGCCGTCCGCCGGCCGATGGCAAGCTAGGAGGACCCGATGAACGCTGATGATCTCGCGACTGCCCTGACGACCGGTGCCCAGGGCTGGATGGTCCTCTCGATCGCGGCCGTCCTGCCGATGCTCTGGTCGTTCACCCTCGTCCTCCACTTTGCCCGGCCGTACGTCGTCCGTTTCCTCCAGAACCTCACGCTCCGCTTCGGCGGTGACGTCTGGTGGCTCTCGTACGTCCTCTTCCGGGATGCCCTCCTGATCATCACCCTCGGCCTGAGCCTGATCTTCCTGATGCCGAACCTGTACCTGAAGGGCGAAGGCCTGCCGATCACCGCCCCGATCGCGACCCTCGTCCTGTTCTGGGCCCTGGCGGTCAAGCTCGTCCGGGACATGGACGACGACCCGGCGATCTTCCGGCTGGTGAGCATCCTGCTCGTGATCGCCTCGGTCCTGTACATCGTCCCCCAGGTGTACGGGATGGAGGGCGCCGACCAGGCGTACCTGGGCGACCTGCCGAAGATGCTGATCAGCGTCGAGAACCTCGGCCTGGCCAGGCCGATCCTGTGGGGCTGCCTGGCCCTCTTCGCGCTCACCGGCGCGGGGATCTTCGGCTGGTTCGTGATGCGCCTGCAGGCCCCCGCTTCGAGCGAGGAGGAGACGCTTCCGAAGGCCGCCTGAGCGCGCCGAACGCGCACGGGAGTCTCGAACGGGCGGCTCGCGAGGGCCGCCCGTTCAGTATGCCCAGGGGATGAAGCGCTTCGTGCGGGCGCGGTACTCGGCGTAGCCGGGGAAGCGCTCGGCGAGCCAGGCCTCCTCGCGGCGCGACTTCAGGTCGAAGAAGCCGAACAGGACGGCGGCCAGGGCGAGGACGAGCGGGGCGGCGGTGACGAGGCCCCAGCCGGCACTGCCGACGATCAGGCCGCCGTAGATCGGGTGGCGGACGAGCCGGTAGGCGCCGGTCTCGACGAGCCGGGCGCCGTCGCGCGGGTGGGGGAACGGGGTCAGGTTCTCGCGCAGGTCGGCCAGGCCGCGGACGCCGAGAACCGCGCCGGCTGCGATCAGGCACAGCCCGGCTCCGGCCGTCACGACCCGCAGGTCGCCAGTCCAGGCCGGCCCGGTCGAGCCGGCGGCCGCGATCGCCACGAGCAGGAACCCCTGGATCAGGACCCAGCCCTCGCCCCGCGGCCCGAGGGTCGGCAGTCGCGTCGTCATCGGGCTGGATAGTACGCCGCGATCGCGATCACGTCGGCCGCCCGCTCAAGGATCCATCGGAGGGCGCCTCCTGCCAGACAGCACTGTGGGCACAGCTACGCTCGGGTCGTGCCCTGAACGAGGCCGTCGGCCGGGGACGGGACCCCGAGCTCGGCGGGCGAGAACGCCTCGCGCAGGAACCGGGACGGAGCCTCCGGGTCGTAGACGAGGGTGAGCGAGCGCCGGGCGCGGGTCCAGGCGACGTAGGCCAGCCGACGCTCCTCCTCGAGCGCGCGCCCGGGGTCGGCCGCCTCGCGCAGGGTGCGGGCGCTCGGGAACCGGCCGGCCTCCATCCCGATCAGCGCGACGTGGTCGAACTCGAGGCCCTTCGTGGCGTGGGCCGTGGCGAACGTCAGCGGCGCGTCGTCGCGACGGAGCGTGGCGAGCCGTGACCGTCGCTCGCGGACCGCCTCCCCGAGCGACGCCAGGGTGGGGTAGGGGGGCGCCCAGGCGAGGAGGGCCGCGGCGACCTCGGCCGGGGTGAAGGGGGCGGGTTCGGGTTCGAGCGGATCGAGCGGCCCCGGAGGTTCGAGCGGCCCCGGCGGATCGGCCGGCCCCGGCGGTTCGGCCGGCCCCGTAACTCCGTCTTCGGTTGCCCGAACCCGGGACGCGATCGCCCCGAGCCGAACGAGGAGCGGCCAGCCGTCCGGCGTCTCCCCCGCCCGCTCGAGCAGGCGGTCGAGCTCCGGCGACTCGAGGACGAGCGGGATCCCCGGTGCCCGGAACGGGAGCCCGAGCTCGAGGGCGACCGCGATCGCCGGCACGAGCTCCCGGTTCGTGCGGGCCAGGACCGCCCGGGTCGACCCGTCCGCCGGCCAGGCGTCGATCACCCGCCGGACCCGGACCACCTCGTCCGACGGGTCCGGGGCGAGCACGAGCCGGCCGGTGGCGCCCGGTCGGGCGACGATCCGCTTCGCGAACCGCTCCCGGTTGTGGGCGACGAGACGGACCGCACGCTCGACGACCGGGCCCGGGCAGCGGTAGTTCGTCGCCAGGTCGACCCGCCGCAGCCCGGGCAGCTCGTCGGCGAGGGCGAGCACCCGCCGGACGTCGGCGAGGCGCCAGCCGTAGATCGACTGGTCGTCGTCACCGACGAGGAAGATCCGGTTCGCCGGCGCGGCGAGCAGGAGGGCGAGCCGGAGCTGGCAGCGGTCGACGTCCTGGACCTCGTCGACGAGGAGGTGGGCGCAGGCCCGGCGCCAGTGCTCGAGCAGGCGCCGATCGCGTTCCAGGAGTGCGAGGGAGCGGACGACGAGGTCGTCGAAGTCGAGCCCGCCGGTGGCGGCGATCGCCCGCTCGTAGGCGACGAACGCCCGGGCGATCGGCCCGGCCGCGGGGTCGGCTGCAACCTCGTCGGCGCTCACGCCGAGATCGAGCTTCAGGCGCGAGATCGCGTCGTCGAGCCGCCGCCAGCCGCCCGGCCCGGCGCCGGGCGCGATCTCGCGCAGGAGCCGGATCCGGTCGACGAGCGGCTCGACCGGCGCGCCCGCGGAGTCGAGGATCTCCCGTCCGAGAGCGTGGAACGTCCGGACCCGGACAGCCCGGGGGGCCAGGCCGAGCGGGACGAGCGCCTCGCCCAGGCGGGCCGCGAGCTCCTCCGCCGCCCGCCGGTTGAACGTGATCGCGCAGATCGTGCCCGGGTCGGCCCCGGTCGCGACCAGCCAGGCGATCCGGGCCACGAGCGTCGTCGTCTTCCCCGAGCCGGCCGGGGCGACGCACAGGATCGGGCCCGGCGGAGCGGTGGCGGCTGCCTGCTGGTCGGGCGCCAGGCGCTCGAGCCGGTCGGCAATGGAGGAGGGGAGCGGCATCGGACCAGTGTCGCGAGGGCCGCTTCACGGCGGCTCTACCGGCGCTTCACGCCGGCTCTACCGGCGCTCGTGCCCGGCAACGGTCCATTTGGCAGGCGCCGGCGACGACGTCGGGCGCTATCGTGGTCGGCCTGAGGTGGTCTGGTGCGGTCCGTGGGTGAGGGAGCGGACCGCCGGCGTCCCCGACGTGTGCCCTTTCGTCGTGGAGGTGCCTCATGAGACCCGCGGTGCGATCGCGGTCGCTTGCCCTGCTCAGCATCCTGGCCCTGCTCGCCACGATCTCGGCGGCGCCGGTGGCGGGCGCGCCCACCCCTTCCGGCGGCTCACCCCGGGCCGACAAGGTCGTCTTCTTCTCCGCCGACGGGATGCGCCCCGACCTGATGGAGGCGTACGCCGCCGCCGGTGACATGCCCACCTACGCCCGCCTGATGGCCGACGGCGTCCGTGGCGCGAACGGTCTCGTCCAGGCCTTCCCGCCGAACACCGGCGCCGGCTGGTACACGCTCGCCACGGGGGCCTACCCAGGCGAGCACGGTTCGACGAACAACACGTTCTTCCGGACCGGCGACGCGTTCAACAATCGGACCTCCGCCTTCTCGGCCGGCGTCCTCCAGGCCGACACGCTCCCCGAGGCCGCCGAACGCGCCGGGAGGAAGGTCGTCGCAGTCGAGTGGTCCGGCGCCTCGCGGACCTCGACGCCGCTCCAGGGCCCGGTCGTCGACTACCGGACCTTCTATTCGAACCGGGGCCTCTGGACGAACTGGGACGTCCCCGGCCAGCCCGCCGGGGCGAACGCGTTCGGGGTCCAGTACCAGCGCTTCGACCTGGCCGATGCAAGCGGCTGGACGAACGTTCCGGCCAGCTTCAGCGCCGCCCGCGAAGGGACGTTCGATCTCGGCTCGTACACGAGCGGCGGCTCGCCCGTGATTGCCGACGACGAGTACGACTTCTACGTCTACGACTCGACGGACGACGCGACGACGAACTACGACCACGTCCTCGTCGTCCCCGACGCGAACGTCAAGGATGGCAGCCGGGCCGTCGCGAACCTGACTGCCGGGGCCTGGGCCGACATCAAGGTGACCCTCGCCAACCCGGCCGGCCGGACCGGCGGGTTCTACCTGAAGGCGATGCGCTTCGCGCCCGACCTGTCGCAGTTCAGCCTCTTCTTCAGCTCGGTGGCGCGGGCCGTCGCGACGTACAACGCGCTCGGACCGACTGCTTCGGCTGACTTCGAGGAGACCCTGAACGCGAGCTTCCCGAGCGCAACCGGCGCCGACTACGCGATCTTCGAATCCGGACTCGTCGACGCCGACACGTACGTCGAGCAGGGCCTGAAGTGGAAGGACGCCCAGTTCGCCTACCTGCGCTACATCCTGGGCAGCGGACCGGTCCCGACGGTCGGCGGCGGCACGATCCCGGGCCTGGGCTACCGGCCCGACCTGCTGATGCTCGGCACCCCGGTCACCGACGAGTTCTCGCACATGTTCCTCGGGCTCACGACCCCGAGCGTCAGCGGGATCGCGAACCCGTACTACAACACCTACACCTCGTACGGCGAGGTGATCACGCCCGGCCGCGCCGACGGCTTCCTCCGCGCCGCCTACCGCGAGGCGGACGAGACGCTCAAGCTCGGGCGCGAGCTGATCGGGGGCAACCCGACCACGGTCGCCTCGTCCGATCACGGCTTCGCCGCCCAGTGGCTGGCCGTGAACGCGGCCAAGGTCCTGTTCGATGCCGGGCTCCAGAACAGCGGCGGTGCCAGCCCGACCGAGGTGAGCAGCAACTGCCGGGCCGGGACCGGCGCCGGCGCAATCAACCTGGCCAAGGCCTGCTGGGCCGGCGCGACCGCCCAGATCTACGTGAACACGAGCCTCCCGGCCGGGACGACCTACGAGCAGGTCCGGACGGCGGTGATCAACGCCTTCTCGAGCCTGACCGATCCGGCCAACCCCGGCGCCCAGGTCGTCCTGCGGGTCCTGCGCAAGGAAGAGCTGCGGAACGTCGACGGGAGTGACTCGCTCCATCCGAACCGGAGCGGGGATGTCGTCGTCGTCCTCAAGCCGCCGTACCAGTTCGACGCGGCGACGCCCGGCCAGACGATCGCCTTCAGCCAGTTCTTCGGCCAGCACGGCTACCTGCCCGAGACGGTCGACCTGGCGAGCAACGTGAACATGCACGCCACGTTCGTGGCGGCCGGTCCCGGCATCCGCAGGCAGGACCCGCTGGCCGGCGTCCGGGCGATCGACCTGGCACCGACGATCGCCTTCCTGCTCGGCATCCCCGGCCCGATCAACGCCCGGGGCAGGATCCTCTACCAGCTCTTCCCGACCCCGGGTCGCTGGAAGGAGGCGACGCTGCTCTACATCAGCGACTTCCACGGCCAGCTGACCCCGCTCTCGCAGGCGGCAGACACGCTCGGCCCGTCGTTCGGGATCGGCGGCGCCGCCTACCTCAAGCCCTGGCTGGACATGTATCGCGCCGAGGCGATGGGCGGGACCGACGGCGGCAACCACATCACCCTCTCCGGCGGTGACGCTGTCGGGGCGACACCGCCGATCTCGAATTTCTTCGGCGACAAGCCGACGATGACCGTCCTGAACATGCTCGGCCTGAGCGCCGACACGCTCGGCAACCACAACTTCGATCGCGGCTCGGCCTACCTCCGGACGGAGCTGATCCCGATCGCCAGCTTCCCGTACCTGAGCGCAAACACCGTCTTCGCCTCTAGCGGCAAGCTGCCGCCGGAGTGGACGGCCTCGCGGACCTTCGGCTTCGACGGTTTCAAGCTCGGCGTCGTCGGCTACACCCTGCCCGAGCTGCCGAGCCTGATCTTCCCCGGCTACCTCGACCCGTTCACGGTCACCGATCCCGCGGCCGCGATCAACGCCGAGGCCGCCCGGCTGCGCTCGAAGGGCGGGGTGAACGCGGTCGTCGCCGTCGGCCACATCGGGGCGGACGGTCCGAGTGTCACGAACCCGACCGGGGCGCTGATCAGCCTGGCCGACGCGCTGACCGGCGTCGATGCCGTTCTTGGCGGTCACACCCACAGCCAGTACATCACCTACCGGGACGGGCGGCTGGTGGCCGAGAGCCCGAACTCGGGCCAGCGCTTCACCCGCATCCGGCTGACCGTGGACACCGCGACGAAGGCGGTCGTCTATCGGACGGCCGACTACCACAAGCCCTGGGACATCGGGGTCACGCCCGACCCGACGATCCAGGCCTACCTCGACGACCTGAGTGCCCAGCTCGCCCCGATCTTCAATACCGTGATCGGAACGTCGACGGTGAAGATCCCGCGTGCCGATTCGTGCGGTCGGTCCGACGGCCGGCTGTGCGAGTCGCTCGTCGGCGACCTGACTACCGACGCCCTGCGGACGACGTACGCGACCGACTTCGCGATCACGAACTCCGGCGGGCTGCGGGCCGACCTGACCTGCCCGGATCCGGACGTGGCCGGCGACTTCTGCCCCGCCTACACCCCGCCGCCCTACCCGATCACCCGCGGCCAGGTCCTGGCGGTCCTGCCCTTCGGCAACGTCGTCTTCACCGTCAGCATCACCGGCGCCGAGCTGAAGACGTTCCTCGAGAACGGCGTCTCGTTCATGCCCAGCGCCAACGGCCGGTTCCCCCAGGTCTCCGGGCTCTGCTTCAGCTACGAGATCACCGCTTCCGCCGGCAGCCGGGTCACCGGTGCCGTGCGCCAGGCGGCGGACGGGAGCTGTACCGGTGTGCCGGTCAACCTGACCGCCGGCTCGACGTACCTGATCGCCGAGAACGACTTCATGGCCACCGGCGGCGACGGCTATCCGAACGTCTACAGCCGGGGGACCACCCAGAACCTGATGGACCAGGTGCTCGCCGACTACATCACCGCCCATACGCCGGTCAGCCCGGCGATCCAGGGTCGGATCACGTGCACGGACGCGAACGGTCCGACGCTCCCGAACTGCCCGGTGCCGGTTCCGTAGCTCCGGGCGCCGGGCCCGCTCGAAGGGGGCGAGGCGCGAGCTTCGCCCCCTGCCCTGGCCCCGACCCGCCAGCCCGGGCGAGGGTCAGGCCGGCTCCGATCGGCCGAGCCGCTGGCGGACCTGCATGCGGTCCGGTGGGCTCCGGTGCGGAGACCCTGCCGACTCCGGTGCGGCGAGGCACCGAAAGGGGCCGATTCGTACTGGACAACGCCGCATCCGGACGTACTATCGGCAGACGCCACGAGTCCGTGGTCGAGCCAACTGAATACGCCGTCCGAGCCCGTGCCCGCTCCCGGACCCGCCCAGCGACGAGCAGCTCAGCACCGCACTGATCAGCTTCGTCTCATTCGATCCAGCTCTGTCGCCGGTCTCCTCGTCGCCTCCGTCAAGCGGTTTCACGCTCGGCTGTCATCGCAACCGCTCGGTGGAGGGGAACGACATGTCCCGGATCGAACCGTCACGCCGAACCTGGCGTGTCCTGGCCGTCGCCCAGGCCCTGCTCCTGGTCATCTCGCTGCTCGCGCCGGTGGCGGCGCTCGGCTCCGATCCGGTCTCGACCGACCCGGCGACGGCGCCGACGACGACGACCACCGACCCGACCCCGACCCCGGATCCGACGTCGACACCCACGCCCGACCCGACCCCGGACCCGACCCCGACCCCGGTCGACTCGCCCTCGCCGAGCCCGGTCGCCCCGGGCGTGCCCTACATCGTCACCTTCGCCCCCGGTGTCAACGCCACCGAGCAGGCCGCGATCCTTGCCTCGGTGAACGCCGTCGAGACCGACTCGATCCCCGTCCTTCGGATGCACGCGGTCGACCTCTCCGCCGACACGTACCTGGCCGACGCGGCCGCGCTCGCGGCAAACAGTGCGGTCGTGCGGGTCGAGCCTGACAACGTCCGGACCGCCGAGGCGACCCCGAGCGACCCGAGCTACGCGAGCCAGTGGTCGCTGCCGCAGATCGCCTGGGACCAGGCGTACGGCACCGTCGACCCGGTGGGCACCGCCACGGTCGCGATCCTCGACACCGGGATCGATGCCTCCCATCCGGACCTCGCCGGCCAGGTCGTGCCCGGCACCTCGATCCTCGACGGGTCAAGCGGGATGAGCGACCCGAACGGTCACGGCACGTGGATGGCCGGGATCGTCGCCGCCGCCACGAACAACGCCGAGGGGATCGCCGGCGTGGCGTACGCCGGGGTCTCGGTCATGCCGGTCACCGTCCTCGGCCCCGACGGCACCGGCCTCGACAGCGACGTGATCGAGGGTGTCGTCTACGCCGCCGACCATGGCGCGAACGTCATCCTGATGGCCTTCTCGAACCCGGGCTACTCGGCCTCGCTCCAGGCGGCGATCGACTACGCCTGGTCGAAGGGCGTCGTGCCCGTGGCGGCCGTGGGCAACGACGGGTCATCGACGCCGACCTACCCGGCCGGCGACCGCGGGGTCGTCGGCGTCTCGGCCACCGATTCGACCGATTCGCTCTGGAGCGGCTCGAACTACGGCGCCGACACGTTCATCGCCGCGCCCGGCGTCGGGATCGCGGCCACCGCGGCGGGCGGCGGCTACTCCTCGATCACCGGCACGTCGGCGGCCGCGGCCGCGGTCGCCGCGGCTGCGGCCCTGGCCAAGGCGGTCGACCCGTCCGCGTCCAACGGCGTGATCGTCGGCCGCCTCGCCGAGTCCGCGGATGCCGCCGGCACGGCCGACCAGACGGGCAACGGGCGGCTGAACCTGGCACGGGCGCTGGCGGATACCTCGACGGTTGCCGTCGTTCCTGCGGGCGCCCCCGGCGGCGGCCCGCTCGTGGGGCCGTACGTGGCTGCCGATAGTGTTTCCTTGACGGTCAGCCTGCTTGGTACTGGGAGGGGGACAGTGACTGGAACGGGCTTCAACTGTTCGAATGTTCCCCCCGGCTCCAGTAACTGTAGCAATACCTACGGCGGCTCCACTACGGTCACTCTGACGGCAACAGCCGCGTCAGGTTCAGCTTTTTCGGGCTGGGGTGGCGACTGCAGCACTTCCGGCCAGGTCGAAATGCATCCCATCACGGGCGGGCAGCACAGTAACGCAGACAAGTCCTGCACAGCGACCTTCACTCTCACAAACACCGCGCCCGCCGCCGACAGCAAGACGCCCTCGACCCCCGAGGACACCCTGGTCTCGATCACCTTGAGCGGCTCCGACGTCGAGACGTGCGAGCTGACGTTCTCGATCGTCTCGTCGCCGACGCACGGGAGCCTCGGCGCGATCGGGAACAATGCCTGCGTCTCCGGTTCGCCGAACACCGACTCGGCGACCGTCACCTACACCCCGACGGCGAACTACAACGGTTCTGACTCCTTCACCTACAAGGTGAACGACGGGACGGTCGACTCGGCCGCCGCGACCGTGACGATCACGATCACCGCGGTCAACGACGCCCCGGTCGCCGACGGCAAGACGCCCTCGACCCCCGAGGACACCCCGGTCTCGATCACCTTGAGCGGCTCCGACGTCGAGACGTGCGAGCTGACGTTCTCGATCGTCTCGTCGCCGACGCACGGGAGCCTCGGCGCGATCGGGAACAATGCCTGCGTCTCCGGTTCGCCGAACACCGACTCGGCGACCGTCACCTACACCCCGACGGCGAACTACAACGGTTCTGACTCCTTCACCTACAAGGTGAACGACGGGACGGTCGACTCGGCCGCCGCGACCGTGACGATCACGATCACCGCGGTGAACGACGCCCCAGTCATTACGTCGGTGACCAACAGCGGCCCGATCAACGAGGGGGCGAGCGCCACCATCACCGTCACAGCCACCGACATCGACGGCGGCCCTCTGTTCTACGAGTTCGACTGCAACAACGACAGTATCTATGAAGTCGGGCCCCAGGCCGGGAGCTCTGCAAGCTGCGGGCCGTTCGCTGACAACGGTTCGTTCCAGGTGAACGTCAGGGTGACGGACGGTGCTGGCGGTGAAGCAACCGGCTCGACAACCGTCACGGTCACCAACGTGGCGCCCGTCGTCGACGCCGGTGCCGACGCCACGATCGCCGAGGGCTCGACCTTCTCGAGCTCGGGCTCCTTCACCGACCCGGGCGCCGACACCTGGACGGCCACCGTCGACTACGGCGACGGTGGGGGCCCCGTGGCCCTCGCGCTCGTGGGCAAGACCTTCAGCCTGTCCCACACCTACGCGGACAACGGCGCCTATACCGTCACCGTCTGCGTCACCGATGACGACCTCGGCCTAGGCTGCGACACCGCCCTCGTCACGGTCACCAACGTGGCGCC
>Ga0334722_10000913_pt1 | contig 40259 bp, 36 predicted proteins | sample C3_bottom_MG_FD_207210 | JGI IMG/M metagenome (GOLD analysis project Ga0334722, IMG submission 207210) | Sediment microbial communities from Yellowstone Lake, YNP, Wyoming, USA - C3_bottom | ecosystem: Environmental > Aquatic > Freshwater > Lake > Sediment | place: USA: Wyoming | collected...
GCGGGAAACGGGAGTCGGACCCGCGACATCCACCTTGGCAAGGTGGCGCTCTACCACTGAGCTATTCCCGCGCGAAGGGGAAGACACACAGGGAGTGTCTTCCCCTTCGCGAGCAATTTCCCGCTTCGCGGGAAATTGCAGCGCCATGTGAAAGGGGCTGTGGCCCCCTTCCCGGTGATCCGCCGAGGCGAACCCCTCTTTCCTTGCAGTTCTCGCTACCGCGAGAACTGCCGAACGATGGTCGCTGCGACCATCGTTATGAGCCGCGCAGGCATCGAACCTGCGACCCGCAGATTAAGAGTCTGCTGCTCTGCCAGCTGAGCTAGCGGCCCATGTCTTCGCCATGCCTGGAAGCATGGCCACCGTCGCCGGTGTGCCGATCCAGATCTGCGTCCGACAGGAGTCGAACCTGCGACCTACGGATTCGAAGTCCGTCGCTCTATCCAGCTGAGCTACGAACGCGTCAGGTCCGAATTCCGGGCGGAATGCGGCCTAGGGTGGGTGATGGGGTTTGAACCCACGGCAACCAGATCCACAGTCTGGCACTCTACCACCTGAGCTACACCCACCAAGCAATCGGCGGAAGGGAGAATGCCCTACTTCATTGAAAGAGTCAAGACTTTGCTCGGCTTCGAATTGGAGGGTCGCCGCGGAGAGGGTGCACGAAGGGCGCCGGCTCTCCGCAGGAGGCGCAGGAGGCCGCGGACCGCGGCGACATGGGCAGGGAGCCGGGTACACCCGGGGCCAGGCCGCCCGCCTCGACCCGGTAGCCTCTCCGGCTGACGAGGAGGGAACCGCAGGCCTGGCAGTTGCTCCGGCTGTCTTCGCCGGCCAGGTTGCCCTCGTAGACAAAGGCCAGGCTCTTCCGGGCCCGGGCGGCGAGCTCGTGGACGAGGGCGGCTCTCGTGGGGGGCTCCTCCATGCGATAGGCGGGATGGTAGGCGGAGAGGTGGAGGGGGAGGAGGGGCGAGAGGCCGGCCAGGAAGCCCGCGATTCCCTCCACGGCGCCCTCCCACTCGTCCAATCCGGGCACGAGGAGGGTGGTCACCTCGAGCCAGGAGGTCTGCCAGGCCAGGGTGGCGAAGTCCAGGGCCTGGTGGAGTTCGCCCTTCAAGACCCTGCGATAGGCCTCCTCCGAAAAGCACTTGATGTCGAGATTGACCGCATCCATCCGCGTGAGAAGCCGCTCGGCCGGCTCGTGGTTGAGCTGCCCGTTCGTCACGAGGACGGTCCTGAGTCCCTTCTCCCGCGCGAGGTCGGCGGCCTCGACGAGGTATTCGAAGTGCACTGTGGGCTCGGAATAGGTGAAGGCCAGGGAGGGGGCTCCCGAGGCCAGGGCGAGGTCGACAAGGGCCGAGGGTTTGAGCCTACTTCCCCCCGCCTCCGTCCCCTGGGAGATCTCCCAGTTCTGGCAGAAGGGGCAGCGGAGATTGCAGCCATAGAAGCCCGCGGAAAAGACCTCCGTGCCCGGGAGGAAATGGAGGAGGGGTTTCTTTTCGATCGGATCGAGGGCGAGGGAGGAGACCAGACCGTAGAAGGGCAGGTCCGGCTTCCCTCCGGAGTTGCCCCGTACCCGGCAGATCCCCCGCGCGCCCTCGGCGAGGATACAGCGGTGGTGGCAGAGGGAGCAGCTGAGCCTGCCCTCGGGCAGGGACTCCATCCATTCGGCCTTCAAGGACTCAGCCGACCCTCTCCCCCGAGGTCTTCGCTGGCTCGCCGAGGAAGGGAGTGTCCGGCTTCGGCGGCTCGAGGACCTCGAAGGGCTCGTAGCGCACCCCGAAACTCCCCTTGTGGACCCAGAGCCGGGCCAGGTTCCTGCTCGTGCCCTTGGCGTCCACCGGCGAGGGCAGCTCGTCGGCGCCCGCCACGTCGCGGATCCTGAATTCGTAGATGGCCGGTTCGCCCTCGCCCGGCTCCGAGATGAGGAGACAGCGGCTGTCGTCGTAGGGATGTTTGCGGAGGGTCCCGACGAAGGGCACGGCTCCTTGGTGCGCGTCGCCGTGGTAGCGCTGGATGGCCGAAAGCGGTTCGGCCTCGAGGTATGCCTGCAAGCTCATGCCGCCCTCCTTCCTTTCGGGATAGCTCTCACCCCAAGTATAAACGTCCAGAGGGCGACGGCCAACAGGCAGAGTGTCGCGAACCAGTCCCCGAGCCGGAGATAGGGCGTCCCGAGGGGCTCGACGAGGGGAACCCTGACCAGCTTCTGCGAGGCGGTGAAGGCGGGCAGCTCTTCCCGGATCTCCCCTGTGGGGGTCACGAGGCAGGAGACCCCGCTGTTCGTCGACCGGACGAGGCTCCTCCTCGTCTCGATGGAGCGGAAGCGGGCTGCGGCCAGGTGCTGATACTCGGCGCTCTTGGTCCGGGACCAGGAGTCGTCGGTGAGATTGACGAGGAGGTCCGCTCCTTCCCTGACCAGGGTCGCGCAGAGGGGGGCGAAGGCGTCCTCGAAGCAGATGGGGGCTCCGAAGCGCACCCTTCCCGAGGGACTGGGCAGGGAGAAAACCGTGTATTTCGTGCCCATGGTCCAGCCGGCGTCCAGGCCGACGGCCTTTTTCAGGAAGGCCCTGAACCAGGAAAACTCGAAGAAGGGGATGGCCTCGGCGAAGGGCACGGGGTGGATCTTCGCATAGTCGCCGGCGACCCGGCCCTGGGGATCGATGAGGATCACCGAGTTGGTCGCGGTGAACTGCTTCCAATCGAGGACTACGGGGGAGCCGGTGAGGAGCCAGAGACCCTGGCGCCTGAGGAAGGGCAGGAAGGGCTCGGTCCTGGGATTCTTCTCGTACCAGGCCTGGCCGTCGACAAAGGGATAGCCCAGGCTCGATTCGGAGAAGAGGACGAGGTCGGGTCGGGGCCCCGGCCCGGCCAGGGCCTCCTTGAGGAGTTGCGTGTTGGCCTCGAGCGCTGCCTCGCCGCCCTCGGACCAGGGGTTGAGGTTTTGCTGGACGAGGAGGATCGCGACTTCGCCGCGAAGGGCGGGAGGGGAGGCGAGACGGCCCAGGCCATAGGCGAGGCAGATCGCGACGAGGAGGAGGGCGAAGCCTGCCTGGCCGAGAAGAGGGGAGGGCTCGAGGCGGCGGGCGATCGGCTGTGAGGGGAAATCCCCCGGCCTCGGCTGAGGCGGTCCGGCCTCCCTCTCCCTGGAAGAGAGAGGGGAGGATGGGAAGCCCGACGCCGGGCCGGCGGGGGTAAAGAAAAGCTCGCCGAGGGCGGCATTCGCGAAGGCCAGGACAAAGCTCAGGCCATAGACCCCCGTGGTGTCGGCGATTTGGAGGAGGGGCAGGAAGGAGGACTGGGTATAGGGCAGAAGGCCCCAGGGATAGGCCAGGAAGCCCGTAGACTTGAGATACTCGAAACCCGTCCAGAGGAGGGCGAAGGCCAGGGGCCGGAACTGACCGGCCCGGCGGAGCAGGTGGATGACCACGAGGCCCGAGCTGGCGTAGACGACAAAATAGGCCAGGGTGGTGAAGCCCAGGGTCCACAGTGCGAAGTCCTGGAAATACCAGAGCCAGTAGCTCGATGCCGCGTGGTGGAGGGCCCCGTACAGCCCCAGGGCCAGGGCGGCGCCCTTCCAGGTCCGCAGTTCGAGGAGGGCAAGATATAGGGGGATCAGGGCCAGGTAGCCGAGGGGGGGGAAGCCCATGAGGTACTGCTCGTTGGGAAGACCGAGGGCGAAGAGGAGGGAGGAGGAGAGGGCGAGAAGGAAGAGGCGGGTGCCACGCATGAGGGACTGTACCACCCCTCCGAGGGCCAGAGGAAGGGCGAGAGGCCGCCTAAGTCCTGTCCTTGAAAGTGCCGAACCTCCTTGATTTCTTTTGCTTGACAAACCTCTTGACTTTGTCAAAGTGCCTATAATAAGATAGTCCCATGGTCAAGGCGGTCTTCGCGGGATCCTTCGATCCCCCTACCTACGGGCATCTCGACATCATCGAACGCGCCCGGGGCCTCTTCGAGCACCTCTACGTCGTCGTGGCCTACAATCGCCAAAAGAGCGGCCTCTTCCATCCCGACGAGCGCCGCGACCTCCTCGAGGCCCTCCTCAAGTCGCACGAGAACGTCTCGGTGCACATCTACGACAAGCTGGTCGTGGAGTTCGCCCGGAGCCACGAGTGCCGGGTCCTGGTGCGCGGCGTCCGAAGCGTGCCTGATTTTTCCTACGAGTTCGAGCTCTCGATCATGAACAAGGGTCTGGACCCGACGATCGAGACGATGTTCATGCCTACCGATCCCAAGTACTTTGTCCTTCGATCGAGCGCGATCAGGGAGCTGGCCTCCTTCAGGGGTGATCTCTCCTCCATGGTCCCCCCCGTCGTGGCGACGGCCCTGCGCGCGAAGATCGAGGCCGAGGAGTCGGGAAGGGGGAGCGGTATAGCCCATGCTTGACAGACAGCCTCGTGAACGTGTAGGTTTTCGTCTCGATTGTCCCTTCGGAAATTCTTGCGCGAACGAGGTTTGTTAAATGGCTGTACCCAAATTCAAGACTTCCAAGGCCCGGACGAGGCGAAGGCGCTCGATCAACATGAAGTTGACCGCCCCCTCCCTCGTCAAGTGCGGGAATTGCGGTAACCCCGTTCTTCTCCATCGGGTCTGCCCCAAGTGCGGTTTCTACCGCGGGCGCCAGGTCATTTCGCCCGATACGAAAGCGTAAAGGAGTTCCGGATGGACGAACTTTTCGAGAAGATCAAGAAGATCATCGCTGAGAAGCTCGAGGTCGAGGAGAGCAAGATCACCCTCGAAGCGAGCTTCCGCCAGGATCTCGGCGCGGACAGCCTCGACACCTACGAGCTCGTGTACGGCATCGAGGAAGAGCTCGGGATCACCATTCCCGACGAGAAGGCCAACGAGTTCGAGACCGTCAAGGATGCCTACGACTTCATCAAGTCCGCGACGAAGTAAGGACTCTGCGGGCGGATCGACATGCTTTTTCATCCGAAAAGCAGCCTGACCCGCGAACGCAAGTCCGAGCTCGCCGCCTTCCTGAAGCTGTCCGGGGCGAGGTTCAAGAGCCTTGAGCTCCTGAATCTCGCCCTGACCCATCGCTCCTGCACCAACGAAGACAAGTCCCCCAACAACGAACGACTCGAATTCCTCGGAGACTCCGTGCTCGGCATGGTGGTGGCGAACCGCCTCTTCGAGCTCCTCGACGACCGTGCCGAGGGCGAACTGGCCCGCATCAAGAGCTATGTCGTCTCCGAGGAAACCCTGTCGGTGATCGCCCTCGACCTGGGACTCGACCGTCTCATCCTGCTCGGCAAGGGCGAGGAGCACTCGGGGGGCAGGGCCAAGAAGGCCATCCTCGCCGACGCCCTCGAGGCCGTCATCGGCGCCACCTATGTGGACTCGGGCTTCGAGCATTCCAGCCGCTTCGTGCTGGCCCTCGTCGAGCCCGAGATCTCCCGGGTCCTCGAGAACAAGCACCGCAAGGACTACAAGACCCTCCTGCAGGAGTACCTGCAGAAGTTCCACCGGAGCTACCCGGCCTACCAGGTCGCCAAGAAGACCGGCCCCGACCACGACCGCACCTTCTGGATCAGCTGCCTGATCGGCGAGAGGGAATACGGACCGGCGGCGGGAAAGAACAAGAAAGAGGCCGAGCAGGGGGCCGCCAAGATGGCCTACGACTCCATCCTGTCCTCGGGGGGAGTCGAAGCCGAGCGCCTCCTCCGCGTCGAAGGCCAATAGTCCCGGGATTCCCGACTCATTCCGACAGTCCGTGCTTTCCCTTGATCCTCCTCGCGATATCCGCGAGCCGTTCCTTCTCGTTCAGCTCGGGATCGTCGAGGACTGCCTCGAGGAGCTCCGCGAGGATCCTTCCCATGACCGGTCCCCGGGGAAAGCCGAGGGCCGCCAGGTCGTTCCCGCCTATCGCGAGATCCTTGATGCCGAGGGCCGCCTCCTTGGCGACGAAGTCCTCCATCCGCCTCCTGAGGGTATCGAGGCCCCGGGGATCGGCCGCGACACCGACCTGGGCGGAGCTGTCGGCGAGGCGCAGGGAGAGGAGATCCCCCATGGCGCCCTGGCCCACGCGCGCGAGGAAGCGCCGAACCGCCGCGTCGCTCCAGTTCTCCTCGTAATGGAACATGTGCTGCCTGACGAGGTGACAGACCCGGTCGACGAGTTCGTTGGGATAGCGGAGGCGGCGGAGGAGGTTCTCGGCTATCCGGGCGGAGTATTCCTCGTGGCGGTGGAAGGTGGGGATGCCGTCCTCGCCGAAGGCCTTCGCCTCCGGTTTGCCCGTGTCGTGGAGGAGGGCGGCCAGGCGGAGCTCGAGGCGCGCCTCGGAAAAATCCAGGGCCGCGAGGAGGTGGTCGAGGACGTCGAAGCGGTGGAGCCCCTTCTGCTCCACGCCTCGGCACCGGGCCAGCTCGGGCAGGACGAGGTCGATGAGGCCCGTCTCCTCCATGAGGCGGAGGCCCGTCGAGGGCCGGGGCGCGAGAAGGATCTTGGAGAGCTCGTCGCGAAGGCGCTCGGCGGAGACGGGGATGATCCTTTCCCGCGCGGCGGCGAGGGCGGCGAGGGTGCCGGCCTCGATGGTGAAGCCCAATTGGGTCGCGAAGCGCAGGGCCCTGAGAATCCTGAGCCCGTCCTCGGCGAAGCGCTCGGCCGGGACGCCGACGGCGCGCACGAGCCCGGCCTTCAGGTCCTCGCGGCCGCCCTCCGGGTCGACGAGGCGGCCCGCGATGGGATCCCAGGCCATGGCGTTGATGGTGAAGTCGCGCCTCGCGAGGTCCTCTTCGATGCCCACGCCGAAGCTCACCGCGTCGGGACGCCTGCCGTCGGAGTAGCCGCCCTCGGACCTGAAGGTCGTCGTCTCGATGCTCCGGCCCTTCCAGAGCACCGTCACCGTGCCGTGTTTGATGCCCATGGGGATGACCCTTCGGTAGAGCTCGATGACGCGTTCGGGCCTTGCATCGGTGGCGACATCGTAGTCGCTGACGCGGCGGCCGAGGAGGGCGTCGCGGACGGCGCCGCCGACGACATAGACCTGCTGCCCGGCCTCGGAGAGGACGGTGGCGAAGTCGAGGATGTCCCGGGGCAGGTTGAGGCGCGGCATGATGGGAGGATAGCGGGCCTCGGCGCCTCGGGGCAAGGCGCCCGGGAGGGCCGAAAGGCTTGACAGTCGGAGCCCTGGGGCGGAGACTCGGCAACCATGACAGCGCTGATCGCCGTCGGCGGGGAGGCGCCTCCCCTCTCCCGCGCCGCCTTCCTCCTCCCTCTCGCCGATCTGGTCTGCGCCGCGGACTCGGGCCTCGACCTTCTCCGCTCCTGGAAGGTCCTTCCCGACCTCATCGTCGGAGACATGGACAGTCTCTCGGATCCCTCGCTTCTCGCGGGCTATCCCGAGGACAGAATCCACCGCCTGCCGAGGGCCAAGGACGAGAGCGACACGGAGGCGGCCCTTCGCCTCTGCGCCGGGCGGGGAGCCGGGCGCTTCATCATCGTCGGGGGGGGCGGTGGCCGCCTCGACCATCTCCTCGCGCTGCGAGCCCTCTTCGAGCGAAGTCTCCGACCCTCCGAGTGGCACCTCGCCGAGGATTCCGTCTACCTCGTCGAGGCGGGCTCCTCCAGGACCTTCGCGACGGGAGCCGGCGCCCTCGTCTCGGTCTTTCCCCTCGCAGGGGGGAGCGGGTCGATGCGGAGCAGGGGCTTGCGCTGGCCCCTCGAGGGCCTGGCCTGGGACTCGGGCGGCCTGGGTCTTTCGAACGAGGCTGTCGATGCCGAGGTCGAGATCGGGGCGGGGAGGGGGGATCTCCTGGTGGTGCGGAGCTGGAGGGGAGGGGAGACCTAGGAGGGTAGGGCGAGATAGGAAGCGCGCAGGGCCTCGAGGGTGTCCCGGGGATCCTGGACGAGGACCCGCTTGCCGCCGAGGAGTTCCGCGATCCCGATCTCCCCGTCATAGCGGGGGATGATGTGGAGGTGGAGGTGCTCGATGCTGGCGCCGGCCGCCCTTCCCATGTTGTAGCCGATATTGTAGCCGGCCGGCCTGAGGAGGGAGTCCAGGCAGTTGAGAAGCCTCCTGACCAGGGCGTCGCACTCGCCCGTCTCCGCCGGGAGGAGTTCCCGCAGGTCGGTCACGTGCCGGCGAGGGAAGACGATGAGGTGTCCCGGATTGTAGGGGTAGAGGTTGAGGCAGGCGACGAAGCCTCCCCGCTCCGCGACGACCAGCTTTTCGACCTCCTCCGAGCCCGCGGCGATGAGACAGGGAATGCAGCCCTTCGGATGCGCCCCACGGAGATAGGCGAGTTTCTCGAAGTTGAAGAAGTGCTCCATGCTGCCTCCCGATCCGTACATTACCATAGCAGACCGGCCGATAATGACAAGTGAACGTGGACCGAGGAGTCATCGATGGAGGCGCCGCAGCCCAAGCATCCTCTTCGCATCGTCGCGAAGAGGCTCTGCTACTTCTTTATCGTCCTCTACCTCAGCTCTCTGGGCCTGTGGGTGGCCGGGAACGCGGGTCGCTACCTCGACTCCACCCAGCTTCTCCTCCTCAGGGTGATGGTGGCCGAGTCGGCCCTCCTGGCCCTCTCCTCCCTCGCCGGTATCTACGGCGTCTTCTTTCTGGCTTCGGGAAGGGAGCGACCCGCCCCGGGACGCACCCTCCTCGGGTTCGGCGGCTACCTCCTCTTCCTCCTCTTCGCCCTCCTCGGCATCCTCCTCGGTGAGGCCCTTCTCGTCGTCGCCGCCGGTCTGCCCTGAGGGCGGCCCCTCCCGCCTCTCCCCTCGTACGCCCTTATCCCGCAAGGAAATGCCCCGGATTCCCCCGTGACCGATCCAGGGTTGCCCGATTCCGGTGTACAGGCCAACTTCTGGCTTGGTATACTCAGTCATGAATCCACGCGAGGTATCGATGGAAGTACGAGTTCGCTACGCCCCCTCCCCGACCGGTCTTCAGCACATCGGGAGCGTCAGGACGGCCCTTTTCAACTATCTCTTCGCCCGCTCCACGGGGGGGAAGTTCCTGCTCAGGCTCGAGGACACGGATCGGACCCGCTCGGCCGACCAGTTCGTGCAGAACCTCTACGAGACCTTCCGCTGGTTGGGTTTCTACTGGGACGAGGGCCCCGACATCGGCGGCCCGGTGGGTCCCTACATCCAGTCCGAGCGCTTCGACCTCTACGGCAAGTACGCCGAGGAGCTGGTGGGCAGGAACGAGGCCTACTATTGCTTCTGCTCCGAGGAGAGGGTCGCGAAGATGCATTCGGACTCCAATTCCGAGGAAGGCGAGGGCGGCAGCTACGGCTACGACAGGGCCTGCCGCCCCATCGATCCAGCCACTGCCGCCGCCCGGGTCAAGGCCGGAGAGAAACATGTCATCCGCCTCAAGATCCCCCTCGAGGGCACGACTGTCCTCGACGACATCCTCCTCGGCGAGGTCGTCTTCAAGAACGAGGACATCAATCCCGATCCCATCCTCCTCAAGTCCGACGGCTTCCCCACCTATCACCTGGCCAACATCGTCGACGACCATCTCATGCGGATCACCCATGTGCTCCGCGCCCAGGAGTGGCTTCCCTCCGCGCCCCTCCACCTCATCATGTACAAAGCCTTCGGCTGGGAGCCGCCCAAGATCTGCCACCTCCCCATGGTCCTCGGCGAGGACGGCCACAAGCTCTCCAAGCGCCATGGCGCCTCGGCGGTCAACGAGTTCAGGGAGAAGGGCTATCTGCGCGAGGCCCTCATCAACTACGTGGCGATGCTGGGAGCCAGCTACGAGGAGGGGAGGGACCTCTTCCCCCTCGAGGACCTGGGCCGCCTCTTCCGCCTCGAGAAGATCAACAAGGCCCCGGCCATCTTCGACTACCAGAAGCTCGAGTGGTTCAACGGGCAGTACATCCGGCTGAAGGGCGACGCCGAGCTCCTCGAACTGGTCCTTCCTTACCTGTCGGAGAAGGGCTATGTGGAGCCCTCGCCGAGCAGCGAGCACCGGTCCCTCCTCCTGGCCGCCATGCCCCTCGTCCGCGAGCGCCTGAAGTTCCTCTCCGACGCTCCGGCCATCATGGCCTACCTCTTCGAGGATCCTCCCCTGGCTCCGGTCGAGGACTTCATCCCGAAGAAGCTCGACGCGGCCCGGACGGTCGAGCTCCTCTCCCTCGACGCCGAGCTTCTCCGAGGAGCCGACCTCTCCGACCTTCCCGCCGCCGAAGCCGGCTTCCGTGCCGAGGCCGAGAAGCGGGGGGTCAAGTTGGGCGATCTCCTCATGCCCCTCCGGGTCGCCGTCACGGGATCGAGGGTCAGTCCACCTCTCTTCGAGTCCATCAGGCTCCTCGGGCTCAAGCGGAGCCTCTCGCGCATCGAGGCCGCCCGCAGGCATCTCGGAGCCTGATGGCCGGGGAGAGGATCAAGGCGAAAGTCCATCGGATCGCGCAGGGAGGCAGGGCGACATGAGCGTACAGAAGGGTCCGGGCATCAACGAATTCAGCATCGGCATCGCGACGAGGAACGGTTCGGGCAGCCAGACAGCCAACCAGGTCGTTCTCCGCGCCATCATCGCCATGGGTGTCCCCGCGGGCGGAAAGAACATCTTCCCCTCGAACATCTCCGGCATGCCCACCTGGTTCTACATCAGGGCCAGCGAGTCCGGCCACCTGGCCAGGAGCTCCCGGACCGATCTCATGGTCTGTCTCAACGCCGAGACTGTCGCGGCCGACCTCGCGGCCCTTCCGCCCGGGGCCCTCGTCGTGATCGACGAGGCCCTCGCCTCCGCGGCCACGAGGAGCGACCTCCTCTACCTCAAGGTGCCCTTTGCCCGCCTCGCGGAAGAGGCCTGCGCCGACCGGAAGCTCCAGAAACTCGTGCAGAACATGGTCTACGTCGGGATTCTCGGCCACCTCCTCGGCATCGGCGAAGAGGAGACCCTCTCAGCCCTCTCCGCCCTCCTCGGCGGGAAGGCCAAGGCCATCGAACTCAATCGCTCGGCCCTCGAGCTGGGTCGCTCTTGGGCCCGGGAGAACGCCACCCCGGTCGCCGGCCTGGGGCTCCGGCGCGGCGACGCGACCAAGGGACTGATCCTCGTGGAGGGCAACACCGCCACCGCCCTGGGGGCGATCTTCGCCGGGGTCACGGTGGCGGCCTGGTATCCCATCACCCCGAGCTCGAGTGTCATCGACGACCTCGCGGCCTATGCGGACCTGTACCGGCGAGACCCGGCGTCGGGCAAACTGAACCTTGCCATCCTCCAGATGGAGGACGAAATCTCCTCGGCCGGCGTCGTGATGGGAGCGGGTTGGGCGGGGGCCCGGGCCATGACGGCCACCTCCGGCCCCGGCATCGACCTGATGGGAGAATTCGTCGGCCTCGGGTACTGGACCGAGGTGCCGGGCGTCTTCATCGACGTCCAGCGCACCGGCCCCTCCACCGGCCTCCCGACCCATACGAGCCAGGGAGACATCGAGACCTGCGCCAAGCTCGGACACGGGGACGGGAGGCACATCTGCCTCTACCCGGGAAACATGGGGGAGTGCTTCGATTTCACCTATCAGGCCTTCGATCTGGCGGAGCGCTTCCAGACCCCGGTCTTCGTCCTCAGCGACCTCGACCTCGGCATGCAGACCTGGCTCTCCGAGCCCCTGGTCTATCCGGACCGGCCCTTCGATCGGGGCAAGGTCCTCGATGCCGCCGCCCTCGCGAAGATCCAGGACTGGGGCCGCTACCGGGATCCCGACGGGGACGGCATCCCTTGGCGCACCCTGCCCGGCACGGCCGGAGGCAAGGGCGCCTATTTCACGCGGGGCTCGGGCCGCAACGATCTGGCCCAGTACAGCGAGAAGTCGGCCGACTACAGCGGCCAACTTCTCCGCCTCGCCCGCAAGCTCGAGGGAGCGAAGGCCGTCCTGCCGCCGCCGATCGCGGTGAAACGGGGCGGGAAAACAGGGGTCCTGGCCTACGGTTCCTCCGACGGCGCAGTGGTCGAGGCCCTCGAGCTCCTCGCCGAAGAGGGCAGAGGACCCTTCGACTATCTCAGGGTCAGGGCCTATCCCTTCTCCCCGGAGGTCGCCGACTTCGTCGGAGCCTACGAGAAGGTCTTCGTCGTCGAGCAGAACCGCGACGGTCAACTCGCCAATCTCCTGAAGGGCGACTTCCCGACCCTCGCTCCCCGGCTTCGTTCCATCGCCTGCCTCGACACCCTTCCCCTTTCGGCTGGCCTGGTCGTCGAGGGGCTCCGTGCCGCCATGGATGAAGGGAGGTCCTCATGAGTGCCGAAGAGGGCGCCAAGCCCGTCAACAAGCTCGGTTTCACGATCCAGGAGTACGCGGGCGGGAAGTCGACCCTCTGCGAGGGCTGCGGCCACAACGCCATCACCGCCCAGATCATCCAGGCCGCCTGGGAATCGGGCATCGAACCTCACCGGGTCGCGAAGATCTCGGGCATCGGCTGCTCCTCCAAGACGACCGCCTACTTCATGGGGAAGAGCTGGGGCTTCAACACCATCCACGGCCGGGCGGCCCCCGTGGCGACAGGCGTGGCCCTCGCCAACCGGGGCCTTCGCCAGATCCTCATCTCGGGCGACGGCGACTCCCTCTCCATCGGCACGGCCCATTTCGTGCATCTCGTCCGGCGCAACGTCCCCCTCGTCTACATAATCGACGACAACGGGGTCTACGCCCTCACCAAGGGACAGTTCTCGGCCACGAGCGACATCGGCTCGGCCCTCAAGCACGGCGCCGTCAACCAGATCGCCCCCATCGATCCCTGCGCCCTCGCCATCGAGCTCGGCTGCGGCTTCGTGGCGCGCACCTTCAGCGGCAACACGAAGCAGCTCAAGGCCGTGCTCCGGGCAGCTTTGGCCTACGAGGGGCTGGCCCTCATCGACGCCCTTTCGCCCTGCGTCACCTTCAACAACCACGAGACCTCGACGAGGAGCTATCGCGCCGTCACCGAGCGCAATCGGCCCCTGCACGATCTCGATTTTGTGATGCCCCACGAACAGACCAGCGTCGAGATCCCTCCCGGGGAGCGGCGCGAGGTCACCTTTCCCGACGGATCGAGCCTGAGCCTTCGCTCCCTCCGGGAGGACTACGATCCCTCGGATCGCGGTCGGGCCCTCGACGCCATCCACGCTTCCCTCGGGGCGGGGGAGCTCCTCACCGGGCTCCTCTTCCATCGTCCCCTCTCGCGCACGGTCCAGGATCTCGTGGGGACCCTCGCGAGCCCCCTCGTCGAACTCGGGGAGGAGGCGACCAAGCCGTCCAGGGCGGTTCTCGCGGAGATCAACAGCGGGCTCCTTGCCTTCTGAGCCTCCCCGCTCCGGCCCCCGGCGCGTTTTTCCTTGAAGGGGCTGGCGTTGTGGTGTACTATGGACCGAAACAAGCATCATCCCGAGGAGGATATCCGCGGCTCCCTTCGGAATGCGGCTCGCGCCGCGGCCCGACGCCCCGGATGAGGCATACATGAAGGACATCGCCGCCCTGCACCGTGCCGAATTCGAGGAGGATGCCGAGGTCATCGCCTCCGCTCCGGGTGTCGTCAAGCTTCTCGGGGAGCAGACCCCGGGAGCCGAGGGCCTGGTCCTCGCGGCCGCCCTCACCCTCGATCTCCAGGTCGCCGTCTCCTCCCGCAAGGACTCCTCCCTCCGCTTCCACGCCGCCGACCTCGGCGAGCGCAAGCGGACCACCATCGGCAACGTGAAATTCAAGAAGGAAGACCGCTGGGCCAACTACCCCAAGGCCATCTTCGACGCCTTCATGAAGGCCGGCGTGCCCGCCCGCGGCCTCAATTTCACCATCGCGGGCGACATCCCCATGGGGCTCGGCTTCGCCTCTTCGACGGCCCTTCTGCTGGCCACGAGCGTCGCCCTCAAGACCCTCTTCGCGCTGAGCTACAGGAACGAGGACGTCGCCGACTTCGCGAGGAGGGCCGAGGCCGACTTCTTCGGGGCTCCCGGGCGCGTCGACGACCTTCTGGCCGCGGCCTGCGCCATGCCCAATACGGTCACCATCGTCGATCTCCGGGTGGCGCGACGGCGTTCCCTCCCCTTCTTCGACGGGGACTGGGTCGTCGTCCTCACCGACTCCAAGGTACCGAGGCTCTCCCTGGTCAGCGAGGCCGCCCAGAGGGAGGCTTCCGTCAAGCAGGCCCTCGCCATCCTCGATCCCTCGGGCAAGCGCAATATCAGAGACTTCCCGCCGGCGGAGATCGAGGATCTCATGGGCCAGCTGCCCGAGAGCGTCCGGAGACGGGCCCTTCACCTCGCCGAGGAGCATCGGCGCGTCCTGGATGCCGAGCAGGCCCTCGCCGAGGGCGACTCGGTCACCTTCTCGAGGCTCCTCTCGCGATCCCATGCCTCCCTCCGCAACCTCTACGAGGTCTCCTGTCCCGAGATCGACTGGCTCCAGAAAAGGGCCATCGAGACGGAGGGTGTGCTCTGCTCGCGCCTCACGGGCGCGGGCTTCGGCGGCTGCACGGTGAGCATCATGACGAGGGAGAGCCTCGTCGAGTACCGCGCCAAGGTCGAAGAATACGAGCGCATCTTCGGGTTCAGGCCCAGCATCATGGAAACGGGGATGGAAGGCGCGATGAGGATCCTCGAGTGAGTCTCCGCTCCCCGGGCCTGCGCTCCGCGGGGGCGGTGGGAGCGGCATGAGGATACTCGCCTGCAACGACGACGGCATCCACGCCGAGGGCCTGCGCGTCCTCGTCGAGGAGCTCAGGCGCGAACACGAGGTCTTCATCCTCGCCCCCGACCAGGAACGCTCCGGAGTCTCGCACGCGATGAGCCTACGGGGCCCCGGAAAGATCAAAAGGCACGCGGAGGGCGAGTATTCCTGCTCGGGAACGCCCGCCGATTGCGTCATCCTCGCCGGGCTCGGAGCCGTTCCCTTCTCCCCCGAGCTCGTCGTTTCGGGCATCAATCGCGGGCCCAATCTCGGCACCGACATCATCTACTCGGGCACCTGCGGAGCCGCGCGGCAGGCCATCTTGCAGGGCTGGCCCGCCATCGCCGTATCCTGCGCCTCCTTCCATGAGCCCCTGCGCTACCTCGGAGCGGCCTCCTTCGTGAGGCGGCACCTCGCCGGCCTTCTCGCCGGGAGGGGAGATGGCAGCTTCATCAACGTCAACGCGCCGAGCTCCGCAGACGAGGGCCTCGAGGGGGCCTGGGCCCGGCCCTGCCGCCGCCGCTATCGCGACAAGCTCCGCACCTACGAGGCGCCCGACGGCTATACCTACTGCTTCCTTTCGGACACCCTCATCGAGACCCTGCCCGAGCCGGGCTCGGACCACGAGATCGTGGGCGAGGGGCGCGTCGCCGTTTCCGCCATCCTGGCCCTGCCCCAGGCCGAGGCGCCCCTGACCCCGGTCCAGTTCGGAGCTCGCCATGGATGAGGCCCTCCGCGAAGCCGCACGGGCCTATGTCGAAGGGGACTGGGCCGCCTGTCTCGGACTCCTCGACGCGGTGGATTCGACCACGGTGAACCACCTCGAGCTCGCCTATCTCCTCGGCCTCGTCCACGCCCGCCTGCGGAACTGGGACACGGCCCTCCTTTACCTCGAGCAGGTGGTGACCGGTTCCGACGAATTCCTCAAGGTCTGCCAGTGCCGGCTCTCGCTTTCCCTCATCTACTCCCTCACCGGGCGGAGTCGGCTCGCCGAGTACGAACTGGGACGACTCGTCGCCATGGGCTTCGAGTCGCCCCAGACCTGCTCGGGTCTCGGCTTCGCGGCCTGGGCTCAGGGCAAGACCGACGAAGCCCTCTCGTGGTACGGCCGCGCCCTGGACCTCGACCCCGAGAATCCCACCGCCCTCAACGGGCTCGGCTACGTGCTTGCGGCCTCCGGCCGCGACACTTCCACGGCCCTCGCCTTCTGCAGGAGGGCCGTGGCCAAGAATCCGGGCAATGCCGCCTATCTCGATTCCCTCGCCTGGGCCTGTCACAGGGCGGGGCGCGAGGACGAGGCCCGGGACCTTCTCGCGAGGGCCCTTACCCTGGCCCCCGAGGAGAACGAGATCCTCGATCACGCCCGGGAGCTGGGCGGCGCTTCCCGTTTCCAGGATGGGGCCACATGATCCGAAGACCCGCCCTCGCCGTCCTTCTCGGCCTCTTCCTCGCCGCTTCAGGCCTCGAGGCCCAGTGGTCCGGCACCACCCAATCCTCGGGCGCCGCCGAGCAGCAGCGCCTCGGGGTCCTCGCCTATCATCAAGGTCGCATGTCCGAGTCGATCTTCCTTTTCGAGAAGGCCCTGGCCTTCGATCCCCGCGACCCCGACATCCAGACCTGGCTGGGGCGCGCCTACTATCGCTCGGGCTTCGAGGCGATGGCCCTCAAAATCTGGGAGCCCCTCACCCTCCTTCCCGAAGCCCCTCCCGGCCTGGCCTCCCTCGTCGAGACCCTCAGGGCGAGACGGAACCTCGACCAATCCGAGGTCGCGCCGCGCTATGTCGAGGCGGCCCGCTTCGACGGCGCGAAGGGCAAGTCCCCCGCCTTCAAGCGGCCCTCCTCGATCCTGCCCCTCTCCGACGCCAGCTTCCTCATCGTGGCCCACGGTTCGGGACAGATCCTCCGCATGGATCCCAACGGGCTCGTCAAGGAAAGGATGACGGGAGGGCTCTCCGGTCTCGACCGACCCTTCTCCGTGGTCCCGCTTCCGGGCGGCGGGTATGCCGTCTCGGAATTCGACGCGGACCGGATCGCCCTCGTCCGGAAGGACAAAACCACCTATCTCGGCTCGAGGGGGAGGGGAGAGGGGCAGGTCCTCGGGCCCCAATATCTCGCTGTCGACGAGCTGGGCTATCTCTACGTGACGGACTACGGCAACGCCCGCGTCGTCAAATTCGATCCCGACGGCGGCTTCATACTCTCCCTCGGCGGAGGGAGGGCTGGTTTCGCGGGGCTGACGAGCCCGGCCGGCCTCGCGGCCTCGGGGGGGGTCCTCTACGTCGCGGACTCCCGCGAGAAGACCATCCATCGCTTCGACTACTCGGGCAATTACCTCGGCGAGCTCGCCCGGGGCAGCCTGCATTTCCCCGAGGGCCTCTCCTTCTGGAACTCGGGCGCCGCCCTCCTCGTAGCCGACACCGACCGCGTGGTCTCGATCGACCTGGCCACCGAACGCGTCGACGAGCTCTACCGCTCTCCCGATCGTTCGCCCCGCCTCGTCTCCGCTGTCGCGGCCAACAACGGCACCATCCTCGCCGCCGACTTCGACGCCTCGGCCGTCTCCATGCTCAACGAGGCGCCTTCGATCGCCCGTGGCTTCCAGGTCGAGATACGGCGCATCGACGCCTCGCGCTTTCCGCGTGTCAGTCTCGATGTCAGCGTCAGGGACCGTCTCGGGAATCCCGTCGTCGGTCTTTCCTCAGGCAATTTCTACCTCTCGGAGGCCCTGCACCTGAAGACCTCGACGGTGGAGAAGGACAAGCTCGTGACCCACAACGTCCTCGCCGTGGCCCCGGCCAAGCAAGTCCTCCTCGAAGGCACGGGAACCTCCAGCCCGGATTGGCGGGCGATGGTCCTGCTCGAGCGTTCTCCTGCCATGGACCTCTACGCGCAGGCGGCCCGCGACGCCCTCGTCGAGCTCTCCTCGGGCCTCGAGGCCGGCGGCCCCGGCGCCCTCGGCCTCGTCATGGCCTCGACCACGCCCTCCCTCGCAGCCAAGCCCAGCTCCACCCCCGACCTCGCCACGCTCGCGAGGGCCCTTCTCGCGCACTCGGGCAGGGAAGGGCGTTTCGATCTCGGGCTCAGGCTCGCCGCCGCCGGCCTCATGCCGGGCGAGACCCGCGACTCCATCGTGTATTTCTGCAGCGGAGCCATGGATTCCGCCTCATTCCAGGGCGTTTCCATCTCGGAGCTGGGCGCCCTCCTCGCGAACAACGGCATCCGCTTTCACGTGGCCGTCTTCGGCGAGGGCAGGATCGATCCCTCCCTCGAGTACATCGCCCGGGTCTCGGGTGGAAGCGTCCTCTCGGCTTCCCGCCCTCGCGGTCTCCGCGACCTCCCCGGGACCCTGGCCTCGGCCCCGAGCGGTCGCTACCGCTTCTCCTTCGTCTCGGCCGACTCCGCCGAATTCGGGAACCAGGAATTGTCGGTGGCCGTCGAGGCCTACCTGTACCAGAAGAGCGGACGGGACGAGCTGGGCTATTACGCGCCCCTCAAATGAGTCGCGAGCCCCGGATCTCCCGCGACGCGCCTCTTGACGCAGAGAGGGAGGCTCGGATACTGTCCCTTCGTCGTTGACGCCATCTTAGCTCAGTCGGTAGAGCGCGTGACTTGTAATCTCGAGGTCCCCGGTTCGATTCCGGGAGATGGCTCGGGCCGTGTGGAGGGTGGGTGACGGCACTGTTCATTGCTCTTTGAGAGCCGTATGGGGAGATTCCCGAGTGGTCAAAGGGGGCAGACTGTAAATCTGTTGGCTATGCCTTCGAAGGTTCAAATCCTTCTCTCCCCAAAACCCCCCTCCTTGAGAGGGGGTTTTTTATTGGAGGCGGCGGTGGAAGAGCCTTTTTACGCGGACGGCCTGAAGTTCTCCTGCACGCGCTGCTCGGCCTGCTGCACGGGGGAGCCGGGCTATGTCTTTCTCGCGCCCGAGGATCTCAGGGGACTGCTCCGGCGCTTCCAGCTTGATTTCGCCTCCTTCAATGAGCGATATTGCAGGATGGTGAACCTCGGCGATCGTCTTGCCCTGAGCCTGCGTGAGCGAAGGGACCATTCTTGCATTTTCTGGTCCCAGGACGGCTGCGAGGTCTACGACTCCCGCCCGGTGCAGTGCTCTACCTACCCCTTCTGGTCCCCGATCCTCGCTTCACGCCGATCCTGGGAGGACGAGGCCTCCTCCTGCCCGGGCATCGACAAGGGCGCGCTTCACCCGCGGGGGGAGATCGAGGACGCCCTCTATAGGCGAAGGGCGGCTGGCCAGATCGAATTCCCCCTCGAGGCGGCGAAGAGACCGGAGCTCATCGATGAAGATAAAATTCTGGGGCGTTAGGGGCTCGGTCCCGACCCCCCTGAAGCCTTCGAGCCTCAAGAGCAAGGTGTCCTCGATCGTCGAGCGCATCAGGGTCCAGGACCTCGAGCGAGGCGAGGCGAGGGAGCTCTTCCTCGCCTCCCTTCCCGACTACCTCTTCTCGACCGTGGGCGGGAACACGGCCTGCATCGAGGTCGCCGCTGGGGACGGAACCCACCTCATCTTCGACGCGGGAACGGGTATCAGGGAACTGGGCCTGGCCATCCTCGCCTCGCGGAAGCCGGCGAGCTGCCATCTCTTCTTCTCGCATTTCCACTGGGATCACATCCAGGGCCTGCCCTTCTTCGCTCCCGCCTTCGATCCGCGCAACGACCTCCATTTCTACAGTCCTCGGCAGGATTTCCGCTCCATACTCGAGGGGCAGATGAGGGAGCCCTACTTCCCCGTCACCATGGACGAGATGCGGGCCTCGAAGGACTTCACCGTCCTCAGGGGCGGCCCCGTCCGGATCGGCGAGACTCTGGTCGACTACAGGGCGATGAACCATCCGGGCGGCTGCTACAGCTACCGGATCGAATCCCGCGGGGTCAAGGTCGTCTACTCGACGGACACCGAGCTCGTGGCGGCCGATTTCGCGAAGACCGCGGACAACGAGGCTTACTTCCGCGATCTCGACATCCTGATCATCGACGCCCAGTACACCCTGGGCGAGGCCATCGAAAAGTACAATTGGGGCCATTCCTCCTTCAGCCTCGCCGCGGACTTCGCGGCGACCTGGGGCATCCGCCGCCTGGTCCTCTTCCACCACGACCCCGGCTACTCCGACCGAAAGGTCGGCAACCTCCTCAAGAACGCCGCCTGGTACATCGAGCATCTCGAGGGGAGGGGCATCGAGGTCCTCCTCGCCAGGGAAGGCCTCGAGCTCGAGGTCGGTCCATGACCTTCCACCTCGACCTGGGCCTCCACGAAGCCCTCGGGCTCTGGCTTTCCCTCGCCGAAGGCGACGGAAGGACAGAGGGCCTAAGGGGCAGGTTGCGCGATTTCCTCTATGAAGGCCTATCCATCGCCGAGATGGAGGACCCCGAGAGGACCTATCGACTCGGCTCTCGCGGCCTCGAAGGGCGGGGCAAGGGCCAGGTGGACTGATGGGCCGCTCCGCGGGGAAGAAGAAGTCCCCTTCGCCATTCTTCGTCCTTTCCTCGGCCATCGTTCTCGCGGCGGCCCTCGCCGGGGCCTTCCTGTTTTGGCTGGGCTCGGCTCCCTGGTCGGGTCGGGGCCTCCCCGACTTCTCGGTGGAGAAGGGGGAGTCCGCCTCCTCCGTGGGCAGGCGTCTCGAAGCCGAGGGCATCATCCGCTCCGCCCTCCTGTTCAAGGCCCTCGCCCGCCTCGAGGGACGGGCCGATGATCTCAAGTCGGGGACCTATCGCTTCGAAGCCGGGGCGGACACGGGGGCGGTGCTCAGGACCCTCGTCGAGGGGAGGATCCTCCTCGTCAAACTCACTCTGGCAGAAGGCTTGACCCTCGGAGAGACAGCCCGGGCGGTGGCGGCCGCCGGGGTCGCCACGGAGGCGGAGTTCCTCGCGGCCGCCCATGATCGAAGCCTCCTGGACGCCCTGGGCATTCCGGCGGCCGACGCGGAAGGTTACCTCTTCCCCGAGACCTACCTCATGCCCAAGGGCCTCGGCGGCCGCGCCGCCGTCGAGACCATGGTCGCGACCCTCAGGGAGCGTCTCGCCACAGTCCCCGGCAGCTCGGGACTCACGGCGGAGCGGCTGCGCCAGGGGATCATCCTCGCCTCCATCGTCGAGAGGGAGTACCGCCTGCCGGAGGAGGCGCCCCTCATCGCCTCGGTCTTCGCGAACAGGCTCCGCATCGGGATGGGACTCCAATCCTGCGCGACCGTCGTCTATGTCATCACCGAGCGCCTCGGCAAGCCCCATCCCGAGGTCGTCTACGACCGGGACCTCCGGCTGCCCGATCCCTACAACACCTACACCCACCGGGGCCTCCCTCCCGGTCCGATAGCGAACCCCGGCCTCGTCGCCCTCCGCGCCGCCTTCGAGCCGCCGAAGACTCCCTGGCTCTATTTCCGCCTCGTCGATCCCGAGCGCGGGAGTCATCACTTCTCGACCAGCTTCGAGGAACATCTGGGGGCGGCCGGACTCAGCGTCAAGCGGGCCCCGGGCCCATGACCAGGATCCCGGACGCGACCAAGCAAGCCATCCTCGACCAGACCGACATCGTCGCCGTGATCGGCGAACATGTGCGCCTGGTCCGTTCGGGGACGCAATACAAGGGGCTCTGCCCCTTCCATTCGGAAAAATCCCCCTCCTTCCATGTGACGCCGGGCAAGGGTTTCTTCTATTGCTTCGGCTGCGGCAAGGGAGGCGACGCCGCCAAGTTCCTGATGGAAATCGAGGGGCTGAGCTTTGTCGAGGCCCTGAAGGACCTCGGCAAGCGAGTCGGCATCCAGGTGGAGGAGGAGTCGAGGGACCCGCGGGCCGAGGAGGCAGATCGGGAAAGGCGAGGGCTTTTCGAGCTCTACGACCGTCTTTCGAAGACCTTCGCCTGGTTCCTCGAGTCCCAACCCCAGGGCCAGCAGGCCCGGGACGTCCTCCGCTCCCGGGGGATCAGCGAGGAACTCCAGCGCTCCTTCCGACTCGGCTACGCCCCCCGGGACCGACGTTGGCTCCAGGGCTTCCTCCTGGGGAAGGGCTATTCGAAGGAATTCCTCGCGAGGTCCGGCCTCTTTTCGGCCAGTCACCCCGACTTTCCCCTCTTCGCCGACCGCCTGGTATTTCCCATCATGGACGCCAAGGGGCGCTGCATCTCCTTCGGCGGCAGGCTCCTCGAAGGCGAGGGGCCCAAGTACCTGAACGGCCCGGAGACGGCGATCTTCCACAAGCAGGACAGTCTTTTCGCGCTGGACAAGGCCAGGGAAGCGATCAGGAAGGGGGGGAGCGCGATCATCTGCGAGGGCTACATGGACGCGCTTTCCTTCCACGCGGCCGGCATGGCCCAGGCCGTCGCCCCCCTGGGGACGGCCTTCACCGAAAGGCAGGCGACCCTCCTCAAACGCCTGGCCGACCTGGTCGTATTTTCCATGGACGCGGACGCCGCGGGCCAGAACGCCATCGCCCGCTCCCTGCCCATCGCGGCCCGGGCAGGCCTCGAGACCAGGGTGGCCATCCTCCCCGGCGGGAAGGACCCCTCGGAAATTCTGGAAAAAGAGGGCGTCGAGTCGTTGCATAAACTCCCAGATTTCGCTATAAGTGGTGGGGATTTTCTCATCAGGCGAAGCCGGGATCTTTTTGACATCGAAAGGGGGGAGGGGAAGGCCCGGGCCATCGAGGCCCTCGTTCCTTTTGCCCAGGCCCTGGAGTCGGCTGTCGCCCGAGAGGCGTTTTTCGAGGGGGCGGCCCGCCACCTCAGGGCCTCGCCGGCCTCCATAAAGGCGGATTTCGAGAGGATAGTGGCCGGGGCGCCGAGATCGGGGTCGGTGCAGGCCTCCGCGGAAACGGCGCGGACGGGGCCGATCAGGCGCAGTCAGGATTTGGTCTTCATGCTTGCCGTATCGATAAATAGTCGCCTTTTTTCTCGGGTTCGTTCCTATGTCGATCTGCAAAACCTAGACGATCCCCGGGCGCGAGAGCTTTTCATCGCGCTCGAAGAATGTTATCGCGCCGAAACGATGGGGCTGGCGCAGCTTGTCGAGGGGATCAAGGATCCCGAACTCGCCAAGGCTGTCATGGAAGCCGCCGCATCGGGGGAGTTTGATGAGAAGTCCGATCGCCTCATCGAGGACGGCATACGAAACGCGCGGCGGCGCGGGCTGGAGCGGAGGAGGGACAGACTCCTCGAGGGTCTCGAGTCGGGAGACGCCTCCGGCATGCAGGAACTCCTCTCCGAGAAGATGCATCTCGACACAGAACTGGCCCAATTGAAGGATGAGCGCGATGAGCGATCTTGAAATCGATCCGGCTATTGCCAAGCTCCTCGAATACGCGAAGTCGAAGAAGACGATCAGCTTCGACGAGCTGTCCGACTTCCTGCCCGAGAACGTCCTCAACTCCGAGAAGATCGACGGCATTCTCGCCCTCCTCGAAGCCAACAACATCCAGCTCGAGGAGGAGGACGTCCAACTCGAGGAGGAGAGCCCGGCCAAGGAGAGCAGCGAAAAGAAGCGCCTCGTCTACAGCGACAAGGAAAGCTCCGTCGACGACCCCATCCGGCTCTACCTCCGCGAGATCGGCAAGGAGAACCTCCTCAACGCCGAGCAGGAGGTGGAGCTCTCCAAGCAGATGGAGGACGGCGAGAACATAATCAAGGGGATCATCCGGAAATCGGGCGTCCTCATCCCCGAGTTCCACTCGATAGCGGTCAAGGCCACGAGACGCGAGGCCAAGGACTCTTCCCTCCAGCGCAAGGAGAACACCGAGAAGATCGCCGAGAGGCGTCGGCTCAACCAGTTCTACCGCGACATGATCCGCGATCATTACGCGGCCCTCCGCGAGTATGTGGAGGAGAAGCGCCGGATCCTGACGAAGGGCGGCGACATCTTCGAGGACGTGGCGCTCTCCGCCCAGCGGGCCGTCCTCCTCGAGGAGCTCCAGAAGTCCGAGATCCATCCCGAGGAGATCAACTCCTTCTCCGAGCGCTTCATCGCGGCCGCCAAGAAGATCCGCAAGTACCGCAAGGAACAGGAGCGCCTCGAGCGCATCCTCCAGATCGCCAGCCTCAAGGAGCTCCGGGCCCTCGGACGCAACCTGACGCTCAAGGACAAGCGCGAGGAGATCGAGTCCCGCCTCGGACTCTCCTCCGACGAGATCAAGGAGAAGATCCGCCAGATCCAGGTGACGGAGAAGAAGCTCCGCGAGCTCGAGACCACCTTCGAGTCCGATTCGGACTCGATCATCACGATGGCCAAGGAGATCAACCGCGGTCGCATCATGATGAAGAACGCGAAGGACCGCCTCATCAAGGCCAATCTCCGACTCGTGGTATCCATCGCCAAGAAGTACACCAATCGCGGCCTCCACTTCTTCGACCTGGTCCAGGAAGGGAACATCGGCCTCATCAAAGCCGTCGAGAAGTTCGAGTACCGCAAGGGCTACAAATTCTCGACCTACGCGACCTGGTGGATCCGGCAGGCGATCACGCGCTCCATCTCCGACCAAGCGCGCACGATACGCGTGCCCGTGCACATGATCGAGCAGATCAACAAGGTGGTCCGCGAGTCCCGCCAGCTCATGCAGAAGCTCGGGCGCGAGCCCACCGACGACGAGATCGCCGAGCAGCTCGGCTGGCCGGTGACGAGGGTCAAGAGCGTCAAGAACGTCGCCCGGGAGCCGATCTCCCTCGAGACCCCGATCGGCGAGGACGAGGATTCCCTCCTCGGCGATTTCATCGAGGACAAGGAGGTCGAGAACCCCTCCGTCCAGACCGACTACAAGCTCCTCCAGGAGCAGATACGCGCCGTGCTCTCGACCCTCCCTCCGCGCGAGCAGGAGGTCCTCCGGATGCGCTTCGGGCTCGACGACGGCTACTCCCTCACCCTCGAGGAAGTCGGGCTCTATTTCAACGTCACGAGGGAGCGCATCAGGCAGATCGAGGCCAAGGCCCTCAAGAAGCTCAGGCATTTCAAGCGAAGCCAGAAGCTCCGCGACTACATGGACCATTGAGAACCCACGGATCACTTAGCGACATGCGAGGTTGCCCATGCTGATGGAAGAAGTATTCGAACGGCTCCGGGAATTCCAGGAGATACTCACCAAGCGCGTCCAGATTGAGCGGGAGGTCGAGGATATCCCCAAGGCCCTCTCCGCGCAGGAAGAGCTGCTCTCCCGCATCAAGAAGTCCTATGTCGAGCGCAACCTCGAGTTCGAGGGTGCCGAGGGCAGGGTCAAGGAGATCCGCGGCAAGCTCGCCGAGGCCGAGGCCGCCCGCGAGGGGGCCGAGAAGCAGATGGACGCGATCTCCACCCAGAGGGAGTACGAGGCCCTCAACAAGGAGATCCGCGACGCCACCGAGAACGAGCATCAGCTCCGGAAGGACCTCCAGAAGGAGGAGCGCTCCCTCGCCGAGATCGAGGAGGCCCTGCGCCGCGACGAGTCGATGATCAAGCTCCAGGAGTCGGAGATCTCCGAGAAATCGGTCAGGATCAACACCGACAAGGACGCCAAGCTCGCCGAGATCGGCCACCTCCGCGAGGAGGAGACCAGGACCTCCTCCGGCATCGAGAAGGAGACCCTCTTCAAATTCGAGCGCATCATCCGCTCCAAGCAGGGCCTCGGCATCGTGCCGGTCAAGGGAGCGGTCTGCACGGGCTGCTACATGATCCTGCCCGCCCAGTTCGTCAATGAGGTCCGCTCGGGCAGCAAGATCATCTTCTGCCCCTACTGCTCCCGCGTCCTCTTCTACGAGGAGTCCGACACCGATTCCGGCGACGAGCTCTTCGTCGACATCGAGTCAGGTTCCCTCTCCGATCTCGGTGACTATGCCGAGGAGGGCGAGGAGGACGATTCCTTCGACGACGACGACTCGGACGGCGACAAGGATTCCATGGAGGACGGGGACAACTGATCCCTCTGCCCCGCCGGAAGGCGGGGCCTGCGCCAGGTTCACCGGGGGGTGGATCGCGTCACCGTCGCGCCGCGGGGTCCGCCCCGCGACGCGGAGGAAAGTCCGGGCTCGATAGGGAACGGCGCCGGGTAACTCCCGGGCTTCCGTGGAGGGACCGCAAGGTCCCTCGGGACCGCGGGGTCCCTTCACGGGGGACAGACAGCGCAACAGAGAGCAAACCGCCCCGGCGGGGGCGGGCCGCGCGAAAGCGCGATAGCGTCCGATCAAGCCGCGAAGGCGCAAGTCTCCGCGAAACGACCGACGTGAATCCCTCCCCGCTGGAGCAAGGGTGAAAGGGTGGGGTAAGAGCCCACCGCGTTTCCGGCGACGGAAACGGCACGGCAAGCCTCGCCGTGAGCAAGGCCAAGCAGCGGGGGACGTCCCGTCCGCGATCGACTATGCCGGTCGCGACCCGCGGGTTGGTCGCTCGAGCCGGGGCGAGAGCCCCGGCCTAGATGGATGGTGACGGCCCGCGACGGCCCTGCCGGAGCGGGTACGGAACCCGGCTTATAGATCCACCCCCTTTTTCTTTCCCTCCTCCGCGGGCCCTTCCGGGGCCTGCCTTGATTGACTGATCTCCTTTGCCCATGGTAATAAAAATGATGCGCTACAGAGCCGCAACTCCCCTCGAGTGATGGACATGCCCGATTCAAGGCTTGGTTCGAAGGTCGGCCGCCCGACCCGGCGGCGGCGGGCCCGAAGGGCGCTGCCCTGGGCGATCGCCCTCGCCGTAGTAACCATCGTCGTATCGGTCCTCGTCCTCTCGGGTCGGGGCTCGGCGGGTACCGCCGCAAAACCGCCGTCCAAAGGGGAAATCCTCGCGCTCTGGGAGCGCGGGGACTGGCCTGCGGTGACGGCGGCCTGCGACCGGATCATCGCCAGATCCCCCCTCGACCCCTTCGCCCTCGGCATCAAAGGAATGGCGAGCTTCAATCTCGCCATGGAGAAACCCGAGGGGGAGGAGAGGGACGCCCTCGTGGACGCCTCGATCGTCGCCATCCGGACGACCCTCGCCACCAGGGAGGCTGAACGATCCGGACGCGTGCCCCTCGCCGAACTCGAGTACATCCTCGCGAAGTCCTACTACCACAAGGGCGGCGCCCTGATGGATCTCTCGGTCACCTACATGAGGGACGCCCTCAGAGACGGCTTCCAGGCGCCCGACGCCCATGAATATCTCGCGATGGGACTTTCGGCCCTCGGAGAGCCGGCTGCCTCGATCGTTGAGTTCGAGAAGGCCCTCGCCCTCGACCACAGCGACCTCCTCAAGATCGCCGCGGCGCGGGAGTACCTCAAGGCCGGGAGGCTCGAGACCGCCCGGGACCTCCTTCGGACCGCCGCGTCCTCCCCGACGGACATCGTGGCCCGGGAGAAGGCCAGGCTCATGCTCGCGGAGGCCGACAGCGGCGCTGGCAGGCTGGACGAGGCCGAGGCCCAGCTCACGGCCCTCCTCTCCGAGAATCCCGATTCGGCCGACGGTCATTACCGTCTCGGCCTCATATATCAATCCCGGGGCGATCCGGTCCATGCCCGCGCCGAATGGCGCAAGGCGGTGGCCCTCGACCCCATGCACGCCGCCGCACGCCAGAAACTGGCCGAGCGGCTCTGAGACAAGAGAAGACGGAGGATCTATGGCCCTTTCATCGCTCTTCGACTCCTTTTCCCTCGATATAGGCATCGACCTCGGAACCTGCAACACCCTGATCTACGTGCGGGGGAAGGGCATTGTCGTGAACGAACCCTCCGTCGTCGCCGTCGAGCGCGGCACCAACCGCGTCGTCGCCGTGGGCACCGAGGCCAAGCGCATGCTCTCCCGCACCCCGGGGGACATCATCGCGAAGCGCCCCCTCCGCGACGGGGTGATCGCCGATCCCGACATGACCGAGAAGATGATCAAGTACTTCGTCCAGAAAGTCATTCCGCGGCGCTTTTTCGTGAAGCCCCGCATGGTCATCGGCGTCCCCTCCTGCATCACCAAGGTCGAGGAGAACGCGGTGATGGACTCCGGCTACAAGGCCGGGGCGCGCTACGTGAAGGTGATCACCGAGTCCCTGGCGGCGGCCATCGGGGCCGACATCCCGATCTCCGAGCCCGCCGGGCACATGATCTGCGACATCGGCGGCGGCACCACGGAGATCTCGGTCATCTCCCTCAAGGGCATGGTCGTCACGAACGCCATCCGCGTGGGCGGGGACGAGTTCGACGAGGCCATCATCAAGCACATCCGGAGCGTCCACAATCTGATCATCGGGGAGCAGACCGCGGAGCGCCTCAAGATCGAGATCGGCAACGCCTCGCCGGACAAGGTCATCGAGAAGGTCGAGATCAAGGGCACCGACGCGATCACCGGCCTTCCGCGAAGGCTTGAGATCGATTCCGTGGAGGTGCGCGAAGCCCTCCAGGAGCCCATCGCCCAGATCGTCGCGCTGGTCAAGAAGACCCTCGGCCAGACCCCCCCCGAGCTCGCCGCGGACATCGTCGAGCGAGGCATCGTCATGGCCGGCGGCGGCTCCCTCCTCAAGGGCCTTCCCAAGCTCGTAGCCAAGGAGACCGGAGTGCCGGTGATCCTCGCGGAACGCCCCCTCGAGTGCGTGGCCGTGGGCGCCGGCAAGTACTTCGAGACGATGAGGAGCCAGGACGGCTCCCAGAGCGTCTACGACAGCCTGAACTTCTGAGATGCCCGATCCCAGGGGCGGCGCCGGAGACAGGACCGAGCGTTTTTTGCCCGCCATCCTCCTGGTCTCGAGCCTTCTCTGCCTCGTGATCTCCACGCGCAGCCTCACCGAGCTGCCCGAGACCGTGGGCGCCAGCTTTCTCGGCTTCTTCCAAAAGGGCTTCTCCGCGGTCGGCACCTTCGTAAGGGACACGGCTACCGCCATCGGCGAGCTCAAGCGCCTGCGCGGCGACTACGACAGCCTCCTCGAGAGGACCAAGACTCTCGACCGCCTCGAGCGGGACTACGCCGACCTCCGCGCCGAGAACGAGAGGCTCAAGGAGCAGCTGGGATTCTCGACGACGACGGCCTTCACGAGACTGCCCGCCCGGATCATCGGCAAGGATCCCGGCAACCTCTATGCGACCATCATGATCGACAAGGGCACCTCGGACGGAATCAGGAAGAACATGCCGGTGACCGCCTGGCAGGACGGGGTCGAGGGCCTGGTGGGCCGCGTCATCGAGGCGGGCCAGGGGGTCAGCATCGTGGTTCCCCTCTATGACCGTTCCTCGGCGGTCTCCGCGCGGCTCGCGAAATCGCGCTACGAGGGACTCCTGACCGGCCAGGGCGGTATCGAGGATTCCCTCCTCATGCGCTATGTCCGCAAGCGGGCCCTCGACGAGGCCCAGAACGGCGACCTCGTCGTGAGCTCCGGGATCGGATCCCTCTATCCCCCCGACCTCGCCCTCGGCCGGATCAAGCGCATCCGTGACCTCGAGTACCAGCCCTCCCTCGACATCGAGGTCGAACCTATCCTCGACTTCTCGCGACTGGAATATGTTTTCGTGGCCACCCGTTCCGGACCCGAGGCCGAATCACCGGGCCTCCCCCCGACCGCGGCCCCCGGAGGCAACCCATGATCCTCCGACTCCTCGCCGGGTCCCTCGTCCTCATGGCGGTCACCCTCATCCAGACGACCTGGGTCTCGGCTGTCGCCATCCTCGGTGCCAAGCCGGATCTTCCCCTCATCGTGCTTGTCTGGCTCGCCTATCGCGACGGTCCTGTCCTCGGAAGCTCCCTGGGCTTCATCTCCGGCTTGATGGACGACGTCCTCTCCTCCGCCCCCCTCGGCTTCGGAGCCTTCGTCAAGACCGCCGTCGCCTGGATCTCCTCCCTCCTTCACGGCGCCATGCATCTCGACCATTTCCTCATGCCCCTCCTTCTCGGCGCCACGATGACCGTGGCCAAGGCCCTCGCCTCCCTCCTCCTCACCATCCTCTTCCGGGGGAACCTGGAGTCCTACGATTTCCTCTCGAGGATCTTCTGGATCGAGGTCGGTTACAACGCCCTTGTCGCTCCGGCGGTCTTCTTCGCGCTGGAACTGGCCTTCAAGGCCCTCGGACGCGCAGGGAAGCCGGTCGAATGACACAGGGAAAGGCGGGTACGGGAAAGTCTGCCCGCATCGAGCTCCGGATCAAGGCTCTCTACTTCCTCTCGCTCGGGCTCTTCCTCGCCTATTCAGGCTACCTCTTCGCCATGCAGGTGGTGAGGGGAGGGGAGTACCGGAGCAAGGCCTCGGTGATCGCGCGCCAGTCGACCGTCCTGCCCGCGCAGCGGGGGGAGATCTACGCCCGCGACTTCAGTCTGCCGATGGTCCTCAACACGGATTCCTTCGCGGTTTCGGTGGTCCCCGCGAGCCTGCCGGCCCAGAGAAGGAGCGAGGTCTTCGCGCGGCTGGCCGACACCCTCGGCATCCCCATGACAGGGATCACGCGGAAAATCATCCCCGCCTACTACCACCTCTACCAACCCATCGAGATCCAGTCCTCCGTGCCCTTCGAGAAGATCGTCGAGATCGCGGAGCGCATCGAGGACTTTCCCGGCGTCACCTGGCAATCCAAACCGGTGCGCAACAACATCGAGGTCAACTCCCTCGCCCATGTCGTGGGCTACGTCGGGGACATCACGCGCGACGAACTCAAGATCCTCTACAACCGCGGCTACCAGTCCGGCGACATCATCGGCAAGGCCGGGATCGAGAAGGAATACGACCTCGACCTCCGCGGAACCGACGGCCGCGAATACCGGATGGTCGACGTCCGCGGCAAGGACATCAAGTCCGAGAAATCCGTGGTTGTGGCCCCCTCCATGGGGGCCAACCTCGTGCTCACCATCGACGCCCGCATCCAGAAGATCGCGGAGAAGGCCCTGGGCAACCGCATGGGCTCGGTGGTCGTTCTCAAGGCCGCCACCGGCGAGGTCCTCGCCCAGGTTTCCTATCCCTGGTACAACCCCAATCAGTTCTCGGGCAATTCCACCGGCGACGAATATGCCCGCCTCCTCGCCGACACCCAGACCCCCCTCCTCAACCGGACGGTACAGTCGAGCTATCCCCCGGCCTCGACCTTCAAGACCATCCTCACGGCGGGCGTACTCGAGGAAAAGGCCTTCCCCCCCGACAAGAAGGTCCTCTGCCAGGGCGAGATCAGCTACGGCGACCGCGTCTTTCACTGCCACATCAAGAAGCCGGGCCACGGCTGGCTCGACCTCGAGGGGGCCCTCGACCAGTCCTGCGACATCTATTTCTGGACCGTCGGCCGGGACTATCTCGGTGTCGAGCGCATCGTCGAATACGCCAAGGAGTTCGGTTTCGGCAAGGCTACCGGGATCGACCTTCCCGGCGAGCTCGAGGGCTTCGTGCCGACCCCGCAGTGGAAGGATCGCCGCTACCACGAGAAGTGGCTCGGCGGAGACACGATGAACCTCTCCATCGGCCAGGGCGGCCTCCTCGTGACCCCCCTCCAGGTGGCCGACATGATCGCGATGATCGTGAACGACGGAGTGGTCTACAGACCCCACCTCCTCAAGGAGCTCCGCGATCCCGGTTCGGGAGCCATCGTCCGGCGCATCGAGCCGGAGCCCATCCTCAAGTCGCGCATCTCGAAGGAGACCTTCGAGAATCTCCGCAGGGACCTCCGGAGCGTCGTCACGGACGGCACGGTGAAATTCCCCATCAGCACGAAGGTAGTGAAGGTCGCAGGCAAGACGGGAACAGCCGAGGTCGGACTCGCCGACCGCTGGCATTCCTGGTTCGCCTCCTACGGCCCCTACGACAGTCCCGCCTCCGAGGCTATCGTGGTCGTCGTGATGGTCGAAGCCTCCAATCCCTGGGAATGGTGGGCTCCCTACGCCTCGAACATCATCTACCAGGCGGTCTTCGGGAACCAGGAATACGACGAGGCTGTCGACACCCTCGGCCTCCGATATCTCGTGCCCAGGCAGGGGAGGGCGGAATGAACGGACCCAGGAGCCTCCTCTCAGGCGTCGATTTCCCGGCCCTCGCGGCGACCGCCCTCCTCGTGCTGATCGGCATCCTGTCGATCTTCTCTTCTGGGGTGAACTCCGAGGGGACCGTGGTTTCAGGCGACTATCTCAAGCAGATCTTCTGGGCGGTCACGGGTCTGGCCCTCCTCGTCATCCTCGTCCTCGTGGACTACCGGCAGATCAAGGACTACGCGCCCCTGATCTACGGCCTCCTCGTCGTTCTTCTCGTCTACACCCGCCTCTTCGGCCGCGTGGTCAACGGGGCGCGCGCCTGGATCGGTATCGGGGATCTCGGGGTCCAGCCCTCCGAGTTCGCGAAGATCGCCGTCATCCTCTTCCTCGCGCGCTACCTCGAGGGCTCGGTCCATGATTCCCACCTCCGGCGCATCGCGGCCAGCTTCGGCATCGTCCTCCTGCCGATGGCCCTCATTCTTTCCCAGCCCGATTTCGGCACGGCCCTGGTCTTCATCCCCATCCTCTTCTTCATGCTCTTCGTCGCCGGCATAGACCGGAAGTACCTCCTCTTCCTCTTCCTCGTCTGTCTCCTGGCCGGAGGGCTCACCATCCTGCCCCTCTGGGAGAAGTTCATCCTCGACCGCCCCACGCGGGTGCTCAAGGTCCTGTACGAGGCCCCCTATTCCTGGTCCATCCTCCTCGCCCTGGCCGCCCTCTTCGGACTCGCGCTCTGGGGTTTCCTCTCCTTCAAGAAGCGCTACTACTGGTGGATCTCCTTCGTCTTCCTCGCCGCCACCACGGGCCAGGGACTCGCCCTCCTGGCCCACAAGGTGCTCAAGGAATACCAGGTCATGCGCCTCATCGTCTTTATGGATCCCAGCATCGATCCGCGCGGCTCGGGCTGGAACATCCTCCAGTCCATCACGGCCATCGGGTCGGGGGGCTTCGCGGGGCGCGGTTTCCTCCAGGGTCCGCAGAGCCACAACCGCTACATCCCCCAGCAGAGCACGGACTTCATCTTTTCCATCATCGCCGAGGAATGGGGCTTTCTCGGCGGCATCCTCGTATTCGGCCTCTTCCTCGTCCTCCTCCAGCGCTGCACTGTCATCATGCGGAGCTCCCGCGACGACTTCGCCCTTTACATAACCTCGGGCATCATGGGCATGATCTTCTTCCACTTCATGATCAACACGGGCATGGCCATGGGCATAATGCCCATCACCGGCATCCCTCTCTTCTTCCTCTCCTACGGCGGCTCCTCCCTCCTCGCGGTGCTCAGCTCCATCGGACTCCTCCTCGGCATCTCGGCCCGCCGGTACGGCTCATGAGGGAACGCCGCTTCGTCGATCTGACCCGGGATCTGGGGCCGGCCCTCCTCGCGGTCGAGAAGCCCGCCCGCTACCTCGGAGGAGAGGTCGGCGCCCTGCCCGCCCTGAGTCCGGCCGAGGCCGGGGAGAGGCTTCTTTTCGGCCTTTCCTTCCCCGACCTCTACGAGATCGGCATGTCCAATAACGCTGTGCGTCTCCTCTACGACGGGCTCAACCGCGTCGAGGGGCTCCGCTGCGAACGGGTCTTCGCGCCGGCTCCCGATTTCGAGAAGGTCCTGGCCGAGGTCGGTCTTCCCCTCCCTACCCTGGAATCGGGCCTCGCGCTCTCGAGCCTCGACATCCTCGGTTTCTCCCTGGGCTACGAGCTCGCCGCCACCTCCCTCCTCACGATCCTCTCCTCGGGAGGGGTTCCCCTCCTCGCAGGGGAGCGGGGTGAGGACGATCCCCTGGTCATCGGCGGCGGTCCGGCCCTGAGCAATCCCCACTACCTCGCCGACTTCCTCGACGCCGTCTTCATCGGCGAGGCCGAGGGAGCATTCTTCGGCCTCTGCGACGAGCTCGTGGCCATAAAAAAGAGGGGGGGAGGACGAGGCGAACTCCTCGCCGCCCTCGCAGCCTCGAAGCATGTCTGGGTCCCCGGCAAGAAGGCGGTCAGGGCCATCTATGATGACTTCCCCCACAGTCCCTATTCCACGACCTTCCCGATCCCCATCCTCAAGACTGTCCAGAGTCACGGGACTGTCGAGATCATGCGCGGCTGTCCCCACGGCTGCCGCTTCTGCCACGCGGGATTCTACTACCGGCCCCAGCGCATGAAGGGCCTGGGCCGCGTCGTGGAGGAGGTCCGCGCCCTCGTCCAGCGGGGCGGCTACCGCGAAGTGACCCTGGCCTCCCTGTCCTCGGGGGACTATGCCGGCATAGGCGAGCTCCTCGGCGCCCTCAACGCCGAGTGGGGCGCCGAGGGTGTCTCCTTCCAGCTCCCCTCCCTCAAGGTCTCGACCTTCACCCTTCCCCTCATCGAAGCCCTCTCCGAGGTGCGCAAGTCGGGCCTGACCTTCGCCGTGGAATCGCCCGAGGACTTCCGTCAGCTCGTCATCAACAAGGACGTCTCCTTCGACAAGATCGTGGAGATCCTCCGGGAGGCCAAGGCGCGGGGCTTCAGGATGGCGAAGTTCTACTTCATGATCGGTCTTCCCGTACCCGGAAGGGGGAAGGGCGAGGCCGAGGCCATCGTCGGCTTCTTCGACAGACTCTCCGCCCTCATACCCCTCTCCTACAATGTCAACGTGGGGGTCTTCGTCCCCAAGCCCCACACTCCCTTCCAGTGGGCGGCCCAACTGCCCGAGGACGAGGCAATGGAGGCCATCCAGGTTCTCAGGCTCGGCCTCAAGCGACATCGCTCGGTCAAGCTCTCCTGGCATTCGCCCTTCGTCTCCCTCCTCGAGTCCGTCTTCGCCCGGGGAGATGAGAGGGTAGGGGGGCTCATCCTCGAGGCCTGGAAGCGGGGAGCCCGCCTCGACGCCTGGGAAGAGCACTTCGACCGGGAACTCTGGCGTTCGGTCCTCGGCTCTGTAGCCTGGGACCCGATAGGGGAGGTCACCTCCCCCAGGACCCTCGATGCCGCCCTCCCCTGGGATGACATCTCGATCCGGGTCTCGAAGACCCTCCTGGCCCGGGAGTGGCAGAGGAGTCAGGAGCAGGAATTCACCTCACCATGTGCGGAAAACTGCACAGCCCCCTGTGGCGCCTGCAGCGACGAGGCGGCTGTTGTCTACAATTATGAACATGCTCCCGAGGTCGAGCCTCGCCAGAAGGAAAATCGGAGCGCCGTAGCGGGCCGTCTTCTCTTCCGCTATACCAAGACGGGCAAGGCCGTCACCTATCAACATCTGGGCATCGTCGAGGCCCTCGAGCGTGCCTTCCTGATCCGCGCCATCCCCCTCAGCCACTCCGAGGGCTTCAATCCGGCTCCCCGCATGGAGGTGACCCAGCCCCTTTCCCTCGGCATGTCCTCCGAGGACGAGCTGGCCTTGGTCCTGGTGCGGAGGGCGGGGCCGGCCTGGGACAGCCCCGAGGGTCTCCAGAAGGAGATCCAGGGCCTCAATGCCGTCCTTCCGGAGGGTCTCAGAATCCTTGACCTTCGCTGGGAAACCCTTGCGGAAGGGGCCTCCAGGGGTAAGAGCATCGGCTCCCTCCACTGGGGCAATCGCTATCGTATCGAGGCCGATGCCGGTCTCGGGATCGATCTCGAGGAGCTCCGCCATCGCCTCGTCGACCTGATCGTGGAACTCGGAGTGGAGGGCGCCGCCCTCGAGCCGGGCGACGGCTGCCTTCACTTCATGCTTCCCAATCCGAGGAAGAAGGAGGAGGGTCTGTCGAAGCTCCTCAATCGGGTTCTGGCCTCAGAGTCCTGGCTCGGGAAGCTCCGGGTCTGCCGCAGCGAAACGCTGGCCTCGACCGAGAGCGGCCTACCTGAGGCTATGTTCCTGGCCCTGTCGCGCCGTCTGTAGTCAGATCCCTCGCGACTCCTCTCCAAGTCGGGCCTCGGCTCCGTGGCTGCCTAGGTATTGGCCGGGGATTTGTCGGATTGAATGGTAGTTATCACCCCCAGAGTCTTTGCATATTTCCAGGGAGAGTTGGGGCATTTGTAAGGAATTAGCTCAGTCCCGCCGGAGGCCATAGCCTGGACTCAGAGTGATTTTACCCCCATTTATTGCATAGTATGTACCAAGGCTGGGATTTGGTCCGTCCTAGTGCTACGGGCGTTAGGCGGTCCGCTACCAAGGTGCTTCTCGATTTTCGCACTAGGTAGGCTACCAGTGGACCCGCCCATCTCTGTTCTAGGTACAGGGCTCACAGGGCTGTTGTGGTCGCCAGTTCGAGGATGCCGGCAATGGATACCCGGTCGATCCCCCAGCTCATGAGCAGACGAGCCAGTGCGATCAACGCCTCCTCATCTAGAGTTGTGATCCGTTCACCATCTTTGCGATAGATCCTGCCGGACTCAGTGCGCGCCCACTCCGATGTCTCCTCGACAATCGCGGTGGAGATCCGCCACTTCCCCGGCCCTCGGCAGCCCAAAAAGTGTCGCCTTAGCGCGAGTCCGTCCGGCACCTCAATGACAAGCCACCGCTCGAGGTCGATCGGGGGAGCGCCCATCAAGTGTCGCCTTCCTCGTCTTCCCCTTTCGAATGGTATCGGCGATCCGCCACCGCATGGAGCTGGTCAAGGATGCGTATGACTTCCTCTTGATCCAGGCGCCAGGAGTGGAGAGCGGCTTCGAGTTGCAGCTGGTCATTGAGGCCGAAGTCCTCAAGCAGGTCTGACTCCCCCTTCCAGTAGCGGCGCGACCGGGTGCGAATCCACGCGGACGTTTCTTCGAGGATCGGGGAGGAGGTGAAGTACTGGCCTTCGCGCGTCATGCCGAAGATGTGTCGCATCCCCATGCTCTCGAAAATGACCCACCGAGCGAGTTTTATGTCGTCAAAATCGGCAGGAGTTGGCCCATTAGGGAGTAGATCTCTCATGGTTCGATCTTCTCAGACTCAGATTCGGTCCGTTCGACCAAGGCATCAATGATACCCATCCATGTCGCGATATCGGCATCCGTGGTTCTACTATCCGCTGTCACGACCTGGTGGGTGATCCGCAGTGACCCAAGCTTTTCCTTGAGGTCCTCGGCATAGGTCGCTATCCCTGTGGCCTGCTCTATCGCTGCTAGCTGTTTGCAGAGTGAGCGGAGCAAGGGTTCCCATCCGGGGACAAACTGGGTCACACGAAAGAATGAAGGGAATTCCTCAGGCAGGCTTAGGTGCCTGGCATCGTGGCATGTCATCACCGTCTCTCCTTGCGCCTCGCCGTCATTCGCTTGTGGAGCGCGCTTGAAGGGGGCCATATTGTCACCCCCCTAGAAGGCCACCAATAGGCGCATTCTAGTCCTCGTCTTCAGTGCTATTCTGGAGAATCATGATGCGCCGCGGTTCCCCATTGTACCCATGATTCTGGCCCCACCTAAATGACTCCCATGCCCAAAGACGAACCTCAGGGCTCTTATCAGCCACAAATCGAAAGAATCCGCATGCGATGAGATTGAGATCAACCACATCGGCTGCGGGGCCTTCCTGAGTCATTCCTTTTTCAATCTCATCCCACCGTAGGCGGGATATTGGATCAAGCTGGTCAACACTGACGACCTCCATACTTACCCCCCATGTTCGGAATCTTGGCTCGGTAGACAGGATTATCCTGCCGGCAGGGCTGGAGTCGCAAGTGCTGGCTACGTGTCGTAACCCTTCTCACTGCCGACTCTAGTGCAACCAGAAATCCGAACCGCCCAGGATTTGAGGAGACCAAATCCTATGTGAGGATAGGCCATTGTCAGCAACAGAAGGACTAGAAGTTTCTGCTACTACTCCACAGGCCGCAGGGGGAGCTGATATCGGGGTAAAATGTGGTTGCGAGGCCAGGCGCCTTTTGAGCTGACGCTGTGGTCCTGGAGAACCTGGTGGTGGGCGACGCGCACGGGGCCATAGATGGGCTGCCAAGTCTGTGGACGAGGATGGTGGCTTCGAGTCAATCGGAGAGGTGATTGGGATGCGGTTCCTTCGCACCAGGCATGTTCAGAAGGCCCTATGAACGTAGGTCTGGAAGTTGCGATAAATTCCGTAGAACTGCTACTTCGAGTAGCTAATGCCCTTGTAGGCTTTCGAGGCGTTGCCCGTTACTACGGCGCGCCTAAACAGGTTCTGTTTTCGCCAGGCTGTCTTCTGTGCTAGAATTCCGTTGGTGGCCATTCTCCCCTTCGGCAGTTGTGATTGTGATTAATCCAGTATCCCTATGGGGAGAATAGGGGCCTCAATTTTCCCATGTGTTGGGTAAAGCCCATCTCATACAGGTGGAAGACATGAATAAACCAAGTCAGAATCGGGTATCAAGTCCCGCCGCCACTGGGGGAGAAGGTGTGTTCTTCGAGCAACACGTCGCGGCGTACTGGCTAGCCCAGCTCCTCGTCCGCAGCATACCGCCGATATTGACAGATACCGGCGTCACCGAAGTCCATTTCCAAACCGAGCATCTCGGCTTCAACACGGACGACTTCCTCGTAGTCTGCGTTGGCGCGGCAAATGCGCGGCTCGTAGGGCAGGTGAAACGCAGTTTCACCATCAGTGCTGAAGACGACGAATGCAAGAAGGCCATCGGCGATTTCTGGAAGGACTTCAAGAACGCCGATCCTTTCAACCCCCAGCACGACCGCTTCGTACTCGTCACGCAGCGCGGCACAAACACGCTTCTTGAGAATTTCGTCGGACTGCTCGACTGCGCCAGAGGTGCGACCGACGGCGAAGAGTTCCAGCGGCGGCTCTCCCTCGATGGGTTCATTTCGAAGAAGTCCGTCCACCAGTGTGCCGAGCTCTGCGAGACTGTCAGCGCGCTCGAAGGAACGCAAGTCACTGCCACAGACCTGTGGCCTTTCCTGCGTGTGCTCCACGTCCTGAGCCTCGACCTACACACCTCTACTCGCCAGACTGAGGCGCACATCAAGACGCTGCTAGCCCTCAAGTCTACCGACCCAGATCCGATCGCCAGTGCGACCGCTGCTTGGGACTCTCTCCTGGCCTTTGCCAGCGAGGCCGGGCCAACCGCGCGTAGCCTGAAACGCGCCGACCTTCCAGCCGCTCTCGTCCGGGCGTACGGCGAGGTGGGCGCGAACGAGCAGCGTGTACTGACCGCATTGAAGAACCACACGGAATTCGTGCTGCGGAAGATCCACACGACGATCGGGCATGCCTATCACCTGCGTCGCGCCGGTATCGTCCAGAAGGTGCTAGAGGCCATTGAGTCGAAACAGGTCGTCCTGATAACAGGGCCAGCCGGCAGCGGCAAATCCGTCATCGGCAAGGAAGCAGTAGCATTTATCTCAAGAGAGTTCCTAGCTTTCGGGTTCCGGGTCGAGGAATTCGCCGTCGCTCACATCGATGAAACACTCCACAACAGCCAGATTCCGGCGCGTGCAACAGAGCTTCAAGCCATCCTCGGCGCGCAAGGGCGCAAGGTGCTCGTGATCGAGAGCGTCGAACGCCTGCTTGAAAAGCCGACGCGCGACGCCTTCAGCGACCTCATGACGCTCGCCCTAGGCGACGACGGCCTCAGCATCGTCATGACTTGCCGCGACTATTCTGTGGCGCAGGTGCAGGCTAGTTTCCTCCAGCCCGCGGGAATTGATCCCGCCGTCATCGAGGTTCCGCCACTCAACGACGTTGAACTGCAGGAAATCCAGACTGCCTTTCCGTCACTAGCAGTGCCGCTCTCCAATCCAGCCCTGCGCGAAATCCTGCGCAACCCGTACTTCATCGACAAGGCATTGCAAATTCCGTGGGATGCGGGACGTCCGCTTCCGGAGAACGAGCGCGATTTCCGAGCCGTCTTCTGGCGGCAGATCGTGCGCGCGGACCAGAATCCGGCCGATGGTATGCCGCGCCTGCGCGAAGTGGCTTTGCAGGAGCTTGCGGTGCGTAGGGCGCGTGCCCTGTCGGATTACGTGCCAGCTACCGGACTCAATGCCGCAGCCATCGCCCTCCTCAAACAAGACTCCCTCATTGTTTCACCCGAAACTAATGATTTGCTTGTGGCGACGGCGCACGACGTCCTCGAAGACTGGGCCATCCTTCAATGGATCGAGGAACAGCACCTCACGGATGAGACAGCGTTCAAGGCTTTGTCGTCAGCGATAGGAACCCATCCTGCGGTACGTCGCTCGTATCGGAAGTGGGTTGCTGAACTGGTCGACCGCGACTCACACGCAGCGGACCGACTGTTCAGCGCGGCCATCGCACAGGCCGACGTACCCGCCCAGTTCCGCGACGATACGTTGGTCTCGCTGCTCAAGGCACCGTCGGCTTCAGAATTCCTGACGCGGCACGAGGCCGAGCTACTCGCCAATAACCGCGCAATTCTCAAGCGGGTCATCCACCTCCTGCGCGTCGCCTGTGTGACATCGCCTCCGTGGCTTTCCGACGTGCGCGGCCATAGCTCGATCCTGAGCGTGCCCGAAGGCGCGGTCTGGGCAACCGTCGTGAGACTGGTGCACCACAACATAAGCACCTTCGGACCGGAAGACGCACCGTTGCTTCTCGCGTTGATCGAGGATACCGTCCGCGGCGTCAGCTGGTGGGCTCCTGACATCGACGGGGCCGAACATGTTGCAGGCATTGCCCATTGGCTCCTCCCGCACTTTGACCACTACAGGGGAGGAGACGCGCGCCAACGCGTTCTTAAGGTGATTGCGAAGATCCCGAAGGCGGACCCCGTGCGCTTCGAAGCCGTCCTGCGCGGGCAGATCAAGGAAGGGTGGCGTCACGATCCCGTCGCTGAGGAGTTTTGCGACATCCTTCTTGCGGGGCTCGACGGCGCGCCCGTCGCGCGCGACCTGCCGGACCTCTTGATCTCCATCGCCCTGGATATCCTTTTGGCCACGG
>Ga0334722_10000914_pt1 | contig 40221 bp, 39 predicted proteins | sample C3_bottom_MG_FD_207210 | JGI IMG/M metagenome (GOLD analysis project Ga0334722, IMG submission 207210) | Sediment microbial communities from Yellowstone Lake, YNP, Wyoming, USA - C3_bottom | ecosystem: Environmental > Aquatic > Freshwater > Lake > Sediment | place: USA: Wyoming | collected...
CGCCACGGCGTACCGGTCGGTCATCCCCGCCACAAAGTCCCTGGCGGCTGCATCGAGGCCCTCGCGCTCGAGCGTCCGAGGGTCGAGGAACCGTTGGGGCTGCTCCCGGACCTTGTCCCACAGCCCGTGAAGAATGCCCGCGGCCTTTTTGAACTCAACGGTCGACGGCTGGTTCTCGTACACCGCAGCAAACAGGAAGCTCCTCAGATCGAGCAGAGCCTGCAGCACCGGTTCGGTCATCCGGACGGCCGACATGCCGCCGTCCAAGGTCGTCGTGACCACGTCGGAGACCATGCGCCCGATTCGCCCGGAGTGCGTCAGCCCCAGCACCTCCACCGGTCCGGCCGGCAGCCCATCGACCCCCAGGATTCCCGCACGCACGGCATCGTCGATGTCGTGATTGACGTAGGCGATCAAGTCCGAGACCCGGACGATCTGGCCTTCGAGCGTCATTGGCTGCACGGGCACGTCCGGCCCGATTGGCGCGCCGCGTTTGCCCTTTGAGTGCGTCGAAATGCCGTCTCGCACTTCGGCGGTCAGATTCAGTCCGTCGCCATCGCGCTCGAGCACGTCCAGGATGCGGAGGCTCTGGAGGTAGTGCTCGAATCCGCCAGGCATCAGGCTGGCAAGCACGCGCTCGCCGTGGTGTCCGAATGGCGTATGTCCTACGTCGTGGCCGAGCGCAATCGCCTCGGTCAGTTCTTCGTGCAGGGCCAGGGCCTTGGCAATGGTCCGTGCAATCTGAGCCACCTCGAGAGTGTGCGTGAGCCGGGTCCGGTAATGATCACCAGTTGGCGCAAAAAAGACCTGGGTCTTGTGCTTGAGCCGGCGAAACGCCTTGCAGTGCAAAATCCGATCGCGATCACGCTGGAAGGCGGGACGGATGTCGTCCTCGGGCTCGGGCCGCAATCGGCCTTTCGTGGCGACGCTGCGCGCGGCTTGCGGCGCCAGCAGACGCTCTTCGCGCTGTTCGAGCACTTCGCGGATAGTCGGCACCGGCACTCTCCTCTAGGTCTCCGGCCGGGTAATCGCGCTCAAGAAGCTGCGCCCGTGTTGCAGCGGTCCCACACCAAACAGCTCGGCGAGCGTCTGGCCAAGGTCGGCAAACGTGTCGCGCGTGCCAAGATCGACGCCTCGCAACACGCGGGCGCCATACGCGAGCACGGGGACGTATTCGCGCGCGTGGTCGGTGCTCGCGGTAGTCGGATCGTTGCCGTGATCCGCCGTGAGCACGAGAAGGTCGTCGTCTCGAAGGCGCGGCATCAGCGACCCCAGCCGCACGTCGAATCGTTCGAGGTTCGCCGCATAACCCGCCGCGTTGTTGCGATGACCGAACTGCGTGTCGAAATCCACCAGGTTGGCGAACACGAGGCCGTCACCTGCGGAAGCGATCGCGCGATCGACCGCGTCCATCCCGTCCCCGTCAGACGAGGTATGAATCGACTCGCCAATGCCGTGACCGGCAAACAGGTCGCGAATCTTCCCGATCGCGAGCACGGGCACACCCTTCGAGGTCAGTCGATCGAGCAGCGTGGGCTCAATGGGTGGCAGCGCGTAGTCGTGGCGGTTTGAGGTCCGCTTGAAGCCGCCGGGCTGGCCGACAAATGGTCTCGCGATCACCCGCCCCACGCCCATCCCTTCACTGAACATCTCGTACGCGATTTCGCAGATGCGGTACAGCTCCGGGACCGGAATGACGTCTTCGTGCGCCGCAATCTGAAACACGCTGTCGGCCGAGGTATAGACGATCGGCTCGCCCGTACGGAGATGCTCAGGTCCGAGATCGTCGATGATCTGTGTTCCCGACGCGACGGTGTTGCCCAGGGTCTTCCGGCCGATCCGGCGTTCGAATTCGCGGATCGCATCCACCGGATAGCCGTGCGGGAATGTCGGAAACGGCCGGTCGAGCACGATTCCCATCAGTTCCCAATGTCCGGTGACCGAATCCTTGCCGGGCGAGCGCTCCGCCATCCGGCCGTAGGCACCCACAGGCGAAGCGGGCGGATGCTGACCGGCCAGCGGCAAGATGCACGACATGCCGAGCCGATTGAGGTTTGGAATGCGGAGCGGGTACCGTTCCGCGATGTGCCCGAGCGTGTTGCTGCCCTCGTCTCCGTAGTCGGCGGCGTCCGGCAATTCGCCCACCCCGACGCTGTCGAGGACGATGACGACCACTCGCCGGAACGACTGGAACGGCATGAGTTCGGCCTGGGTGAGCTGTGGCGCCCCCGAAGGCGCCGCCATCAGCCCTGCGTTGGTGGATCGGCTGTGGCGGTCGCGCGCGGCGCGCGAATCGACGCGACGGCGTGTTTGAACACCATGGTATCGGTGCCGTCCTGTTCGACGATCACCGCGAAGCGATCGAAGTTCTTGACGCGCGCCTCGAACTCCGTGCCGTCCATCAGGACAAACCGCACCGTGGCGCGGCTGCGCCGGGCGATATTGAGAAAGGCATCCTGGACATCGGGCGCCGCTGGTGCTCTCGTCTCAGACATCTGAGCCATGCGTGGCATTCTCCGCAAGCGGGCCGCGTGCCGAAACCAAGCCGAGCCGCATAGCGATCACGCGCCCGGATTCGTCGATCGTCTCGTCTCGTTCGCCAGCCTCGTGGATCCAGACTAGATTAGGCTCTTTACGAAACCAGATCAACTGCCGCCGCGCATAGTGACGGTTCTCGCAGACGATCAACTCGCGGGTCGCGGCTTCATCACGACGCCCGTGCACGTGCTCGAGCACGCGGCGGTAGACGTATCCGCCAAACGGGCGCGCCGTCTCCGGCACGCCACGGGCTAGGGCTTGCCGCACTTCGTCGACGATGCCGCGCGCAAACTGAAGCTCGACGCGTCGGGCGATCCGATCGGTGATTGCGGCCCACGGCGGCGCCACCGCAAGTCCCACAACCGACCAGCCGTCGAGCGGTGCGCGCGTGTCGGCAAAATGATCGGTCAGCGTCCGACCACTTTTCAGATAGACCTCGAGGGCGCGGATCAGGCGGACCAAGTCTCGAGACTGGATCCGCCGCGCCGATGCGGGATCGACACGCGCCAGCCAGCGGTGCAGACGTTCGACGCCGCGCCGCGCCGCGATGCGTTCGAGCCTGGCGCGGATCGCAGGATCCCGCGCCGGACCTGGAAACAGGCCGCGAACCAGTGCGCGGTAGTAGAAACCGGTGCCACCCACCAGGATCGGGAGGCGGCCCCGCTTCCGGATGTCGGCAATCGCGAGCATCGCATCGCGCGCGTAGTCGGCGGCGGTGTATTCGAAGGCGGGGTCAACCAGATCGACGAGGTGATGCGGGACGCCCTGCTGTTCGGCCAGCGGCACCTTGTCTGTCCCGATGTCGAAGCCCTGGTACACGGCCGTGGAGTCGCAACTGATGATCTCTCCGCCAAACCGCCGGGCCATCGCGAGACCCAGCGCGCTCTTGCCGCTGGCGGTCGGCCCGAGGATGGCCACCACCGTGCCGCCTGTGCTCGGAGGATCGGTCGTCACAGCCAGCCGATCAGACGAACGACAGCCCACGCGGCCAGCAACGTGAGCAGCGCGAACCACCCGACTTGTTGGATGCGATTCGGCGGTGCCATTACCGATCTGGGGGGGGCTCGTTGTAATAGAACGTGATGGTGAAACGGGCCTTGTCGTCCGGGTACTCCGGCGGCAGCGGCTGCGTGGGATTCGACGCGGCAATCGCATTGAACGACGAGTTGTTGAATGCGTCGACTGCCGACGGGGCCGCCACGCCCAGTTCGGTGATGCTGCCATCCTTGTGAACGACGAACGTCACAACGACGTGCCCCTTCAGTGCCATCGCGGCCTGCGGGATGAACCAGTTTCGTTTGATCTGAGCAATGAAGCGCCTGACCCACGGTCCGAACTCCACGCCCTTGGTATCAAACTGGATCGCCGAACCGAACTGGCCGCCGCCCTGCGAGTTGTCGAAGATCTGAGGCGGCGCGTACTTCTGCACGTTGCGGAGCGCATCGCCGAGCGTGCCCCCGGCTCCCGCGCGTGGGAGCGTGGGCGGGCCGGTCAGCCCTCGCGGCATCAAGTCGTCCTGCGCCTTCTGGCCCGGCGGCCCGGGATTGGACGAATCCTGCGGGGCCCCCATCTGCTGCGGCGGAGCGGGCTGATCGATGCGTTCGGGCGTGTTTCCTCTCGAGAATGGCTGCAGGTTCATCGCATCGGGCTTCGGCATCGGCGTCTGCGTCGAGCTATCCCGGTCCGAGAGATCCTGCCCTTTCGGCTTTTGCCGCGCATTGAACTCGGCGCGCGGCTGCACGAAGACGAATCGGCGTGCCTCGTTTTCGCGCTGCCGCATCAACGCCATCTTCTGGTCCACATCGTTCGGATCGGGCTTGCCGACCGGGAACAGCTGCGGGGCGACCAGGATCAGGATGGTCCCGGCCAGATGCAGGACGATCGACAACAGCACGCCCTCGCGCCAGGACATGGCGCGGTCGATGCCGGAGACGTCGGGGTGGCGGTCGTCGAAGTTGAAGTACATCAGGAACTTATACCGATTATAGCAAGCGGACCCGATCGGCGGGGCATCAGGGCCTTTTCGTGCTTCGACTTCCAACTGCCGTCGCACAGCCTCACGAGACAATTCTGTCAGATTGGTCGCACTGCACGAAACCCCGAGGGAATAGGTTCGTCGTCCGACCTATGAATCGAAAGGTTTCGTGGCGCTGTATAGATAGACGACGCCCAGGCTCAATCGGACGGCTCGCACCTCGACGAATCCCTGTTTCTCCAGGGATGACACCATCGCGGCAGGCTCCGGAAACGTGCTGACAGAGGCAGGCAGGTAGCTGTACGCGGACGTGTGTCCAGAGATCAGCTGTCCAATTCGGGGGAGCACGTGTCGAAAATAGGCCAGATACAGCTGGCGAACGCCGGGCAGCGGCGGCAGGCCGAACTCGAGAATCGCAAATCGTCCGCCCGGGCGCAGCACGCGCAGGACATCCTGGAATACGACCGCTGGCGCTTCGACATTGCGAATGCCGAACGCGACCGTCGCCGCATCGACACTACCCGATCGGAGCGGGATTCGCATCGCATCGCCCTGCGTGAGCCACACGGCACCGCGGAGGCCCCGCCGCGCGAGTTTCTGAGCGCCATAACGAAGCATCTGAGCCGAGAAGTCCACCCCGATGACGTATTTTGCACCTCGCCGGCCCCGGGTCGCGGCGATCGCCAGGTCCGCGGTCCCGGAGCACAAATCCAGCACGGTTTCTCCGCCTCGCAGGCCCAGTGAACCAATCGCCCTCCGCCGCCAGAGCGCGTCCAGCCCTCCGCTAAGTACGTGATTCAGCAGATCGTAGCGATGCGCGATCGCATCGAACATCCCGCTGATTCGAGCAGGCGCCTTGTCGCGCCCCAGTTCGGGCGTCCCGGGAATCACCGCTCAACCTGGCCCGTCCACGAGGGATAGAGGTGATGCTCCACATCAAGCAGTGACAGAATCTTGCCGGCCATGAAGTCGGCCAGCTCATTCAGGCTCTTGGGCAGGTGATAGAAGGCAGGCATGGCCGGGACCACGACGGCTCCGGCCTCGGCGCACAACACCATGTTGCGCAGTTGCGGCAGGCTCATGGGCGTTTCGCGCGGTACCAGCAGAAGCGGCTTCCGTTCCTTCAGCATCACGTCTGCCGCGCGCTCCACGAGTGTGCGCGACAAGCCGTGAGCCACTCCAGCCAGGGTCTTCATCGAGCACGGCACGATCACCATCCCGTCAGTCGATCGGCTGCCGCTGGCGATCGTCGCACCGAGATCACGGTTGCTGTGCAGATCGTACCGGCCAGCCAGCACACCGTCTCCATAGTGCTTCTGCAGATACGCCATCAGCGTGTCGACTGCAGCCTCTTCGCCGAGTTCGTCGCGAAGCAGGCGGCGTCCGAAGTCCGTGACCACCAAGTCGAGATGACAGCCCTGTTCGAGCAGTGCGGCCACCGTGCGGACGGCGTAGAGAGCGCCGCTGGCGCCCGAGATGGCGACCACGAAACTGCGGCACCGGGTCTGAGAACTAGTGGACATAAATGGCCATGGCCGTGGTGATGAAGTACAGGATGCCAACGTACCCGTTCAAGTCGAAGGCCAGCTTGACGCGGGACAGGTCACGTGCGGAGACCAACGACTGCTCGAAGAACAACAAGGCGGCGACGCCGGCCACGCCACCCAGGTAGATGCCGCCCAAAGGAACCATCCATGCCAGGGCCGCCAGACAGGCGATGGTCACGACGTGCAGGAGGCGCGAGATCAGCAATGATGCGGCGACCCCAAATTGCTGAGGAATCGACCGGAGACCGTGTGCCCGATCGAATTCAAGGTCCTGGCATGCGTACAACACGTCGAAGCCACCCACCCACGTTCCGATCGCGAGCGCGAGCATCCAGGGTTCCCACCCTTCGCGGCCACCCGCGGCCAGCCAGCCACCAACCGGTGCCACAGCCATCGCCAGGCCCAGAAACGCCTGAGTGGACCACGTGAACCGTTTGGCCAGCGAGTACCAGAACACGATCGCCAGCGCCACCGGCGACAGCGCAAGACAGAGCCAGCTGAGGGCACCGGACGCCAGGACGAACACGGCAGACGACAGCGTCACGAACAACACCGCCTCTCGACCGCTCATGCGGCCCGCGGGCAGTTCGCGATTGGCCGTACGGGGATTGAGCGCATCGAACCGGGCATCAACCAGACGGTTGAATCCCATCGCGGCACTGCGGGCTGCGACCATCGCCACGATGATCCAGATCACGCGCTCCACCGTCAGCGGCACGCGCCGCGACGCCAGCATCGCGCCGGTCAGCGCAAAGGGCAGCGCGAAGACCGAATGGCCGATGCGCACGAACGAGGCATAGGTTGCCAGGCGATTCAACACGTCTACTGTTCGATCCAGCGCACGCGATCCGGGGTGATTCCCGATACCAGGTATTGTTCCACATCCGCGACGTCCGCCGGTATGGTCACCGCCAGCAGCGCGGCCCGGGCTCCCACCTCCACGGTCCCATAGTTGCCATCGAGGCCGAGCGCGATGGCGCCATTGATCGTGGCGCATCTGAGCAGGTGTGAAGGCGGCACCTCTGGTGCCAGGCGGTGCAGTTCCGCCAGTTCGGCGAAGAGATTCAGATCCTGGACGCTCGCGAGACTGTCGGTGCCGATGGCGACTCGTACGCCGGATGCGAAGAAACGCGAGACCGGCGGCGAGCCGACCCCGACATGCACGTTGCTTCGAGGGCAGGTGACCAGCGTCGCCCCACGCGAAGCGAGCAGCGCAAGCTCAGCGTCGTCCAGCTGCACGCCGTGCACGGCAAGCGTCCGGGAGTCCCAGAAGTTCATGCGATCGAGGTAGGCAATCGGACCGGTGCGCGGCGCATTCCATCCCGCGTTCCAGGCGGCCATCGCGAACAGGAACTTGCGCCATCCCCCGCCGCCCGTGAGCAACAACTCCATCTCCTCTGGCGATTCGCCCACGTGGACCGAACTTGGGAGCGTGCGCGCCGGCAACCGCGTGTCGCGGATGGCCTCGAAAATGCCGGGCGCCACCGAGTAGGGAGCGTGGGGCGCCAGCGCCAACGTCCATCCTGGCACCTTGGGCAGGGCCGCCACGCGCGCCTCGGCCTTCGCGACAAACGCCGCGGGATCCGAGGCGTTGAACTTGAGGACCTCGTGGAAGACGACCCCGACAAGGCCACTCGACGCCAGCAGATCGAGACCGACCAGCGAGTTGCTGATGTCGCCCACCACCCCCGTGCCGGAGGCGCGCATTTCCGTCAGAGCGGCCTCGAGGGCCTCACGGACCGTCGCCTCGGTCGCCACGCTGAAAGGAGACAGGCGCACAGCCATCTGCGCCCTCACCCAGTCGATGAAATTCTGCCCGGGCGGGACACGGCCGCGCAGACACGACAATTCCAGGTGAGTGTGGGCGTTGACCAACGCCGGCATCACCGCGACATCGCCCAACTCCACGGTGTCCCGTCCGCCTGTTGACGAGTCGAGTTGGTCGTCGGCCAGGCCGACCGCGAGGATGCGGCCGCCGTCGGTGCGAACCACACCATTGCGAATCGGGGAACCCGCAATCGGAACAACCCAGGACGCGCGATAGGTGGGCATGGGTGCGGGCTTCGCCTTTAGGGATTAGGGATTCGGGATTAGGGATTAGCGAACCCGGATCTGCGATCAGGGACTAGCGGGCAGTGGTATTGCCAATCCCCAATCCCCAACCCCTAATCCCTACTACAGAACAAGGGGCACAAGCCCCTCATCAGCTCCGCTTGTCCAGCCCCCACTTGACGGCGCCACGACAGGCAATCAGGAGGAACACGAAACAGTACAGCGCGGACAGTTCGCCCTGGTTCACGGCTGGGAAGAACTTCGAGTCGAACTGGAGTTTCCAGTGATACTGGACATAGGCCACCGCCATTGTCCCGCTGCAAAGAAAGGCCGCGGCGCGCGTCCCGAGACCCAGCATCACGGCCAGGCCGCCCACCAGCTCGATGGCCCCGCCAACCCAGCTCTGGGACCACGATGGCGCTGCAGGTCGCGTCGAAAGCACGCCGAACAGGATCTGGATGCCGTGAAAAGAGAACATGAACCCGGTGACGATCCGCATCAGCGCGTACGCGTAGTCCGAGAACCTCTCGAGCGATTTCATGGATGTGCCCTCCGCTGCCGAATCTAGACCGGCGCTCACTTGATTTGGTCACGCGCCGGAATGGAGCCCGCAGGCTTCAGCCTGCGTGAGCCGGGGCGAGCATCCTCAACACAAGTGGAGCCCCGGGATTAGAAGCCCGATTGTCAGCTCAACGAACGAGAAGCATTAGTAGCGCCCACTCCCCTGCTCTTGATCCATCTTTGGCTCGACGCGTATCCGGTGTGCTCAGGTTCGCGCCGGCGAGACAGCGTTCCGTGCCGCCATCCCGGCGTAGGCACCGGCAAATGCGATCACCAGCGCCAGCAATGAGCCATAGTTGCGCGTCCAGAGGATCCCCATCAGTGGAATCCATACACCGACAGCAAGAGCCCAGAGCCACGGCCGCTTTGGTCCCATGAACGCAAGCATGCCGCAGGTGAGGAATACCGCAACGGCCGTGATGCCTGTGTCGTCCCAGGTTGGCCGGCTATCCACATACGCAATCAGCCCGCCAAGGACGAGAGCCACCGCCAGCAGAATCTTCTGCATCGGGACACTCCTACTTCTTCGCACTGCATACGATACCATCGCCACCGCCTGCCCGGTGAATCGATGCCGCCGTCGCGACCAGGCGCGATGATCGACCACTCGCGCCGCGATGGCCTCGATGTACACCTGGATGTCGGGCAACTCGGGCATGACTCGTTCCTATCCGGACTCGAATCCCTCTTGTTCCCGGTCGGGGTTCCATCCTATCGCCAGTACGGTTAGGATGACACAACACAAAGCGCAGGTCGTACCGCCGACAGGCACCGACCTCGGGAAGGACTGGACTATGAATTCGGTGCCCCTCATGCTGACCGCCATCCTCGTCCTGGCGTTGGCCTACCGGTACTACGGGGCGTTTCTCGCGGCGAAAGTGCTGGTGCTCAGTGATCGCCCGACGCCGGCGCATACGCTGGAGGATGGTCAGAACTACCACCCTACGAACAAATGGGTGCTGTTCGGTCACCACTTTGCGGCGATCTCGGGAGCCGGTCCGCTGATTGGCCCTGTCCTAGCGGCCCAATACGGCTACGCCCCGACGTTCATCTGGATGTTGCTGGGTGCGGTGATTGCCGGAGGCGTCCACGACATCACGATTCTGGTGGCCTCGATCCGTCGGAATGGCAAATCGCTCGCCGAAATTGCCCGTGCGGAAGTGAGCCCGCTGGCCGGACTGGTCGGCTCGATCGCCATTCTGATCATCATCATCGTCGCCCTGGCCGGCCTGGGTGTGGCCGTCGTCAATGCGCTGCGCGAGAGTTCGTGGGGCACATTCACGATTGCCATGACCATTCCTGTGGCGCTGTTTGTCGGTCTCTGGATGTACCGGATTCGCAAGGGACATATCGCCGAGGCGAGTGCGATCGGCGTGGTGGGCGTGTTCGCGGCGCTGATCGTTGGCGGGATGGTGCCCGGTTCGTCGTGGGCGCCGATGTTCACGTTGTCGCGCGAGGGCATCATCATCGCGATCGCCGGTTACGGATTCATTGCATCGGTGCTGCCGGTGTGGCTCCTGCTCTGCCCGCGCGACTATCTGTCGTCGTATCTCAAAATCGGGACGATCGGCGCGCTCATCCTGGGCGTGTTCATCGTGCATCCCACATTGCAAATGCCTGCGTTCACGCCGTTTGACGGCGGGGGCGGCCCGATCATCCCCGGCAAGATCTTCCCGTTCCTGTTCATCACGATCGCGTGCGGCGCGATATCGGGTTTCCACGCGCTGGTGTCGTCGGGGACGACGCCGAAGATGCTCAACAAGGAGACCGACGCGCTGCCGATCGCGTACGGCGCCATGCTCATGGAGTGCATCGTTTCGGTGGTGGCGCTGATCGCGGCGTGCTCGCTGCACCCGTCCGATTACTTCGCGATCAATGTGAGCCCTGATAAGTTCGCGACCATGGGCATGACGCCGGTCAATCTCAACATGTTGTCGGCACAGGTCGGTGAGGTCGTAGCCGGGCGCCCGGGAGGAGCGGTCTCGCTGGCCGTCGGATTCGCGCAAATCTTCGCCGGGATACCAGGCTTGGGCCACCTGATGGGCTACTGGTACCACTTTGCGATCATGTTCGAGGCGCTCTTCATCCTGACGACCATCGACACCGGCACACGCGTCGCGCGCTTCCTGGTGCAGGAGTACGCCGGTCGCATCTGGAAACCGATGGAGCGCACCGACTGGCTTCCCGGCACGCTGCTGTCGACCGGAGCCGTGGTCTTTGCGTGGGGGTACTTCATCTGGACCGGCAACATCTCGACGATCTGGCCGATGTTTGGCACCGCGAACCAGCTGCTGGCGGCCGTGGCGCTCGCCGTGGCAACAGCCGCCCTGCTCAACGCGGGAAAGGTCCGCTACATCTGGGTGACCCTGGTTCCTCTCGTCTTCATCGCCGTCACAACGATCTACGCGGGCGTGCTCAATATCACGGACAACTTCCTGCCCCTGTCGAGGGTGCCCGGCAAGGAGCTTCTGGGCTGGGTCAATGTGACGCTCACGACGGTGATCCTCTGTTGCGTGATCATCGTGCTCGTCGAGACCGGCCGCCGCGCGTGGCGTGTGCTGACGAAGCAGGAATTTACCCGGCACGGCCAGCCGGTGAAGGTGAAGGACGGAAGTCCGATTGACGCACTGACGTTCGGCGAGGCGTAGGACAACGCTCCGCGCTGGACGTCCCTCTGAATGCGATATGATGCGCCGGCGCGCAGTCAATCGGGCCGCGTCCTGAGACGAGGGTCCGACGTCTGCGCCTCATCCCGAGGAAGGCACCTCCATGGCAACGCTCGACTGGCTGATCATCCTCGCGTACTTCGCGCTGCTCGCGGGCCTGACGTGGTGGTCGGTGAGGCGGAGCAAGGACACCGCCGACGACTACTTTCTTGCCGGGCGCAATCTCGGCTGGATTGTAGTTGGCGCCTCCATCTTCGCCTCGAACATCGGATCCGAACATCTCGTCGGCCTCGCCGGATCTGGCGCCACCAGCGGTGTGGCGCTCGCGCACTACGAACTCCACGCCTGGTGCCTCCTGGTCCTCGGCTGGGTGCTGGTGCCGTTCTACATCCGTTCGAAGGTCTATACGATGCCCGAATTCCTCGAGCGGCGATTCTCGAAAACCGCTCGATGGGTGCTGTCGTTGATTTCGCTCGTGGCGTACGTGCTGACGAAACTGGCCGTGGGTATCTTCGCCGGCGGCGTCGTATTCGGCGCGTTGATGCCCGAATTGAGCGTGACGATCGCCGGCAGCACATTCAATAGTTTCTGGGTCGGGTCGGTGGCCGTCGTCCTGCTCACGGGACTCTACACGCTCGTCGGCGGCATGCGGGCCGTCGCCTACACCGAGGCTGTTCAAACCGCGGTCCTCATCGTGGGTTCCCTGCTCCTGACCGTGTTCGGCCTCGAAAAGATCGGCGGATGGGCCGCGTTCCGCGAAGCCCTCCCTTCGGACATGTTCAATCTGTGGAAGCCGTTGATCCCTGCCGGCGTCGAAGGCACGTGGGCGCCAGTGAAGGAAGCTGGCCGGATGGCCTGGTACTTCAACGGGAACTACCCCTGGCTCGGCATGCTCTTCTGCGCGCCGATCATCGGCCTTTGGTACTGGTGCACCGACCAGTACATCGTCCAGCGCACGCTGGGCGCGCCAACCGAGCAGGAAGCGCGTCGCGGCAGCATCTTCGCCGCGTTCCTGAAGCTGCTGCCGGTGTTCATCTTCATCATCCCTGGCATGATTGCGCTCGCGCTGGCCCGCACAGGCAAAGCACCTGGCCTGGAGACGATGGTCGATGCCAACGGCAACGTCGTGCGTGCGGCGGCTCAGTCAGCGTATCCGCTGCTGGTGCAGAGCGTGATGCCCATCGGGCTGCGCGGCATGGTCGTTGCGGGACTGCTGGCCGCCTTGATGAGTTCGCTTGCCGGCGCGTTCAACGCGTGTTCGACGCTGTTCACGATGGACTTCTATCAACAACTCAAGCCGAAGGCGTCGCAGCATCAGCTCGTGTGGATTGGCCGCCTCGCGACCGGCGCCATGGTCTTCGTGGCACTGCTCTGGATCCCCGTCATCCAGGGAGCAAAAGGCCTGTACGAATACCTGCAGGGCGTGCAGGGCTATCTCGCGCCGCCGATCTTTGCCGTGTTCTTTCTCGGCGTCTTCTTCAAGCGCCTCAATGCCAAGGGGTGCCTGTCGGCGCTGGTGGTCGGGTTTGCGATGGGCGCATTCAGACTGGCGATTGACACCCCAGTGAGTCTCGGGATGGCGGGCTACGAAGGCGGCTACGCTGCCGGCTCGTTCCTGTGGGTGGTCAACAGTATTTACTTTCAGTACTACAGCCTGTTGATCTTCATCGTGTCGGTCGTCACGATGTTCGTGGTCAGCTACATGAGCAGCGCGCCGTCCAACGAACAGTTGTACGGCCTGACTTATGCGACCGTCACCAACGAACATCGTGCCGAAACCCGCCGCAGCTGGAATCGGTGGGACGTCATCAGTTCGGGCGTGGTGCTCGCGCTGATTCTCGCCGCGTACTTGTACTTCAACGGGTAGCCTCGAGCGAGGTCGATGCGTCGGCGCCTTGGCCTCGAGCGGTCAAGGCGTGCCAGTTGTGGCGGGGGCTCCGCGTCACGCTGGATTGTTGTCGACCGCTCGATCAGTAGACAAACGGGATGAGTTTGCGCACTCGCCGCTGATATGACCCGTATTCCGAGAACTTCGCACTCAGCCACTCTTCTTCCCGGCGCGACTTGACGTCCAGCAACACCAACAGAGCCGCCACGTACCCGAGTGTGAGCCATCCCTGGACATAGAGCGCCCACCCGAGGCCGAGCATAAGCCCACCGCTGTACATCGGATGGCGGACAAGTGCGTAGGCCCCGGTCTGAACGAGCCCGGCTCCGTCTTTCGGATAGGGCCAGGGCGTCAAGGCACGCCCCAGGCGCACGATCCCAGCGACCAGCAAGATGGCGCCCACAACCATCAACACGCCGCCGACGATGGGGCATGCGCGCGGGAACGGGAACGCCCACGCGGGCTGACCGCCCAGCGTGCGCGGGCCGAAGAAGACCACCCCCATCAGCACGACCTGCGCGACGACGAGCCACTCTCCCCGTGCCCCATTCCACCAGGGCTGATGAGCCCTGTTCACTTCTTCTGCCATCGGTCGCCCTTCTCCAGCACATTCCTCACATCGTTGCCGTCCAGCCATATCCTTGCCTCTGGGTCGTCTCGAAGGTAGGCATCCCAGAACGCTGTTGTCACGGCCAGTATCGAGCGGTGATGATTCGGATTGCGCCGTTGCTGATCGCCCGGAAGCGCCCTGTCCGTGAACGCAGAATGTTCAGCCTTATCCAGCACGAGTTCGTACTTCCCACCCTGCGGCAGAGCCGGAAACACACTGAGGCGAGATGGCAGATCGGCGTCTCCGATAATCGAGGTATCCAGAGTTCCCGTGAGCAGCATCCACGGGATCTTCACCTGGCCGAATGCTCGCGTGGGGTCAACGCCGACACGGGGACCGCTCGGGCTCATGATGACGGCGGCCTTGATTCTCGAGTCGGTGAATCCCTTACCAATCGCGGAGGTCTGACCGCTCACTGCCTGTGTGGTCACGGCACCGAACGAGTGGCCCGACATGCCGATCCGGGCGAGATTCAATCGAGCGTTGAGGATGTGATCGGCGGTCCTGTTCCACGCTTCCAGTTGATCGAGCACGGCCGTCACATCGCGAACGCGAAGCTGCAGGTTCTGCAGGCTCGCCGCCGCTCGCATCGCCGCCAGGCGCTGGGTCGCCGGAGTATTGCTCCACACCGCGTCATCGCTGCCGGCGTGCTGCAGGAATACCGCCACGTACCCCCGCAAGGCCCAGTGGTGGCCCAGGTATTCCGAGCCGGCACGTGTTCCGCCTAGACCGTGACTGAACAGCGCGACGGGCGCGGGCCTCTTCCCGTTGGGCAGGTAAACGCGGATCGGGATCTCGCGCGATCGCGTCGCGTCCGTGACGACCAGCTCCACCTGATCGATGCGGGCCTTCTGGACCTGCAGGGGGTCATACACCCCAGATCGCCAGGCGGCCGAGAGGGTGACCCCAACGATGATGACCAACGCGCCAATGACAGATCGCCTCACGGCAGCCTCCCACACCGGGTCCATCATTTCTCCGCCGTGTTATGCGCTATGTGCCCGCTTCCGCAACTGCTTCGCCCAGAGTATGAGCCAGAGAGCGGCGAGCACGATCAGCCACAGCGTGACTGTCAGAAAGACGAGCGCCTGAAACCAGACAGTGCGAATAGTGTCCCAGGTCGCCCCAGGTCCCCAGAAGGACACAGCCCAGGCAGGCTGCGCGGCCGTGAGCCATGAAGGCAATGCCTCCGAACATCGATCGTTCTTCGATGTCGGACCGACGCGCCAACGAATGCCTAACTCGATCCGCCAGTTTTTCGTCGTAAGCCATCGTCGCCTGCTCTAATGGTGATTGGACAGCTCCAAGCAGGCGCGACTCCAGGATGGTGCTAGCGCCCGAGGATCACGTCGATTCCGGAGAGCACGAGCTCCGTTTTCGCCTTGGACAGCTTTCCGACGCGCTCCGTCAAGACCGTCTTGTCCAGCGCGATGATCTGCGACACATTCGCCACTGAGTCCTTCGTCAAACCAGTCAGGCGTGGCGTCAGCAAGACGTTCCCGGGCGCCTCAGCCCATCGCAGGTTGCTGGTCAGGGGCACGCATACTACCGTCGCGACCCGACTCGTGTTCAGCGCATCGCCCTGGACCACGACCACCGGCCGGCAGAACCCCGGACCGGACCCCGTCGGCGCAGGCAGATCGGCCCACCAGACTTCTCCTTGCGCGATTACCATTCACTGCGCTCCAGGATCCGTCGGGCCGCCACGTCAATGAACGGGTCGCGCTGGTCCCCCACGTCGGCGCACACCCGGTCCATCGCTTCGGTCACCTCGTCCGGGGCATGCCGGGCCACGTACTCCCGCAACGCCCGGCTGAACACCTCGCTGCGAGACTGCCGAGCCCGCCGCGCCAGGCGCTCCGCTCCCTCGAACACCTCGTCTGGAATCGACACTGCGGTTTTCATACCCTGAGTATAACTCTGACGTCGAGGCGCCTCAACTGGCTGGAATCACCGATCCAGTTCGGGTCCATCCCACGATCGCAATTCAGCCGCGTCGTCTCATAATCGCACCCGCCGCCGATTGCGTGACACTCTGGCGGAGGCAGGCATCTCATGGCACGCCGACGCCGTCGACACCCACCCAGTCATACGAGTGCTCGCGCCCCATCAGCCTCCATCGTGTTGGATACACAGTCCGCTGCCAGTCCAGCGGCTCGGCGACCGGGTGAGGGATCGCCGCCAGCGCCAGTGCGGCCTTGAGATCACGCCGCTGGTCGGCCCCCAACGCGTCGGGAGCCAGCGAGACGAACAGCATCGTGCCGCAGCTGCGGGGGCGTCTGGCGAGGATGCTCACGAAGCGTGCGACGTCGCGTCGCATGGGCTGGCCGGCGACCGGCGGATAACACCTGGCGCCGGATGCCACACCTCACGCACGTCCAACCCGAACTGCTCTCGAACAGCGCGGCCTCGCACAGTCTGAGAGGGGCGTTCTCGTTAGCTGTAGTCGCGCACGTGTCTGATACGAATCTCCTCTGCCTTCTTCATCACGAGGCGTTGTCCCCGCTCGAGCGCCGGGCGCACAACCGCCAGGTCCAACACCCTGACGAGGCCTTCCACGGAATCATATGCAAGCACATCCAGGACCCATTCTCCGTACTTCTGCTTCAGATCGCGAAACATCGAGAATGGCTGCTCTCGCTCGTCGATGATCGGCACGAACGGGATCATGTAGTCGGGCATTGTTGCCTGAAGTTCCAATGGGCTCGACTTTGGATTGGTGATGTCCGCGATGATGAATCGACTCAAGCCAGCTAATGTCTTGATCGTTTCAGTAAAGTCGCGCTGTGTGGGCCGCTCGAAGTCGAACATCATAGGAACGAAGCCGAGTTCGCGAAGCTTCGTCCGTATGGCATCCAGAACAGCCTTCCGCTCAGGGGTGAACCGGCCGAGAATGAGCACTCCTTTCTGCCCGATCGTGTCGAGAATGCTGCGGATCTTTTCGTTACGCATGAGAAGGTAAACAAACTGCGCCACCTCGATGTTGTCCACCGTGACGGCCGCCTCAGTTGCCTCTGCTTCAAGTGGTTGGCGACCATCGCCCATGTCTGCTTCACGCCTCTCGTTCTCCTTGAGCACATAGTAGTAGGCCTTGTCGCCCAGCGACCGCTCCGGTGTAATGCGCAGGTCCTGCTGTACCAGCGGCGTGCCACGAAGGTCCCACGCCGCGATGCCATAGACGCGCGTATTCACGAACGTCGCGCCCTCGACGGTTGCCCGCACGAGCGTCGCGTGACCAAGGTTCGCGTCAGTGAGATCCGCATCGGAGAGAGTGGCGTCGTTGAGGGAGGCGAAGGAGAAGTCCACACCGGAAAGGTCAGCTCCCGTCAGGTCCGCGCCGCGCAGGGTGGCGTGGAGTAGTCGTGCCGCACCACGGGAGTCTTCCGGTTGGGCAGCGAGGTTTACCCTCCGCATGCTGGCGTTCTCGAGGTTCGCACCCTTTAGCCATGCACCCCGAAGACTGCAATCGTCAAGGATGGCACCTCGAAGATCGGCGTAGCCGACCGTGATGCCGTCCAGGGTGGCGCCCGTCAGGTCGATCGTTCTGGAGATGAGGGCTGCCATGCTCTTGCCCTTCTTCCCCCGTCGGCCGCCAAGAGCCGCGAACTGACGGCCGAGCTTGTAGTTCTCCCACTCGCGGAGGGCATCCTCGCGGCGGTGAGTCCGAAGGGGACTCGACGTGAGCCGGTCAAATTGCCTCAGGTCGTCCCAATTCCCGCGGAAGCGTAGGTGCCTTTGGACGAGATCGATATCCACGTGGAGCCTCTCACCTGTCACGAGACTGACTGGCTGGGCCCGGCGGCCTACTGCGATCGTCTCTCGCGTTCGGCGCGGCTGCGAGCCGGATAGTTGACCAGCTCAGCCGGCACCGAAGTGTCGCCCTCGGCGCGGGCAACGGCGAGTTCGAGCATGCGGGGCACCTGGCGCTCGCGGAAGATCGGTCCCCCGAGAATTTCGTAGTGCATATTGCGGCGCTTCGCCTCGTACCCGGCGTCCTCAATATTGCGGACCAGCTCGATTTCGTCCATGCAATAGGCGGCGCCGGCCGCGCGAACCACGTTCTCCTCGATCATGACGCTGCCCATGTCGTTGGCACCGTACGCCAGGCTCAGCTGCCCCACTTTGCCGCCCTGGGTGACCCACGACGCCTGCAGGCTCGGGAAGTTGTCGAGGAAGAGACGCGCCGTCGCCAGCGTCCGCAGGTACTCGACGCCGGTCGACTCGACCCCCTGCAGTTCCGTGTGCTCGGGCTGATAGCTCCAGGCGATAAACGCGGTGAAGCCGGCCGTCTCGTCCTGCAGCGCGCGCAGCCGGCTCATGTGCTCAATGCGCTCGGCCGGCGTCTCGACGCTCCCATACATCATCGTCGCCGTGGTCCTTAGACCCGCCCGATGCGCATGGCGCATCACGTCAATCCACTCGTCGGCCGACGCCTTGCTGTAGCAGTGAAGCAGCTTCCGGACGCGGTCGACCAGGATTTCCGCGCCCCCGCCAGGAATACTATCGAGTCCTGCCGCCACGAGACGAGCGACCACTTCGGGCACGCTGATCTGCGCAAGCCGTGAGATGTGCAGCACTTCCGGCGGCGAGAGCGCGTGCAGGCGGAAGTCGGGGTAACGCCGCTTCACCTGTCGGAACAGATCCTCGTACCATTCGATCGGCAGATCCGGATTGTGGCCGCCTTGCAGCAACAGCTGGCCGCCGCCCAGCTCGAGGGTCTCGTCAATCTTCCGGAAGATCTCGTCGAAGCCCAGGACGTAGCCTTCGGTGGACCCGACGGGGCGATAGAACGCGCAGAACGAACAACGTGCGACGCACACGTTCGTGTAGTTGACGTTGCGATCGATGATGTAGGTGACGACAGGTTCGGGATGGCGTCGCTGTCGCACCTGGTTGGCGAGCTGTCCCAGCAGGTACGTGGGCGCAGACAGGTACATCTCGAGCGCCTCGGCCTCGCTCAGCCGCCCACCCGCCTGCACCTTGTCTGCCAAATCAGTAATCGACATCAATTCCCGAACCTGAGTGCCGGGCCTGAAGGCCCGGCCTACACCGGATAGTCCAGTCTGAATCCCGAATCCCGCCTGTCCGCCGAAGCCTTGGCGAAGGCGGAAATCCCTAATCCCCAACCCCTGATCCCTAGTAGAACTTCGGCGCCCGGAATTCCGGCACGAGGCCCAGATCCGCTGCCTCGCGATAGAACCGTGTCAGCCCAGCCAACTGCCGTTCGCCAAACCCATATTTCACGTTATCACGGAGATACCTGGCTCCGGGCTCCACCAGGGCCGGTGTGGCCGCGAAATAGGCCTCGGCAATCCTGTCGGGATGGTCCGCGCCGGCGAGACCGGCCTCGACGAGCCGGTCAATCTCCTCAGGCCCGATCGCTCCCTCATGTCCCACCCACAGCGCGTACACGAATGGCAGACCCGAGTAGTCCGCCCACGCCGTGCCCAGATCGATCTTCTCGACGCCGGTCGCGACATGGTCGAAGAGCAACGCCCTGTCGCCAATGATGAGCGCCGCATCACATTCACGAAGCATGTGCTCCGGATCGGGCAGCATCGGACGCATGTCCGGCGCAATGCGGAAGTGCTGTCTGCAGAGAATCTGCAGCAGGGCGATCGACGTGCGGGAACTCGTGTCGAGCGCAATGGTGCGGATGTCGCCGGGCGAGCGACGGGAGAACATCGCCACCGACGCGATCGCCCCGTCCGACCCAATCGCCACGCCCGGCACCGCGAGGTAGGGGCCGCCTCTCAAATACTCGATCGATGGGATGATGCCCAGATCCACCTCGTGCGCATGCAAGAGGGCGGCGCATCTCGACGGCACGTCAAAACGCAGGCTGAACCGATCGGGGCACCGTTCGAGCCCGTACACGAGCGGCCGCGCATTCAGATACTCAACAGCGCCAAGGCGAACGACGTTCATGCGGTCACCCGGCGGCCAGCGCCATCCCGCTCAACCGGCACCAGGCCGGCAGCCAGCACATTGCGCCGGATCTCCTCGAGGGGAGAACGTCGACGACCTTCGCCCGCCTCATCGAGCGGCGAAACGGCATCGATGTCGTCGGCCCCCACCGTGAGGGCGACCTGCGCGAGCTTCGGACCGTACCGCGACCAATCGATCTGGATCGACGGGATGTTATCGATGATCAGACGTGCGAGCGCGACCTGTCGGACGTCGTCATATCCGGTCGAAGGCGAGCCAGGCTTCCACGTCCGCCCCAGGGGCGCGAAGCTGCGGATCCAGCCGAGGGAGCGCTGGATCGCACGAGCGCGGATGATGTGCTCGAGCCTCGCTGATGTGGCGGCGGTCTGTTCGACACTCAGCCTGGCCAGTCCGAGTCCTGCCTTCGGCAACTGATCGAGCGACGTCTCGGCGTGCAGCAACTGGTCCAGGGCGGCACTGGCTACCAGAGTGACCCCGGCGTCGCGCAGCGCACCGAACAGATCCCCCAGAGCGCGGCCACTGGCAGATGACTGCGCCTCGAGGGCCTCGAGCGTGAACGCGGAAACCGGGACGCCGCCAGCCGCCGCCACCACACGCTTCACATGCGGCATCAGCGTATCGAACGAATCGGCGGGACCGCTGAGACGCACTTCCCTGGCCGTCGACGGGATTTCAGGACTGGCGCCGTCGGCCAGCGGCAACATCAGATCGATCACCCGGACGAACGTCGTCTCGACGCCGTGTCTGCTTCGCCGCGCCTCGTCGCCCAGCATGCCGAGCGTGAGGATGTCGTTGGTCTCCGCCAGCGCGCTGATGTCCGTGTCGCCCAGCGGTTCGGCCGCGCGAATGCGGGCGGCCACCGTATCGAGGGGCGGCATCATGAACGCTCTCCTCGATCGGGGCCCACGCCAGCTCCGCCCGCGATGCGGCTCCAAACGGCCAGCGCGCGTTGCCCGGCGGCTTCCGAGGTCACTACGCGCGTCGGCCACTCCCGAGTGAATCCCTCGGAGGGCCACTTTCGCGTGGCGTCAATGCCCATCTTGCTGCCGTAGGCCGGCAGATCGGATGCGTTCTCGAGATCGTCCATCGGGCCGCGGGTAAACTGAATGTCGCGCTGCGGATCCATGTGGGTACCCACGACCCAGGCCACCTCCCGCACATCCTGCACGTTCACATCCTTGTCGACGATCACGATCACCTTCGAGAACATCAGCTGGCCAAGCCCCCAGCAGGCGTTCATAATCTTGCGCGCATGTCCGGGGTAGCGCTTGTCGATGGAGATGAGCACGAGGTTGTGGAAGATTCCCTCGGCCGGGAAGTTCATGTCCACAATCTCGGGAACCGTCTTGCGAATCAGCGGCAGAAAGATCCGTTCGCTCGCCTTCCCGAGATACACATCCTCCATCGGCGGGATGCCGACGATGGTCGTGTGGTAAATCGGCCGGCGCTGCATCGTGATGGCAGTCAGGTGGAACACCGGGAAAGCGTCTGCCAGCGAATAGAACCCCGTGTGATCGCCGAAGGGCCCTTCGCGCCGGCGCTCACCGGGTTCGACGTAGCCTTCGAGCACGATGTTCGCGCGGGCAGGCACTTCGAGATCGACGGTTCGACATTTGACCAGTTCGATTCTGCGGCGGGCCAGGAATCCGGCGAGCATCAGTTCGTCGAGTCCTTCCGGCATGGGCGCGGTCGCCGCGTAACACAGCTCCGGCTCGGCGCCGAGCGCCACCGCGACCTCCAGGCGCTTGCCCAGGCGTTCCGCAATTCGATAATGCTGTGCGCCGCCCTTGTGCCTCTGCCAGTGCATCCCGGTGGTGCGCCCGTCGAACACCTGCATGCGGTACATCCCGATGTTACGCCCGCCGGTCTCGGGGTCCTTGGTGAACACCAGCGGAAACGTGATGTACCGTCCGCCGTCCTCAGGCCAGCATGTCAGCACGGGCAGCGCATCGAGTGTGCCGTCGAGCTGCACGACCTCCTGGCACGGACCCTCGCGGAGCGTCTTCGGAAGCAGATCGGTGAGGCGCCCCACTTTCGGCAGCATCTTTATCGCGTCGATGAACCCGGTCGGGGCCGTCGGCGTCGTGAGGGACTCAATCTCACTCGCGAGCGCGTCGAGCGACGGGACATTCAGGGCGAGACAGATCCGTTCGAGCGATCCGAACAGGTTGACGGCCACCGGCATGTCGAATCCGGTCGGCTGCTCGAAGACCAGCGCGGGCCCGCCGCCGGGGCTCTTGCTGGCGAGATCGGCGACCGCGGTGATTTCGAGAGCCGGGCTGACAGGCTCCCGCACGCGCCGGAGCCAGCCCCGCTCGTCGACGGCATCAATAAAGCCCTTCAGATCCTCGTGCATGCGGCCATCCGTTCCGTGATCTGTTCGGCTAGAACGACGGCGTTGCGCCCGTCTACGCCGCCCACCATTGGCTGACGCCTCTCGCGAACGGCTGCGACAAAATCGTCGAGTTCGTTCCGCAACGGCTCGCTGTCCACCACCGTGATCTTCCCGCCCTCGATCAGCGGGCGCTGCCCCGGCTGGCGGACCAGCCGGTACACCTCGGCCTCCCTGGCGCCGCAATCAATCGAAATGTACGCGTCGCGCTGGAAGAAGCGGATCTTGCGGACGCGGTCGCGGCTGATTCGGCTGGCTGTGATGTTGGCGACACAGCCCGACTGGAACCTGATCCGCGCATTGGCGATGTCGGCGCGGTCGGTCAGGACGGGCACCCCGACGGCTTCGATCGCCTCGATGGGCGACGACACCATCGACAGCACCAGGTCGAGATCGTGGATCATCAGGTCGAAGACGACGTCGATATCGAGGCTGCGCGCCGGAAACGTCCCAAGGCGATGGACCTCAATGAATCCCGGCTTGTCGACGGCGGATCGGGCGGCCATCACAGCCGGATTGAATCGCTCGGTATGGCCGACGGCGAGAATCGTACCGGTCCTGGCAGCCTCCGCGATCATGGCATCACACTCCGCCACTGACCGCGCGAGTGGCTTCTCGACCAGCACCGGGATCCCGCGGGCCAGGCACACACTCGCGACAGCGTGATGCACTTCAGTCGGTGTCGCGATCGACACCAGATCCACCTCGTCCAGAATCTCCCGTACGTCCGTCACGGCGCGAGCGCCGCTCGGAGCGGCAATCTCGGCCGCGCGCGGACCATTCGTATCCACGACGCCCGCGAGCACGACACCCGGCATCGATCCCAGAATCCGGGCATGATGACGCCCCAGGTACCCCACGCCGACCACCGCCGCTCTCAAGATTCGTTCACTCACGCCGTTCCCCTTGCTGCTGGTCGGCCGGACGCCCCACCACCGCGATGCCAGCGATATCGGCCGCGCGAATGACGGCCTCACCGTCCATCACCAGCGTCCGGCCCGCATCGATCGACAGCGCCGTTGCACCAGCCTCGCGCATCGCATCGATTGTCGCCACGCCGACCACCGGCACGTCGAATCGCATGTCCTGGTTCGGCTTCGCCACCTTGATGACGCAGGTGCCACCACCGGCCAGCCGGCCGGCCCGGGCAATCACCTCGTCGGTCCCCTCCATGGCTTCCACCGCCACGACCGCGGCGCTCTTGACCACGATGGTCTGGCCGATGTCGAGCGCGGCGATGCGGTCCGCCATGCCGTACCCGAACGTGATGTCGCGTTGTTCGTCGTCTGTTGGAGGCCGCGCGCTCAGTTGGCCGGCCCGGGCCAGGAGGGGCTCGAGATAGGCGGTGGAGTCGAGCAACTCGATGCCCTCGTCTTTCATCACCTGGGCCACGGCCGCAATGAGCGCGTCAGTATTTCGAGCCCGGAGTTTGAGGAGCACCGACAGCAGCAGCCGATCAGGCACGATGCCGGAAAAGATCTTGACGTGTTTGACCTGGCCGGCCATCAGGGCCTGGTTCACGCCGGCCTGGCGCAGGATGTCGATGGCCTTGCTGAGCTGTCCGAGCGATACCCAATGCAGGTCCGCTCGCGGCTCACGCGCCGCCGCCTGCACGAGGTCTGTCGAGGCTTCTTCTTCGATGGCGAGTATCGTGACCGCGTGGCCCAGGGCGCGCGCAGCGTCAAGCACCAGGAACGGAAAGCGCCCGTTGCCGGCAATCAGACCCACACGCATGAGGTGTCCTCACTCGTCGGCGGGCGAATCGCCCAGACGCGTGCGTCCCCGTTTGAGCACCACGCCACGCTTCGCGCCACGAACGAACTCGACCAGGTAGCGAACCTCCGGGCAGTCCAACCCCGCATCGTCGCTGATGCGCGCGACGGCCTGCGTCGTGTTGAGGTTCGACTGGAGCAGCAGCCGGTACGCGGCCTTGAGTTTCCGGATGGTATCCGGCGTAAACCCGCGCCGCACCAGGCCGATGGTATTCATCCCGTAGATGAGCGGTCGGTTGCCGACGGTCTTCGAAAACGGCAGGACATCCTTGGTGCAGGCCGAAAAGCCGCCGATGAAGGCATGTCGGCCGACGCGGCAGAACTGGTGGATGCCGACGTATCCGCCGAGGGTGGCGAAGTCGTCCACGTCGACATGGCCGCCGAGCGTGGTGCCGTGCGAGAGAATCACGTCGTTGCCCACCAGGCAATCGTGCGCGACATGGCCGTACGCCATCAGGTAGTTACGGTTCCCGATGCGCGTCGCGCCCCGGCCGGTCACTGTGCCGCGATGGACGGTCACGAACTCGCGAAACACGTTGAGATTACCTATCACCAGCGCGGTCGGCTCACCCTTGTACTTCAGATCCTGCGGCGGCATGCCGAACGACCCGAACGGATAGAGCACGTTGTCGTCGCCGATCTCGGTGTGTCCGTCGATGATGCAATTGGCGCCGATCCGGTTATTGCGACCGATCCGCACGTGCGCCCCGATGCTGGCGCCGGCACCGACGATCGTGCCGTCACCCAGCACGGCTGCCGGATGGACCCGCGCGCTCGGATGCACGGATGCGGTCCGAGCCATCACCGTCAGCACGAAGTTGGTTTCGGTGACGACCTGGTCGTCGACCCGCGCCACCGCGCCAATGTGCGCGAGCGGCCCCCGCCGCCGCAACACCTCGACTTCGAGCCTGACGCGGTCGCCGGGGCCCACCTGCCGACGGAACTTCGTGCTGTTCACGCTGCGCAACGAGACCCGCGCGTTGCGGATCTCGTCGCCATCTTGCAGCAGGAGCAGTGTTGCCGACTGGATGAGTGCCTCGATCATCAGGACGCCCGGCATCAGCGGCACTTCCGGGAAGTGGCCCGGAAAGAAGTGCTCGTTGACGGTGACGTTCTTGATCGCCACCAGCCGACGCCCGGGCTCGACTTCGGCCACAGCATCCACCAATCCCGAGGGATAGCGATGACACAGCCGCTCGAGCACCGACGCGACGTCGATGGACTGGACCGAGGCGGTGGCGCCCACGTTACTTCTTGATCGGCGCTGCCGCCGGTGGCTTCGCGGCGGCGGTGACGGCGTCAAACCGGCGAATGACCTCGGCGGTCAGATCCAATCCGGCGTCCGCCCACACCAGGCCGGAATCACCCTGGCTGAACAGCATCTGGACCGATTTCTCCGTGGCCACCGCCTGGATGATCGGCGCGACCTTGCGCTGGAATTCCAGCTGCAATTCGTTCTGCATGTCCTGGAGTTCCTGCTGCGCATCCTGCGTCATGCGCTGGATGTCCACCGTCAGCTTGTCGATGTCGCGCTGCACCTGCGCCCGGGCATCATCACTCATGACGCTGCTCTTCTGCTTGGCCTGCTGCGCCTCGAGTTGCTTGTTCTTGTCGTTGAGCTCGTTGGCCTTCTTCGTCCGGAGCGCCTCGAGCCGTCCGCTCGATGCCTTGCCTTCGGCCGATTCGCCCGCAATGCGCTGAATGTTGATATAGGCGAACTTCGCGCCCTCCGGGAATTTCGCCTCCGGGGCTGGCGCGGCGGCCGGGGCCGCAGCCGGCTTGGCCGGAACCTGGGGCGCCGTGGCGGCCGGCTTGGCTGGCGGCTGTTGAACCGGAGGCTGCTGGGCCGAGGCGATGCCCGCGGCCAGAACGCCCACTACGACTGCGGCTACCGTAAACGCTTTCATTCGTCCTGTCCCTTTCCGAAGAAGTAACGCTCGCTTGTACCCGGCCGGGCCGCTGCACGGCGGCACCGCCGGATTCCCCTTATTCTACCAGCCCGAATCCCCGGGAGTGGTTTTCTTGCGATGTCCGCTACGGGCTGCGAGTGTCCCGAGTCCGAAGTACCTTGCCATAGTTCGGGCGGGGCATCCCGCCTCGCTGCGTTGCTCACCGCTCAAATATTCCCGATATTCTCGCGGTTCGCGCCTTGCGATCCGGGCGCCGCGCTCCGGACTAATGTCAACGTACCTCGGACTCTGGACACTAGAACGTCGTTCCGACCGCGAATCGGAAGACGAACGCTTTCTGCAGCTGGAGCTGATTGTCGAGGATGCCCTTACGCTGCGGATTGTACGCCGCAATCAGACGGAATGGCACATTCAGCACCGGCATGAAGAACCGGATCTCGCCCCCGGTCGACGTCTTGAAATCCCCGAACGTCATCTTCTGTCCCGTGTCCGTGACCTGGCCCGCATCGTAGAACAGCACGAGGCGCACCGGCCCGGCGATCTGGATCAGATACTCGGCATTGAACAGCAGGCTCTTGACGCCGCCAACCACGACGCCCGTGATGGGATCGCGCGGACCGATGCTGCGCAGATCGAAGCCACGGACGCTGTACTCGCCACCGAGATACAGCCGCTCGAAGATCGGGAGCGTGGTCGTCTTGCCGAACGGCGAAATGGAAATCCACTGTCCGCGCATACCCAGCGAGAACCGCCGCGATTGCTGGAGGTACACGACGGCCTCGAGCATGGGCTTGAGGTAGTTCGTGTCGCCGCCAACGCCCGCCACATCGAGCGACGCCGTCAACCGCTTGCCGGCTGCCGGGAAGATCGGGTTGTCCACTGAGTTGTAGACGTAACTCGGGGTCACCTTGCTGATGGTCCGCTGTCCGCCGCTGTTCAGGAGGAGCAGGTCCGCCATATAGGGATTTGAGGGCGCCAGCTTGCCGTTGGACGGAATAAACGGCGCGCGCGCCAACCCGGCAGACGAGTACACCTCGGAAGGGGTGAAGATCAGCTGCGGCTGCGGCAAGTACGTGGGATAGATTTCGCTGACCTTGATTCGATCCAGGCTGTAGGTCGTAAACACGCGCGCGTAGGCGCCAACCTGGAACCCGACCGTGGCCGCGCCGCCGGTATTGTTCTGCGTGTACGCGTACGGATAGATGACGGACTGCTTGTGGATGTCTCCACCGACCGTGATCGGCCGATCGAACAGGAACGGCTCCGAGAAGCTGACCTGGTAGTTGCGCGCCCGCGATCCCTTTTGCGCGGACACGCTGAGCGTCTCGCCCTTCCCCAGGAAGTTCGCGGTCTGGAACGTCAACTGCCCGAACACGCCCTCGTACTGAGACACGCCAGCACCAAAGGTAATCTGATTGCGGTTCTGCTCCTCGAGCTTCAGCTTGACGTCGACCTTGTTGTCGGCGCCGGGCGTCTTGTCGACCGACATGTCCTTGCCGCCCTCGAGCTGCTTGAAGTACCCGAGCTGATTGAGGCGCTTGACGCTGTACTTCAACGCCTCGGTGTTGAAGACGCCGCCCTCGAACAACCGGATCTCTCGACGGATGACGTTGTCGCGCGTATGCGTATTCCCGGTGAAGATGATCCGGTTGACAAAGTACTGTTTGCCCTCCTGGAACTTCATCGTCACATCAACCGTGGGCGGACCAGCGGGCTTGGCCGCGGGCTTGACCGGCGCGAGCGGATTGTCGTCCGCGGCCTCGTCGGGCGAGGGCAGGCCCCTGGGCTTGGATTCCGGATACGCGGTGAACTCGAAATACCCGACCGACCCGTACAGTTCGCGGGCCTTCTCCAGCGATTTCCGGATCTTCTTGTCGCTGTAGAACTCGCCGCTCTTGACGTTGAAGATGTCCCTGAGGCCTTCGCTCTTGACCACCGTGTTGCCGTCGAACGTAAAGTCACCGACCCGATACCGTTCGCCCTCCCGAACCGGAATCCTCAACGCGACATACCGGGTGCTCTTGTCTTTCGAATCCTCGATGAACTTCAAGCTGGGCTGGCCGACCTGCGCATTCACGTACCCGTGGTCGCGGTAGTACTCGATGACCTTGTCGGCGTCCTCTTCGAATTTCGCGGCCTGGTACGTGCCCGCGCCCGTAATCCAGGAGAACATCCACACCTTCTTGTTGCTCTTCATCTGCCGGGCGAGCGTGCCATTCGACATCGCCTTGTTCCCGACAAACTCCACGCTCTGAATCCGCACGCGGGGGCCTTCGTCCATCACGAACGAGACATTGACCAGCTTTGGCCCGCCGGCCACCTCCTTGATGATGTGATCGACTTTGGCGAACTGGTACCCCTTCTCCGCGAACATCTCGCGGATGATCCCCTCAACCCTGCGGATCAGCGCCGGATCGATGAACGAATCCAGTTTGATCTGGATGCTCTCATCGCGCAGCTTCTCGTCGATCTTCGACTGTTCGAGCTTCTTGGAACCGATGTAATCGACGATCTTCACGCGCTGTCGTTCTTCGAGATTGAAGACGACCCGCTTGCCCATGACGCCGTTGTCGTAGGGGGCGTCGTTGACCTCGACCCAGATATTGTCGAGGAAGTTCGTCGCCCAGAGCCGTTTGAAGTCCTCGAGGATCGATTTCTCGTCGAACGGCGTCCAGACCCCGTCACTCGACCGGCTCGGCCGCGATTCAATGAAGTAGAGGTAGGTCTGCGGCTCGATGACCGACACATTGCCCTGCGTCGGAAACCGCAGCTCGATGGAACGCAGGAGCGCGGGGGAATCGGCCGGCGGCAGCTTGACCGCGGCCTGAGCCTGGGGCGCCGACGGCGCTGCGGCAGCCGGCGGCTGGGCGCCAGATGGACTCGCCCCCAGCAAGCCCAGCACGATGGCCGACGCCAGATGCTTCCGAATCGACATTGCACCGCTTTCCTGGCGCCGGGACGACTCGATTTCTCGCGTCGATCCGGACGCCGTGGGGTTCGTCGCAGCGGCGGTCTGCCCCACACCGGAACAGCCTGCCACACACGATCAGTCTAGTTTACTAGGTTTTAGACGTTTCAGGCCAGCGGCCGGCCGGTGTCCGCCGTGCCAACGGACCGGTACCGCAGCGACTCGCCTTCGAGGAACACCTCAATCTCGCCTCCCCGCAGGTGTCCCCGAATCAACTCCTCCGAAAGCGGATCCTCGATGTATCGCTGGATCGCCCTTCGGAGCGGCCGGGCGCCATAGGAGCGGTCCTTGCACGTCACCTCAATAATCCAGTCGGCCACCTCCGGCAGCAGTCGAATCCTGAGTCGCCGGTCGAGCAGGTGGGCATTCAGCTGGTCAACCAGCAGCATCAGGATCTTCCTGAGGTCATCGTCCGAGAGCGCGTCGAAGACGATAATCTCGTCGATCCGGTTGATGAACTCCGGGTTGAAGGTCCGTCGCACCTCGCTCAGTACCATGTCGGCCATGGTCTTGTGGATTTCCTGCTGATCGGGCAGCTGGAACCCCATCGAGCCCTTCTTCTGGATGAAGCGGGCGCCGATGTTCGACGTCATGATGATGATGGCGTTCTTGAAGTTGACCCGATTGCCGAGCCCGTCGGTCAGAATGCCGTCCTCGAACACCTGCAACAGGATATTGAACAGGTCGGGATGCGCCTTTTCAACCTCGTCGAGCAGGATGACGGAGTAGGGATTGCGCTTGATTCGCTCGGTCAGCTGCCCGCCCTCATCGTGCCCGACATAGCCGGGAGGCGAGCCAATCAGCTTCGACACGGAGTGCTTCTCCATGTACTCCGACATGTCGAACCGGACGAGCGCCGAGTCGCTGCCGAAGAGGAACGCCGCCAGCGCGCGCGCCAGTTCGGTCTTTCCGACCCCCGTGGGACCGAGAAAGATGAAGCTGCCGACCGGCCGGTTGGGGTTCTTGAGGCCGGCGCGCGAACGACGGATCGCACGCGACAGCGCCGAGATGGCCTGATCCTGACTGATGACCCGCGCGTGCAGATCGGCTTCCATCCGCAGGAGCTTGTCGCTCTCATCCTGATTGATCGAGGCGAGCGGGATGCCCGTCCACGTCGACACAACCTCGTCGATTTCCTGCTTGCCGACAACGATGCGCCGCCCGCCCGGCGCCACGGTTCCTCCCTCGCGCGCCTTGCCGCCCCCGTCGCGGACGAAGACGCCGCGGTCGTTGAACGACTGGGCGTGGTCGTACTCCTGCACGGCCACCGCCGCCATTTCGGCAGGGTCCACCACCGCCGTCCGCACGTTGCGGGAACTGGCTGCGCTCTGGCCGCCAGCCGCCGCTTCGCGCAGTTTCGCCCGCGCACCAGATTCGTCCAGCAGGTCGATGGCCTTGTCGGGCAGGAATCGATCGGTAATATACCGGCTCGACTGATACACCGCCGCTTCGATGGCCTCGTGCGTGTACTCCACGTTGTGGAACGCCTCGTAGCGATCCTTGACGCCAACCAGGATTTCGACGGTTTGCGCCTCGTCTGGGGCGTCCACCTTGACACCTTGGAATCGACGCTCCAGCGATCGGTCTTTTTCGATGTACTTCCGGTACTCGGCCGGTGTCGTGGCGCCAATGCACCGGATTTCCCCACGCGACAGCGCGGGCTTGAGAATGTTGGCCGCATCGAGCGACCCTTCGGCCGACCCGGCGCCCACCAGCGTATGCAGTTCGTCGATAAAGACGATGATGTTCGGGCTCTCGGTGAGCTCCTTCATGATCGCCTTGAGGCGCTCTTCGAACTGTCCCCGGTACTTGGTGCCCGCCACGATCAGCGAAATGTCGAGCGCGAGGATGCGCTTGTCCGCCAGATAGTGCGGCACCTCGCCGGCCACGATCTTCTGGGCCAGGCCCTCAACGATGGCCGTCTTGCCGACACCCGGTTCGCCGATGAGTACGGCGTTGTTCTTGTTGCGACGGCACAGCACCTGTTGCACGCGATCGAGCTCGTCGTCTCGTCCCACGAGCGGGTCGAGCAGATTTCTGGACGCCGCGTCGGTCAGATCGCGGCTGAACTCAGCCAGCAGGGGTGTTTCCTTGGGACGCTGCACCGTGGTCTTCTCGTTGAGCAGCGCGATGATATCGTCGCGCACCACGCCCAGGCGCAGCCCCTTGTCGACCAGAATGGAGGCGGCCAGCGACCGCTCTTCGCGCAGGATCCCCAGGAGGAGATGTTCGGTGCCGATGTAGTTGTGGAGGAGCCGATCGGCTTCTTCGGCCGCGTACTGCAGGGTCCGCTTCGTTTCGGCGCTGAACGGAATTTCTACCGACGTCGCCACTTTCTCCCGAAACACCGTCCGGCCTTCAATTTCCTTCCGGATGGTATCGAGCGACACCTGGGCGCGCGAGAACAGACGACTGGTGAGGCCTTTGCCCTCGCGGATCAATCCCAGCAGCAGGTGCTCTGTCTCAATTGAGACACTGCCGAGCTGGCTGGCCTCATAGCGGGCAAAAAACAGGACCCGCCGAGCTCTTTCTGTATATCGTTCAAACATCCAGACCCCTGCGGAACGTATACGACGCGGTGACGCTCAGGATGATCGGGAGAAAAACCCGTCCCCAGCAATTATAAGCGAAACGCCGGTTGGAGCCGGCCCAGCCGCTTCCGGTCGGCGACCCCCGCGGTCGGCGATCCGGGATTCAGGCCGGGGACAGGCGGCCGTCGGCGAGGCGCAGAACGCGGTCACAGCACGACGCCAGCCTGGGATTGTGCGTCGCCAGCACCGAGGTGAGACCGTATTCGCGATGCATGTCGCGGAGCAGCACGTGCAGGGCGTCGGCCGTGATTTCGTCGAGATCGCCGGTGGGCTCGTCGGCCAGGAGCAGCGAGGGGTGCGCGACCAGGGCCCGGGCAATGGCCACCCGCTGCTGTTCGCCGCCCGAGAGCATGCCGGGCCGATGCGTGAGCCGGTCGCCCAGCCCGACCTTTGTCAGCAGGTCTCGAGCACGAGCCCGCGCATCTCCGGCCTCAGTGCGGCCGATCCGAAGCGGCATCTCCGTGTTCTCGAGCGCGTCGAACTCGGCAAGCAGATGATGAAACTGGAAGACGAATCCCACATGCCGGTTTCGAAACCGGACGCGATCCTGATCGGGCAACTCGTTGAGCACGGTGTCGCCGATCGCCACGCGACCCTGCTCCCAGCGATCCAGGCCACCCAGCACGTGGAGCAAGGTACTTTTGCCCACGCCTGACGCGCCGACGATCGCCACCATCTCGCCGGCTTCGACCTGCAGATCGATGCCGCGCAGGACGTCGAGACGCCGCTCGCCCACGAGGTAGCTCTTGTGGAGATCGCTCACCGCGAGAAATGGCATGTCTGACGCCTGCTTTCCGAACTCTGACTCCGTGGTACGCCAATGACTCTTCCACAAGCGCCCGCGATCAGCGGGAGGCCGGTTCCTCCGCGTCCCCGCTCACACTCGCCGGCAAAATGCACCTACCGGGACTCGTCGCCGGTCTCACGATCGCGCTATTCGCGCAGCCTGTCTTGGCCCTTGCGGCACATTTTGCGAACTGACGCTGTCGGCTCGGTTCGAGGGGCCGCTTCGGAAGCCGCCCTTCCGCTGGCAGCGGCGCTCCAGACAATTACTCCCTAATCCCTAACCCCTAACCCCTACCCAAATCTCAGGGCCTCCGCCGGATCCAGCTTGGCCGCCTGCCGCGACGGATAGATCGTGGCGACAAAGCAGATCACGATGGCCGACGCGATCACCACCGCAAGATCGAGCGGCTGCAGCACGAACGGGATGTAGGCGATCTGATACACGTCCAGCGGCACGCGAACCAGCCGGTATCGGTCCAGGATCGTGGCCAACCCGTACCCTCCGACGCCACCGATGAGCGTGCCGACCGTGCCAATCAACAGTCCCTGGAGCATGAAGATGCCCATGATGCTCCGCGCCGACGCGCCCATCGTCTTCAGGATCGCAATGTCTGCGCTCTTCTCCATCACCAGCAGCACGAGCGACGCCACGATGTTGAGCGCGGCGACCATCACGATGAGGCCAATCGTGATGGAGATGGCCATCTTCTCGAGCCACAGCGCCGAGTACAGGGCGCTGTTGAGTTCGGCCCACGTCTGCGCGACGTATTCGGCGCCAAGCCGCGACGAAATCGCGCGCGCGACCTCCGGGGCAGCATAGATATCGTCGACACGCAATTCAATCAGCTCAATGGTGTCGCGGTCGACGAGGCGGCGAGCCAGCGGCAGGCTGACGAATCCGTATGCAGAATCAAATTCGAACAGGCCCAGCGAGAACTGTCCCACCACCCGCACCCGCCGCGAGCGCGGAATCACGCCCATCGGCGTAAGAGAACCCTGTGGCGTCAGGAGCGACACCTCATCGCCATCCGCGACACCCAGGTTCTTGGCGAGATCCGCCCCGATCACGATGCCGGGCCGCTCGTCTGAGGAACTGCTCGAAAGCGCGTCGAGCGCGCCGCTCTTCATCGCGCGACTGATGTCGGTCACGCTCGTCTCGAGCGCAGGGTCGATGCCCTTGAGCGTGATAAATGCCTGCTTTTGCCCACTGGAAATGAGCGCCTTGCCGAGGATTGCCGGGGCCGCGCCCGTCACGCGGGGCACGGACCGGAGCGCCGCCGCCTCGGATTGATAGTCGACGATGCCGCCCTGCTTCCACACGAAGATGTGCGCGGTCGCCCCGAGAATGCGGTTGCGCACTTCCTGCTGGAGACCCGTCATCAGTGCCAGCGCCAGGATGAGCGCCATCACACCGACGGCCACGCCGAGCGTCGAGACGAGAGAGATGACCGAGATGAAGGCCTGCTTGCGGCGCGCCAGCAGATACCGAAGCGCGATCTGGACTTCGTAGGGCAGCGCCACGTGACTCAGGCCTGCGGACGCATCTGGGGAAAGAGGATGACATCGCGGATTGACGGGCTCCCGGTGAGCACCATGACCAGACGGTCGATGCCGATGCCCTCTCCGCCCGCCGGCGGCATGCCGAACTCGAGCGCCCGGATGTAGTCCTCGTCCATCCCGTGCGCTTCCTGGTCGCCGCGCTGCCGATCGGCCAGCTGCTGCTCGAATCGGCGGCGCTGCTCATCCGGATCGTTGAGTTCGCTGAACGCGTTGGCGACCTCAAAGGCGCCGATGTACATCTCGAACCGCTCGACCGTATCGGGATCGTCGGCGCGCTGCTTCGACAGCGGCGACACCTCGGTCGGAAAGTCGTACACGAACGTGGGCTGAATCAACGAGCGTTCGCACATCGCCTCGAACAGTTCCGTGGCGATCTTGCCAGGACCAACGCCCGGCGTCACAGGAATGCCAAGCCGCTGGGCCAGACTGACGGCCAGCGCGTGGTCGCGCAGTTCGCCCTCGGCCACGGCCACACCGAGCCGTTGCGCCGCCGCCTCTTGCACCGCCTCGCGCAGCGACACTCGACGATAAGGCGCCGCCAGCGAGATCTCGTGGCCGCCAAACGTGCAGGTCTCGCTCCCGATGGCGTCCCGGGCGACCGTGGAGATGAGCTGCTCGGTCATGTCCATCAACTCGCGGTAGTCGCTGTAGGCCTGATAGAACTCCAGCATCGTGAATTCGGGATTGTGCTGAGTGGAGATCCCCTCGTTGCGGAAATTCCGGTTGATCTCGTAGACCCGTTCGATGCCTCCCACCGTGAGGCGCTTGAGATAGAGCTCGGGCGCAATGCGAAGATAGAGGTCGAGATCCAGCGCATTGTGATGCGTCACGAACGGCCTGGCGAGCGCGCCCCCGGCCATCGGCTGCATCATCGGCGTCTCGACCTCGAGGAAGCCGCGGCCATCGAGAAAACGCCGAATCCCGGCCATCACCCGGCTGCGCACTTCGAACACTCGTCGCGAATCCGGATTGACGATGAGATCCAGGTACCGCTGCCGGTACCGAATCTCGACGTCCTGCAGCCCGTGCCACTTCTCCGGGAGCGGCCGGAGACACTTGGCGAGAAACTCGATGTGCGAGGCCCAGATCGTCAGCTCGTTGGTCCTCGTCCGGAACACGCGCCCGGCCACACCCACGAAATCGCCAACATCGAGCAACTTGAAGAGCGCGAAATCGCGTTCCGGCAGCGCGTCCTGGCGGACGTAAGCCTGAATGCGGGAGCGCCCGTCGGTGAGCATCAGGAAGTTCGCCTTGCCGAAGCTGCGGATGGCGAGAATGCGACCACTGGTGATGGTCTCGGGCCTGAGCGCTTCGAGGTCGTCGTGTGTATGCGTGTCGTGCGCCTGGACCAGCGCCTCTATCGTGTCGGTGCGCTCGAATGCCCTCGGGTAGAGTTCAATCCCGAGCGCCTGGATTTGGGCCAGGTTCGAGCGCCGTTGCTGAATCAGTTCGTTGTCGTCGGACATATCGTGTCGCTGCCTGGTTACTACACCGGAATCCACCTGCCTCGACGAGCAACCCGGGGTCCGAAGACCCCGGGCTCCATCAGAGAAGACTCATCGGCACCGCCAACTCACTCCATCTTCACGTCCTGCTGTAGGCCGGGTCTTCAGACCCGGCACTCAGGTGCGAGCGGCATCACGACCGGCTCTTGTGCACCGCGTCGAGGATGCCATTGACGAACCGCACGGCCTCCTCTTCGCTGAAGGTCCGCGCCAGTTCCAGCGCCTCATCCATCACCACACTGGGTGGCGTGTCCGGAGCGTGGAGCAGTTCGTAGATGGCCAGCCGCAGGATCAATCGATCGACAATCGCGATGCGCTCGAGGCGCCAGTGCTGCGCGTGGCTGCCGATGAGCTGATCGATTTCGGCGACGTGCGCCACCGTGCCGGCCACCAGCGATTCCGCGAACCGGCGGCCTGCCGGTGTGAGCGGCGGCGTCCCTTCCTGCTCGATCGTCCCGTAGTCAGCCGCCAGGGTGTCGGGAGCGGCCTGACCGACCTCCCACTGATACAACATCTGGACCGCGGCCTCGCGCGCACGATGCCGGTTTCCCGTGTTCACGGAGACACCGGGCGCGTCGGCGCGGCACCGCCTGCAGACCTGACGATCCGTCGAAGCGTCGCCATTTCGACGGCAGCGCTCGCGGCTTCCCATCCCTTGTTCGCCGTGCCGGGGACGGCTCTCGCCAGGGCCTGCTCGGCGGTTTCCGTGGTCAACACACCGAAGCTCATTGGCACTCCGGTGGTCATCGACGCCTGCATGATCCCGTGCGCGACTGCCGACGAGATGTAGTCGAAGTGCGGTGTTTCGCCGCGAATCAGGCAGCCGAGGCACACCACGGCGTCGTAGCGCCCCGTCACCGCGGCCGCGTGGGCGGCCTGTGGAATTTCGTACGCCCCCGGCACGCCGAACACGTCAACCGCCTGATCGGCCGCGCCCGCGTCCCGCAAGGCCTCGATCGCGCCCTCGCGCAGGCGGTCGGTCACAAAATCGTTGTACCTCGACACCACAATCGCGATGCGAAGGTCCCGTGCGTCTGTCGTGCCGTTGAACACCATGGCGTCCCGACTACCGTCCAGTGAAGGTGGCTTTCCGTTTTTCGACGAACGCCCGCGTGCCTTCGCGCATGTCGTCGGTCGAGGCCAGCAGGCCAAACAACGTCGCTTCGAGGACGCACCCATCGGCGATGGTCATCTCGAGACCGCGGTTGACCGCTTCCAGCGCATGGCGTAACGCGATCGGTGCGCTCACCGCCAGCGCCTGCGCCAGCGCCCGCGCCTCTGTCATCAATGCCGCTGCCGGCACCACGCGATTGACGAGGCCGATGCGGTACGCCTCGGCCGCATCGATGGTCGCGCCCGTCAGGATCAACTCCATCGCCCGGCCCTTGCCCACCAGACGAGGCAGGCGTTGCGTACCCGCAAACCCGGGGATGATGCCGAGTTTGATTTCCGGCTGACCGAACTTGGCCGTCTCGGACGCCAGTCGAATCGTGCATGCCATGGCGAGTTCGCACCCCCCGCCGAGCGCGTAGCCATTGATCGCGGCAATGACCGGCTTGCCAAGCTGCTCAATCTGGTCGAGTATGCGCTGCCCCGCCGCGGCGTAGGCCTTGCCGGCGACCGGCGTCAACTCGGCCAGTTCCTTGATGTCGGCCCCGGCCACGAACGCCTTTTCTCCCGCCCCGGTCAGAATCACCGCTCTGACGTCATGATCGTCTCGCACCTCAGCCAGCGCGTGATCGAGATCGTGCAGCAATGCGAGGTTCAGTGCGTTCAGCACCGCCGGCCGATTCAGGGTGACCACAGCCACGCCGCCCGTCCGCTCGAGAATCAGGTTTTCATACGTCATGAAGATGATTTCTCCCGCGCAAAAGTATACTCCACGCCCACGCCAGGCCCGCGGCCACAGAGGCTCCGGTTGTGTCAGCCGCCCAGTCCCACAAATCGTACGATCGATTCGGCACGAACAGCTGATGGCACTCATCCGAATAGCCGTATGCCGACGAGATCGCGACAGCAAGTACCACGGTTCCCAGTCCCACCGATCGCCACTGGCCGACAGCCGCGGCCCAGACGACCAGCAATGACAACACGCCATACGCGAAGAAGTGCTCAACCTTGTCGGCCGGGATCCCGGCCAGCCCGGCCGGCAATTCCGGCAGCGTGGACTGGGCGGACACAAGGAACAGCACGCCCATATAGACGACGACGACCGTCCAGCGCCACCAGCGCCTGCGAGCGTCGTGGATGCGCGGGCCTTGCCCGGAACGACCCGGCGTGGACTCCGACAGAGTTGGGAACGCGGTCAACGGTGTTCTACAGCGGAAAGAAATACAGGAGCCACCCGATCGCAAATGCGGCGCCGAGCAAGCTCGCCAGGATGGTCGCGCCGGCCCGGGCCTGTTCGGCCGGTCGGTCGCGCAGGAGTACGCCGCCGACCACGGCCACGAACGTGGCAAACACCGCCATCAACAACACGTGACTGTGAATAGCCATGGGTGTGCTACTTCCGGCCCAGGGCAACGTCGTGGGCGTCGATGATGACGAGTGCGTTCAGCAGCCCGGCGGTGATGACAAACGCGTTCCCGTACTCGTACGTCACCGCGACGGGAACACCAGCGCCAAGCCCGAGCATCCGGGCGATCAAGTACGGCAGGCCCGATCCGACGTTGGCCATCGCGGCGAGCGCCACGAGCGGATCGGACAGCTCGAAGGGAAACAGCCGTCCTTCAAGCGCCAGCCCGATCACGAACATGGCTGGTAACGCGATCAGGAACGTGAGGCCCTTCTGTCGACGGCCGAGCCACAAGTGTCCTCCGCCCGGCACCAGCCACGACACCAGATACACCAGCCAGAGGGGTCTGGCCGGACCCGCCGGAGCCTGAGTTTTCGCCTTCGAACCAGTCGCCATAGTGGTTCAGTGTATCGCACGCGCAGAGTTGTCGTCGAACCGCGCCCCGGCAACCCAGGCCACGACGAACCACGCGACCGCGGCGCCCAGAGGCAGGGCCCCTGTGAATCGTGCCAGGTTGGTGACGCCCAGGACTGAGGCATGTTCCAGCGCCCACAGCGCGACCGTCGGCACAGCCGCAACCAGCAGGATGATTCGTAGCATCGAGAGACGCATCCGCGATTGTTCCAGGCCGCGTGAGCGCCGACGTCCCCAGCCGATCCCCACCATCGCGCCGACAGCCGCGCCGCCGTACAGCCCGAGGCAGCGGGCGCAGACCGGCGTCTGCACACCGCCGATGTGAAACGATCGGTCCGGACGTTGATGGCAGATGATCGAGCCGACCTGATAGGTCGCAGCCGTCCCGAGCAGCGTTGCTCCGTCCGGACGGTCTGCCGCCACGATGGGAATCGCCGCCAGCCACGCAGCCCACGCGATCGCGAGAACAGCGATTCCTGCCGCCGCGAGACCCCGTCGGCCCACCGTATCAGCCCTGTGCAGGCAGTCGCAGCGGACCGAAGCTCGCCTCGTAACGCGCGGCGAATTCGGACCAGGTGTAGTGGTGCGTGGTACCACCCATGTGCTCGAGCGCGTAGGCGGCCGCCACGCTGCCAAGCCGCCCGCAGACCTCGTAGCCGGCGCCCGAGGCGAGGCCCTTCATGAACCCGCCGCGGAAGGCGTCACCAACGCCAGTCGGGTCGGCGATCCGCTCAGGCGTGACGGCGGGGATATCGATGACGGAATCGCGCAGCACGATGCTGGCGCCCTTCTCCCCTTTCGTGACCACGACGGCTTCGGCGGAGTCGAGCAGCAGCGCCTCGTCGAGGCCCGTCTTCTCCCGGATGATCTGAAATTCGTAGTCGTTCGAAATGACGATTCGCGCGCCGCTCAAGCCGCGCTTCAGCTCGTCACCCGCCATCCGCGCCACCTGCTGGCTGGGATCGAAGATATACGGCACGCCGAGTGCCCGGCACTCCTCCGCGTAATTGACCATCGCCACCGGGTCGTTGGGCGAGATGATGACGAGATCGCAGCCGCCCGCCTTTGCCACCGACAGTTCGGCGGCGTGCGCCATCGCGCCGGTGTAGAACGACGCGATCTGATTGCCGTGCTGATCGGTGCTGCAGAAGAACGACGCGGTGAACTTGCCGGCAATCTCCTTCACCAGCGACGTATCCACGCCCGCTCCCTCGAGCCACGTGCGGTATTCGCCGAAATCCTGCCCGGCCGTCGCCATCAGTCTCGGCCGCTCGCCAAGCAGCGCGAGCGTGTACGCGATGTTGGGCGCGCAGCCGCCACGGCGCTTGTCCATCGTGTCGACGAGAAAGCTCAAGCTCACGCGCTGAAGGTGATCCGGCAGGAGGTGCTCGGTGAAGCTGCCGGGAAACGACATCAGGTAGTCGTACGCGATTGAACCGGTGACAATGATATTCATGTGGCCTTGATGTACTTGCCGATGATGGGAGCCAACTCCCGTTTCGTCTCAGCCGGGATGTGCTCCGGCCGGGTAATGATGGCGGTCTCGAGGGCTCGAGCGCAGGCGCAGGACCGTTCTGCGGGCAGGTGCCCGACGGTCTCGGCAATGATCTTCTGCGCCATGGCCGCGTTCGCCGTCAGATTGGCGATGATCATGTCGACGCTCACCGAATCATGGCCAGGATGCCAGCAGTCGTAGTCGGTGACCAGCGCAATCGTCGCGTAGCAGATCTCGGCTTCGCGCGCGAGCTTGGCCTCCTGCACGTTCGTCATCCCGATGATATCCATGCCCCACGATCGATAGAGCGTCGATTCGGCCAGCGTGGAGAACTGCGGCCCCTCCATGCACACGTACGTCCCGCCGGTGTGCACCATCGCGCCGACCGAAGTGGCCGCGTGGTGGATCTGGCGTCCCAGTTCGCCGCAGACGGGATGGGCAAATCCGACGTGCGCCACCAGCCCGCGGCCGAAGAAGGTGCCAATGCGGCCGAACGTCCGGTCGAGAAACTGATCGGGAATCGCGAT
>Ga0334722_10000916_pt1 | contig 40096 bp, 46 predicted proteins | sample C3_bottom_MG_FD_207210 | JGI IMG/M metagenome (GOLD analysis project Ga0334722, IMG submission 207210) | Sediment microbial communities from Yellowstone Lake, YNP, Wyoming, USA - C3_bottom | ecosystem: Environmental > Aquatic > Freshwater > Lake > Sediment | place: USA: Wyoming | collected...
CGATCGCGTAGACGAAGCCGATGCCCGCGAGCGGGATGGCGATGATAGCGACGGCGAGCAGCAGCAGGACGACGGCGAACGGCAGCGCATCGAGGAACAGCACGATGGCGGCGAACGCGGCCGCGCCCGCGACGAGACCGCAGAGCGGGAGGAGCGCCGCGGCGAGGGCCGGGCGGACGTTGATGCGGCCCGGCTCGATGAACGCGACGCGCCGGTTGAGATAGACGATGCGCCTGGCGGGCTGCGTCGCGGATTCGTCGGGTGCCATCTCGCCAGCAGTATAGGTGCGGGCGCCGCGTCGGCGTAGTGTCAGTCGGCCGCGCCCGCGGCTTCGCTCAGACCGTACGCGTCGAGCTGCGACTGGAACCCGCGTACGTCGTGCGAGTAGACGAGCAGGTCGTGCTTCTTCCCCTCGCGGTCCTTCACGTGGTCCACGAGCAAAGCCTCGGCCTTGAAGCCAAGCTCCTCGAACGTGGCGATCGCGCCCTTCTGGTCGACGGTCATCTGCGCGACCATCTTCTCGATCCCCCGCTGCAGCGCCTGGGCGAAGACCGCCTCCGTGAGCGCGCGCCCCAGCCCCTTCCCGCGCATCTCCTCCGAGATGAGGACCCGCAGCTCGCCGACGTGCTGCGACCAGGGCGCGTTGCTCATATGCACGCTGCCGTAGCCGACGATCCGGCCCTCGCGTTCCGCCACGATCGTGATGATGCGCTCCAGGTCGACGTTATCGAGCCACCCGTCGACGACGTCCGGGTTCGTGATGTCGGTGCGCAGGAAGAGCCGGTCGTGGTCCGGAAGGGACGTGGTGAACGCCAGCAGCGCCTCGCGGTCGACGCGGGTGAGCAATCGCAGCGTCACGGTCGAGCCGCCGGCGAGCGCATGGGTGCGGGGGAGCGTGAGCGTGGAGGCCGTCATACGGAGCGCACTGCCAGCCACTCGTCGAGCTTCGGCCAGAGCCGCATGATCGCGTTGGCGCCGGCGACAAGGCTGACGTGGCCGCCCTTCAGGACGACGTCCTCCTTGTCCTCGCTGCCGACGAGCTGCGTCAGCTCGCGCGTCGCCTCGTACGGGGCGATGTGGTCGTGCTGCGCCATGGCGTTGAACACGGGACACGTGATGCCCTTCAGATCGACCGTGCGCCCGCCGACCTGGAGCTCTCCCTTGACCAGCTTGTTCTCCCACATCAGGTCCTTGGTGGTCTGCCGGAAGCACTCGCCGGGGAAGGGGATCTGATCGCTGGTCCACTTGTTCATCAGGCGGTACTGCTTCACGTACACGTCGTTCCACAGGTTGTCCCAGAGACGCACGTACGACACGAGCCGGTCCGCCGGCCGCAGCATCTCGAACGAGCGGTACATCAGCTCGGGCGGGATGTTGCCGAGCGTGTCGACGATGCGGTCGACGTCGAACCAGCGGCGGTCCGTCCACTGGCGGAAGAGCCCCATCCCCTCGTAGTTCACCGGTGTCGCGATGCAAGCCAGATTCGCCATCGGCGCGTCGGCCACGAGTCCGCCGTAGATCAGCGCGAGCAGCCCGCCCATGCAGTAGCCGATGAACGAAACGTCGTTCTCGCCGGTGGCCTGCTGGATCTGTTCGACGCAGGCGGGGATCAAGTCGAGCGAGTAATCCTCGAGCCGCAGCTTGGAGTCTTCGGGCCGCGGCACGCCCCAGTCGATCATGAACACGTCGAAGCCCTGCTTGAGCAGAAACTCGACGAAGCTGAACCCCGGCGTCAGGTCGAGAATGTAAGGTTTGCTCACGAGCGACATGACGAGGACGACCGGGACGCGGTACACCTCGTCGGCCATCGCGTGGTAGTGGTTGAGGCGCATCGTGCCACGCGTGTAGATGATGTCTCTCGCCGTCATGCCGACTTCCGGCTCGTCGCGGTTGAGCAGCACATCGATGCCGCGGCGCGAGCGCAGCAGGGTGCGCTCCACCTCCTGCTGGACGATGTTGGCGATGCTGGCGTCCTGGCCGGCGGTCTGAGTGGTCATGGCGGGACCTCACTCGTGTGTGGGCGGGGGTGCCCCGTGGAGAGCCTGACAGCGCAAGTATGCCACCGCCGAGCCAGGAATTGAATAGGGCCAGACCGCCGTTTCTTCGCCGCGACGATGGAGCATTGCCCCGCGCCCCGCGGACGCGTCCGGCGGGTGTGCCCCGGACGCTAGAGCCCGCCGGACCCGTTGGCGCTGACTGCCGCCGGCGGACGCTTGGTCCGTGGCGGCCGCGAGCGGGACTTCGTCTTCGTGCGAGTGGTCTTCGGCGCCGCGACCCGGGTGCCGCCGTTCACGGACGCTTCCAGCCGGCCCAGGCCGTCCTCAATCGCCCTCATCCGCTCGCCGAGGGCGATCAGATCGTTGTGCGTGGGGATGTTGAACGTCGTGTAGTAGCGCTCGAGCTGGTCGGCGATCATGCGCTGCACGGTGAGCGACGCTTCCATCCAGGTGCTCATGGCGCTCGACACGTTATCGGTGCCCAGGACGTCCTTGAAGAAGCCGTTCCACTGCCGCTCGGAGTCCGTGATGAACTGGCGCCACGTGTCAAGCGGATTCTGCGGGGGTGATTGCGTGCTCTCGGGCATGATGCACTCCTTGCTGTTTGCTCAGCCGCGCGCTGTGCGCGGCTGATCCGGCTCGTCGTCGTCCAACGCGCCGTGCTCGCGATCGTAGCCCTCGATCGTCCTGCGCAGGACATCCTGGTACTTGCCCAGGACGTCGATCCAGCTTGAGAGAAACACGTCTCCAGCCCTGGTCAGCGAGTACATACGGCGCGCCGGGCCGGATTCCGACGTATCCCAGAAGGACGAGACCAGCCCCGTCTTCTCGAGCTGCCGGAGCGTCCGGTACACCGTGCCGGAGTCGAACGCCGGCAGTCCCGCCTCGGCGAGCTGCTGCGCCAGCTGATACCCGTAGGCGTTCCAGTTGCGCAGGAAGGCGAGCAACGTCGTCGTCAGGAGGTCGCCATGCAGGCGGAAGGGCGACTCGCCCGGCGCATCGCGATCACTGCTCTTCGCCATGCTAGCACGTCCTTTCAGGTGCGGAATAACGCTTATGTGAAATCTCCGCATTTCGTGCTGTCCCGAGATTTCGCACTTGACAGCAGTTTGCCACTAGATGTAGATTACATCTATCAACAGAACGACGCAAGTCGCACATCACCCGTTCCAGGAGGAGGACACCCGGTCATGCCGAAGAGCACAGCAGTGGACAAGTACTTTGACGCGCTCACCGAGAGCTACGACGCCATCATCGACGCCATCAAGGCGGGCAACGAGCGCGGCTTCCGCACCTCGAACAACATGCTCGCCGAGGCCCAGCGCGGCCAGCGCGAGGCGATCGAACTGGGCAAGAAGTTCGCCGACGACCCGACCGACATCGGCGGCTTCTACCGCGCCGTGATGGAGTCGACGACCAAGGCCCAGGGCCGGGCGCTCGAGCTGACGCGGCAGTGGTTCGACGAGCTCTCCGAGTCGCGCAGCGAAACGCGCGAGGTGTTCGAGAAGGTCGTCAAGGCGCAGCGCGCCGCGGGCGAAGCGGCCGTGGACGCGGCGCGGGACGTCGCCAGCACCACCGCCGAGCGCGTGCGCACGGGCGTCAGCCGGGTCACGAACCGGGGCGCCTCCACGGAGACCGGCGCCGAAGCGGCGAAGGACGTGGCGACCAGGCCGGCCCGCGCGGCGGCCGCGGCTGCGAGCAGCATCGCGAGCGAGTAGACTACAGACAACAGGCGCCCCACGGGACGGCGGAGTTCGCACGGAAGCGGCTCCGCCGTTTCGCTTGCCCGCTGGGGCGCGGGCGCCGGGGTAGGGGAACCACAAATTTCACTGATTGCACAGATTGACGGGGGGACGGACGGCCGGAGCTGAAGCGTCGCCGCTACGTGCCCATGCGCTGCTTCGCGAGCCACGCTGCGAGCAGGCCGCAGTTGTGGCGTATGTCGGCGATGAACGCCCCGAACGCCGGGAGCGCCGCTTCGATCGCTTCGCTGCAGTTGCGCCGCACGTACGCGTCGGGCGTCAGCCACGCGTAGTCGGTGTGCTCGTCGCTGAGCCGGACGTCGCCGGAGGACGAACGAGCGGCGTAGAGGTAGCGCGTGCGGACGGCGTTTCGGCCGCCGAGGTCGGCGAACTCCCAGGTCCGCAGCAATGCGGGCGCTTCGATGCGGAGGCCCGTCTCCTCCATCGTTTCCCGGATGGCGGCATCGCCCGGCGCCTCGCCCGGCTCGACGAAGCCGCCGGGCAGGTACCAGTTGCCGCGGCTGGCGAAGCGCAGCGTCAGCATGTCGGCGCCGCGCACGATGAAGATGTGCGCGGTGCTCGCGCCGTCAGGTGGATGCGGGGCGTCGGTCTGCGGCATCGTCGCTCACAGGGCCGGCTCCGGGTCGCGCCTTCCCTCACCGTCCATCACAGGCGTCCGAACGTCGAGTCCGGCAACGTCAGCGACCCGCGGGCGGCCCTTGCTGCCCGGCCTCCTGTGCTCTCTGGCGCGACTTCCGGCGCTGTCGCCGGTACTCGAAGAACCAGAACGCCGGCACCAGGACCGCGAACACGAGGAGCGGAAAGTACACGACCAGCCAGTCGGGCATCGTCGCATTCTACGCCAGGGCCGCGGACGTCTGGCTGAATCCCGAGGTGATTCCTTCAGGCCAGACGCGAGCGGGGCCGGGACGCAGCAGCATCACACGGGCTGCCAGTAGCGCTTGCCCTCGCCGGTCATCACGCGGCCGAAGGTGAGGCCGGGGAAATGGCTGGTGCCGACGAGCGCGCCCGTGCCCTCGACCTCACGCATCAGGGCTTCCTGCGAGCGCCGGGCGAGCTTCGGGTCGACGTCGCCAAGGCCGGACCACTCGGGCTCCTCGAGCTGCACCGGGCAGCTGATACCGTCGCCGAGGATGAAGGCGCGCGCGTCGCCCGACGAGAGGACGACGCCGGCGTGGCCGGGCGTGTGGCCGGGCATCGCGTACACGTCGACCCCCGGCGCGAGCGATGTGCCGCCATCGGCGGCTTCGAACTTCGGCGCCACCGCGGCGAAGATGTCTCGGCGGGCAACACTGCCCTTCGGCAGCTCGCCGCTCCAGTGCGTCTGCTCGGCCGAGGTCCAGCGATAGGTTGCGTTGGGGAAGGTGATGCGCATCTGGCCGTCGACGCTGAGAGCGGCGGAGCCGCAGTGGTCGGCGTGCAGGTGCGTGATGAAGACGACATCGACGTGTTCGGGCTTGACGCCGGCGAGCGCCAGCTCGCCGAGCAGCTCGCCGCCGTGCCAGGTGCCCGAACTGATCGGCCCGAGGCCGGTGTCGATCAGCACGAGTCGCCCGCCCGAGCGGACGAGGAAGCAGCCGAAGGGGAAGGCGAGGTTGCCCTCGTGATCGAGCCAGCGCGCGTGCGGCTCCCACTGCTCGGCCGTCGTGCCGGCGAAGTAGCCCGTCGGCGGGAACGTCACCTTGCCGTCGGCTATGGCGATGACCTCGAGGTCTCCGACCTGGAACGTGTTCGGCATGGCGCAGTCCTCCCGTGGCGGCGTGGTGGGCGCATGGTACGGAGCGGCGCGGCATCGCGCGAGCGGGCCCTGGTGTTCGATGTTCCGGTTCTCGGTGGGAGGAGGAGGGCTGCGCGAAGATGGCGGCAGCGATCGGAGTCTGAAGGGCGGCGGCGATGCGGGACGGGTCGCTAGGCGTTGGGACGTTCGCAGATCGGATGGGCGTGACACTTCTTGACCCTGCACTCGCGCACGGACCCGCGATGCAGCTGGTTACAGAGACAACATCTGTTGACGCCGACGATGCGGCTCGTCATGACGTCCCAACCGAAGGCCAGGTGCGCGGCCTGCAGGCCAGACTGGATCGTTACGAGTTCCCAGGCGTGGCGGTGTCCCGGGCCGGGCGAAGTGCCCTCGTTCGGCCCGTCTGCCACCAGCGTCAGTCCGCGCCGCCCGAACGAGGAGTCATCGTTCCCGTTTGTCATCGGTAGTGACTGCGCCGCTCGGCCGGGAACACGTCCGCGTTGATCGGACCCGCACGCAGCAGCCGGAGTTCCTGCCACTTCAAGCTCGAGTGGGCCTCCAGCGGCCTGATCTGAAGGGCATTCGGGTGAGGCTCCTTCCGCAGGGCGCGAATGCGGTCCGACAACACGCCCAGCTCAGCGAGCAGACGCCGTTCGGCGGGCGGGATCGGGGACACGCGTACCTCCTTCAGATTCAGCCTTGAACACCGGCACAGCCTGACGCTCACGACGAGCGGCGGAAGAATGCTCTCCCGCCGCCCGAACGATGCCTCGATCGCGCCGAAGCCCCGGCCGTTGGTGGCCATCTCCGGCGTTGCGGCCGGGCTAGCTCGAGATACGGACGTTGAGGGCACGGCTCTTGCGCGGGTCGCGGTCGTCCGCACCCTTCTCGAAGTCGACGGTCTGCCCTTCCTGGAGCGAGTCGAAGATGCCGCCCTGCACCGCGGAGGTGTGGAAGAAGATGTCTTCCGAATCGCCCTCCGGCCGAATGAAGCCGAAGCCCCGGTCACGTGCGAGCCGCTTGATCTGTCCGGTTGCCATGTGTGTCTCCTGTCGTCGCGGGGATGATCGCTGATCGGGCGGTAAGGTTGCCCGGCGAACCACGACGTTTCTACGCGGTATTCCTGCACAGGCAAAGCGCCTGGCACCTCGAGTCGATGAAGTTCTCGAGTGCGTCGGACAAAACCGCGGCGAACAGGAGAGTGCGACAGAGGAAGGTGTGGCCATCATACCAGATTCCGATAGCGCGTGCGGGACCGCGCCCGCGGCCTGAACGCCGGGCGGGCGGAGGGCGCGCACATCCTGCGGCTACGCAGAGACGCCCTGGGGTGTCGCAGGTGAGAGCATCGAGGAGGTCGTCCGCCGCGCGATGACTCATCGCCGGCGGTACGACGTTGTCGCCGCGCCGGCTCGCGGCGCGGGAGGATCGGAACCCCCGGGGAATGCACCACGCACGCACGCAGCGGATATACTGCGCGGACCGGACGGAAGGGTGAGCAGCATGGACCTTGGAACCACGGCGACGGTGCGCAGCGTAGGACCGAATCGGGCCGCCGATTCGTCGCAGCGCAGCATCGCCGCGCACCTGCCGCCGGAGGGCCGGATCCGAACGTAAGCGTCCGAGATCGAGAAGCGGCAGGCCCACCCGGACGAGGTGGGCTTTCTTGTTACGGGCGTGAGAGGAGGAGCGGATGATCGAAGGCAAGCTGGTCAACCTGCGCGCGCGGGAGATGACCGACGTGGACCGAATGTATCGCTGGATCAACGACCGCGAGGTGACGCGCTACCTCAACATGCGCTATGCCATCTCGTATCTCGCCGAGGAGGCGTGGGTGCGGGCGTCGGTCGAGGCGCCGATGGGGTACGAGCGGCCGGGGTTCGCCATCGAGACGAAGCACGGGCAACACATCGGCACGATCAACTTCCACCTGGTCACGCCGGAGGACCGCGCGACGTCGCTCGGCATCATGATCGGCGAGCAGTCGCACTGGTCGCGCGGCTACGGCACGGATGCGATGCTGACGTTCATGCGCTTCGGGTTCGAGGAGATGAACCTGAACCGCATCGAGCTGACGGTAGATGCGGCGAACGCGCGGGCGCGCGCCTGCTATCGCAAGTGCGGCCTGACCGACGAGGCGCGGCTCCGCCAGCACCGTTTCGCGGGCGGCGCATACGGCGATACGGTGCTGATGGGCATCCTGCGCAGCGAGTGGCGGCGCAAGAGCACGGAGACGGAGGGGACGCGATGATCGAAGGAACGCTGGTCAACCTGCGGGCGCCGGAGATGGGCGACCTGGAGCGCAACACGCGCTGGATCAACGACCGCGAGGTGACGCGCTTCCTGAGCGTGCGCTACGAGCTGTCGTCCGCCGCCGAGGAGGGCTGGTTGCGCGAACTGGCATCGAAGCCGATGTCGTACGAGCGGCCGTTCTTCGCCATCGCCACGAAGGATGACGTACACATCGGCAACGTGAACCTGTTCGCCGTCGTGCCGGAGGACCGCAAATGCGAGCTGGGGATCATGATCGGCGAGAAGGCGTACTGGTCGCAGGGATACGGGACGGACGCGCTGCGAACGATCGTGCGCTTCGCGTTCGAGGAGATGAACCTGAACCGCGTGCAGCTGCACGTGTTCGCCTACAACGACCGCGCGTTCGCGGCGTACCGGAAGGCCGGGTTTGTCGAGGAGGGGCGGCGGCGCCAGGCGCACTACGCCGACGGCGCCTACCACGACGCCATCGTCATGTCGGTGCTGCGCGACGAGTGGCAGCCGTGATCGAGGGGACGCTGGTCAACCTGCGGGCGCCGGAGACGGGCGACCTGGAGCGCAACACGCGCTGGTACAACGACCGCGACGTGACGCGCTTCCTCAGCGTGCGCTACGAGATCTCGTCGACCGAGAAGGGCTGGCTGCGAGACCTTCCCTCGAAACCGATGTCGTACGACGAGGTGTTCTTCGCCATCGACACGAAGGATGGCGTGCACATCGGCAACGTCAACCTTTCCGGCGTGGTGCCGGAGGACCGCGCGTGCACGCTGGGGATCACGATCGGCGAGAAGGCGTACTGGTCGCGGGGCTACGGGACGGACGCCGTGCGGACGGTGCTGCGCTTCGCGTTCGACGAGATGAACCTCAACCGCGTGCAGCTGGGCGTGCTCGCCTACAACCACCGCGCGTACGCGGCCTACAAGAGGGCCGGGTTCGTCGAGGAGGTGCGCCAGCGGCAGGCCCGCTACGCACACGGCGCCTACCACGACTCCATCGTGATGTCGGTGCTCCGCGAAGAGTGGCAGCCGTGATCGAGGGGACGCTGGTCAACCTGCGAGCGCGCGAGGTGGCCGACGCCGGGCGCAACGCGCGCTGGTGGGCGGACGCGGAGATCCTCTCCTTTATGGGCGACCGCTACCAGCGCTCGTCCGCGAACAGCGAGGCCTTCACCCGCACGCAGAGCGAGACCCCGATGTCGTTCGAGCACGGCTGCGCCTTCGCCATCGACACGAAGGATGGCGTGCACATCGGCGGCATGCGGCTGTTCGACATCTCGCCGGAGGAGCGTTCGGCGTCGCTGGCGATCATGATCGGCGAGCGCGCGTACTGGTCGAAGGGCTACGGGAACGACGCCCTGCGGACGCTGCTGCGTTTCGCCTTCGACGCGATGAACCTGCGCCGCATTGAGCTGACGGTGTTCGATTACAACCCGCGCGCCATCGCGGCGTACCGGAAGTGCGGGTTCGTCGAGGAGGTGCGCTGGCGGCAAGGGCACTATGCGCGCGGCGCGTTCCACGATGTGCTGGTGATGAGCGTGCTCCGCGACGAGTGGCGGCCGTGAGCGAAGGACGACGGAGGAAAGAGGGAGGAGCATGGAGCGGTGAGCGACGGATCAAGCAGCGTGGGCTGAACAGCGAGCTATTACCGACGTCGGGGTAGACCCTTCGCGTCGCTCAGGGTGACAACGACGTCATCCCGGCGAGGCGGCCGGGCGGACGCCGAGGTCCGCGAGCTGCGCCTCCAGGTCGTCGCCGGCGTAGACGCGGAAGTGCACGCCGCGCATGCCCGCGTCGCGCGCCGCAGCGACGTTCGTTTCCAGATCATCGATGAACACGCACGCTCCGGCGTCGAGCTGCAGGCGCCCGGCCGCGGCCGCGTAGGTACGCGGGTCGGGCTTCGCCATGCCCAGGTCGGCAGAGCAGACGATCTCGTCGAAGAGGTCGGCGATGCCGAGGTCGCGCAGATTGCGAGACAGCGAGCGGTCGGCGTTGCTGAGGACCGCAGTGCGGTACCGGGACCGCAGCCGGCGGATGAGGTCGATATTCGGCGCGATGAGATGCTGGCGCTCCCGCCAGTGCGCGTAGAGCTGCGGCAGCGGCCGGCCCGCGAGCTCCTCGAGCTGGCGGTGCGATGCGTCGAGCCAGGCCTGGCGCTCGCCGACCCCGACCTCCAGGCTGCGGTACAGCTCGCTGCCGTAGAACGTCTCCAGGATCGCGCGCTCGCGCAGCCCGTGCTCCTGCTCGAGGGTGCGGCTGATGTCCCAGCGCATGTCCCAGAGCACGCCGCCGTAGTCGAAGATCAGGCCCCGGACGGGCATGGCGCATCGCTCCTTCGCCGATATCGCGGTCGCACAATTGTGACGGCTGCTCAGCCGGGCTGGTAGCGGCTGGCGATCGGCAGGCGGCGGTCCCGGCCGAAGGCGCGGGGCGTGATCTTGATGCCGAGCGGCGCCTGGCGCCGCTTGTACTCGTTGCGGTCCACCATGCGGACGACGCGCTGGACCAGCGGCTCCTCGAACCCCGCCGCCACGATCTCGGCAATGCTGCGATCGTCCTCGACGTAGAGCTGCAGGATCGGGTCGAGGACATCGTATGGGGGCAGCGAGTCGATATCGAGCTGGTCGGGGCGCAGCTCGGCGCTGGGCGGCTTCTCGATGACCGCGCTCGGGATCAGGTCGCGTCCGGCGACACGGTTGCGGTGCCGGGCCAGGTCGTACACCAGCGTCTTGAAGACGTCCTTGATCACCGCGAAGCCGCCCGCCATGTCGCCGTACAGAGTCGAGTAGCCGGTCGCGATCTCGCTCTTGTTCCCCGTAGTGAGGACGATCCAGCCGAACTTGTTGGAGAGCGACATCAAGATGTTGCCGCGGATGCGCGCCTGCAGGTTCTCCTCAGCGACGCCGAACTCCGTGTCGGCGAAGACGCCGGACAGCATGTCCAGCGACGCCGCGAACGCGCCCTCGATCGGCACCGTGAGCAGGCGGATGCCGAGGCCTTCGGCGAGCACCGCCGCGTCGGCCCTGCTGCCCTCCGAGGAGAAGCGCGACGGCATCGACACGCCGACGACGCGGTCCGCGCCGAGCGCATCGACGGCGATCGCGGCGACGAGCGATGAATCGATCCCGCCGGACAGCCCGATGACGACGCTCTCGAACCCCGTCTTGCCGATGTAGTCGCGGACCCCGAGGACAAGCGCATCCCACACCTCGGCGACGTCATCGAGCAGTGGCGCGAGCGCCGGAGGCGCCTCCGGCTGCTCTTCGTCGCGCGGGCGTGCAGACACGACGATCTTCTTCGGCGCGCCGGAGCGGTGCAGCGCCAGCCGCTCCTGGCGGTGGCGCGGATCGTGGAGGCGCGACTGCAGCACGCCCTCGACGTCGATGTCGCAGACGAGGAGGTGCTCGCAGAACTGGGGCGCCCGCGCGATGAGCCGCCCGGTCTCGTCGCAGATGATGCTGTGGCCGTCGAAGATCAGCTCGTCCTGCCCGCCGACGGCGTTCACGTAGCAGACGGCGACGGCGTTGTCGCTCGCACGCGTGGAGATCATGCCCTCGCGAAAGACGCCCTTGCCGCGCTGATAGGGAGACGCGTTGATGTTGACGATCACCTCGGCGCCGGCGTGCGCCTGCTCCCGCGTCGGACCATCCGGGTACCAGATGTCCTCGCAGATGTTGACGCCGACGTCGACGCCGGCGATCTCGAACACGGGCGACGCCGTGCCGCGCTGGAAGTAGCGATCCTCGTCGAACACACCGTAGTTGGGCAGGAACTGCTTGTGATACCGGTACGCGATCTTCCCGCCGGCGATGATCGCCGCTGCGTTGTAGATGTCGTCGTTGAGGTCGACGAACCCGACGACCGACGTGATGCCGTCGGTGGCTTCGACGATGCGGTCGAGCGCGGCGAGGTTGTCCTCGACGAAGGAGCGGCGCAGGACGAGGTCTTCGGGCGGGTAGCCGGCGACCGCCAGCTCCGGGAAGGCGACCAGATCGGCGCCCGCGCTTTTCGCGCGCGCCGTCCAGTCGAGGATCTTCGCCGCGTTGCCGCGAAGGTCGCCGACGGTGGTGTTGATCTGGGCGAGCGCGACGCGCAGAGTCCGCATGCGATCCTCGATGGCACGACTTAGTGTCAGTCATACACTAACACCCCTCCGGGCCAGGTGCCATGCGGCGCCTCCGCGTTCCGCCGGACCGCGGCGAGAGCTTCTCGCGGCATCGAGTAAGATGCGCTGGTAAGCCGGGCTCCAGCCAGGGAGGGCATTCCGCCGTGACCTCTGTCGCCTCACCCATCGATAGCTTCCTCGCGGAACCGATGACCGTGGCCGAACTCGGCCTCGACCCGGGCGTCCTCCTGGACCTGACGCTGAAGACGCTCTTCTACCGCGGACGCATGACGCGGAGCGAGCTGTCGGAAGCGCTCAAGGTTTCCGGAGCGGTGCTGCAGGAGCTGATGTCGGCGGCTTCGCAGGACGGGCTTGCGACCGTGCTGGGCTCGGAGGGCACCGGGCCGGCCGGCTACATGTACGCGCTCACGCAGAAGGGCCTGGACCGCGCCGATGCCGCGTTCACGCGCAGCGGCTACGTCGGCCCGGCGCCGGTGCCGCTGCACGAGTACATCACCCAGGTCAAGGCGCAGACGGTGACCGAGACCACCGTCACGCGGGAGCAGGTGCTGGACGTGCTGGGCAACCTGGTGCTCGCCGAGCACACGGTGACGCGGATCGGCCGCGCCGCCGCATCGCGCAAGTCGACGCTGATTCACGGTCCTTCCGGTAACGGCAAGACGACGGTCGTGCGCGCCATCGGCGGCGCCGTCGAAGGCACGGTCCAGATCCCCTACGCGATCGAGATGGTGGGCCAGATCGTCCACCTGTTCGACCCGAGCAAACACCGGCTGGTCGGCGATCCGGCCGATGCCACGCGCAGCATGATGAAGAACCGCCCCGACCGCCGCTGGGTGCGCATCCAGCGGCCGCTCGTCTGGGCGGGAGGCGAGCTGACGCGGCACAGCCTGGAGCTGGTCTACGACGACAACACGAAGGTGTACGAGGCGCCGCTGCAGCTCAAGGCGAACGGCGGGACGCTGATCATCGACGACTTCGGGCGGCAGCAGATGCCCGCCGTCCAACTCCTCAACCGCTGGATCGTCGCGCTGGAAGGCGGCGTCGACCACCTCACCCTGCACACCGGCCAGACGATCGAAGTCCCGTTCGATGTGCTCGTCCTGTTCTCGACGAACCTGCCCCCCGACCGGCTCGCGGACGAGGCGTTCCTCCGGCGCATCCGCTACAAGGTGGAGATCCCCAATCCGACGCGCGACGAGTACCGCCAGATCTTCCGGCGCGAGTGCGAGGAGCGCGCCGTCGCCTACAACGAGGACGCCGTCACGCACCTCTTCGGCGCCTGGTACGAGGCGCACGACCGCGCGCTGCGCGGGTGTCACCCGCGCGACCTCGTCGAGGCGATCATCGACATGGCCCGGTACGACGAGGAGAAGGCCGAACTGACCGTCGACACGCTCGACGAAGTCTGCTCGACGTACTTCCTGCGCCCGTTCAACTCCCCGGCCTGATCCCGCGCCGACCGCTCGCGCGACGTATACGCACGGCGCGGCCGCTTGCTATGCTGGTCGCGGCGATTCAGCCCGGGTGATTTGAACCTCTCCTCCACCGTTCCTGCACTCCTTCCTGCGACCCCGCGCGATGCATTCGCCGTCGACGTCCGCGGGCTCACCTACCGCTATCACGACCGGGTCGCGCTCGACGGGCTGACGCTGGGCGTGCCGGCCGGCTCGATCTTCGGCCTGCTCGGGCCGAACGGGTCGGGGAAGAGCACGCTGCTTGGCGTCCTCATCGGGCGGCGGACCGCGGACAGCGGGGAGGTGCGCGTCCTCGGCGAACCGCTGTCCGACCGGCTGCGCGACCGCGTCGCGATCGTCTTCCAGGAGCCTTCGCTCGACCCGATGATGACGGTGCGGGAGACGATGGCGCTGCAGGCGCGCATGTTCGCGCTGCCCCGCCGCGAGGGCGAGCGCGAGACGGCGCTGCTGCTTGACCGCGTGGGCCTTTCGGACCGCGCCGACAGCGCGGCATCGACGCTCTCCGGCGGCATGAAGCGCCGCCTTGAGCTGGCGCGCGCGCTGCTGACGCGCCCGCGTCTGATCCTGCTCGACGAGCCGACGCTGGCGCTCGATCCCGAGTCCCGGCAGCGGCTCTGGCAGCACCTGGCGGAGGCGAACGACGGCGGCTGCACGCTGCTCGTCGCGACGAACGACGTGCACGAAGCCGAGCGCTACTGCCAGACCGTGGCGCTGCTGGCGGACGGCCGGCTGGTCGCGCAGGGCGCGCCCGCCGACCTCAAGCGCGACCTGCGGCACGACGCCGTGCGCATCGAATGGAAGCGCGACGCCCCGGCCGGCGAGTTCCCGATCGAGCGCTGGGACGGCGTGGGACGCGTGCGGCGGGCAGGCCGCTTCGCCCACGCGACGGTCGATGACGCGAGCGCGTTCCTCGCGCGGCTGTTCCGCGAGCACGGCGAGGGCGTGCACGGTGTGCAGATCGAGGAATCGACGCTCGAGGACGTGTACTTCCAGCTCGTCGGCCGCGGCATCGCGCCGCACGCGGACGGCGCATACCCATGAGGGAGCTGGACGCGGTCGTGGCGCTCCTCGTACGCGACCTGCGCGCGTTCCTCCGCTCCCGGTCGCAGCTGTACTCGTCGGTGGTGTTCCCGCTGATGCTCCTGGCGATCCTGGGGACGGGCGTGTCCGACGGGCTCGACCCGAAGAACATCCGCGATTACATCACGTTCCTCACGCCCGGCATGATCGTCATGACGGCGCTCTTCTCCTCCACATTCTCGAGCGCGTCGTACTACCAGGACCGCGATTCGGGGATGCTGAACGTGCTGCTGGCGTCGCCCCACCCGCAACGGGTGGTGTTGCTGGGCAAGACGCTGAGCGCCGTAGCGATCGGAACGACGCAGGCGCTGTTCGTGCTGGCCGTGGCGGCGGTGATCCCGCCGATCAACTTCGAGTGGCAGTACGGAGTGGCCGGGAGCCTCGTGCTGAGCGTGTTCGCGATCATCGTGCTCAACTTCTTCCTGTCGGGGCTGGGACAGCTCCTCGCGTCGCGCATCCGGTCGATGCAGGGCTTCCACCTGGTCATGAACCTGGTGCTCTTCCCGTTCCTCTTCTTCTCGGGGGCGTTCTTCCCGCTTACCGACCTGCCGTTCTGGCTGAAGGTGCTCGGCCGGATCAACCCGCTCTCGTACGGCGTCGACATGCTGCACCTGGCCCTGTACGCGGACGGCTCATCGGGGTATTTCGGGTTGCCGGCGGACGTCGCCGTGCTGACGTTGCTCGCGGCCGCCGTGTTCTATGCCGGCACGAGCAGGACCGTGCGGCCGGACGCCTAGGCGATGTCTCGCCTCGCGCTCGCCCTGGCCGCGCTCTCGCTCGCCGCGACGGCCTGCGCGTCGTCGGGCGGCGACGCGGAGTTCCCGAAGGTCGTCACGCTCGGCGCCGGCGAGATCTTCGCGTCGATCAACAACCAGGCGCTGGCACGAGGCGACAACCGCGTGAGCATCGGCCTCACGGACCGCAACGACGAGAAGGTGCTCGACGCCGCGATGCACCTGAAGTTCTACGATCTGAACGGCGACAAGCCCCGGTTGCGCTCCGAGACGGATGCGACATTCGTGCCCGTCGAGCTCTCGTACATCGACGAACAGTCGCGAGACAACAAGGAGACCGGCGCCGGGAGCGGCGGCGTCTACATCGCGCACGCCACGTTCGACGAGGCCGGCGACTGGGGCGTGCTGATCGCGGTGACGCGCGGCGGGAAGTCTCTGAAGCCCTTCCCGTTTCGCTTCACGGTGCTCGATCGCACGACGGAACCTGCGGTCGGGGACGCGGCGCCGGCGAGCCGCCAGATCACGCTGGCGAACGTGCGGGACGTGAGCGAGATCGATTCCTCGTACCCGCCGCGGCCGCAGATGCACGACCTGACCGTCGCCGATGCCCTTGCCGCCGGCCGGCCGCTCGTCGTGGCGTTCGCCACGCCGGCGTTCTGCACGAGCCGGACGTGCGCGCCGGTGATGGATTCAGTGATGGACCCGCTCTACGCCCGCTACCACGACCGCGCCAGCTTCATCCACATCGAGCCCTACGACCTGGCGCCGTTACGTCAATCGAACATCCAGGAGCCGGTGCGGGCGACGCGCGAGTGGGGGCTGCAGACGGAGCCCTGGGTGTTCGTCGTGGACCGCTCCGGCAAGATCGCGGCGAAGTTCGAAGGCGTCACGTCGGAGACCGAGGTCGAAGCGGCGTTGACGCCGCTGCTGGTGACGCGGGGCGCCCCGGTGCCCGCTTCGGGAGGGACTGCGGCGCCCTAGTGCTAACAGGATGCGGCAGCTACCATTGGCTGGTTTTGCGAGCCGGTCGTGAAGCCGCGCACGAACGAGACCGGCAGTGGACGCGCAGGTGATCATGGACTACGTGCAGACGGTGCTCGCCAGCATCCAGGCGACGAAATTCGATGAAGCGTCGGCGCCCGGCGGCCTCCTGGAAGAGCTGGAGTCGCACCGGGATTACCTCGCCGGCCAGCGCGGCAGCCGCGGGATGAGCGTCACCCGCTCCGCAAACCCGGAGGGCGACGTCCTCGTCGTCGTGGAGACACGCTGGGCGGCCAACAACGACATGGCGGACTACTCCAGCCGCGACCCGAACGTCGCCGGCATCCTCAACCGCCACGCCGCGCTGCTCGTGCCCGGCAGCGTCCAGGTCCACCGCATGCAGTCCGAGAAGAGCGAGGCGCAGGACGCGCCGAACCGCGTCTACGACCGGCTCGCCCTGGCGTTGTTCTGGCCCGTGGGGATCCTGGCATTCGCGCTGGTCGTGATCTTCGCGCTGTCGCGCATCTATCTCACGCTGCCGGGCAGCTGGGCGACGCCGATGGCGGTCGGCATCGCGCTGATCATCCTCGGGCTCGCGTGGTACTTCGCCGCAAATCCCAGTGTGCCGCGCTGGCAATGGGCGGGCGCCGGCGCCGTGCTCCTGATCGCCCTGGGGATTTCCGGCACCGCGGCCGCGGTGTACGACGACAAGCACGCCGAGGTGAAGCACGCCGAAGGCCCGGTCGCCACCGCCCCCGCGGGCGGCACGCCCGCCGCACCCGGCACGCCTGAGATCGACATGGGTGACAACTTCTTCGCGGACCTGTCCGGAAACAAGAGTCCGACGGTCACCGTCAAGTCGGGCGAGACGATCCCCGTCCACAACCGCGGCACGGCGCTCCACAACGTCCACGTCGCCGCGAGCGGCAGCTTCGACGCCCAGTTCTGCAAGACGACGGATCCCGCGCCTTGCTCGAAGCCGGCCCAGGTGCCGGCCGGTACGGACGCCACGCTCACGGTGAACATCCCGCCCGGCACGTACAACTTCCGGTGCGACTTCCACACCGCGGAGATGAACGGGAAGCTCGTCGTCCAGTAGCGGCAACGAACGCCTCCGCCGCCGCCGGTTCTGGTAGGGTGCGCCCATGGACGGAACGACGCCCCATCCCAACGGGCCCCGAACCTTCGGCACGTTCCTGCGCGATGCCGTGCCCATGCCCGCAGCCGTCCTGGAGCGGCTCGTGGCTCTCGAATCAGGCCTGCACCCTACACTCACCGATATGCGCGCCGCGCTCGGGCTGGACCTCTCGCTCGCCGCGTGGGCCGATGCCGCGCGGCAGAACTGGTCGCGCGGCGAGAACGACCCGGACGACGCTGCGCTCGCGCGGCTGATCGATGCCCTCTACGCATCGCTGTCGTCGCGACGGATGATCCGCGCCGCCCGGGGCAATGATGGCCTGCGGTTGTCACGCGCGGAGGGGGCCATCGCCCTGCGCGAGGGCGAGCGCCTGACCCTGCTGCTGCTCGTCGAGAACAGGACCGACGCGCTGGTCGACTGCTCCGCGGAGGCGCGCGGCCAGCGCGTGACCTTCAGCGTCGAGGCCGGACGCGCCGGCTCGATCCTGCTCGACGCCGGGCCGCTGCCGCGCGGGTCGTACCTGCTGCCGGTCACCGTGGCCGCGGGCGGCACGACGGCCACGGCCGACGTGCCGATCGAGGCGTCGCCGGCCGGCGTGCTCGCGATGCGCCTCGTCGACGACGAGGCCGGCGACCCCGTAGCGGCCCGGGTCTATCTGGCCGACGGCGTGGGTCCGGCATGGCCCGAAGGGGCGACCATCAGGCGCGACGTCCACGGCGCGGCCTTCTTCCACGCCGACGGCTCGTTCGCGGCGACGGTGAGCGGCACCGCGAACGTGCGCGTCGTGCGCGGGATCGAGTACGAGCCTGCGGAGGCCGCGATCGATGTACCCGCGGACGGACGCGCCGAGCGGACGCTGCGGCTGCGCCGCTGGTCGCACATGGCCGCCGACGGCTGGTACAGCGGTGACGTGCACGTCCATCTGCACTACGGCGGCGAGTACGAGCTGACGCCCGCGGACGCGGCACTCGTGCAGCGCGCCGAGGACGTGAACTTCATGAACATGATGGTGGCCAACCAGGGGAGCGGCTGGGTGCACGACGAGCCGTACTTCAGCGGGGCGCCGCACGAGCTGAGCGCAGGCGCGCACATGCTGCGCTGGGGCGAGGAGTATCGCAACGACTTTTATGGGCACATGTGCATGTTCGGCATCCGCGAGCTGGTGCCTCCCATCTACAGCGGCTTCCGGGAGAGCGCGCATCCGCGGGACCTGCCGGCGAACGCCGACGCGGCGCGCCATTGCCACAGCGTCGGCGGCACACTGAGCTACGCCCACCCGCTGTTCGCTCCCGGCGACCTCGACCGCGTCTTCGCGCACGCCCGCACCGTCGAGGCGAAGGAGCTGCCGGTCGACGCCGCGCTCGGGCTGATCGACGCCGTCGACGTGATGTCCTACCCGGGACACGAGATGGAGACGGCGCGGTTGTGGTACCGGCTGCTCAACTGCGGCCTTCGCCTGGCGGCGACCGCGGGCACGGACACGTTCATGAACTGGTGCGACAACCCTCCGTTCAGCAACCCGCCCGCCGGCGACCGTGTCTTCGCGCGGGTGGACGGCGCGTTCACGACCGAGTCGTGGTGCGAAGCCGTGCGCCACGGGCGGACGTTTGTGACGGACGGCCCGATGCTCAGCCTGCGGGCGACCGCCGCCGGCCAGACGTATGAGATCGGCGGCGACGTCCGCTGCGAGCCCGGCACGCGCATCGACGTAGTGGCCGAAGCCGGATCGTACGCACCGATGGAGGTGTTGGAGCTGATCGTCAACGGCGAAGTCGTGGCCTCATCGGCCGCGTCGGACGCAGGACGGCGCGCGGCGCTGCAACACGAATTCGCGGCCGCCGAGAGCTGCTGGATCGCGCTGCGGTCGCGCGGGCCGACGCACCCGTTGGTCCTGGACAGCGAGCTGTTCGCCCACACGAGCCCGATCTACGTGACGGTCGGCGGCGCGCCGGTGAGTCGCCCGGAAGACGCGGCGTACTTCTTCGAGTGGATCGGGCGGCTGATCGCTACGACGGAGACGAAGGGCAGCTACGCGACGCCCGCCGAGCGCGAGGGTATCGCCGCCCTCTTCCGCGAGGGCCAGGCGTACTACGCGCGGATAGCCGGCATAGCGTGAGCGCCCGCAGCCGGCACGGCTGAAGCTCCGCGTCGCAGAGGGCGGGCGTCAGGCGCGGGCGCCCTCGAAGGTGGCCTTCCCGAAGGTGCCGAGCTCGGCTTCGCCGGCGATCTTGTCGCCATCGACGTTCGCCGCGAACGTGATCTTCATGTTCATCGCCGCCGCCGTGATCGCCCACGAGGCGGCGTTCCCGTCGACCTTGCCCTCTTCGATGGCGACAGTGCCTTGGGGGCCGTCCATCGACCCTTCGAGCGCGCCGCCGTTCGACTTGAGGATCAGGGTAGAGGCCTGCGTACCCATCGGGGTCGTCATCGAAAGCTTCCAGGTTCCGTCGATACTCATGTTCGTCTCCCTCCGTCTTGCTGATACGCGCCCGCTTGAGACGCGCTACTCGCTTGCCAGTTTCGCGATCAGATCGCCGGCCGCCCGCGTGCCCATGCCCATCTTGCCGGCGGACAGCGACTTGATCTGCCCCGAGGACAACGCCTGCATGATGCCGCCCTCGATGCGGCGCGCGGTCGCAGTCTCGCCCAGCGTCTCCATCATCATCTGCACGGCGCCGATCGCCGCGATCGGGCAGACGACGTCCTGGCCGGTGTACTTCGGCGCCGAGCCGCCGATCGGCTCGAACATGGAGACGCCCTCCGGGTTGATGTTGCCGCCGGCGGCGACGCCCAGGCCACCCTGAATCATCGCGCCGAGGTCGGTGATGATGTCGCCGAACATGTTCTCGACGACGATCACGTCGAACCACTCCGGGTTCTTGACCATCCACATCGTCGTCGCGTCGACGTGGGCGTAGTCGCGCTGGATGTCGGGGTAGTCGGCGTCGCCGACCTCGTTGAACGCCCGCCACCACGTATCGTGCACGAACGTCATGACGTTGGTCTTCGCGCACAGCGTCAGCTTGCGGTCCTTGGCGCGCCTGCGGGTCAGCTCGAACGCGTAGCGGATCGCCCGCTCGCAGCCGAAGCGGGTCGTGACGTGCACCTGGGTCGAGACCTCGTGCGGCGTGCCCTTGTACTGGAAGCCGCCGGAGCCGCTGTACAGCCCCTCGGTGTTCTCGCGCACGACGACGAAGTCGATCTCGTCCGGCCCCTTGTCGCGCAGCGGCCCCTCGACGCCGGGGTAGAGCTTCACGGGCCGCAGGTTGATGTACAGGTCCAGGTCGAAGCGGATGCGCAGCAGCAACCCCTTCTCGAGGATGCCGGGCGCCACCTCCGGGTGGCCGATCGCGCCAAGGTAGATCGCGTCGTAGCCACGCAGCTCATCGATGAGCGAGTCGGAGATGATCTCACCGGTCCGCAGGTAGCGCTCGCCGCCGAGGTCGTAGTTCGTGAGCTCGTAGCGCACGCCCGTCTTGTGCGCGACGGCCTGCAGCACCTTGAGCCCTTCGGCCACGACCTCCGGCCCCGTTCCATCTCCCGGAAGGACTGCGATGCGATACATTTGCTGCTGCTCCCATACCCGCTGCGCCGCTGAGTGACCTATTACACCACGCCCCCGCGGGTCGCGCGAGGGCGCGCTGCCGCGTACGCTCTCGGTGCCGCCAGGCGTCCGGGCGCGGAAGGAGGACCCAAGATGGCCACCGTGAAGGTCGCAACACTCAACCTCTTCAACCGCGAGGGCCAGTGGGGGATGCGGGCGCCTCTCGTGATCGACCAGCTCGAGGAGCTGGCGCCGGATGTGATCGGGCTGCAGGAAGTCGACCTGGACCTCGACCAGGGGATGTGGGTGAGCCGCCAGGTCAACAAGCGGTTGCCCGGCCAGCCCCACTACCGGATCAAGCACGCGGCCCACCCGGGCATGGGCGCGAGTTTCCGCAGCATCGCCACGATGTCGCGGATCGGCTTCGAGGAGCACGAGGTGCTGGACCTGATGACCTTCGAGCGCGTGGCGCAGCGCCTGGCGTTCCGCTGCGGCGACCGGCCGTTCGTCTTCGTCAACACGCACCTGCACCACCCGCCGGAGGCGACCGAGGACCGCGTGCGGCAGCTCGAGTACCTCCTGGCGTGGCTCGACCGCGACGTCCGCAGGCTGCCCACGGTGGTCGCCGGCGACTTCAACGCGTACGCCGAGCCGCCCGAGGCCGCCGTCACGCTGATGAAGTCGCGCTTCCGCTCCGCGCACGAGGCGGTCCACGGCCGCGAGCCGGAGAAGACGTGGACGACGCCGGTGAACACGCACGACGACTCGCCGCACGGCACGCTGGACTACATCTTCGTCTCGCCGGAGTTCCGCATCGCCGATGCCGGGCTGGCGTTCGACCGGCCGGCGCCCTACGACCCGAACCTGTACCCCTCGGACCACCTGGGCCTGTTCGCCGTGCTGGAGCTATAGGTCCGGGCCCTCAGAGCGTGGCGAGGATCGTCCGCACGGCGTCGCCGACGCTGTCCGTGACGATCGTCGGCCGGTACGCCGCCTCGGTCCAGGCGGCGCCGCGGCTGATCCAGGCGCTGCGGATCCCCGCCGCGACCGCGCCGCCGATATCAGCGGGGCCGCTGTCGCCGACCATCCACGCGCCTTTCAGCGTGGCGCCGCACCGCGCCGCGGCCAGCTCGAAGATTCGCGCATCGGGCTTTGCGCAGCCGGCGATCGATGAGACGCACCAGCCATCGACCAGCACGTCGAGTCCCGCCTGGCGGATCTTGTCTTCCTGTTCCGCATGACCGTTCGTCGCGATGCCGATCCGCCAGCCGCGGCGCCTGAGGAGTGTCAGCGCGTCGCGCGTGTCTCCGGAGCAGGTGTAGAGCGAGAGGTACGCCGGCCACCAGCCGGCGACGAGGTCTTCGACGGATTCGCGCAGGCCAAAGCGTCCGCGGGCGGCCTCGAACAGGACCGGGCGCGGGCGGACGCCATCAGCGTCGGCCTCCACGAACCACGAAACGCACTGCCTTTCGTCCAGGCCATGCTCGCGCGCGAAGCCTTCCGCCCAGGACCGGAACACCGCGGCCCGGTCGACCAGCGTGTTGTCGAGGTCGAAAATGATCAGCGGCATCGACGTGAATTGTAAGCGAGGCGGCTCGCTTCGAGTCCCTTCCTACGGTCGCGCCAGCCAGCCAAGCACCGCGTCCTCGATGCGCTGCTGCACGCCGGGCGAGTCATCGAGCGTCTTGTGGCTGACGAGCGCCTGGCCGCCGCCGCCATCGCTCAGAGCGACAGGCGCGCGCTCGCCGGACTCGTCGTCGTTGATCACGTTCGGCAGGTCGATGCGTACGCCGTGCCAGCCCTCGTTGAGCTGGTACATGTTGAGCAGCGGCGTGCGCGCCGGCATCTCCGTGGCCTCCCGGTCATACAACACCGTGGTGCGGTCGATCAGCACGCCGAACATCCTGTCCCCATACATGGCGTCGAGCGCCGACGTGACGGCGGTCACCGTGACGCCGCCGTGGCTGTGGCCGATCAGCACGACCCGCAGGCAGGGCAGCGCGTCGAGCCGGCGCTTCGTCTCGTGCTCGATCCAGCGCTCCATATCCGTCTGCGGCGGGTCGGCGCCGAAGATCGCCGGCGACGCAACGATCGTCTCGGAGAGGATGCCCGTCGCCCGCGACTGGACGGCGTGGAGGATATCGATGAGGCCCGTGCTCTCGCCTTCGCTCGTATCGCGCAGCGTGCTGCCCGCGCTGGCGATCGCCACGATCAGCAGCGGCGCGCGCCCGCCGCCGCAGGCGAGCGGCGCCGGCGGCGGCGTCTCCAGCACGTCGGCGCGGCCGTAGTTCGCGGCGCACGAGCCGGGCGCGAGAGCGATGTCGAGTCCGGCGAGCGCGGGTCCGTCAGCGGCGTCGAGGCGGCCGTCGCCGTTGGCGTCGTCGCAGGCGATGAGCCGGGCGTCGGGGCCGGGGGCGGCGAGCGCGTCACGCCAGAGCTTCGGCACGGGCGTCGGTCTCGGCGCTGGTGCGGTAGCCGCCGGCGTCGCGACGAGCGCGCGGGCGCTGCCGGAGCCGCCGGTTTCGACGAAGAGGAGGTAGATGACGAGTGCGGCGCCCGTTGCCGCGAGCGCGGCGGCGGCGACCAACAGGTACTTCATGCAGCCGGGCGCTCCGGCGCGGAGGGGCGTCGTCGACAGGCCATCGCGGCAGTATAAGCAACGGCGCCGCGGCGATGACGCCGCTCAGGCGGGGGCGGGCAGCGCGTACGCCAGTCGCTTGCGCTCCACGAACGTCACCGCCTCGCCGTATCCGGCGTCGCGGGCGAACGCGGCGAGCGGCGCGAAGTCGGCGCCGACTCGGTCAGGCGTGTGCGCGTCGGACGCCAGCGTGATCGCGAGGCCGCGCTCACGCGCTTGGCGCACCACGGGCGCCGCCGGGTAGATCTCGCGCGCCGGCTTGTTCAGCCCGTTGCTGTTCAGTTCGATCGCGGCGCCATGCGCTTCGGCGGCGTGCAGGATGGCATCGTGCAACGGCGTCTCATCCGCGGGGCGGTGGCCGAACACCTTCGGCAGATCCGGGTGCGCCAGCACGTCGACGAGTCCGCACGCGCCCAGCTCCCGCACCAGGCCGGCGTAGTCGGACCAGACCTGCTCGACAGGGCGCCTGTCCCATTCGGCGGCCGTCGCGCGCTCATCGAACCCCCAGGACCCGATCCAGTGCACGGAGCCGAGGACGATGTCCCAGTCGTACGGCGCAAGCAGGCGGCGGAGGTCCGCTTCCCGTCCGGGGATCCAGTCCAGCTCGATGCCGAGCAGGACGGGCACGCCGTCGCGCTTCGCCGCTTCGATGAGCCTCACGTAGTCCGCCATCGTGCCCGAGACGTGGTCCTGCCAGTACTGTTGCGCCGCACCGCGCAGCAGCGGGTCCGGGTCCGCGTCCCACCAGCCGAAGAGCCGCTCGTAGGCCTCGCGGAAGCGGAAGAGATGCTCGGTGATGCATACCCGCGTGACGCCCGCGGCCGCACCGGCGCGGACGTACTCGTCGATCCGCGCGCGCGTCATCGGCGGCTGCTGCCCGTGCGGCTGGAGGTGCGTGTGGCAGTCGATCACCGGCGCAGGCCGAGCTGGTCGATCATCGGTTCCATGCCACGGATGAGCGCCAGCACGCGGCGCGCCGACTCGGCGGCCAGCTCGGGCGTGAGCGACGCGCCGGCGAGCGTGTGGTGGAGCCGCGTCCACGTTTGCGTCCACTCCTCCAGCTCGTACTCGGGACCGACGACGGCCTGCACCTCCGGCGCGCGCAGCGCCAGCATCTCGGCGGCGCGGTAGTTGTCGTCGCGCTCGCCCTCGAAGTGGAGCCCGATCTCGACGCGCGACGTGCGGCGCTGCGCCCACACCTCGTAGTGGATCGCCGGCGAGCCGCGGTAGTACTGGAGGTAGCCGAAGCGCTGGCGCCAGTCCAGGCCATCGAGCGCCGCGCCGAGGCCCGCTTCGACGCCGGCGTGCACTTCGGCGAGGAAGTCGCGGATACGCAGGGAGGGGACGGCGGGACGCCGCGGCTTCGCCATGGCGGGAGGATATAGAAGCGGGGAGCGAGAAGCGAGACGCGGGACGTGCGGGCCGGGTGTTCGAGGTTGGAGTAGAACGGACAATAGACAACAGGCAACAGACAACAGGCAACAGGCAGTAGGGCCCGGTTCTCGGTGGCGCGGCGCTGGCGTATGCTGGTCGGCATGCGAGTGGGGATCATCGCGGACACGCACGGGTACGTCGATCCGCGGATCGGCGCCGCCTTCGGCCGGATCGACGCGATCGTGTGCGCGGGCGACGTCGGCGGCGCGCACGTGCTCGAGGCGCTGCGCGCGCTGGCGCCGCTCTACGCGGTCTACGGGAACAACGACGAGAAGCTCGGCGGCCTGGGCTTGCCCTTGCGGCTCGATTTCGCGCTCGATGGCGTCCACTTCCACCTCGTGCACCAGATCCCGCACGCGCAGCCCGCGGCCGGCGCGGACGTGGTCGTGTTCGGGCACAGCCACAGGGCCCTGATCGAGCGCCGGGGCGACCTGATGTACGTCAACCCCGGCGCGGCCGGGCGCGCAGGTTTTCACCGGCTGCAGACCGTCGCGCTGATGCGCGTTGCCGGCGGCCAGGTGCGCGAAGCGCGCATCGTCGAGCTCGGGCAGCGGCTGGCGCTCGGAAAGACGGGTGCGGCGACGAAACGGAGGGCGCAGCAATGACCGGAACCACCACACTGCTCGACGGTCTGGACCGCGAGGCAGAGGACTTCGCCGGATCTGTCGACCGGGAGCACTACCTGAACGGCTCCGGCCAGAAGGAGCGCCTCGACCTTTCGCCGATCTACGCCCGCCACGCGCGCCTCTTCGACCGCGCCACCGTCGACGCGATACGCGCCGCGGACGCCAACGACGAGCGATACCCGGAGCTGCGCCGGCTCGTCGTCGAAGGCTACCTGGACGCGGCGGCCAACGAGCTGACCGAGCAGATCGCCGCGCGCGAGACCGCCGACGCGCTCGACTGGGACGGCGAGTCGCTGCCGTACCGGTCCGTGGCGCCGCTGATCCGCAACGAGCCGTCCCCCGACCGTCGCCACGCGCTCGAGCGGCGGCTGGTGGAGGCGACGTCGGCGCAGAATCCGTTGCGCGAGCGGCGCTGGGACCTGCTATACGCCAGCGCGCGCGAGCTGGGATACGCGTCGTACAGGCAGCTCGTGGAGGATGTCGGGCGCCTCGACATCGCCTCGCTGGTCACCGCCGTGGGCGCGTTCCTGCGCGAGACCGAGGAGGCGTACCGCGCCGAGCTCGTGTTGCGACTGCGGGCCATCGGCGTCGATCCCGCGGAGGCGGAGAAGAGCGACATCGCGTTTCTCTTCCGGGAGCCGGAGTTCGACCGCTACTTCGCCGCCGAGAGCCTCGTCGACATCTACAAGAGCTCGATGGCGGCGTTGGGCCTCGACGACGCGGCGCAATCCCGCATCTTCCTCGACGTCGAGAAGCGGCCGACGAAGTCGCCGCGCGCGTTCTGCTCGGCGCCCCGGATCCCGGACGAGATCTACCTCGTCATCAGCCCCCAGGGCGGCGAGTACGACTACGGCGCCATGTTCCACGAGGGCGGCCACGCGCAGCACTTCGCACACGCCGACGGCGCGTTGCCCTTCGCACTGCGTGGGCTCGGCGACAACTCCGTGACCGAGGGGTTCGCGTTCGTGCTGGAGCACATCCTGGCCATCCCTGCGTGGCTCGAGCAGTACCTCTACTTCAGCGATACCGCGCGCTACCTCGCGGCGCAGCGTTTCAATCGCCTCTACATGTTTCGCCGCTACTCCGCGAAGCTCATCTTCGAGGCGGAGCTCCATGCCGGCACGGACGTCCGCGGCCGCCAGAAGCGCTACGCCGACCTGCTGACGGCGGCGACGGGCGTACGCTACGCGCCGGAGGACTACCTGTTCGACGTGGACGACGCGTTCTACGCGGCGCGCTACCTGCGCGCCTGGATCTTCGACGCCCAGATGCGGACGTCGCTTCGCGAGCGGTTCGGGGAGCGCTGGTACGAGAGCCGGGAAGCCGGCGCGAAGCTCGTCGAGCTCTGGTCGCACGGGCAGCGCTTCGACGCGCCGGCGCTGCTGCGCCGCGAAGGGCTGGGCGGCCTGGATGTCCTGGCGCTGAGCGCTGAGCTGGCGCCGGCAGCGAGACATGACTAAAGCGCCAAAGCTTCTGGCGAAAGCGCTCGCGAAGCAAAAGAACTTACGCTTTGACGAACTTATATCGCTGGCGGAGTCGTTCGGGTTCGAACAGGTCAGGGTCTCCGGAAGTCATCACATCTACCATCACCCGTCCGTGCCGCACCTTCTGAATCTTCAGCCCTTGAGAGGAAAGGCGAAGCCCTATCAACTCCGGCAGTTCTTGCGGATCGTCGAAATGTATAATCTCACTCTGGGAGGCAATGGATGAAGGACTATCACATCAACGTGTTCTACAGCGACGAGGACGAAGCGTACGTCGCCGACATCCCGGACCTCGTCGCATGCTCGGCCTTCGGAGACACCCCCGAAGAGGCCGTGCGCGAAGTCGGGATCGCGAAACAGGCATGGATCGAGGCGGCTCGAGAACTGGGCAAGCGGATCCCAAAACCGCGCTATCGCCCCGCGATCTACCAGATCATCTCCTAGCCGCGCCGATCGCCGAAGCTGCTATCATCTCACGCGATGACCACAGAGCACGCCGAGGCGTACCAGCTCCAGCTCCCCATCTTCAACGGGCCGCTTGATCTCCTCCTCCACCTCATCGAGCGGGAAGAGCTCGATATCACGACGGTGGCGCTCGTGCAGGTCGCCGACCAGTACATGCACTTTCTGCACGAGAGCGACCAGATCAACCTCGAGGCGCTCGCTGACTTCATCGTCATCGGCGCCCGCCTGCTCCTCCTCAAGTCGCGCGCACTCCTGCCGCGGCCGCACGTCGACGACCCCGCCGCCGAGATCGAGGACGACGACGGCGAGGACCTGGCGCGCCAGCTCGCCGAATACCGCCTCTTCAAGGACGCCGCCGGGCGCCTGCGCACCATCGAGGTCGCCGGCCTGCACTCCTACCCGCGCATCGCACCGCCGCCCGAGCTGCCGCCTTCGACCGGCCTCGACGGCATCACGCTCGACCTGCTCCAGGCGCTCGTGCTCGAGGCGCTGCGGCGCGAGCCGGAGGAGAGGGAGCCCACGCAGGTGATCCACCCGCACCGTTTCACGGTGCGCGAGAAGGTCGAGCTGATCCGCGACCGCCTCGCCGCGCAGGGGCGGGTGAGCTTCCGCAGCCTGATGGCCGAGTGCACCACGCGCATGGAGATCATCGTGTCGTTCATGGCCGTGCTGGAGCTGATCAAGACGTACGTGCTGGACGCCACGCAGGACGCCGCATTCGGGGACATCGTCCTCGTGCCCGCGGACGCGGCGGAGATCCCCGTGGCGTCGGAGCCCGGTCCCGCCTGAGGCGCCCGCGGCGTGACAACGCCTGGCGCCAGCCCCGCCACCGACACCATCGCCGTAGAGGAGCCATGCAGGACGACGCGACGGACCACGATGAGCGCATGCCCAGCCGCGTCGTCGTGATCGGCACCACGGGCTCCGGCAAGACCACGCTTGCGCGCGCGATCGCGCGCGCCATCGGCGTGCCGCACATCGAGCTGGACGCCTTGCACTGGGACGCGGGCTGGACGGAAGCGCCCGCCGAGCTGTTCCGGGAGCGCGTCGCCGATGCGATCGGCGGAGAGCGCTGGGTCGTCGACGGCAACTACTCGGGGAAACTCGGCAGCATGACCTACGCGGCCGCCGACACCGTGGTCTGGCTCGACTACGCGTTTCCGCGCGTCTTCTCGCGCCTGTTCGTGCGCACGATGCGGCGCGCCCTTCGCGGCGAAGTGCTGTGGAACGGCAATCGGGAGCGCCTGCGCGATCACTTCTTCACCCGCGATTCGCTGTTCCTCTGGGCCGTGAAGTCGCACTGGCGGCACCGGCGCACCTACGCGGAGCGGTTCAGCGGACCGGCGCACGCAGATCTCCACGTCGTGCGGGTGCGTCGCCCCGCCGAGGCGCAGGCCTACCTCCGCGGACTGCGGCGGCTGGCAGGCCGAGCACGGGCCTGACGGCGCAGCCGCCCGCACGCGGACTCCTGGGGTACAATCGCGCGCGGGGCTGGAGGTGAGGATTTGCGGACCAGGGCATCGCGCGCGGCAGGAACGCTGGCGTGCGCGCTCGCGCTGGCGGCGGCCGCATGCGGCGGCGCGGCGCGCGAGCGCGAGACGAGCGGGCCGCCGCGCTCGTTCATGATGGGGATCAGCACGCTGCCCCGCGAGCTCAACGCCGCGTCGTACCAGGAGGCGTTCGACCTCGCCGCGACATCGGGCGAGATCGTGCTGATCCAGCGCGCGCCGCCGTGGGCGAACTTTCTGCCGGGCGCCGACGTCAGCGACGATACCGCGAAGACGACAGCGTCCGAGAAGCGCGCCCTCGCCGACGGGCACCTGCGCCTGTTCTTCGCCATCGACCCTACCGACAGCGCCACCGGCCGCGACCGGCTCGCGGACCTGCCGCCATCGCTCGCGGGCCGCGATTTCGGCGACGCCGGCGTCCGCTCGGCGTTCATCTCTTACGCCACGTACGTGGCGCTCAACTACAAGCCCGCCTACCTGGCGCTGGGCGTGGAGATGAACCTCTACTACGACAAGAACGGGGACGACCTGGAGAACTTCAAGACGCTCTACGCCGAGGCATACGACCGCGTGAAGCAGATCTCGCCGGACACCCAGGTCACCGTCACGTTCCAGTACGAAGACCTCCAGGGCCTCATGCCCACCGCGGAGGAGCACTACGAGGAGTGGCCGCTCGTGCGCGCGTTCGACCCGAAGCTCGACGTCGTCGCGATCAGCACCTACCCGAGCTTTGCCTTCCCGACCGCCGCCGCGATCCCGAAGAAGTACTACAGCCAGCTCCGCGCGTTTACCGACCGCCCGATCATCATCGCCGAGACGGGCTACGCGTCGGAGCCGGGCCCGCAGGGCGTCAACAGCGGCTCGGAGGGCGAGCAGGCGGCGTTCGTGCGCCGCGTCCTCGACGAGGCGCAGGCGCTCGATATCCTCGCTGTGATCTGGTTCGCCGCCTGGGACCCCGCCTACGCCGAGGACAGCTCGTTCGACGTGTTCCGTCACATCGGCCTGCTGCGCACCGACAGGTCGGAGAAGCCGGCGTGGTCCGACTGGGCCACGGCGGCACGGCGCCCTTACCGCCCGGGCTGAGCAGCGGCCCTGCTCGCGCCCTATCCTTAGCGCTAACGGTGGGAAATGAGGCGCGTCTCTTGACCCGTTATCACTATCCCCGCCTGAAGAGCCGCTCCTAGACTACCCCGTCTTGGTGGCTGCGTCGTAACGAACATCTGACGGAACAACTGCATAGTGAAATTCCCGGTCACGGTGACCGCGGACGGCATGCCGCTGCGCTGGTCGCGTACCGCCGCGTCGTCGCTCGCGAGCGACGTCCGGCGCTTTGCGCTCCGCCACTGGTCTCTCGCCGCCGCGCTCGCCATCACCTTCATCGTCCACGCGCCGACGCTCCGTTACTTCTTCAACGGGGATGACCTCGTCGTCGCCGGCAGCGTCCGCTACAGCGGCACCGGCGGCTACCTGCTCGACACGCTGCTGATGCGCGACATCGTCCCGAGCTGGCGCCCGCTGACGGGCCTGGTGTACGCGGCCGAATGGAACCTGTTCGGGCTGAACGCCGCCGGCTGGCGCGCCGTGAACCTCGGCTTCCACCTCGCGGCGCTGGCGATGCTCTACGTGCTGGTCGCGCGCGTCACGCGGCGGCCGGCCGTCGGCGCGATCGCGGCGCTGATCTTCGGCGTGTCGGGCGCCCACTTCGATACCGTGACCTACATCACGGCGCTGCCGCACGTGATGGCGACGTTCTTCGTACTGGCGTCGCTGCTGGCGATCGTCGCTTACGCGCAGGACGGCGAGCGCAACGCCAGCGCGTTCTGGCACTCGTTCGCGCTCTTCGCGCTCGCCTTCCTCTCGAACGAAGGGTCGTTCGTCTACGCGCCCGTCGTCGTCCTCGCGTACCTGCTGTACGCGAGGCGCTGGCGCGCCGCGCCGCTGCGGCTCGTGCTGCACGCCGCGCCGTTCGTCGCGCTGGCGGCGGGCTGGCTGTCGTTCTACGAGTCGTGCTCCTGCCAGCAGCTCAAGTTCGAAGGCTACTACTGGGGGCCGCACGTCTTCACCAACTACGCCGTGTACCTCTCGTGGATCGCCTACCCCGTGCGCCACGTGCCGCTGACGCCCGACGCGCTGCGCTGGGCGCTCGCGGCGCTCGTCGCGGGCGGGGCGGCGCTGATGGCCGCGCGCGGGCCGCACCTGGCGCGCGTGGCCGTGCTCGGGCTGGTGCTGGCGATCCTCCCCTTCGCGCCGGTGAAGATCTGGACGGCATCGCGCTACACCTACAGCGCGGTGGCGTTCTTCGCGCCGCTCGCCGCGATCGCCGCGTACGCAGCGTACGACCGCGTGCGCACATCGCGCCGCTGGCTGCGCGTGCCGGCGACGGCGGCGGGGCTGCTGCTCGTCGCCGCCGTGGCCTCGCTCTACGGCTGGCAGACGTACGCGCAGGACTCGCGCTCCGGCCGCGAGGCCGACAGGTGGCAGCTGCTGGTCAACGAGCTGCGCCGCAACTACGAGCAGGTGCCGCCCGGCACGACGATCTGGATCGTCGACGGCCCCTGGACGAACCCGATGTGGAACTACGCCTGGGTGCCATCCGCCGCGCGCGTGGCCTACGGCGACGCGGCGGCCTTCGACCTCGCGCGCGCCGACTACGCCGCCGACCCGCCGTCGACGGACCGCGCGCTGTTCCTCGAATGGACCCCCGACGGCCTGCGCCCGATCGCGGCGCCGCAGGTGCTCGCGCACGAGTAGCGCGGGGTGGCGAACGCCATGCGCCGCTACTGCGGGTACGGCCGCAGCTCCTCCAGCACGGAGAGGAACGTCTCCTCGTCCAGCAGTGGATTTCGGTCGGGGACACTGCTCGCGTTCCCACTGCTGACAGCACTCGTCTCGGCAACGGCGATGTAACCGCCAAAATCGACCACGAGCGACAAGCCGTTGACCGGGCGTGTTCCAGCGGGGGTCGAAATCAATTCGGCAGAGTGACCGGCAACCGTGACTGTTCTGCGCGCCTGCCCTGGTCCCCCCTCTCTCCCGAACCTTGCAGCGACGCGCGACCAATCGGACTGGCTGTACGTGTTCAGATCCAGTCGCCCTTTGAACTCGGGCTGCCTGAAGTAGCTCATCTCGATGCCTTGGAGGGCTACGCCCCGAATGCCGGCGGGGAACTGCGATTCGAGGGTACTGAACTCAACGCCGCCCGCCTCGAACGAACGCCCCAGCCAGTACACGGGCAGACCCGCCGCGTTTGCCGCCGCCACGGCGCTCTTCCAGGCCTCCGGACCGGGTCCATCGTTGCCATTAGGGTTACACGCAGCGGAGAGCACTCCGCTGAGTGCTACCGCGATGCCGACGAGCAGCGCAAGCGCGAACCTCATGCTGCGCAGCGTACGCCATGCGCCGCTACTGCGGGTACGGCCGCAGCTGCTCCAGCACGGAGAGGAACGTCTGCTCGTCGATCAGGGGATTATGATCCGGAGTGGCGCTCGCGTTCCCTGAGCTGACAGCGCTCGTCTCGGCAATGGCCACGTACTCACCAAGGTCAACGACAACTCCGAGGCCATTCACAGGGCGATTGCCCAGCGCCACTGAGATCAACTCCGCGGTACGCCCAGCGACCGAAACCATTCTTCTCTGGGTGCCTGGCTCGTGGGTGGCGTAGCGCTCCGACACCTGCGACCAGTCAGCCTTCGTGTACGTGTTCAGGTCCAGCCGCCCCATGAATTCGGGCTGCCTGAAGTAGCTCATCTCGATGCCCTGGAGTGGTACGCCGGCAATCCCCATGGGATACTGCGCCTGAAGCGTACTGAACTCAACCCCCCCCGCTTCGAACGACCTCCCCAGCCAATACACGGGCAGGCCCGCCGCGTTTGCCGTCGCCACGGCGCTCTTCCACGCCTCCGGGTCGGGTCCATCGTTGCCATTAGGGTTACACGCAGCGGAGAGCACTCCGCTGAGTGCCAGCGCGATGACGACGAGGGGCGTGAGCGCGTACCTCATGCTGCGCAGCGTACGCCATGCGCCGTTATTGCGGGTACGGCCGCAGCTGCTCGAGCACGGAGAGGAACGTCTGCTCGTCGATCAGCGGGTTCAGCTGCGATCCGCCCGGGGTCAAAGCATTGGTGGCCTCGACTGCGTGGGCGCGGAGCATGGACCCACCGAGGTCCAGCCGTAGTTCGATGCCCCGCGGTGAACTTCGCCACATCAACAACGTCCCGGACTGTCCCGCGACATTGACCGGCCTTGTAGTGGTTGCTGGTGGGAGCCGGTTGAGGCCCTGTGTCTCCCGGCGCTGCCATTGAGCAGTGCTGTAGAGCGCAATGTCGAATCCGACGCCTCCGCGGCCATCAAGAACCACCGCGTCGTAACTCATGTCCAAACCGTCGTCGCGCGCCTCGTCTAGCCGGAAGTCAGACACGGACGGCCCGGTGAACGTGAGACCTCCCGCGCTGAACTGCCTCCCCAGCCAGTAAACCTTGTACCCATACTCGGGTGCGCGTTCCGCCCCTGCAACGAAGTTCTTGTAGTCCTGGTCAGCCGCCCGACGTGAAGGAAAGCAGCCCGATACGCATAGAGCCGCCATCATGCCGACGAGCAGCGCAAGTGCGAACCTCATGCTGCGCAGCGTACGCCATGCGCCCCTACTGCGGGTACGGCCGCAACTGCTCCAGCACGGCGACGCGGCCGGTTCCGCTCGCCCGCGCCTGAGCCCGCCGCTCCCTATTGCGCATGCCCGCCCGTCAGGGCAAGCTGTGCCTGTCGGGCGCGCGGAGGGACGGCATGACGGTCGAATCGACGCTCAGGCGCACGTGCACGGTGATTGACGCCGCGGAGTTCGAGAAGCGGCGCGCCGCCCTCGCCGAGCGGCTCGGGCCCCACCTGGCGCGCCAGCCCGGCTTCATCTCCCACGAGCTGCGCCGCGACGGCGAGCGCGGCGGCATGGTCGAGGTCACACGCTGGCGCAGCGTCGCGGACTGCGGCGGCTACCTGCGCAACGGCGCCGCCGCCCTGGCCGCTACCTGGCTCGACGCCTTCTTCCCCACCGCCCCCTTCCCGGACGGCGCCTGGGTGCGCGACACCAGCGAGCACGCGTAGGCGCCGGGACCGAGGAGCAGCATCCGCAGATGACACAGGCGCCAGTCGCGCAAGCACCCGCCGAGAACCCCCACGACAACGCCCTCGAGCAGCTCAACGCCGTCGCCGACCGCCTCGGCCTCGACGAGGGCATGCGCGAGGTGCTGCGCCACTGCAAGCGCGAGTTCACCACGCACTTCCCGGTGCAGATGGACGACGGCTCCATCCGCGTCTTCACCGGCTACCGCATCCACCACAACGAGGCGCGCGGCCCCGTCAAGGGCGGCCTGCGCTACAGCCTGAACGTCTCGCTCGACGAGGTGCGGGCGCTGGCGATGTGGATGACCTGGAAGTGCGCCGTCGCCGGGCTGCCGTACGGCGGCGCAAAGGGCGGCGTGGTCGTCGACCCGCGCGCGCTCAGCAAGCGCGAGCTGGAGCGCCTGACGCGCCGCTTCGCCGCCGAGATCGGCCTGCTCATAGGCCCGGACGAAGACGTACCGGCCCCCGACATGGGCACCGACGCGCAGGTGATGGCGTGGATCATGGACACCTACAGCATGATCCACGGCCACTCGACGCCGGCCGTCGTCACCGGCAAGCCCGTGACGATCGGCGGCAGCAGCGGCCGCATCGAGGCCACGGGGCGCGGCGTGACGTTCGTCGCGCAGGAGGCGTGCCGCGCGCGCGGCCGGCAGCTCGCGGGCGCGCGCGTCGCCGTGCAGGGCTTCGGCAACGTCGGCAGCGTCGCGGCGAAGCTGCTCGACGAAGCGGGCGCGAAGATTGTCGCGGTGAGCGACACGAACGGCGGGATCTACGCCGAGGACGGCCTCGGCGACATCGGCGCGCTGCTGGCGCGTAAACACGAGGCGGGGCTGATCCCGGAGACGCACGCGGGGGCGCACATCACGAACGAAGAGCTGCTGGAGCTGCCGGTCGATATCCTCGTCCCGGCGGCGCTCGAGGGCCAGATCCACGGCGGCAACGCCGCCCGCATCCGGGCGCCGATGATCATCGAGGCCGCCAACGGGCCGACGACGCCGGAGGCGGACCGCATCCTCGCGGCGAAGGGCACCTACATCGTGCCCGACATCCTGGCCAACGCCGGCGGCGTCATCGTCTCCTACTTCGAGTGGGTGCAGGACCTGCAGTCGTTCTTCTGGGAGGAAGACGAAGTCAACCAGAAGCTGCAGCGCATCATCCGCCGGGCGTTCCGCGAGGTGGAGGAGATCTACGATGCCGGCGGCGTGACGATGCGCGAGGCCGCGTACATGCTCGCCGTGCGCCGCGTCGTCGAGGCGACCGAGGTGCGCGGGATCTTCCCGTAGGAGCTAACCGTCAGCCTGAGTGCACACCCTGTCATCCCGAGCGCGCACCCCTGTCATCCTGAGCGCTTCCCTCTGTCATCCTGAGCGCTTCCCTCTGTCATCCTGAGCGCTTCCCTCTGTCATCCTGAGCGCAGCGAAGGATCTTCCCCGTGGATCACCGCCACCCCGCGCGAGCACAGGCTCTGGCCCGCCTCCCGTGATCCTGAGCGCAGCTCAGGATCTCCCAGCGCATCACCACCAGGCCCACGCCGTGCCGTGAGGGCCTGGGGTGGATCGCCACCACGTTCGGCTGTACGATCGCGTCGCCAACACGGAGGAGCAACATGAAGGACTTCCGGGACAGGGTCGCCGTCGTCACCGGCGCCGCGAGCGGCATCGGCCGCGGCATGGCGGAGCGCTTCGCGGCCGAGGGCATGCGCGTCGTCCTCGCCGACGTCGAAGGATCCGCGCTCGACGCCGCGGCGCTCGAGATGGGCGCCGCCGGCGCGCTCGTCCTCGCCGTGCGCACCGATGTGTCCGACGCCGCGCAGGTCGAGGCGCTCGCCGGCGCCGCCTACGACGCCTTCGGCGCGGTGCACGTGCTGTGCAACAACGCCGGCGTCGCGACGGGCGGCCTCTGCTGGGAGCAGACGCTCGACGACTGGCGCTGGGTGGTGGGCGTGAACCTCTGGGGCGTCATCTACGGCATCCACAGCTTCGTGCCACGCATGATCGCCGGCGGCGAGGAGGGCCACGTCGTGAACACCGCCTCCGTCGCCGGGCTGATCTCCGGCCCCGGGAGCGCGCCCTACGCCGTCACCAAGCACGGCGTCGTCGCGCTGTCCGAAACGCTGCACCACCAGCTGGCGATGGTCGGCTCCAGGCTGCGCGTGTCCGTGCTCTGCCCCGGCTGGGTGAACACGCGCATCCTCGAGTCCGGGCGCAACCGCCCGCCCGAGCTCGCCGAGACGCACGCTTACGGCACCACACCGGAGATGCAAACGGCGTTCGCGAAGCTGGTCACCGACGGCATGGCGCCGTCCGAGGTCGCCCGCCAGGTCTTCGAGGCGGTCCGCGACGAGCGCTTCTACGTGATCACCCACCCCGAGATGAAGGCCCTGGTCGAGCGCCGTCTCCGTGACATCGTCGATGGCCGCAACCCGCAGGCGCCGGCGATGCCCGGGCTGCCCGCGCGCTCGCGGTAGGCCGGACATGGCCGGGCCGCGCCGTCGAAGCGACGCAGTTGCGGCGATCGGCACGTAAGTCAACTCTTCGCGCCAACATGAAAGGCCGGCGCGCGCGCCGGCCCCTTCGACTCAGTCTCTTGCCGCGTCGCGCGCTACACGCGGTGGCAGGCCACCAGGTGGCCGCCGCCGACATCACGCCACTCCGGGATCACCTGCCGGCACTCCTCGATGGCGATCGGGCAGCGGGTGTGGAAGACGCAGCCCGGCGGCGGCCGCAGCGGGCTCGGCACGTCGCCCGTGAGGATGATCCGCTCGCGCGTACGCTCGACCGCCGGGTCCGGCACCGGCACCGCCGAGAGCAGCGCCTTCGTGTACGGGTGCAGCGGGTTCTCGTACAGCTCGTTGCGGTCGGCCATCTCCATCATCTTGCCCAGGTACATCACACCGACGCGGTCGCTGATGTGACGGACCACCGACAGGTCGTGGGCGATGAACAGGTACGTCAGGCCGAACTGCTGCTGCAGATCCTCCATCAGGTTGATGATCTGCGCCTGGATCGAGACGTCCAGCGCCGACACCGGCTCGTCCGCCACGATGAAGTCCGGCTCCACCGCGAGCGCCCGGGCGATACCGATGCGCTGGCGCTGGCCGCCCGAGAACTCGTGCGGGTAGCGGTTCGCGTAGTAGGGGTTCAGCCCCACGACCCGCATCAGGTCCTGGATGCGCTCGCGGCGCGCGCGGCCGCCCTTCGCCAGCCCGTGGATCTGCAGCGGCTCCCCGATGATCGCACCGATCGACATGCGCGGGTTCAGCGAAGCATACGGGTCCTGGAAGATCATCTGCATCTTCCGACGCATGCGGCGCATCTCGCCGCTGCCGAGGTTCGGCAGCTCGACACCGGCGAACTTCACCGAGCCGGCCGTGGGCTTGTAGAGCTGGAGGATCGCGCGCCCTGTCGTGGACTTGCCGCAGCCGGACTCGCCGACCAGGCCGAGCGTCTCGCCCTTCTTCACCTCGAACGACACGCCGTCGACAGCCTTCACGTCGGCGATCTTTCGCTGGAAGATCAGCCCGGATGTCACCGGGAAGTACATCTTCAGGTTCTGGACGTTGACCAGGATGTCGGACGCCGTGTTGACGTTGGGCGTTGCGACCGCTTCGGTGGTCATGAGCTGGCTGCCTCCTCGCCGATGATCGCTGATTTCGCCATGACGGCCGTCTCCACCGTCGGCATCACCCAGCACGCCGACCGGTGCTTGTCGCCCGCCGACATCAGCGGCGGCTCCTCCGTCAGGCACTTCTCGATCTTGTACGCGCAGCGCGGCGCGAACGAGCAGCCTACGGGCGGGTGCACCAGGTCGGGCGGCACGCCCTCGATCGGCACCAGGCGGTCCTTCTTGCCCTGGTCCAGCCGCGGCACCGACTTCAGCAGGCCGATGGTGTACGGGTGCCGCGGGTTCGCGTACAGCTCGGGGGCCGCCGCCGTCTCGATGATCTTGCCCGCGTACATGACGTTGACGCGGTCCGCGTAGCGCGCGACCACGCCCAGGTTGTGCGTGATCACGACGACCGCCGTGCCCAGCTCGCGGCTCAGGCGCGCCATGATCTCCAGGATTTGCGCCTGGATCGTGACATCGAGCGCCGTCGTCGGCTCGTCCGCCAGGAGCAGCTTGGGGTTGCAGGAGAGCGCCATGGCGATCATCACGCGCTGGCGCATGCCGCCGGAGAACTGGTGCGGGTAGTCGTTGAGCCGGCCGGACGCGGAGGGAATGCCCACCATCTCGAGCAGCTCGGCGGCGCGCCTGTTCGCGGCGTTGCGGTCCATCTTGAGGTGCAGCTCCAGCGCCTCCGTGAGCTGCCGGCCGATCGTCAGCACCGGGTTGAGCGACGTCATCGGCTCCTGGAAGACCATGGCGATGCGGTTGCCGCGGACGTGTCGGATCTCCTCCTCGTCCATCTTCAGCAGGTCTTCGCCCTCGAAGATGATCTCGCCCGCGACAATCTTCCCTGGCGGGTTCGGGATCAGCCGCAGGATGGAGAGCGCGCTGACGCTCTTGCCGCACCCCGATTCGCCGACAAGGCCCAGCGTCTCGCCTTCCTCGACGTCGTACGACACGCCGTCGACCGCACGGACGATGCCCTCTTCGGTAAAGAACTGGGTCTTCAGGTCACGAATCTGGAGCAGTGTGCCCATCGATACGGTACTCCCTCGCGGTCGCGCTGCCCGGGCGCTCCCGGGCCTATAGCATAGCCGGACACCGAAGCGGTGACCGGCCGGATGTCCTCGTGTGTCGCGGCGCCGCGGCCCCACGGCGCCCTCACGACTGCCGCACGGCGCGCCGCCGTACGGGCTGGTGGGGAAGAGGAGACTCGAACTCCTACGCCTTGCGGCACGTGATCCTAAATCACGCTCGTCTGCCAATTCCGACACTTCCCCGCGCCGGGGCGGCAGCCCTGATCGCTGAACCGAAACGTCAGAATCACGCTTCAGCTACGCCGTGCCAATTGTATACGCGTTCCTTCCGCGAACGCTACAGGCGCCCGCACCTTGGTAAGCCCATCCCGGGAGCGTTCAGACCTCCCGCGGCGGCGTGCCGGGCCGGGGCCGCCGCGACGCTGCCGCAAGCCCGAGGCGCGCCGTCCACGCCACGCCGCAGCGGCAGGCAGGCGCCGGGTCCGCTGGCGGGTACAGCGCACGCCGCCCCGGCAGGGCGATCCCCGGCGCGCGCGACTCTCACACCATCCGCATGTGCGCCGGCACGTCCTCGTGCTCGTAACTCTGCGCCTTGTTCGGCGGCAGCTCGCCCGGCAGGTGCAGGTAGCTGCGCACGCCGCGCACGCCCCGGACGTGCTTCGTCGCATCGATCAGGCGGCGGATCTCGGCCGACTCGGCGATCTGTCCACGGAGCGTGACGCGGCCCTCGTAGGCCTCGACGTGGATCTCGCCGGCGTGCGTGTGACCGCCGCGCAGCACCTCGGAGCGCACCCGCGCGACCAGGGTCTCGTCATCGGCGAGGCGGGCGTCTCCGTCGCGGCGCACCAGCTCGCTCACGCTGTGCGCGACCCCGCGCGCGACGCCGCGCGCCATGCGGCCGCGACGCTCGACGCGGCGGGGCAGCCAGCGCGCGATCACGTGCCCGGCGTGGGCGCACCTGTCGCGCACCAGGGCGCGACGGCGCCGCCCCTCCGACGGGTCCGCGTAGTACATCACGCTCGCCCCCACGGCTGCGCCGGCCACGGCGCCCAAGGCGAGCGCCATCACGGCGCGCCGGTCGATGCGGCGCAGCGCATCGCCGCGGCGAGCGGCGATCTCGGGCGCCGTCGCGGCCGTGCGTGCGGGCGTGAAGCCGCGCGCCCGCCGGCGCCTTGCGCGATCGAGGAACGCATCGACACGGCGCACGCGCGGCAGACCCCGCAGGCGCCGTACAGCGCGTGCGCGGACGCGCCGTCGAGGGATCGGGAGGCGCGTCGCGAGCGCGGCCCGGTAGCGCTCCGTAGCGCGGACGACGCGCCTGGAAGGACGCAGGATCTCAA
>Ga0334722_10000917_pt1 | contig 40094 bp, 29 predicted proteins | sample C3_bottom_MG_FD_207210 | JGI IMG/M metagenome (GOLD analysis project Ga0334722, IMG submission 207210) | Sediment microbial communities from Yellowstone Lake, YNP, Wyoming, USA - C3_bottom | ecosystem: Environmental > Aquatic > Freshwater > Lake > Sediment | place: USA: Wyoming | collected...
CCCTCCACCTCGCGGTCGAGGCGGGCAGGGCCACGGCCAGGATCGCGTTGTACGACACGGCCTCGGGGGCCCTCGTCGCCGCCGAGGGATTCTCGACGGTGGCCGGACCCACGGCCCTGCCCCTCCTCGGGGACGCCGCGCGCCGGGCCGCCGCGAGGCTGGCCGCCGCCTCGAAGCTCGACCTGTCGGGGCCCCTCCCGGCGGGAGCCTACGGCATCCTTCTCGAAGCCAAGGGAGGGGAGGCGGAGATCGAGAGCCTCGCGGCCGGGCTCCTCGCCTCGGGAGAGGTCCTCTTCGTGGCCTTCGCGAAGGAGGCCTCGCCCCTCGAGGCGGGGACGGACGGAACCGCCGTCGCGCCCGGCGCGGCGGATGTCGAGGCCCTCGCGGCGGGCTGCCGGGTGAGGCTCGCCATCGAGACGACCACCGCGGCCGACGGCTCGCCCGCCCTCGCCTTCAGGTTGAGCGACGCCGCGGGCCTCGGCGCGCCGACCGGGGGCCTCCTCGCTCCCGCCGGCACGGGGGAGCCCCGGGATCTCCGGGCGGGTCAGATCTCCGGGGCCGCGACGGGCTTTCTCGCCACCGGCCTGCCGCGGATCCTGGTCAGGATCAAGGGAAGGCCGGGCACGCGATTCACGGGAGGAGGGCAGGAAGGCGAGCTTTCCTCGTCGGGAGACCTCGAATTCGAACTCTCCCTTCCCCTCCCCTTCGCCTGGAAGGCCGAGTCCCCGGGCGCCTACGCCGAGGCGGGCAAGCTCGATCCCCGAAGGAAGCGCGAACTCCGGATTCCGGAACGGCTCTGGGGCCTCGAGCTCGGAGCCGAGGGACTGGGCTTTCCCGAACTCCGCCTCGCCCTCGCCCTCGGCTCCCATTGCTTCGCGCGGGCCGCGCTCACCGAATACCTCGGGGGCCTGGGCCCCGGCGCGCGGCCCGCCGGCACCCTCCTGCCCTCCTTCCAGTCCCTCGCCCTCCTCGAACCGCGCCTCGGCTTCGGCTTCGGCATCCTGCCGCGGGCCAGCGATTTCAGGCCCTACCTGGCCCTCGACGCCTTTCTCCGCCTCGCGACCTGGTCCGGCGCGCCCTCCCTCCTCGACGGGCTCGCGCCCGTGGGGCTGGACCTTTCGGCGGGGCTGGAGTGGGGTCGCGGCGCCTCCCTCAGGCTCTGGGGCGAGGCGGGAGCCACCCTCTATCCCTGGGCCGATCCCCTCCGGCTCTACGCCTCCCTGGGCGGCCGGCCCGCCGCCCGCCTCGTGGCCGGAGGCGCCTCCCTCTTCGCGGGGCACCCGGGCTGGTTCGCCGAACTGCCGACCCTCAGGGTCGGGCTGAGGTACTCCCCATGAGCCGCGCCGCGAGACCCCGGCTCCCGATATCAGCATTCGTACTACTTGTGTCTTTGTTCGGAGCCTGCGCCCTCCCGCCCTTCGACCCCGCCCTTTCGGCGGGCGCCGCCCTCGCGGAACGGCTCGGCAAGCCCCGGCTCGTCCTGGGGCCCGTCGACCTGGGCGCGAGCCTCTCCGCCCTCGCCCGCTTCGTCCCCGCCCGCGTCCCCGCCCCGGACTCGGGCTTCGTCGTCGACCCGGGCGGCGCCGGGCTCTGGTGGCTCGCCCTCCAGACCGACGGGACGACCGGGGCCGTCGACCTCGGGGCGACAGTGCCCCCGACCGGCGGGAATCTGGCCCTCGCGACAGCCCCGGTCAGCCTGGGGCAGGGAGCCGAGCTCATCTTCCTCTCCGGAGGGGCGAGCCTCGGGCGCATCACCCCGTCTCCCGGGTCCTGGCCCCTCCTTCCCCTGGCGACCGGGGCCGCCGGCGAGAGCATCATCGCCGCGGGTTCCTCTCCCCTCGCGGGGGGGGGCGAGGACCGCTTCGCCCTCCTCCTCCGCGACGGGGCGGGGCTCCTCGGCTTCTCGACCTTCGTCTGGCCCCTCGCCTCTCCTCCCCTCGCCCTGCCCGTCCTGACGACCCTCCCGGATCCGGGCGGCCTTCCGGGAGCCGGCTCAGGCGGCACCTTCCTCGCGGCCTCTCCGGCGGGTCCTTTCTACTGGGGACCGGCCGCCTCGGCAGGAGGCTACCGCTGGACCACGGCCGCCGCCGCGCCCCTGGCCCTCGGCCTCTCCGAGCCCCTCGTCGGCCTCCTTTCGGACGGCCACCTCGTCGCCCAGGGCCCCTTGTCGCTGGCCCTCCACCACGCGGACGGGAGCCTCGCGTGGAGCCTCCCCGCGGGCGATGTCCGCTTTGCCGGCGAGATCTATGGAGGCTCGGGCGGACAGTTCGTCATCCTCTCGGAGCTGCTCTGCGCCCCTCTCGAGGGCGGCAGCTCGCGGATCACCGCGGCGATCTGGCTCCTTCCCCTCGCGGACTTTCTCGCGCTGAAGTGAGAGGGGAAACCCCGGAGCCTTCAGCTTCCGGGTGGCCGAGAGGACGCGTTGTGCGCCCTCAGGGTCGGGAGCCGCTCCCGCCCTGCTTCGGCGCGGGGGGCCGGGCCGCCGCGGCATCGCCGCGGACGAGGGCCTCGACGAGGGCGCTCATGAAGGGATCGACGGCGAAGATCCTCCGCTGCTCGACGAGCCAGGCCGCCCGCTCCGCCGGATCGCCGATGGCGAAGGCCGAGGCCGCGAGCCAGGCGGCATTGCCCGACCAGTCCGAGGCGAGGCCTCGGGCGTAGCCCGAGAAGGTCGCGTCGAAGCTGGCCGCCAGGGCGGGGAAGGCAAGGCTCACCGGGCCTTCGGCGAAGAAGCGCCTGAGGGCCTGGAGGCCCGCCGTCGTATCGCCGGCCCCCGCAGCCACCCTGTCCTTGAAGCGAGTGTAGGCCGCGTCGAAACCCGCGGCCCTGGCCTCAGCGGCGTCCAGAGCGGCCGAGCGGCGTTTGAGCTCGGCCAGATCGCCCGCGGCAAGGGCCTCGGGACTTCCGGGGACGACCGTCGCCGAACGGCCCGCGGCCTCGGCCGAGGACTTCCTGAGGCCCTCGAGCTCGGCCGTGAGCGAGGCGATCCGCGCCTCGGAGGCCAGGCGCGCGCTCTCCGAACGGGCGCCGAGATCGCCCAACTCGGCCTCTTTCTGCCGCAGGGCGGCCTCGAGGCCCGCGGCCTTTTCGGCCGAGGCGGCCGCCTTCGCGCCGCTGTCCCGGAGGGCTCCCTCGAGTTCGGCGAACCTCGGACCGAGGGAGGCCGCGCCCCGCTCGGAGCCCAGGGCCTGGGCGCGGTCCAGGATCTCGGCTCGCCTCGGCATGTCGAGGGGGAGGTAGGCGAGGGCGTCGCGATAGGAGAGGAGGGCCTGGTCCCTGTCGCCGGCGCCCCAGGCGGTCCCGGCCCTCGCGAGGGCGGCGTCGAGGAGGGATCTGCGGGCCGCCTCGGCCTCCTTCCCCTTGTCGAGGAACCACTGGTGGGCCTCCAGGAGGCCGGGAATGGACTCGAGGGCCTGGCGGTAGGAAGCTTCGGCCTCGGCGGGCCTTCCGGCGCGGCGCGCCGCCTCGGCGGCCTTGAGGGCGGCCTCAGTCGTGGCGAGGAGCTGGGCCTGGGCGAGGAGGCGGTCGGCGCCGAGACTCGCGCTCTGGAGTTCGCTCGCGGCCAGGGCGGCCAGGGTCTCGGCGAGGAAGCGGTCGAGGGGAAGTCGGGCGGCCAACTCGGGGAGGGCCGTCACCGTGGGCTCGTCGAGGTAGCTGCGGAGGGTGACGGTGGTCGCCGCCGCGGCCTCGAAGCGCCGGTCACGGAGGGCGTCCCGCACCGAGGCATAGAGGCCGGTGATGCGGTCCTCGGCCGACCGGGCCGCCTCGGAGCGGGCGGAGAGGGCGGCCAGTTCGGCCCGCGACTTCTCGAGGGCGCTCCGGGCGGCGTTGCCCTGGGATTCGAGCTCCCTCGTCTTCGAGTCCAGGGAGGCCTGGAGGGCCTCCTCGCGGCTCTTCGACTCGTCCTGGATCCTGCGGCGGTCGGCGCCGAGCTTGGCGATCGAGTCTTCGTAGTCGCTCTGGAGACGCTTGAGCGAGGCCTCGGCGGCGCTTCGCTCGGCATCGAGGCTCTTCTTGAGGGCGGCGAGGTCGGCCTGGCCCTGTCCCTCCAGCCTCGTCTTGAGCTCGGCGAGCCTCGCCTTCGCTTCAGCCTCCGAGACGCCGGCGGCCTTGAGGCGGGTGGTCTCCTGGTCGAGCCGGCCGGCCATCGAGGCCTCGAGGCTCTTCGAGCGCTCGGCGAGGCGCTGGTCGAAGCTGGCCGCGAGGCTGCGCCGCTGGGCCTCGAGGTCGGCCGCCTTCTTTCTCACCTCGGCGATGGCCAGGTCCTTCTCGCGGAGCTTCGACTCGGCCTCGGCCCTGGCCGCCCGGAGAAGGCCGCCCTCGGCACTCGAGAGGGACTGCGAGGAGGCGGCCGTCGGGGCGAAGGACTTCGAGAACAGGGAGGAGAGGAGGAAGAGCCCGAGGGCGACGACGAGGAGGGCGGCGAGGTTGACCAGGAGCGGGAGGACAAAGCCCCGGCGGCGCGCCTTGAGGGGAGGGGCGCCGCCCTCGGCGAGGCCGGGCCGCCTCACGATGGCCTCGATGGAGGCGGTGATCTCGAGGCGTTCGGCCTCGCTGATGCCCGACTCGCCCTCGGAGGACTCGGCCACCTGGCCGAAATGGGCCCCGGGGTTTCCCTCAGCCGACGCCGCGACCCGCAGCGCCCTGATGGCCGCGGCCCGTGCGAGAAGTCCCCGGCTTTCTCCGGTCACGTCGGTATACCCATGTCCTTCTGTAAGTATCGGCGAAAGCTCCGGTTTTGCGCCCGTGCAATCGACCCGGAATGGCGCTACCATGGAGGTCGCGGCCTCCCCTCGTCCGAAATTCCGGGGGCCGCGGGATGGTGGATCCTGCAGACCCGCGCCTCGGTCCCGGAACCTCGGGGCCTCGAACTCCCGGCCTTCCTCCTCGCCCTCCTCCTTCCCGCCTCCCTGATCGCGGGAGCCTGTTCCCAACCCGGAGACTGGCTGGGAGGGGCCTATGGCGGCTTCAAGGACTCGCAGCTCCCCCAGCCCGCCCCCCGCAGCGCGATGCCCCAGGCCAGCCTTCCCGCCCAGACCTCCCTGACACCCCTCACCCTCGCCCTCTCCTCGACCGATGCCGGCGCCGTCATCCGCTACACCATCGACGGCTCGATCCCGACCGCCACCTCGAGCCTCTACAGCCTCCCCCTCAGTCTCGGCTACGGATCGAACTGGGATCTCGCCGCCCGGGCCTGGACCCCGGGGCGCCTCGAGAGCGAACTCCTCCTGGCCGGGACCTATGTCGTGCCCGCGCAGGCTTCCATGCCGGTCTTCTCGCCGACCCCCGGGACCTTTCCCGGCCCGATGTCGATCACGATCTCGAGCAGCGGCAGCGAAATCCGCTACCTCTCGAACCCGACCGGCACGGTCCCCGCTGCCCTTCCCACCGCCTCCGACAGCCTCTACGCGGGCCCGATCGCCCTGACCTGGGGTCAGACCCTGAGCCTCAGGGCCAAGGCCTACTGGCCCGGCCACGATTCCTCCCCTGACAACTCGGCGACCTATCACGTCCTGGGCTGGGTGGCCCTGCCGGCCACCTTCCCTATCCAGACCGGCTCGGCCATCGGCCTGGCCCTCGACAGCGCCGGCCAACCCCTCGTAACAGCCCTCGACGCCGGCGGAAGGGCTGCCCTCTGGTCCTTCACCGCCTCGGCCTGGGGCTTGCTTGGCGGCGCCGCCCTTTCCGCCGGCCCGAGCCTGCCCCCCCTCCTGGTCCTCGACTCCGCGAGAAGTCCCCTGGTCGCCTATACGGAGGGCAATCCCCTGGGACCGGGCTATCTCGCGTCCTGGACGGGCTCGGCCTGGTCGACCAGCGCCGCCTTCTCGGTCGGCAACGCCTCGGCCCTGGCCCTTGCCTACGACACAACCCTTCCCCTCGTCGCCTTCGTCGACTCGGCTGACGGGCTCGCCCACCTCTCCTCCTATTCGGCCCCGACCTGGAGCGCGGCGACGTCGACGCTCTTTTTCGACGGCCTTCCCCGCGGGGGCCCGGGTCTCTCCGCCCTCGCCTACGGGCCGAACGGCATCGCCTGGCGGGCCACCGACGGCGGAGCAGGAATCGTCACAATTGAGAGCGATTCGGGCACAGGTTTCGCGGCCCTCGCCACCCAGCTCCCCGCCGCCTGGCCCTTCACCGCCCTGGCCCTGGCCGTGGATCCCTCCTCACAATTCCCCTGGGTGGCCCTGGCCGAAAACCGAGGCGCGACGCAGGTCGGACGGGTCCTAAAATGGACCGGCAGCGCCTGGGCTTCGGCCGCCGGGGCCTTCTATTCCGCGGCGAGCCCACCGGCCCTGCCCCTTCCCGCCCTGGCCCTGGCCTTCGACGCGGCGGGCAAGCCCTGGGTGGCCTGGGAGGACGGGTCGGGAAATGTGAGCGTGGCGGAGATCAAGTAGCCTTCGGCCGAGGCCCCGCAAAAAGCCGAGACCCGCCGGATCGGGCGGGTCTCGATGTCCGTCGAAGCGACGCGTCGCGCGCCATCCGACCAGGCAAGTTCTTCTTCAGTCCTTCTTCTCGATGCCCTTGAAGGCCTTGAGCACCGTGTCGAGGCCGTGCTCGATGGCTCCGAGCTCCTCCTCGGCGAGGGAGGCGAAGGCCTTGGAGAAGCAGGTCTCCATGGTGTGCCGGGCCAGGAGGGCCTTGTCCGAGCCCTTGGTGTCGATCGAGACGAAGATGACGCGGCGGTCCTCCTCGGAGCGGCGGCGCTCGACGATGCCGGCCGCCTCGAGGCGGTCCACGATGCCCGCGACGGTGGAGGGGCTGGCGTTCATCTCGTTGCAGATCTGGGTCATGGTCATGGTGCCCGCGTGGGCGATGAGGCGGATGGCCGTGATCTGGGGCATGGTCAGGCCGGTCTCCGCGAGGGACTCGGCGATGAGACTGTTCGCCAGGGAGTTGATCTCCCTGATGCGGAGGGCGATGCGGAAGGATGCTCGGTCACGCAGGGAGAGGTGATGGGAGGGCAGGGCGCCGGGATGGCCGCCGGGTTGACCGCCAGGATGGCCTCCCGGATGGCCTCCCGGATGTCCGCCGCCCGAAGCTCCGGCCGCCTTTTCGGGCTGGGACCCTCCCTCAGGGGAACCCGGGGCGGAAGCCTTCTTATCCACGGGATCGTCCTCGTGGGGATTTCTTTGCATACGAAATTATTTATCAGCTTTGAATCTTTTTGTCAAGATTCTTCCAGACAAGGCGTTAGCCTCCCTTGACCCCTTCTCCCTTCCGTGCGATATGCGAGGGATGCCCATAGTCCAGGGACGCCACCTCCCCCTCTACTCCGCCCTCTTCGCCGTCTTCGTGCTCTTCGGAGCCTCCCTCACCCTCGTGGGGGCCATATTGCCGCGCATCTTCGACGAATTCCGGTGGAGCTATTTCATGGCGGGCCTGGTCCTGGCCAGCGGCTCGGTGGGCACCATCGCGGGGGCCTTCGTCGGAGGCCGCCTCCTCCACCACCGGGGGGTCAGGCTCACCGCCCTCCTCGGCCTCGGCCTCAACGCCGCGGGCCTCTTGCTCTTCGCGCGCGGCCCCTCGGTCCCCCTCAACATGCTGCTCTATTTCGGCATCGGTCTCGGCCAGGGCTTCCTCGAGATCTCGGTCAACTGGTCGGTGGTCAGGATGAGCGGGCCCGGCGACGGGAGGGCGATGAATCTCATCCACGGGGCCTTCTCGATCGGCGCCGTCCTCGGTCCCCTGGTCCTCGGCGCCCTCCTCGCCGCGGATCTCTCCTGGAGCCTGCCCTTCAGGGCGGTCGCCCTGATCTACCTCGCGCTCTTCCTCGCTGCCTTCGGCCTCCCCTTCGGCATGTTGGGCAGGGACGAGGTCGCCGCGAAGGGCGCGAAGCGGCTCCGACGCGGGCCCGCCTATACCCTCGGCTTCCTCACCCTCTTCTTCTATGTCGGAGCCGAGGTGGGCATCTCCAACTGGTGCGCCGAGTTCTTCGTCCGGACCTTCGGCACGTCGGCCGCGACCGGAGCCCTCGTCGTCTCCCTGTTCTGGGCGGGCCTCCTCGCCGGCCGCCTCGGCTTTCCCCTCCTCCTCCCCCGTGTCCGCCCCGAGCGACTCATCGTCGTCCTCGCGACGGCCTTCGCCCTCTCGACGGGCCTCGTCCTCGCCTCGGGCTTCGCCGGCACCCCCGCCCTCCTCCTCGGTTTCGCGGCCGTGGCCGCGGCCGGCCTCGGGGCCTCCTGCGTCTACCCCTCGACCATCACCCTGGTCGGCGACGCCTTCCCCTCCGACCAGGGACGGGCCGTCGGCTTCGCCGCCACCGGCGGGGCCCTCGGCGCCTTCGTCTTCCCCTTCGCGATGTCGGGCATCGCGGGGCGGGCGGGCCTCGTCGCGGGCTTCACCTCCTACGCGGGAGTCGCCGTCCTCGCGGCGGCCCTCGCCATGGCCCTCGCCTCCGCGGCCCGGGCCGCCGGAGGCGGGAGCGCAAAGGCCGGCGGAACGGAGAGCCCCTCGTGAGGGTCAAGGGGAAGGGCGCCGACGAACTCATACCAATTGAAAAGGACTCCGATCCCGCCCTCGGCGTCTGGCTCCGAGCCTCGCGCCTCAAGCGCCTCTTCCGCCAAGGCTGGCTGAAGCGCGGCGTGCCCGAGCCCTCCTGCGAATCGGTGGCCGACCACAGCTTCGGCGTCGCCCTCCTCGCCCTCCTCCTCGCGCCCTCGCGGCCCGGGGTGGACCGCTCGAAGGCCGTCCTCATGGCCCTCGTACACGAACTCGGCGAGGCCTACGCCGGCGACATCACGCCCGTGGACGGGATCGGCAAGGAGGAGAAGGAGGCCCTCGAGCGAGCGGCCCTCCTCCGCGTCCTCGAGGGATCGCCGGAGAAGGACTACGTGGTGGGACTTTGGGAGGAGTTCGAGGAGGCGCGCAGCCCCGAGGCCCGCCTCGTCAAAGAACTCGACCGCCTCGAGATGGGGCTCGAGGCCTCGGTGCACGCGGCCGAGGGCTCGGAGCGCATGACGGAGTTCCACGACAGCGCCCGGCGCGCCATCTCCTCGCCGGAGCTCCGGGCCATACTCGAGGCCTCCATCCGCCGGGAAGGGAAATGAGACCGGCGCCGCCCAGGATCCGAGCGGCCATCGCGGGCCTCGGCCGCATCGCCTGGCTCCTCGAGGACGATCGCCTCCGGGAAAAGCCGGCCACGCACGCGGGCGCCCTCGCCGCCAACCCGGACTGTCTCCTCGTCGCCGGCTGCGACCCCTCGCCCGAACGCCGCGAGGCCTTCGGAGCGCGTTATGCGGCCGAGGTATATGCCGACCTCGATTCCCTCCTCGCGGCGGGCCGCCCCGACCTCCTCGTCGTCTCGTCCCCTCCCGAGGACCACCTCTCCCTCGTCGAATCCGCCGTGGGCGCCAAGGTACCCCTCGTGGTCTGCGAAAAACCCCTGGCCCCCCGGGCCGCCGAGGCCCGGCGCATCGTCGCGCTCTGCGAGGAGGGCGGCACGGAGCTGATCGTGAATTTCGAGCGCCGCTACGCGCGCGACTGGCTCGAGGCCCGCTCCGTCGTGGAGGCGGGGAACTACGGACCCCTCCTATCGGCCGCGGCCACGGTCTTCATGGGCCGCACGAGGGCGGCCGCCTCCGTCCTCGTGGACGACGGCGTCCACATGCTCGACTGCGTCCGGATGCTCTGCGGCGAGATCGAGCCGGGCCTCGTCGCGCGCGGCGAAGTGGACAGTCCGGGAGGCACCCTCGTCGCGATCCTCCGGGCCGGGGGAGTCCCCCTCGCCCTGACCCTCGGCGGGGGTCGCGACCACCTCGTCTTCGAGCTCAGGCTCGACTTCGCCTCGGGCCGGCTCCGCGTCGGGAACGGGGTCCACGAGGCATGGGAAAGCGTGGCCAGCCCCCACTACGAGGGCTTCCGCTCCCTCCGCAGGCTCCCCGAGGCTCCCCACGTCCCCAGCGGCTACTTCTCGGGCATGATCGCCGACGCGGTCGCTGTCCTCCGCTCGGGGTCCCTGCCGCGATCGACGGGGAGGAACGGACTTCGCACCCTCGAGATCGCCGAGGAGATCCTCGAGGCTTGCCGTTCGGGCGATCCAGGCCCGGCGGGACGGGACGCCGCGACTCGTCGATGAAGCCCCTCCCCCCCGAGGCCGCCGCCCTTCCCATCGTCCCCTTCCTGCCCGCCATCGTCGAGAGCCTCCTCGCCGAGGGCTGTCTCGTCCTCGCAGCCGAGCCGGGGGCCGGCAAGACGAGCCTCGTCCCCCTCGCCCTCGAGGAGGCCTTCGCGGGGCGCGGGAAGATCCTCCTCGTCGAACCCCGGCGCGTGGCGACGGTCGCCGCCGCCGCACGCCTGGCGGAACTCGACGAGAGCCCCCTCGGCGGGCGGATAGGCTACCGCGTGCGGGGCGACACCCGGACCGGACCTGCGGCCCGCATCGAGGCGGTGACCGGAGGAATCCTGGTCCGCATGCTCCAGTCCGATCCTTCGCTGGCGGGCGTGGCCGCGATCGTCTTCGACGAATTCCACGAACGCTCCCTGGATGCCGACCTGGGCCTGGCCCTGGCCCTCGAGGCCCGCGAGCTCCGCGGCGGGAGAGGGACCGGGGAGGGACTCTCCCTCGTCCTCATGTCGGCCACCCTGGACCCCTTTCGCCTCGCCGCCCATCTCTCCGCCCCGGTCATCGACGTGCCGGGCCGGGTCTTTCCGATCGAGACGCGTTATGCGACACAGAAACCGGCCGATCCCCTTTCATGGATGGGCGTCGCCGTCCTCGAGGCCGCCGATTCCACGAGGGGGGATGTCCTCGCCTTCCTCCCCGGCAAGGCCGAGATCCTCCGCCTCGGGGCCTCCCTCGCCGCCGGGGCGCGGGCGCGGGATCTCGAGGTCCTGGCCCTCCACGGCTCCCTCCCCCTGGCCGAGCAGAGGCGGGTGATAGCCCCGCGTGGCGGCCCGAGCCGGCGCCTCATCCTCGCCACGAGCATCGCCGAGACGAGCCTCACGGTGCCGCGGATCACGGCCGTGGTCGATTCGGGCCTGGCCCGCACCCAGCGCTTCGACGCGCGGAGCGGCCTCAACCGCCTCGTCACCCTCCCCGAGGCCCGAGACCGGGCCGACCAGAGGCGGGGCAGGGCGGGGCGCCTCGGACCCGGACTCTGCCTCCGCGCCTGGGCCGAGTCGGAGCTCCTCGTCGAGCGCAGCCTCCCCGAGATCCTCGGCGCCGATCTCTCCGGCCTCGTCCTCGAGTCCCTGGTCTGGGGGGCCCGGGGCCGTCTCGACCTCCCCTGGCTCGACCCGCCGCCGGCCGGAGCCTGGGACTCGGCCCTCGAGCTCCTCGGAGAGCTGGGCGCGGTCCGGGAAGGCGTGACCGAGCGGGGGCGCGCGATGGCCGCTCTCGGCCTCGAGCCCCGCCTCGCCGCCCTCGTCCTCGCGGGCAGGGACCGGGGCTCGGGCAGGGCCGCCTGCTTCTCAGCCGCCCTCCTCGCCGAAGGTATTTATTCCAATTCTGATGATTTCGCACAACTCGTCAGAGGGGCGATGGCCGGGCCGGCCTCCTCGTCCGTCGCCGAGGAGGCGAGGCGACTGGCCTCGCGGGCGGGCATCGACCTCCGGGGGGGAAAGGGGCGGGACGACGACAGCGACCTCGAGGGCCTTGGCCCCCTCCTCGCCTCGGCCTGGCCCGACCGTGTCGCGCGCCGCGAGGACTTCTCGGGCAGCTCCGCCGTCTTCGCCCTGCCCGCCGGGAGGAGGCTCGGCGCCCGTCCTCCCCTGGCGGCCTCGTCCTGGGTCCTCGCCCTCGAGGCCGACGCCGGGGAGAGCCAGGGCCGCCTCTACTCGGGTCTGGCACTCTCGGAGGAGGAGGCCCTCGAGGCCCTGAGGCCCCTCCTCTCCGAGGAGCTCGCCCTCGAGTGGAAGGGGCGCTCCTATCGGGCCCGCAGGTTGCGCAGGGCCGGGGCCCTGGTCCTCGCCTCGACGGCGGCCGGAGCCCTCCCCCGCGATGCGGTGGCCCGGGCCCTGGTCGAGAGGCTCGGCCGCGAAGGTTTCGCCGCCCTCCTCCCCGACGAGGCCGCCGAGGCCCTCCTGTCCCGGCTCCGCTGGTGGATGAGGAGCCGCGCGGTGCCGGGCGCCCCCTCCTTCGAAGAGGCGGCCCTGGCCCGCGAGGCCGACGACTGGCTTTCGCCCTTCGTCGACGCGAACCCCGCCGAAGTCCTGCCCGGGCGGAGTCTCGCCGAGGCCCTCGAGGCCCGCCTATCGACGGAGCTGCGGCGCGCCTTCGCGCGCGAGGCTCCGGCGACCCTCAGCCTGCGCGAAGGTCTCGCGAAGCGGATCCAGTACGACCAGGGTCCCGCTCCCCTCGTCGAGTCCCGGGTCCAGGACTTCTACGGCCTCGACGTCCAGCCGCGGATCGGCGGCCTTCCCCTCACCCTTCGCCTCCTCTCGCCGGCCGGGAGGCCGGTGCAGACCACGGCCGACCTGCCCGGCTTTTGGCGGGGGGCCTGGTCCGAGGCGAGGAAAGAGCTCAGGGGACGTTATCCGAAACACGACTGGCCCGAGCGGCCCTGGGAGGCCGCGCCTCCCCCTCCGCGGGGTCCGGGACCTCGCCGGGCCTGAACCGGTCCGGTTCACCGACTTCGAGGCGGCTTGGACGGACTTCCTTATAGCGCCTAACGCGTCGAAAGCCTCAGGGACGCGAAGAGCTCCCAGGACTGGTCGAAGGCCCCCGGGACGTGATCGGCGTTCCAGGCCCCGGTCCAGTGGAGGGCTCCCTCGACCCTGGCCCCGAGGCCGTCGGGGAGGAGGGCAGGGAGGAGACCCGGGAAGAGGCGGGGCAGCTCGAGACGGACAGAGATTCCGGGCACGAGGCTGTACTCGGGCGTTCCCGTGGGCGTCGTCTTCCGCGCGTAGGAGGGATCGGACTCGAAGTCCGTCCACGCGAGGAGGGGCACGCTATCGAGGCCGGAGAGTTCGCCCTTGGCCTTGAAGAGAAGCTCGGCGCCGAGGGCCCAGGCGCCTGCTCCGTCGAAACCCAGCGAGACCGAGCCCAGGATGGTGTCGGGCCCCTCGGCCATGCCGATCCAGGCGCGGGAGCGCCCCGAGGCTCCGGGGAAATTGGACTTGCTCGGCCGGTCGTAGATCCAGGTGACGGGGCTCTCGGAGATGCCGGAGGGACGATCGGCCCCCGTCGTCCCGGTCGAGAGATAGGCATAGGGTGTCGTATACACACCAAGGAGGCTGGCAACGAGGAAGCTGGTCTCCAGGGGAAGGCGGAGGTCGAGGCGGGCGAGGAAGCCCTCCCCGTCGGGTATGCCGGCGACCTCCTTGGGCCAGAAGAGGCGCTTCAGGGGATCGGAGATCTGGTTCATCTCGTACTGGAGGTCGAGGGAGATGCCCGGGAAGGGACTCCAGGTCGCCTCGAGGCCGACCTCGTTGGAGCTCCCGTCCTTGTAAGTCTGCCCGGTGGAGGCGTAGTCGCTCCAGGCCTCGAAGCCGTGGAAGATCCCGAGGGGATTGAGGAAGCGGAGCTCGAGGGGGGCCTCGCCGACGAGACTGGCCTCGGTGAGGCCGAGGGAGAGCCCGCCGCCGAGGCGCCAGTCGAAGCGATGGAGGTAGAGGTTGCGCTGGGGATTGAGCTGGACGAGGAGGCCCGTGTAGGCGAAGGACTCCGAGAAGAGACTGAGGCGGGCCAGGTCGTAGAACTCGGCGGCCGAGGAGAGCGTGAGGTCGTAGCGACCGGAGGCCCCGAGGGCGAGGCGCTCGCGCCCGAGCTGGAAATTCCACCACGAGCCCCCGAGGCTTCCGAAGACCCGGTGGGGAAAGGTCATGTCGAGACCCGCCGGGGCGAGGGCCGCCTCGGCCAAGTTGAATCCGAGCCCCGGCCCCGGCTGGGCGCTCCGGAATTCGGGATCGGTGAGAAGATCGAAGGAGGTGAAGGCGTAGACTGTGTCCGCGAAGTGGAGTTCGAAGGGAAAGGCCAGGAGAGGGCGGGCGTCGCCGTAGTCGCGGAGCCAGGGCCTGCCCTTGTCGGAACGCCATTCGAGGGCCGGTGTGGCTACGGTCCCGATCCTGAGCTCGTAGGTCACGGGACCCCAGCCCTGTTCGGCGAGGGCCGTCCTGATCCGGTCGAAGGCCAGGAGGGCGGGGGCGGGAAGCAGGGCCTCGTCGACGGCATCGAGCTCGGCCAGGATGCGGGCGTCGGAATAGGGCGGGAGGGGAGAGAGTTCGGTCCGGCCGGCGGCGAGAAGGACGGCGCGGAGATCGAGCCAGAGGGGATCGTCGAGGCTCCTTATCCTCTGGAGGTTGGTCCCGTAGTCGTCGGCGCTGAGGACGGGAAGGGCACCTAGGGCGAAAACCACGAGGAGGGCGGAGGCGAGGCGGAATCTCATGGGGGCATCCTAACCGTCCCCCCCGGGGCTGGGCAAGGCGAAGAAGGGATCACCTTTGCAGGCCGCCTCCCTCCCCGCTATCTTGAAGGGCATGGAAGCCATCCTGGAGAAGTTCGCCGGCCTCAGGCTCTGGGAGACCTCCTACTCGGCCCTCGACGCCTATCACGGGCTCCCGCCCTCTGCCCCCCGCTTTCTCGCGGTCGAAGGCTCCCTCATCGATCTGGCCAAGGCTCTGGAGGGCCTCGAGTACCGCGGCCTGGGATACGCCGACGCCACCCTGCCCACGAAGGGCGGGGACTTCCACCTCCGCTGCGTGGACTCGAGCCTCCGCGGCGACCTCCCCTCCCTCTTCCCCCAGCTCGAACTCTTCCGCGAGCCGGGGACGAGGCGCTTCCGCGACCCGCAGGGAATCTACGGCGAGCTCCGCCCGCCCCTCCTTTCGCCCCGCCCCGGAGTGCCCCCCGGCTCGGGCGAGGCCCTCTTCGACGCCGCCGTCCTGATCTCGCGCTACGACTACGAGCTGCCCGAGGGCTACTCGCCCGGCCTGCCCGCCCTCTTCCCGGTGGAGACCCAGCGCGACCTCCTCGCCCTCGTCCTCGGCGGCCCGAGGCCCGAGCGCGGCCTCGAGCTCCTCAGGACCTCGGGCTTCCTCGCCGCCTTCTGGCCCGAACTCGCCCTCCTCCCCGGCACCGCCCAGTCCAAGGAACACCACCCCGAGGGCGATGCCTGGGACCACACCCTCGAGACCTTCCGCCACCGCAAGCTCCCCGACCTCCGCCTCTCCCTCGCCCTCCTTCTCCACGACGTGGGCAAGCCGCGCTCCGACTCGGCCGAGGGCAAACGCTTCGCCCGCCACGCCGAGATCGGCACCTCCATCGCGCGGCGCTTCCTCCTTCGCCTGGGCTTCGCCCCCTCCCTCGTGGACGACGCCGCCTTCCTCGTCCGCTGGCACATGCTTCCCGCCGCCCTCCCCCGCCTCCCGGTCGAGCGCGCGCGGGAGGCCATCGAGGACCCCCGCTTTCCCCTCCTCCTCGAGCTCTACCGCTGCGACGAACTCTCGACCTTCCGGGGGCCGGACGGCTATTATGAAGCCTGCGCCTCCTACCGGGACTGGCTCCGCAACTCGCGGAACCCCTGGCGCGACGAGGAGGGGAAGAAGCTCGCGCGCCTGTACATCGAAGCGCCGCCTCCCGGCCTGCGGGCCGCGGTCGCGACGGGGGCGAAGGGGCGCGGCGTCCTTCGCGGCGGAGGCGGGGCCCGGAGAGGCCAGAGGAGATCGAGATGACCGAAGTCTTCGGATCGCAGTTCCAGGAAGAGGCCCTCGTGCTCCGCAGCCTCCTCGACTCGGCGGGCATCGAGTCGGAGCTCCTCGCGGGTTCCCAGAGCGAGCTCGCGCCCTTCTACAACATCGAGACGGGGGGCTTCCGCCTCGTCGTCGCCGACGAGGACGCCGAGGACGCCCGCGCCCTGGTCACGGAGCATCGCCGCCTGAAGCGGGAAAGCGAGGGCGGCAGGTGAGCCTCGGCCAGAGCCTGGCGGCCCGGGCCCGCGACTTCCTGCCCCTCCTCGTCGAGCAGAGACGGGCCCTCCATCGCATCCCCGAGGTGGGACTGGACCTCCCCGAGACCGCCACCTTCATAGCGGCCGAGCTGCGCAAGCTCGGCCTCGAACCTCGACGCTTCGGCTCCGGCCTCCGAGTCGACGTCGGCGGGTCCGGTCCCCTCATCGCCCTCCGCGCCGACATGGACGCCCTGCCCCTCGTCGAGGCGACGGGAGCCTCCTACGCCTCCGTCCTACCGGGACGCATGCACGCCTGCGGCCACGACGCCCACGCCGCCGCCCTCCTCGTCGCCCTCCGCGTCCTCAAGGAGGCCGGCGACCTGCCCTTCCGCCTCCGCGCCATCTTCCAACCCGGCGAGGAGGGCTTCTTCGGGGCCCGCGGCCTCGTCGAGGCGGGCTTCCTCGAGGGGGTCGACGCCATCGTCGCCGGCCACGTCGGCGACCTCTCCGACGAGATGTCGCCCGGCGAGGCGGCCTTCCTGCCCGGCCCCCTCATGGCCGCGAGCGACAAGTTCCGCGCCAGTTTCGTCGGCTCGGGCGGTCACGGCGCGGCGCCCCACCACAGCCCCGATCCCATCGCCGCCTTCGCCGAGTACGTCCTGGCCCTCCAGACCCTCCGCGCCCGGGAGATCGACCAGACCAAGCCGGCCGTCATCTCGGTCTGCTCGGTGACCTCGGGGTCGAACTACAACATCATCCCCGAGCGCCTCGAGCTCCTCGGCACGGCCCGCAGCCTCGATCCCGGCCTCCGCGCCTTCCTCGAGCGCAGGATAGGCGAAACAGGGCGCTCGATCGCCGGCCTCCGCGGCCTCCGCTTCGACTACGAGTGGCTCGGCGGCTATCCCCCCCTCGTCACCGACAGCCTTCTCGAGGCGAGGGCCGAGGTCGAGGCGCGCGCCCTCCTGGGCGAGAAGCGGGTGAGGCGCCTGGCGAGTCCCATCATGGGCGGCGAGGACTTCGCCTACTACGCCGAGAAGGTGCCCGGCGTCTATTGGTTCTTCAACACCCAGAACCCCGGGAAGGGCATCGTCCACACGAACCACAATCCCCGCTTCGACATCGACGAGGAGCTTCTCGGCGACTTCCTCGCCGTCAACCTCGCCATCGTCGCCGCCCTCGCCTCCTCCTTCGACGCCTGAGCTTTCGGAGGGAAGGCCGCATAGCCAGGACCCGCTCTCCCTGCTATCATCGGGCCCGCCGGTCCTCCGGCAGGAGGGAAGCATGAAGCCGCTCAAGTGGATCGTCACCTACGGGTGCAAGTTCGGTCTCCACTGCGTCTACAAGATCGACGCGAGGGAGATGAAGAAGGTCCCGGCCACCGGCCCCCTCCTCACCTTCACGAACCACTCCGGCCTCGTCGAGGCCCCCCTCCTCTACTGCGAGCTCGCGCCGCGGGAGAAGGTCACGGGCCTCTCCAAGATCGAGAACTTCCACAACAAGTTCCTCAACTTCGTGTTCAAGCAGTGGGAGATCATCCCCGTGCGCCGCGGCGAGGCCGACATGGAGGCCATGCGCGCCTGCGTGGCCAAGCTGAAGGAAGGCTACATCCTCGGCATCGCGCCCGAGGGGACGCGCAACAAGACCGGCGAACTCCAGAAGGCCCAGGGCGGCATCGCCCTTTTGGCCCTCCACACCGGCGCTCCCATCATCCCCGTCGCCCACTGGGGCGGAATCAAGCTCCGGGAGAACCTCAGGCGCTGGCGACGCACGCCCTTCAACGTCCGGGTCGGTCGCGCCTTCCGCCTCGAGCCCGGCGACCGCAAGGTCACGCGCGAGGCCCGCCAGGAGATGGCCGACGAGATGATGTACCAGCTCGCCGCCTGCCTCCCCGAGGAATTCCGGGGGGCCTACGCCGACATCTCGAAGGCCACGACCAAGTGGATCGTCTTCGTCGACGAGGAGAAGGCGGCCGCGACGGGCGGCTGATCAGCTCCGGGGGGCGCCCGGTCCGCCGGAGCGCGGAGGAGGCCCGCCCTCCGATCGCCGCGATCTTCTGCCTTCGGGTCGGGGCGGCTGTCCGCCCTCGGGTCGCGGCGATCGCTCGCTGGACGGTCGTGGGGATCTTCCGCCCTCGGCTCGCGGAGTCCGAGCGCCCTCGGGCCGCGCCGAGTCGCCGCCGGTGCCGTGATTCGGCTTCCAGCCCTCCCGGCCTGCCGGCCTCTCGGCCGAAGAGTGAGAGGGCTTCCAGCCTTCGCTGCGCCCCGGCCTCTCGCCCGAAGAGCGGGGGGGCTTCCAGCCCTCCGACCGCGGCGGCCTCCCGCCTTCCTCACGCGCCGGCTTCCAGCCTTCCATACGCCCGGGCTTCTCGCCCGAGGCGCGCGCCGGCTTCCAGCCTTCCCTGCGCGCCGGCCTCTCGGCCGGAGAATGAGAGGGCTTCCAGCCTTCGCTGCGTCCCGGTCTCACGGCCGAGGAATGAGAGGGCTTCCAGCCCTCCGACCGCGGCGGCCTCCCGCCCTCCTCGCGAGCCGGCTTCCAGCCCTCGGTGCGCGCCGGCCTTTCGCCCGTCGCGCGAGGGGGTCGCTTGGCGCCCTTGCCGGCCGTGGCGGCCTTGTCCGGACCGACCGAGGGCTTCCTGTGCCTCTCCTGGCGCTCGGGTTCCTTCTCCCAGCCCGCGGGATACCAGTGGAACCAGTGCTCCTCGGCGCCGTTGACGAGGGCCCGCTCGATCGGGGCCCTCCTCCCGAAGTCCTGTCCGAAGTCGGAGCGGTTGATGATGAAGCCCAGGCCCCAGCCCGAGAAGAGGGAAGAGCCGGAGGAGGCCCTGATCCCCCAGGCCTCGCCCAGGCTCCCGTAGAGGGCCCGCGACTCCTCTTCGGTGCCGAGACGCTCGCCCCAGGGCGGATTCGTGAGGAGGATGCCCTTCTCCGCGAGGGGCCTGACATCCTCGGCCTTGCCCACGGCGAAGTCGATGAGGGGGCCGACCCCCGCGCGCTCGGCGTTGGCCCGCGCGAAGTCGACGGCCTGCGGATCCGCGTCGCGGCCGACGAGGAGGAAATCCGCGTCCTTGCGCACCGCGTCCCGGGCCCGCTGGCGCTCGGTCGTGAAGGCCGCGGCGTGGCCCTCCTTGGCTATGGGCATGGTCTCGAGATCGAAGTGACGGTCGAGGCCCGGGGCCCGGTCCATGGCGAAGTGGGCCGCCTCGATGAGGATGGTGCCCGCCCCGCAGAAGGGGTCGAGGAGGGGAAGGCGACGGCGCCAGCCCGCCATCAGGAGAAGGCCGGCAGCGATGGTCTCCTTGAGGGGAGCCTCGCCCGCGGACTTCCGCCAGCCCCGCCGGTGGAGGGCCTCGCCCGAGAGATCGAGCCCGAGGATGCAGTCGTCGTCCTCGAGGTAGACGCGGAGGGAGCGGGTGCGACCCGTCTCGGGCAGGCGCTCGATGCGGTACTTCTTGCCGAGGCTCTCGTAGATCGCCTTGTGCACGACCGACTGGATGGAGGTCTGGGCCTCGAGCTTCGAGTCGCGCGAGCGGACGCGTTCGATGACGAGCTTGTCGTCGCGGGCGAAGAAGCGCTCCCAGGCGGGACGTCGGGCCCCCTCGAAGAGGGCGTCGAAGTCGGGGGCGCGGAAGCGGGCGGCCTCGAGGAGGACGCGTTCGGCCGTCCGGAGTTCGAGGTTGGCGCGGAAGAGACCCGCCGCCTCGGCCTCGAAGTAGACTCGTCCCGGGGCGCGGCCGGTGGTCTCGAGGCCGATCTTGCCGATCTCGTTGGTGAGGGTCTTCTCGAGCCCGAGGGCGCAGAGGGCTATCGCCCCGAATCGTTCGTCCATGCTTGAAGTATGGCCGCGGGAGGCATCGAGGTACAAGGACCCGTCGTTCCGCCGGAAAGGGCGAAGGGGGAGGGGCCTTCAGCGATAGCATGGGTTTCGCGGCCGATAGAATCGGCAAAATCGGCGCGGCGGGCTTTCAAGGGCCGGCCTGGACGGGTCCTGTCGAGGGCGATTCGCACCCACCCCTCCGTGAGCGCGAATCCGGCGAGGGTCGGGATGGCGGCATGGAGGAGGCGGAAAACGATCGCCTCGCTCCGCTCGGCGCGCCCGACCCTTCGATTCCGGCCACCATGACCGCCTAAAATGAAACCGGCCACCGTTGCCGGTGACCGGGTTCTTCGTGGAGGTGGCCGGAATTGAACCGGCGACCTCTTGAATGCCATTCAAGCGCTCTAGCCAACTGAGCTACACCCCCGAAGCAAGGGCATAGTAGGGAAAGCGCCGATTTGTGTCAAGCGGAGGAAAGGGGGGAGAAGGGAGAATTTCGGCGGGCCGAGGGACGGCCGTGACCGCCCTTGATGAGGGGAGGAAGGGGCAATAGAATCAAGGCAACCGCGGGAAGATGGGATTGCGCGGGTTCCTTCGTGGAATTTCGACGAGAACGGAGCGTGCCGTGTCCGATGAAATGGATCCCGAGATAGCCGCTCTCATCGGCGGAGAGATCAAGACCTACGAGCCGGGTAACGGCGGATCCAGGGCCGCGCCGGCCCCGGCGCCCGCCCTCGGCGGTCTCGAGGCCCCGGCCTTCGACACCCTCTTCGGCGGTCTCGACTCGGCGGGCGAGAGCCACAGCCGGGGCGAGTTCGGGGTCGACCTCGGCCGGAAGAGCTTCGCCCCGGTCGAGAAGACCGAGTCGGAGCGGCCGGCCGACTACTTCAGCGACCCCGAGTACTACAAGAAGGCCCTGGCTGGCGAGGGCGAGGAGGCCCAGAAGGTCCACGAGCTCCTCGCCAAGTTCATGAAGGCCACCGATCCCAAGGACCGGACGGTCTACCGCCAGCAGCTCATCTCGGCCTGGTGGTACCTCGCGGGCAAGATGATCCTCCACTCCATCCAGTCCACCTCGGCCCTCTCCAAGCGCCTGACGATCCGCTACGGCGCCCTCCTCCCCAACCTCCTCAGCCCCGAGGTCCGGGACACGGTGCAGAAGATCATCTTCGAGAAGCAGATCGACGAGCCGGTCTACTACGTCGACGAGTGGATCAAGGCGGTCGCCACGGGCCAGGTCAAGGCCAGCGCCACCGACGAGGTGAAGACCACGCGGGGCGACGAAAGGTCGCGCTTCGCCGGCCTCGCGCAAAAGGCCCAGGGCAAGCGCGACGCGGTGGAGGGCATCCTCAAGGGCAAGGCCGACGAGCGCAAGACCCTCGAGGCCCTCCTCCTTTCCCGGGTCGAGGAGCTCCGCTCGCATTCGAGCCAGCCCGGCCTCCTCCATGTCCCCGCGCCCTACACCGAGAGCCAGAAGAAGGCCGCCTCGGAGATCATGGAAATCCTCCGCAAGCTGATGGCGGCGGACAAGACCCTCCAGCAGAGCATCGAGGAATTCAAGACCGCCAGCGAAGAGCTCGACGCCGCGAACGAGCGGGCGTCGGCCGCGGGCGGCGAGGCCAAGGCCGACCTCCAGTCGGTGGCCCAGGAGTTCGAGACGGTCAAGCAGATGACCAAGCTCTCGATCGGGAGGCAGGGCAACCACTTCCCCTTCCTCTCGAAGGACTACTTCCACGGGAGCATCCGCGACGTCGCCACGCGCGAGAACGTGGTCAAGCTCCTGGCCTGGATCGAGAGCATCGACATGCAGGCTTTCATGCGCCCCTACAAGAACGCGCTCAACCGCATCGTCCCCTTCGTCATCCTCGTGCCCTGCTACGGCGACACCGGCATCTGCTGGGAGCCCTTCGACCGCTTCAACCGCGCGACGAGCCGCGGCCGCCTCGCCATTCCCCTCTATCCCAAGAATCTCGCGGCCGCCGTCATCTACGCGGTGGCCGACCTGCGCTGGCAGGTCGCCAAGGAGAAGGCCTCGTACTACTGGATGGAAGAGGGCCTCACGGGCGCCTACTACCAGTGGTTCACGGCGAAGAAGATCAAGGGCGACGTGAAGGAATTCTTCATCCAGGACTACATCACCTGGGTGACCAAGGAGAGCGAGGGCATGCAGAAGCTCGACAAGGAGGTCCGCAGGGACTTCTGGCGCTTCATGCCCTTCTCGCCCGCGATCAAGGACAAGCTCAAGACGCGGAGCTACGTCTACCAGGAACTCTACCAGAAGGACGTGAACCGCTCCCTCTCGGACGGCTATTGACCGTCTATCACAATTGGGTCGATTTCGCCCGGACAGGCGGAAGGCGGGGGCCTGCTTCGGCGGCCGCCAGCCTCCTCTCTATCGACCCTTCCAGGAGACCGTGATGGAACTGATAAGCGCCCGCTACCGCGAGCACCTCATGAGCATGATGGCGCATTCCCGCGCCCAGATGGAGGTCGGCGAGCACAATGTGCTCCAGGAGGGCAATCCGGCGATCCTCCCCTTCATCGACAGGATCGTGGAGGACAACCTCCTGGCCGGCTCGGAGGTCCGCGGTGTCGAGAGGCTCGTCGAACTGCACAAGGCCGCCGAGGCGGGCGAGCCCTGCCTCCTCCTCCTCGAGCACTATTCCAACTTCGACCTGCCGGCCCTCCACTTCCTCCTCCGGAAGTCGGGGAAGGATGGAGCGGCGGTCGCCGAGGCCATCATCGCGGTGGCGGGCATCAAGCTCAACGAGTCCAATCCCGTCGTGGCCGCCTTCACCGAGGCCTACAGCCGCCTGGTCATCTACCCCAGCCGCTCCATCGAGTCGCTCAAGCAGAGCAAGCTCGATCCCGCCAAGATCATGGCCGAGCTCATGCGCAGCGTGGCCGTCAACCGGAGCTCGATGAAGGCCCTGTCCGAGATCAAGAAGCGCGGCAAGCTGGTCCTGGTCTTCCCCTCGGGCACCCGCTACAGGCCCTGGGATCCCGAATCCGTCAAGGGCGTCCGCGAGATCGACTCCTACATGAAATCCTTCTCGAAATTCTGCCTCATCTCGATCAACGGCAACATCCTCAGGCCCAATGAATCCAACGAGCTGACCGAGGACCTGCTTTGCCGGGACCGCGTCGTATTCCAGGCCTCCGAGGTCATCGACTGCGATACTTTCCGCGAGCGAGCCAAGCACGAGCATCGCCACCACGAGGACAAGAAGCAGGCGGTGGCCGACGCCATCATGGCCGCCCTCAAGGCCCAGCACGAGGCGACGGAGAAGAGCCTGCCGCCCCTCCCTTCTGAATGACGAGAGCGGACGGGAAGCCCCCGGCCGCTCCCGCCCTCCCGGGACCGGTCGGGGCGCCCCGAGGCGCCCGACCGGGATCCCGGCTCACTTGATGAAAATCACCGTGATCTCGGCCCCCTCGTTGTCCGCCGTGAAGCCGACCGGAGTCCAGCCCTTGGCGGCGTTGGCCTGCACGTCCTTCTCGAGGTCGGCGTAGTCCCCGTAGCGCGCGATGTCGACGGACTTGACGGGATTCGTGCCCTTGAACCTGGCGTAGAGCAGGGACTCCTGCCCGTCGGCGTCCATGTGGATGCCGAGGGGCACCCACCCGTCCTTCAGCTCGCTCTCGGCGTTCGCGTTGATCTCGTCGACGGCGTTGTCGACGTCCTGGAGATCCCAGTCCTTGAGGGGAAGGGTGGTCTTGAGGTAGAGCACGTAGGTGCCGCTCGAGTCCTCGGCGAAGTCCATGGGGGTCCAGCCCTTGCTCACGGCGAGGTTGAGATCGGCCTCGAGCTTCTGGCCGTCGGAGTAGAAAAGGAAGTCCCAACTACCACCTTTGGTGGCCAGGGGGGTGGTGTCGGTGTAGAGGATCCAGATCCCGCCCAGGTCGCCTTCGTCGAAGGCGTCCACGCCGACGGGGATCCAGCCCGACTTCACCGCCTGGGTGATGCCGGCGTAGGCTGCCTTGAAGTCCTTGTAGTTCTGAAGATCTATTTTCGTGGCCGCGTAGGTCCCCGTCGCGACGAAGGCAATCAATCCGAAAAGCACGGCAAAACGTCTCATCCTGGCTCCTTGGCGGATCCCGGGGAGTCTGCGCTCCTGGTCCGCAGGGAAGTTGTAGTGCAAGCGGGAAAGGAAGGCAAATCCGGAACGCGAAAGGCGGCGGAGAATACGCGCGCGGCTACCAGATCTCCCACTTCCTCACTTCGAGGACCTCGATCCTGAGCCTCGCCTGCACGGTGTAGGCGCCGTCGACGATGGCCATGGAGGGCGGGGCGGCGAAGACCACCCGGCCCCGGAGGAGGCGGGGCCGCAGACCGAGGTTCGCGCGGGCCCAGTCCTCGATGCCGGCCTTCAGGGCGGCGATGTAGGCTTCGCGCCGACCCGGCCAGCCCTTCTGCCAGTCGGCCTGCCCCCGGCCCTGGGCGCTCTTCCAGGTCGCGGAACTCCCGGCCTCGAGAGCGAGGAGGTCCGCCGCGTCGGGCCTGAATTCCACCCAGGCCGAGAAGCGCCTGGGATCGCGTCGGGCCTCCCCCGGCCTGAGCCGCGGATCGCCCGCCTTCACGACCGAAAGAGGCTTCAGCGAAAAGGCCTCCGCGACCGCGCGGCCCTTGTTCTCGGGTGTCCATTCGAATTCGAAGCCGTCGATCATGCCCGCGAAGACCCAGGAGGCCTCCTCGAGGAGGCGCAGCGCCGCCTCCCGGTCCGGGAGGGGACTCTCCTCGCCCTCGCGCTGGACCCCGTCGAGGTCGAGCCAGAACTCGGCCCTGAGGTCGGGGGCGGCGGCGAGGGTGAGGGGGGGAAGGGCGAGGAGGAGGGCGAGGAGGAAGCGCGCGCTCATCGGCGGGGGAAGAAACGCCGAGCCGGATTGACGCCGAAGCGCAGAAGGAAGTAGAGCCAGCCGAGGCCGAAGCCCGCGAGGTGGGTCAGGTGGGCCACCGCGCTGTTCGAGGAGGTGAGCTCCGAGAAGAGCTCGATGGCCGCGTAGCCGAGGACGAGGAGGGGGGCCCGCACCGGGATGAGGCCCCAGATGAAGATCCGCGACTCGGGGAAGATCGTCGCGTAGGCAAGGAGGACGGCGAAGACCGCCCCGGAGGCGCCGAGGAGGAAGGCGCCCATCGCTCCGGTCGCGATGTAGACCAGCAGGGAGACGAGGCCGGCGAGGATGCCGGTGAGGAAATAGTAGAGGAGGAACTCCCTCGTTCCGACCGAACGCTCGACGGCCGTGCCGAAGAAGAGGAGTCCGAGCATGTTGAAGAAGAGATGGGAGAGCCCGGCGTGGGCGAACATGTAGGTGAGGGGCTGCCAGAGGGCGCCGCTCAGGACCGCGGCGGGATTGAGGGCGAGGCGGTAGGACAGCTGCGGATCGAGGATGCTGAGCGCGAAGACGAGGACATTGGCGGCGATGAGCCAGAGGGTCGCGTTGCCGAAGCCCGCGGCGAGGGGCCGTCGGAGCAGGGAAGAATTCCGCATGGACCTAGAGTACGGAAAAGAAGGCGCGGAAGCAAGCGCGGACCTCGCGGACCTCGCGGCCCGTCGGCCGCGCCGCGGGTGCTTGCCCCGCCCTCCTCCCGGCGTCTACCATCGTGGCGTCATGGATGATACGAGGGGGGCCGAAGGCCCGGGCCGGGCCCCGGACTGTCTCAAGTGCGCCAATTTCCGCGTGACCTGGGAGCCGACCTTTCCGCGCTCCTGCACGGTCTTCGGCATCAAGTCGCGGCGCCTACCCTCCCTCGAGGTCCTCGCCGCGACGGGCCGCCATTGCCCCGCCTTCGAGCTGAAGGCGGGGCTGCGCTGAATCACTTCGCCGCGGCCTTGCCCTTCTTGGAGACCGAGAAGAGGAAGCCCACGAAGATCACGACGGCGCCGAGGAACTCGGAGACGTAGAGGGCGCTCGCGAGGCCGAAGCGGCTGAAGGTGCCGCCGAAGGCGGGAAGGAGGGCGCCGGCGGCGATGAGGACATTGCCGATGGCGCGGTTCGGGAGGACCTTCTTCCGGAAGAAGAGGTAGGCCGACCAGATCGCTCCACCCACGAGGGTCAGGGTGCCGTAGATGTTGAAGAAGGGCGTGAGGAGGCGGACTCCCGGGGTGACGATGGCGTGGCCGGAAAGCTCGCTGCCGGTGTGGAGGCTCTTGGTCATGAGGGCCGGATCGAGATCGGCGGTGAAGACGCGGAGGGCGCCGTAGGCCGAGGCGATGACGAGGAGGACGAGGGTGACCTGGGCCATCCTCGCCTTGGCGAGGAGCTGCACCGTGCCCTGGCCCAGCCAGGCCGCGACGAGCATGGCCCCGAAGAGGTACCAGAGCCTGAAGACGAGGGGATTCCAGCCGAGGGCCCCGTTGAAGCCCTCGCAAAAGCCGCCCGTGCTGTACATCACGAGACCGAGGGTCCAGAGGAGGAGGTGCCAGTGGTCCCTCATGCCGAGCCAGCGGAGGAAGACGACGAGGGCGAAGACGAGGCTGACAGAGCCGGAGACGAAGGGAAGGACAGTGTTGAAAAGGGTCATGGACGCTCCAGGGGAGAGAGATGCGACGCGCGACAGTATTACCACCGGGGCCCGGGATGGGCAAGGCGAATCTTATTTCGCATTGTTCGGATCCCGCCCCGGGCCCCTCGGGAGGGCCTCCGGCGCGGGTCGAACTTGACAGGGGCGGCGGGCCTGACTAGGGTGGCCGCATCGTGCAGAGCACCTACGCCCGTATTCTCGGCACCCTGCCGGTCAACCCGAACATCGCGGCCAAGGTTCTCACCATGGCCAGCAAGCAGGACTTCAGCTTCAAGACCCTCGAAGAGGTGATCAGCCGCGACCCCGGGCTCACCGCGCGCATCCTCAAGATCGCCAATTCCGCCCTCTACGCGCGCCAGAACCAGGTGACCCGCCTCCAGGCGGCCATCACCCTCCTCGGCGTCAACACGATCAAGAACCTGGTCATCCTGCTCACTGGTTCGAGCCTCAATCCCCGGAACTGGGACTCGCCCTTCCTCGCCCTCTTCTGGAGGCACTCCCTCGATTCCGCCTTCCTCGCGCGCGAGATCTCGACCCAGGTCGGCCTGCAGGACCTCGCCGAGGAGGCCTTCGTCGCCGCCCTCCTCCACAATGTGGGACAGATCGCCTTCTTCCTCAAGCACGGGGCCGACTACGAGGCCCTCATCGAAGGGGCCCGCCGCGGCGACCGCAGGATCAGCGCCCTCGAGCGCCAGGCCTGGGGCACCGACCACAAGGAGATCGGCCGCGAGGTTCTCGAAGGCTGGAACTTTCCCGAGGTGTACTCCCACGCCGCCCTCGAGCACGGCAACGAGAACGTGACCTCGACCCACAAGCAGGTCGTCGTCCTGGTCACCATCGCCGACTTCCAGGCTTCGAACTGGTCCTTCCTCGCGGCCGCCCCCAAGCCCCTCTCCCTCATCGCCTCCCAGCTCGCCTACCTCGGCACCGACGCCGCGACGACGGAGGCCCGGCAGGCCGGTCTCAGGGGCCGGCTCGAGGCCGATCCCTTCTACCTGGAGTGCCAGAATCTCATCCGACCTCAGTCCAAGTCGGCATGAGGGACTAGGGGATGATGTAGCTCGGGATCGAGATGGTCCCGCCCAGCCTCGCGAGGGCCGACCAGTAAACCGCCGCCGAAAGATCGCCGGTCCGGGAGCCGACCGCCTCGAACCAGAGCGAGAGATCTCCCTTGCTGAGCTCGGCCCGGAGGAGCCCGTCGAAGGTCGGCGAGCCCGAGCTCGCGTCCCTCCACCAGCCTCCCCAGACCCGCCCCGAGAGACCCGCCACCCATCCTTCGCTCAAGCCCAGCCAGGTCGCGAGCTGGAGCCCGCCCTTGGCGCTGAGCACCGAGCCCGGGGCGTAGTAATCCGGAACTCCGGGATGGGCCGAGTCCTCGAAGTCGAGGGCGCCGCCCAGGGTCAGGGTGGTCCAGGGCGCCTCGACGAGGAGGAAGGCGAGGCTCCCCTCGCCGACCGCGGCGAAGAGGAAGTTCTCCGCCGTCGAGAAGGGCGAAAAGACCTGCTGGGCCCTCGCGTAGAGGCGGGCGCTGGCGCTCCGGAGCCGCGAGGGGGCCTGGATGCCGTACCAGGCGGAGAGGGTCGCCTCGCCCTGGTTCTCGAACCAGGCCTGGCGGCCGGGCAGGAAGCTGTCGCTCAGCTGGTCGAAGGTCCAGGAGGCGGCGAGGCTGTAGGGTCCCCGGCCCCAGGTGAGGCCGGCACCGAGCCGCGGAGCGGCCTCGAAGGAGGAGGCGAGGTCCGCGGGCTGGAAGGGCGCGAGGGAGGAGGAGGCCGAGCCCCAGAGCCGGTTGTCCAGGACGCCGCCGATCGTCGCCTCTGCCGCGGCGCCGAGCCCGAGGAAGTTCAACTTGAGGGTGAGGTCGAGGGACTCGAGGCTCGTCGCCCCGGGCTTCGAACCGCCATAGGGGCTGTGGACGCGGAGATCGTCGATCGCGAAGGAACCCCCGAGGCTCATGAGACTGCTCCCCCCGGCCGCGTACTCGAGGCGGGTCGAGGTAGCGGTCCGCGAGCTGTCCACCGAGGCGCTCGAGGTGGCCGTGAAGCGGTCGGCGTGGCCGCGCGCGAGGCGATTGTAGGCCGAGGCCGTGTTCTCGAAACGGGGATCGAGACTCCAGACCTGCTTGTAGCGACCCATGGCTCCCGACCAGTCCCCCGCGAGATCCATGGCGCGACCGAGGGTGAAGAGGGCCTGCACGTCGCCGGGGGCGACGGCGAGGACCCGCTCCAGCTCGACCTTCGCGTCGAGGGGACGGTCGAGCTTCAGCCAGATGTCCGCCCGCTCGCGCCGCTCGGTGGCGGCCTCGAGGTCGAACTGGTACCAGCGCAATTTGAGCCGGGCCTGGGCCCGGGCTTCGAGGGCCAGGGCCTGGGCGCGGAGGTCCTCGCCGAGGGAGCTCGTGTCCGAGGCGACCTTGCGGAGGGCGTCCATCGCCTGGGCGGCGCGCTCCGCGGCCTCGGGGGGGGGAGGGACTGAAGGCGCGGCGGAACCTTCCGCGGCAAGTGCCGCCCCGGACTCGAGGGGAGAGGCCGGGGGCGCCGAGGTCGCAGCGGGAGGGGTCGAGGGGGCCAGGGCGGCCAGGGTCGCGATGAGGCCCTCGAGGGCGGCGCCGTGGGCGAAGTAGGCCGGAGCCGCGAGGCTGTAACCGGGGGGAGGCAGGCCGTCCAGCCAGACCGCCGCCTCGGCCCGGGCCCGGGCTCCCTGGGGATCGGCCGCCGCTGCCGGAGTCGTGCCCGGGCTTCCGGCGGGCGCGGCGAGGACGGCGCCGAAGGTGGCGCGGGAACGCACGAGGGAGGGCTTGCCCAGGGCGAGATCGACCCGGTCGAGGACGGAGGCCGCGAGGGCATTGCCCTTGGCCGCCTTCTCCGCGAGGACGGCGAGATCGCTCGCCCTCTCCCAGCGCCAGGCGCCGAGCTTGCCCAGGGTCGCCTCGTCCTCGCCGCGGCGGGCAGCCTCGGCGGCGGAGGCCTCGCCCAGGGCCCGCGCCGATGCGAGGGCGGCCCCCGCCCGCGAAGCCAGGTCCTCGGCCTCCGCGAGGGAGGAGGACAGCCGGGCGCCGGCCTCGGCGAAGGCGGCGTCGGCCCGGTCCTTCCGGACCTGGTCCTTCGTGCCGCCCGCCTTGGCAGCCTCGTCCCCGGCCTTCTTCCAGGCCAGGAGGTCGCGGGAGAGGCCCTCGGCCTCGGAGCGGGCGCGCTCGACGAGGGAGGGGAGGCGCAGGGCGAAGACCTGGATGAAATCGAGGTAGCGCCAGGTCTCGGGGAGGTCCCGTTCGAAGTCTCCGACGAAGCGGTAGAGGAGGTTGACGAGGATGTCGCCGTTGGCCTTCACGGCCTCCTCGAGGCGGCCGTTCCAGTAGTAGGCGCGCACCAGTTCGCGGCGAAGGTCGAGATCGTCGGGGGCCGCGGCCAGGCGCTCCTCGTAGCGGGCCAGGGCCGCCTTCTTGAGCCCGCTGTCCTGGTCGAACTTGGCGAGGAGGGAGTCGAGGCGGTCGGAGGGCACGAAGCGGTCGCGGATGGTCGCCTCGAGGGCCCTGGCGCCGGCCTCGTTCCCGGTGGCCAGTTCGGCCCGGGCGGCCACGAGGTAGAGTTCGAGCTCGTCGGGGTAGAGCTTGATGCCCTCGGCGTAGGCGCTCTTGGCCCGGTCGGGGTAGCCGTTCACGCCGAGGATGCCTCCGAGCTCCTCGATCTTCGCCGGGCCGGCCTTGGCGGCCTCCAGGGCCGCGGCCAGGGCCGTCTGCCCCTCTCCGACCCGTCCGGCCCAGAGGAGGGTGAGGCCGTAGTTGACCTGGAGGTTAAGGTCGGCGGGAAAGAGGACCAGGGCCTCGCGATAGAGGGCCAGGGCCTCCTGGTACTTGCCGAGCCAGGCGCTCACCTTGGCGGCCTCGGCCCAGACCGAGACATCGGCGCCGGGCGTCGCCAGGTAGGCGCGATAGAGCCTCAGCCCCTCGTCGACGTCGCCGCTCCAGATCCTGTTCTTGGCGGCGAGGAGGGTGAAGCGCGGATCCTCGCCCGCTACGAGACCGCCGCGTGCGAGGACCTTGAGGGCGTTGCCATAGTCGCCGAGGAGACCGTAGACACGGGCGAGGAGGAGGTAGGTCTCGCGCTGGAGGGGCCTGGCCTGGATGGCCGCCTCGTACTGGGCGATGGAGAGGTAGGGGTCGTTGATCGAGCGGTCAGCGAGGTCGCGGGGAAAGCGAGCGGGCAGGAGGGACCTGTCGACCGTGCCCTGCCCGACGGGCGAGCGCGCCTCGAGGAGGAAGAGGGCGTCGATCGAGAAGTAGTAGCGCGAATCGTAGCGCCGACGCTCGGCGACCTCGACGCGAAGGGTATGCGCCCCCTTGGTCAGCGCGATGGGTTGGCGGATCAGGTACCAGTAGCCGGTCGTCGAGTAGTTCTCGACGACGTCCACGTCCTCGCGGTGGATGATCCGGGGCTCGCCGCCGTCGATCCGGAGCGAGAAGGGGGAGGCGTAGGAGGGATAGAGCTCGCCGCCGGGCCCGGGAGGGGTGCCGCCCATCCACAGCCCATAGGAACCCTCCTCGCCCACGATGAGGGAGTACTCGGAGAAGAAGGGCAGGCCGCTGGCCTGGGGCTCCCGGTTGAGCTGGAGGACCCTGAAGCCGGAGGAGCCGTAGTCCATCGTGGGCTCGCGCGCGAAGTTCGTGGAGATGGCGTCCTCGCCCTCGAGGTAGACGAGGCCGGGAACTTCGGGAGGGAAGACGGGGGTGGCCCTGGCCCTCGTCTCGGCCGGGAGGAGGGGAGCGTTCAGAAGCCCCAGGGCCGCGAAAAGGGGCAGCGAAAGCCCGAATCCAAGCGCTCGTTTCATGTGTTTCCCCTATCCCGGCCCGGTCTCGATCCGATACCTATAGTACAGAGCCGGCACATATGGGACAACAACGAAGCCTGAGAATCGGGGCCGAAGCCCTCGCCCTGGCAGCGACGCCGGCGGCGGCCAACCTCCTCTTTCCCGGCGACCCCGGGTTCCTCGCCCTCCACGGCATGCCCGTCTTCCTGGCCGGGCCCCTCTTCGCCGGCTTCTACGGCCTCCGCTGGGGCCTGGTCGCGGCCCTCCTTTCGGCCCTCCTCGGTTTCGGCCTCCTGCCGGCCCTCAGCGGGAGCTTCACTCCCGCCTGGCTGGCCGCGGCGGCCGAGACCCTCCCCGCCTCCTGCGTCCTCGGCTTCTTCTCCCTCCTGGGCGCCGGCTTCTTCAAACACCGCTTCGACCGCTTCAGGTCCCTCGTCATGCGCCGCCTCCGCAGGATCACGAAGGAGTCCGTCGCCCGCTCGCGCGAGGCCCGCGCCCTCACGCGCGTGAACCGCGTCCTCGAGGAGAGGGTCTCCGGACAGAAGGACTCGATCACCCTCCTCCAGAACCAGGTGCGCAAGCTCGCCTCCCTGAATCTCGACCAGGCCCTCTCGACCATCCTCGAGACCATCGAGCTCTTCACCGAGACGCGCGCCTCCTCGATCTGGATCCCCGATCCCGCCTCCTCCCTCCTGGTCCCCGCCGCCACGCGGGGCTGGAAGGAGGGCGACGAGCGCGAGACCGCCCTCGATCCCGACACCTCGATCGAGGGCTACGTGCTGCGCAACCGCAAACCCTTCTCCGTGCGCATGCTCCTCGACAACGCCGAGTTCGACCGCTTCGACGCCGCGCGGAACATCATAACTCTGCCCATCATCGTCAAGGACAAGGTCTGGGGCGCCCTCACCATCGAGGACCTTCCCTTCGAGCGCTACTCCCTCTACAGCGAGAGCCTCCTCGCCATCCTCCTCAGCCTCGCCGAGCCCTACCTCCGCTCCATCACGGAGTACGAGTCCCTCCACGCGCAGCGCGAGGTCGACCCCGACACGGGCTTCCCCCAGTATCCCGTCCTCTGGGCCAACCTCGCCAAGGAGCTCGAGCGCCGGGCCTTCGATCCCGGCTTCGTCACCCTCGTCGTGGTCGAGATGGCCAACTTCGAGACCGCCCTCGAGCGCTGGCCCCGCGCCGATCTGAAGCGCCTCCTCTTCCAGGTCAAGGAGGCCTTCGACGCCTCCTCCAACGAGAAGCACCAGGCCTTCCACTTCAAGACCGACGGCCAGTTCGCCCTCCTCCTGCCGGGCCTCGACCAGGACGGCGCCTCCTTCCTCTGCCTCGATCTCCTCACCATCTGCGCCGGCCTCGAACTCAGGATCGGCGGCGAGATCGTGAGCCTCGAGATCATCGTCGGCTTCGCCTCCTCCCGGGGCGGGGCCGGCGACCCGGACACGATGGTCGAGACGGCCGAACACCTCCTCTCGATCCAGAGGCTCTGAGCATGAAAGAAGGCTACCAGGAGCTCCTTTCCAGCCGCTCGGGCTTTCTCCCCAAGACCCAGGCCCAGGCCCTCGCCGCCCTCTCGGAGGGACTGGTCGACGAGGCGATCTTCGTGTGGAAGGCCGTGAACATCCATCCCGTCTTCGAGGAGCCCTGGGATTTCAACGACATCGAGGTCCTCCTCTCGAAGGAAGATCTCGACCTCGGCACCACGGTCCTCCTCATGACCATCTTCGAGCGCCTCATCCACGACCCCGACAAGGAGGCCGCCCTCTTCGCCGCCGAGAGCATCAACGCCGTCGAGAGGCGCTTCGCGAAGAAGACGGCGCGGCTCCGCGCGAAGGTCGCGGCCTCGGGGGCCGCGGAAGCCTCGCGCGAGGCCATCACCGATCTCGCCGCCCACCTCCGCGACTTCGGCCGGGTCTTCTTCGCGCGGCCCGAGCTCAAGCGCTTCTACCTCCGCGAGGCCCTCGACGTCATCGGGTCCCTCGAGGACGGCGCGGCCCAGGCGGAGACGGCGGCCGCGGGGGAGAAGTCGATCGGGGCGATCGCCCCCCTCCAGATCGAGGTCCTCCTCGAACTCGGCGAGCACGAGGAAGCCGCGGAGCTGATCGCCGCGGCCCTCGCCCTCGACCCCGAGAACCCCGATCTCCTCTTCCTCGCCGCCCGGGCCCGTTTTCTGCGGCGCGATTGGCGGGGGGTCGCCACCTTCCTCGAGGCGGCGAGCGCCGCGGGCGAGGACGCGGACAGGGGCTGCGGCGAATTCGCGACCCTCCGGGACTTCTGGACCGGCGGTGCCTGCCGTGAATGAGCGGCTCAGGATCTGCCTGATCCTCGAGGGTAGCTACCCCTATGTCACGGGAGGGGTGAGCGCCTGGGTCCAGGACATCATCGGCGGGCTCCCCCATATCGACTTCGCCCTCTTCACGATCTCCCCCCAGGCCGGCCAGAGCCTGCGCTACAAGCTTCCCGCCAACGTGGTCGAGCATCGCGACATCGTCCTCGGCGACCGGGAGGGCGGCAGGAAGGGAGGCAAGGAGGCCGAGGCCTCGGTCGTCCCCGTCCTCGAGGCCCACGCCCGCATGTTCGCGAAGAGCGAGCCCGACATCGAGGCCATGATCGCGGGCATACCCGAGGGCTACGACCTGACCGACGAGCCCGCCCGGGACCGGCGCTATTGGCGCCTCATCCAGACCATGAACGAGGTCCGCAACCCGGCCTATCCCTTCGCCGACTATTTCTGGGCCTGGGAATCGGCCCACGGCATGCTCTTCGACGCCCTCCGCGGCAGCCCCCCCGAGGCCGACATCTACCACGCCATCTCCACCGGCTTCGCCGGGCTCGTGGCCCTCGCCGCCCGCGTCAGGCGCCACAAGCCCTTCCTCCTCACCGAGCACGGCCTCTACCACAAGGAACGCGAGATCGAGATCAGGAAGTCCTCCTTCATCAAGGGCTACCAGCGGGACATGTGGATCAAGGTCTACAACCGCATCAGCCGGATCTGCTACAGCGAGGCCGACGGGATCACCGCCCTCTTCGAGGAGAACCGCAAGAAGCAGATCGAGCTGGGCGCCGCGCCGGAGCGCTGCGCGGTCATCGCCAACGGCATCGACATCGACCGCTTCTCCTCGGTGCGCCGCAAACAGCGGCCGGGCTTCCACGTCGGCCTCGTCGGCCGCGTCGTCCCGATCAAGGACATCAAGACCTTCATCGCCGTCGCCAAGATGGTCCTCGAGGCGGCCCCCGAGGCGCGCTTCTACGCCATCGGACCCGTCGACGAGGATCCCGAGTACCACGAGGAGTGCCAGGCCCTCGTCGAGAGCCTCAGGATCCGGGACCGCTTCGAGTTCACCGGTCGCCAGGACGTCCTCGAGTACTACGCCTTCCTCGACCTCATGCTCCTCACGAGCATCCGCGAGGCCCAACCCCTCGTCATCATGGAGGGCTGGGCGGCGGGCGTACCCTCGATCAGCACCAAGGTGGGCAACGCCCCCGAGATGCTGGACTACGACGAGCGCTTCCTCGCGCCCTCCAAGGACGCCGCCCTCATCGCCGAGCGGGTCCTCTGGGTCCGCGCCCATCCCGAGGAGATGGCCGAGATCAACCGGCGGAACCGCTCCAAGGCCATGGCCGGCTACGACAAGCGGAACATGCTCTCCGCCTTCGACAGGCTCTACACCGGTCTCGCGCGGCGCGACAGCGTAGGGGTCCCCTGATGGCGGGAATCGGCTTCGAACTGAGGCGCGTGATCGCGAAGGGCGGCCTCGCCCGGACCCTCGGAGCGGCCTTCGCCGGCGTCTTCGTGGTCGCGGGGCCCTGGCTCCTCACCATCCTCTCGATGTCCCTCATCGGGCGGAGCTTCGCGGGTTCGGGCCGGGCCTACGCCCCCCAGTTCCAGGCCGCGGTGATCTACGCCTACGGGGGCTCCCTGGCCCTCTTCTCGGCCCTCCACTACCTCTTCACGCGCCTCGTGGCGGACCTCGTCTGGGAGGGACGCCAGGGCGAGGCCTCGACCTGGACCCTCCGCTTCGCCCTCCTCGCCGCCCTCGCCTCGGCCCTCGTCGGCGCGGCCTTCATCGGCCTCGTCCCCCTCGATCCCGGCCTCGGCCCCGGACTCTACAGGGGCGCCTTCGTCGTCCTCTTCGTCTCGGTCAACGTGATGTGGATCGTGATGCTCTTCGCCTCCCTCCTCCGCCGCCACCTCCTCATCCTGGCGATCTTCGCCGCGGGCCTGGCCCTCGCCATCGGCCTCGTCGACCGCCTCGGCTCCCTCTTCGGCGCGGGCGGGGCCGTCCTCGGCTACGCCCTCGGCCACCTCCTCATCGCGGCCGGCCTCCTGACCCTCGGCCTCCGGCGCCATCCCCCCCTCCCCGCGAAGGACGGCCTCCCCTTCGTCCTCGCCTTCGCGCGCAAGAACGCCGCCCTCATCCTCTCGGGCGCCTTCTTCTACCTCGGCCAATGGGCCGACAAATTCTGGTTCTGGTGGGGGCGGGGCGAGGCGGTGGCGGGAACCGGCCTCCGCCTCTACCCGGCCTACGACATCCAGGTCTACATCGCCGGACTGTCCATCATCCCCGGCCTCGTCTGGTTCGTCGTCTTCTCCGAGACGGAGATCTCCTCGGCCCTCCGCCGCTTCCTCGGCGCCCTCGGGCACGAGACCCTGGGCCGCATCAGGGAGAGCAAGCGGGAACTCGCGGGAGACCTCCGCCGCGAACTCCGCGACCAGAGCCTCCTCCAGCTCGGCTTCAGCCTCCTCGTGGTCTGGCTCGTCCTCCCCTCGAGGCAGCCGGGGATGGAGGCGGCGACCTTCGTCGCCGCGACAGGCGGCGCCTTCGCCCTCTTCACCTACATGACCCTGATCAACTTCCTCTACTACTTCGGACTGAACCGCGAGGCACTCGCGAGCTCCCTTGTCTTCCTCGGCCTCAACGGCCTCGTCTTTCCCCCCCTCCAGCTGGCCTTCCCCCTGATCCCCCCGGGCACGGGCTACCTCCTCGCCGCCCTCCTCGCCGCCCTCTACTGCTTCCGCGTCCTCATCGGGGCCATTCCCGAACTCGACCACCTCCTCTTCCTCAAGTCCCTCCGCAAGGAGTACTGAGACGAAAAAAAGCCGCTCCCGGAGGAGCGGCTTCCTGCCTGCGGAGCGCGGGATCAGGGGAGAGGAGTCGAGGTGCCGAGACCCGTCTTGGTCACGACGAGGGGCGGGTCGCTGTCGTTGAGCTTGTAGGTCGCCACCGAATCGACGGCGCTGGCGGCGCTGGGAACTCCATTCACCCTCGTGTAGGACACTCGCGTGACGATCTCGGCGACGAGGCGGCCGCTGCTCAGCCCCTTCGTTATCGGCCCGTCGTAGACCCGCTCGAAGGCGAGGGAGGAGGCCTCGTGGTTCTTGACCCCGTCCGTCGTGCCGGCCGTGGGGATCTCGGTGTAGTAGCGCCTGCCCTCGAGATAGAAGGTGGGCGAGGAGGTCACGACCAGGCCGTCCTGGGAGAAGGCGGCGGCCGGGATGTCCTGGGTGTAGGACACCTCGCTGGACCAGTTGACGGCGACCGCCGCCGTCGCCGGAGCATAGTCCCAATTGTAGACAAGGGGCTCGGCGGCGAAGCTGACGTAGCCCGACGGGGCCGAACCCGTGACGATGGTCTCGTTCCGGACCGTGGTCTCGGATTTCTGGCCCTTGCTGGGCTTCGTGACATAGGTCGTGGATATGCCCACCCGCGAGAGGGGCGAGGCAGGGCCGCTCGGATCGGCCACGTCGACGATGGGATCGTCGGTGTTGTAGGTGCCGACCGTGGCACCCGAATCCCTGAAGTAGTAGCTCTCCGTCGTCGTTTGCCGGACCCCGCCGACCCAGCCTCCGCCGTAGCTCGTCGTCACCGTGGCGAGATAGATATCGGCGCCGATGGAGGGAGCTGCGACGATCGTATAGGTGGAGCTCTGGCCCTTTTCGGGGTAGTCGGCCGACACCACGCCGGGGGCGGGGGCAGGAAGCGTGACTCCCGTGCTGATTGCGGTCGCCGGCACCGCCGCCCTGGAGGCGAAGCTGTAAGCCACGTTCAGGTCGGTCGCCTCGAGGTGGGAGAAGAGGAAGCCCCCCTCGAGGGCCGCGGCCTTGGCGCCGTTCGAGAAGTCATTGGTCAGAGTGCATGAGGAGAGAAGGCCCAGGACGCCGATCGCGAGGAGGGCCAGGATCGCAGCAGGACGCTTCAAATTCACGGAGGACTCCTTGGCGGTACCGAAAAGACGGGCAACCGCACCGCCTCTGGCGGATTGCCTTCCTTCTATCAACGACGTGGGAATACAAACTTTAGGGGGTTATGGGAGACGAAGTCAAATATACCGATCTGAACCTCGAAATTCAAGGCGCGGGCTTGTGTCCAGCCCGATCCTCGCGGCACAATCGCCCCCTCGGCCCAGGCCGATCCAAGGAGTCACCATGACCAGGCTGAGCGGCGGCGCCGTGCCCGCCCTCCTTTCCCTCCTCGCCCTCGCCTCCTGCGCGGGCGGCCCGTCTCCCGCGGGCCCGAACCCGCCTGGACCGGGCCCGACCAAGGTCCGCGTCCACTTCGCCGTGACCGTCCCGACCTCCACCCCGGCCGACGCCGCCCTGTATCTGGCCTCGAACGCCGGCGACTGGAACCCCGGCGACCCCCGCTGGCGACTCGCCCGCAATCCCGACGGCAGCTACGGCGCGACCTTCGACCTCGCCCCGGGCTTCGCCCTCGAGTACAAGATCACAAGGGGCGACTGGGACCGCGTCGAGAAGGGCCCGGGCGGCACCGAGCGGCCCAACCGCAACCTCCTCGTCGTCGCCCCCGCCTCGGGTCCCCTCGAGGTGACCGTCGAAGTGGGCTCCTGGCGCGACCAGAGCGGCGACGGAGCGCGCTCGTCGACCGTCACCGGCAGGCTCGAGATCGTGAAGGACTTCCCCATGCCCGGCCTCGGCCGGACCCGCACCCTCCGCATCTGGCTGCCGCCCGACTACGCGAACTCCGGTGTCGCCTATCCCGTCCTCTACATGGCCGACGGCCAGAACCTCTTCGACGCGGCCACCTCCTTCGCCGGCGAGTGGCGCATCGACGAGGCCATGACCGCCTTCGCGGCGCGAAAAGACGGGCCCGGCGCGGCCATCGTCGTCGGCGTGGACAACGGCGAGGGCGAACGCCTCAACGAGTACTCGCCCTTCGCCGACCCCAACGCCCGCGCTCACAAGGGCGACCTCTACATCGACTTCCTCGTCGCGAACCTCAAACCCTGGATCGACGCCCACTACCGCACCCTGCCCGACCGCGGGCACACCGCTCTCGGCGGCTCCTCGATGGGAGGATTGATCAGCCTCTACGGAGCCCTCACGCGCCCCGGCACCTTCGGAAAGGCCCTCTGCATGTCCTCGGCCTTCTGGTTCGGCGACGGAGCCCTTCTCCGACTCGTGAAGTCGAAGGGCGCCGCTGTCGACCTCAAGGTCTACCTCGACGTGGGCGGCCGCGAGCTCGGCCTCCCCTCGAAGAACGAGGCCATGGTCAACGACACGCGGGACATGTACGCCGCCCTCCGCGCCGCCGGAATCCCCGAGTCGAATCTCAAGCTCGTCATCGACGCGGAGGCCGGCCACAACGAGGCCGCCTGGGCGCGGCGTTTCCCCGCGGCCTGGGAGTGGCTGGCAGAGTAGGGCGATCCTTATAGTTGCAAGAATCAGATCGTGGCCGGGCGTGCCCCCGCCTCGCCCCTTCCACGCCGGACCCGCGCCCGACATCGGAAGGTACGAGGCGGGGTCGGGCTCTCCGCGAGTAGTCCGGTCCTCGCGCGCGGACGCGCTGCGGTCCGGGCTACTCGCTCCGATCCCTCACGCGGAGCCGGGCGAGCCAGCGCACCTACTTTGAGTTAGCGGCGAGCCCGCGGGAAAGAAAGCGCCCCAGGCCGAAGCAGGCGGAGCCCTACTTCCCAGGAACCTGAGGCTGTCGAAGCGGAATAGCCCCCCCACTCTCGCACCCTGCCTGCCCAGAGTGGTATCTCGAACCAGGAGGCTGGCTGGATCTATCGCGGCCAGGTCGGCAGTCATGCCGCCCTCAGCAAGAAAGGCTCTCCGGTCAACCTCTCCATTCCCCAGCACAAGGAACTCGGTATCGGAATCCTCCGAGCGCTCATCAAGCACGCCGGCCTCACGGTGGACGAATTCCGCGCACTGCTTTCCTAGCCACTCCTTACAGCCCCAAACAAATTCGCCGAACTGCAGCTAATCCCCGGTACGCGAAATCGCGTTCATATCCTCGAGACGCGACTTCGCGTGACCTGAGGATTAGGCGCAATTCGGCCTCGGACCGGTAGCTGTAGCCGGAGGGAAAGCGGCAACCGACGTCGGCGATGCTCTTCACCTTAGCCAAGGGCCTTTAGGCCCGCGGCAGCTCTTCCCTAATTGTAGCGGAGAGCCACGTGTCGCCTGGGGAACCTGGCCCGTCGTGAACCCGTGACGTAGGCGCTGGCGAGCTGAGCGAGCTTGCGCCTACGTGCCGGGTTTACGCAGTGCCCGCTGAACGCGAACGCGCAGCGTTCGCGAGGGCCCGCCCAGGGACGGGGCGCTTCTGGAAGCCTGCGCGCGGAGCGCGGCGGGCATTGAGGGGCGACAGGCAGGTCAAATACCCTCAAGGTGTGCCTTTCGAAAACAAGCATCAAAATTCATGAAAACTATTAATTGCGGTGCAAATTAAGCAAAGATCAATCGCTCGCCGATGACTAGATATTACTCCTCTACGTAGGTAATATGGAAGCCCTGAAAAATAACCATCATAATTTCGATATTAGCAACAGATGATGCCTTGATAGTTACTGATATTTCTTTATCTTTAATCCAATTGTACCCAATCAATCCGCCCTTTCTTATTCGTAAAATTGGGTAGCGATCTGATGGAGCGCCAATCTGGACGCTACTAATGCATAATGATTCATAGGCCCCTCCGACTGCACCTTCGTCGCTAGCATACCTAGTGATCTGAAACTGTCCATTTGGACTCACTACTACATTTTTTAGTATGCTTGCTGTACATCCAAACAAGATCAAGCATATGATGCAAATGAAGCTAGTGTCCCGTCCCGGTAATTCGTGAACAAAGGCGTTCAAGTTTGGCAAGGATGGATTCAGCGGT
>Ga0334722_10000918_pt1 | contig 40065 bp, 50 predicted proteins | sample C3_bottom_MG_FD_207210 | JGI IMG/M metagenome (GOLD analysis project Ga0334722, IMG submission 207210) | Sediment microbial communities from Yellowstone Lake, YNP, Wyoming, USA - C3_bottom | ecosystem: Environmental > Aquatic > Freshwater > Lake > Sediment | place: USA: Wyoming | collected...
TTGAAAGCCCCGTAGAGGGACTCTGAAATTGTGACCCCTCCCCCCTTGACCCCCATGACCGGAGTCACGAGGGTGGCCATGTGCTCGACCATATACCTTCCCGGCTCGGCTATGAAAATATATTTTGGATCTAAATTGGAAATAGTTTCATTAATTTGTTCAGGTACAGGACCGAGGTCAAAGACGTTGGTCGATGAGAAGCCTCCCCCGATGTCTATTATTTTTGGATCAAAATTGAAATTCTTGGAAAGCTCAACAGCCTCCATGGCCAACATAATTCCATTCTTAAATGCAGATGGGTTCCTGGCCATTGATCCAACGTGGAATGAAATTCCAACCAACGCAAGACCTAGGGTCTGACACCGGGCCATGAGGTCTGACCATTCATGTTTTTCGGCTCCATATTTTATTCCTAAATTGCATCGAGCCTCTGGATCGTCGGCACGAATCCGAAGGACGACCTGGTGCCATCCCCCCTCCGCCAGTTTTTCCAATTCACATTCGGAATCGAATGTGGTCAATTTTATATTTGAATTCTTCGCATGTGCAATCTCCTGTCGGCGTTTGCACGGGTTCGCATATATAATCCGTTCTTGCTCGACGCCCATTCCTAACACGAGATCAATCTCGGCGGGACTTGCACAGTCGAACGAAGAACCCAAGTTCGCGAGGGTTTCTACGATTCTTGGATCCGGATTGCACTTGACGGCGTAGAATGGACGGATGGTCGGGAATACCCGCGTCCACTCTTTGTACGCCCGTTCTAGAATGCCCAGTTCATAAACGTAACAGGAATCTTCAGGATTTTGTGTACGGAGGAGTTCTGTGAGAACTCCAGCGCCGACCATCAGAAGTAAGACTTCTAGGTGTTATGGAGATTTTTATTTCTATCCAAAATTCAAATGACAAGTGATTCACCAGCATATGGTCCCAAGGGGTATGGAAATAACAAGATGCCTCGATGGATGAAATTGCTCCTCGAGGGTGCGAAAAATAATGCGATGTTCTCGCCAGTCTCACACCGACTGAGGTCAGCGTCACGCTCAAAGCACATACGTCGGGTTAAAGCCAGACGCCTCAACAACAAGTAAGAATGGACCGCGTCTTCCTGCTCGATGTCTCCGGCTCTATGGAGTCCTGCTGGGACGACACCATCGGTGGGTTCAACTCGTTTCTGTCCGACCAGAAGGCCACCGGCGGGACTCTGACTCTGGTCCAGTTCGATCACGAGTATCAGGTCACGTGTGAGCGGACCAATATTGACGACATCAAGCCTCTGACCCGTGAGACGTACAAGCCCCGCGGGTCAACTGCTCTTCTGGACGCCATCGGGCGTCTCATCAAGGATTGGAAGGGCGCCTCGAACCCGTCCGTTGTGATTCTGACGGACGGCCTCGAGAATGCGAGCCACAAATTCACCAAGGCTCACATCAAGGACCTGATTGAGGCCAAGACCAAGGATGGCTGGACCTTTGCGTACCTGGGCGCGAACCAAGATGCCTTTGCCGAGGCCAGCTCCATCGGCATCGCACCCGGTTGCACCATGAACTACGACGGCAACCGGACGCCCGAGGCGTTCAATCGCCTCTCGGCCGCCGTGAGCTGCCAGGCCTCCGGTCACTCGCAGACCGTCGATCTGAGTCAGCACCACCACCACACCATCTAGATGGCCGTGCTGGCCGACTGTATCACCGTTTTGGAGGAGGCGTCGGGTTTAAACTGATAAAATAGGTTGACGGCTGTCGCCAACGCAAAAACACCCGCAACGTACGGAAGCCCCTTCGTCGCCTTGGCCTTCTGCTCTTCAGTCACAGATACCCAAGACGTGGCGGTCACGACCCACAACATAAAGAGGACCAGGCCGGCCAGGGCTGAAATGATGGCGGGAAGCATGGGCGGAGAAATCATCCTTTTAATTTAAGCAGCTCTTTTATTTTCAGCTCTAGTTCCCTGACCGTCCCGTCGTTCGTGACCGTCCAAGTTGTCCGGAGGCTTTCAATTCCGTTTTCAAATTCGTGCAGTACCACCCCCGGCCGGATGATTCTGATGGTGACTCCTCCACGCCTGTGAATCTCGTCGACGTCACTACTGTACCGGATGTCCGGGATGACGATTGGCGTCTTACCGTCCCACTCGGCAAAGAATCTACGGGTGAAAAAGTCCTGACCCATGTACTCTTTGATCTGGTGCGTCAGGTGAACCATCGTCGCACGGGGCGTCAGTCCCCAAAATTCATTCTTAAAATCCTTGAGCTCCGACTCGAGCGCTTCATCAGTCCACGCGTAAAGGGCCTTGCATGCATCCTTTACGGGTCGGGCCATTCTCTTCAGTGTGTACTCGGGGGCGAGCACACGAGCCGCGGTGTCCTTCCCGGACCGGGCACGCCCCACGAGACCAACGATCATTTATCAAACTGAACCTCTTTCTTTTAACCAGCAAGAGCCGCGGCTGCCGCGGCAGCAGTGGATACTTTCGTAGCCCGATTGGCGGCCGTCGCCACATTTGCCCTGATTTTTTCGGCGAGCTGCGCAGCCTGTACAGCCTTTTGGCTGGCCGCATTGGCCCGAGCCTTCGTCTGGGCAGCTGTCGCATTCGCCACTTCGGTTGCCGCCTTGGTAGCAAGGGCCTTTGCTGCGTTCGCCTCGGCTGCCGCCCTGGCCGCCCTGGCCGCTTCGAGAGCCGCTTCGGCCTCTGGAACCGTCGAAGCCACCTCCTGTTTAGCAGCCAAATCAGCCGCCGCGACGTTTGCGGCCGCAGTCGCCTCGAGGTTTCTGGCCTCCGCTACGAGCTTGGCCGCGCCCGCCGCGTTTCCACCGAGTGCGGCGTTCTTGGCCGCACTGATCTTATTCTCTGCAGCGGTTTCAGCCGCCCGCGCCTCTCCCAACTTTTCATTCGCGACCGTCTCCTCCACCTGTTGTTCGGCTGCGCCGCCCTCGTCGCTTCTGTTTTTGAATGCAGCACCAAAGGCCATCAGACTCAAGAGACCTGAAACGACAGCACCGACAATAAGACCGGCCATCTTAGCCCTGTTGGGCATCTCGGCCTTCTTCTCCCTGGCGGCAAATACAGCCATAACTATAGAGGCAATCAAAAGGACCAGGCCTACTACGCCGAGTACTTGCCACATCTACTACTTGACCAAGACTATTTTCCGTCCCAAAACCTTCTGGGTCCTGCGTAGGGCCGCCTGAAAGCTCGGCTCGGACCATAGGATTCGCCGTGACCAAAACCCCGCCGTCTTGGCGCCTGCGCGCGTCCAGTTTTCTCTCCTGCGGTGCCGGGTCAAGTAACGCTTCATCCTTTCTGGATCTTTATGTAAAGTGTAATCAGAAAATCCTTTGCGTCCGAACCTCACAACCTTGCCATCTGGGAAAATGGCCATGAACTTGTGGATGCCGTTCGTCGCCCGACGCAGACGCACCGGACCGGAGGTCATTTCAGGCTAATTCTTACGGAGATATAAATCAAAAGTATCAAGATGACGACGTTAAACACAAGGTACCCAGTAAGGTAAGGCGACACGCTATCCCTGAGTGCGTGATTTTCGAGTATCATATTTAGAACCTGTCTCGTAAGAGTCTCCTCTGACTCATCATCAGTGTCAGCCATGGATAGGTACTACCTTACGAGGTCTGTACAAAAATCTGTGAACGAATTTCCGAGGGTCGTATGTCTTCTGGGCAAGTCGGGTATAGGCAAGTCGTGGGCCGCCCGGAAAGCCATAGGACCCAACTTTGTCGAATTGACTTCAGAAATTCTGCGGTCCCGCCAAGACACGAATGAATTTCTGGAGAAAATTAGAGGGACTGAAATCCCTATACTTCTGGACGAGTACGAAACTCTGACCGACCTGGTCGGACTTCGTGACCTGATCGAACCCCCAACCAACGGTCCATTCATAGTCACTTCACAGATTGTCCCCAAATTTGATTTTGAAATTGAGATCCATGAATTTCCACTGAAGACTTTTGCAGAGATCAAAACCTTGTGCCCAGATGCGACCGACGAAAATATACACGCGTCCAAGGGGGATCTGAGATGGGTCTTCAGATCTCTCGAGTTCAAGTCGGACACCCCAGACGACTTCAATTCTCCTCGAGAATTCGTGACTGCCCTGGTATCCATGTATTCGAAAGTCAACCCGGCCGACTTTGTGGGTCACCCAGTGTCCGAACCTGGAAACATGGCCTCAATTTTGAATGCAAATTACGTCGAAGCACCAGAAAAGGCCCGGCTGGATCTAGCTCTGATCGCCGACTACTTTAGTCAGGCTGACGTCATAGAAGATCGGGTATTCTCCGGCTCGTGGGATCTCCTACCGTACTTCAACTTGGTCGGGTGCATCCTCCCTGCAGTCGCCATAGGCCACACGCTCAAGACGCCGCTCAAACCAGGGTCGACCTGGACAAAATACCAAAACATTTGCATGCGAAATAAGAAAATCAAATTGATGTCTCGGAGGGTTCCGCGGATGGACCTGGACCTGGACGCTCTCATGATCCTCAGGGATAGAGCCGAGGCGGGCGATTACGAAATCTTACGCGAGTACGGGATTCAGCCACAGGACGTGGACGTGATGAGCCACTTGAGCCCCCTGCGCAAGTTAAAGCCCAAGACCCTCAGTACAATCAAGAAATGGCTCAGCCCGTACCAGAGCCCGAGTTTGAGTTCGTAAAGGTCCAGGGGTCGGACATTTACTTTCATTGCGATGTGTCTGAGGATTCGGTCTTGGAGCTTAATTTGAAAGTGAAAAAGCTGGCCCAGGAGCTCCGCCACAGGCACTTGGACCTGGGTCTCGAGCACGCCAAGCCTGAGATTCGCGTCTTCATCAAGTCTGAAGGGGGTGACCTCCATTCGGGCCTGAGCGCCATGGACTGTCTCGCGAGCCTCTCCAGGTCCGTGAAAGTGCGGACGATCGCAGACGGTGTGTGCGCCTCTGCGGCGACGTTCATACTTTTGGGCGGGCGGACCCGCTACATGACTCCCAACTCGTACGTACTGATTCATCAACTCAGTATGGACGGGCAGTGGGGGAAGTTTGAGGATTTCAAGGACCAAATGGGTAACCTCGAGAAATTTATGAAAAGGTTTCGCAAAATTTATCTGAAAGAGACGCAGGTCCCCGAAAACAAGCTTGAGAAGCTTCTCCGGCGGGACCTGTACATGGACTCGAAGCGGTGCCTCAAGTGGGGCGTTGTGGATGAGATTTGGGGATCACAAGACTGAGTCGCTGCGCGACTCCCCTTGGTCTCAGTCCTCCTTGGACTCGTCCTCCGGCTCGTCGGGGGTCGTCTCGACCACCACGGGGGCCGCCTCCTGAGACGCGGGACGGGTCGCCATCACCGGCATGCGGATGGCGCCCTGAGCGAACTTCTTGTTGAACTTTTTGTACAGGAAATAGCCAATGACAAGGATGGCCACCACGGCCACCACGTTAAAGATATTGAAAGGGGACTTGGAGGCCAGGTCCTGAATAGTCGAGCGCTTAATGTGATCAACGACGGGCGCGGGTACTGACGCCATTACAAAGAAAAGATGTTTTCTTCTGGCCAGGGTGCCGCACCCTGACTTGGTGCCCAATGGAAATCGAACAGGCGGCGTGGGCCGCGTTCGAATCTCTTCGGCCGCCGAGCCCTCCTCCCTGCCTGTCCGTGGACGAGTACCACTGCGAATGCGGCGGACGCAAGTCGTTCAACGTCTATGACGACCTTCCCGTATGTACGGAATGCGGTCGGGTGGACGAGGCGTACGTTTCTGAAGAGGCTGAGTGGCGCTCCGGGATGGACGACAGTGGGCAGAGTGCTGATCCGTCGCGTGTTGGCGCCCCCGTGAACACCGACCACTTTTCGATGGCCTGGGGCCAAGGGACGCTCATCAGGGTCGCTGGGACCTGGAAAGGCGGGACGTACAAGCAGATGCGCATGGCTCGAATTCATCAGCATTCGACCATGAATCACAGAGACAGGGCACTTTTCCACGCGTACCTATCTCTCGACAAGGTTGGAAAGCAAATTCTAAACTTGCCCGAGGCTGTCCTGTATCAGGCTAAAATCAAGTACAAGGCGTTCAATGAAGCCGTCCTGACTCGAGGGGCGGTCCGGAACGGCATCAAGGCCAACTGCATCTTCCAGGCGTGTCGCGAGTTTGGTGTTGCGCGGACGACCAAGGAGATTGCGGACGCGTTCGGGATCCCGGCCCGTGACCTTTCCAGGACGACCGAGATTTTTCAAGAGCAGGTTCCTGACCAGAAGGTCCACGTGACGACGCCAGGTGCATTGATTGCACGCTTCGTCAATGAGATTACGTGTATACCAGAAGCTTCACGGGGTCGCATCAAGATGAAAATCGTCAAGGGGTGTGAGGCGCTCGACGAGTGCGTGGAGCTCATGGGGCGGACGCCCAAGGCGGTGGCGTGCGCAGTCATCTTCCACGTGCTGACGCTCGAGGGCCTCAAACCGAACAAGGCGGAGATTTGTAGAATTTGTGACGTGTCTGTACCGACACTCGGTAAGATTGATGTGATAGTTAAGGAATCAGGCCTTTTGTAATTAAATGAGCACACCAGTCGTTCTATTCGTCAGCACCCCTTGCTATGGGGGTATGTGTCTCCAGGCCTACGCCGAGTCTATGCTTCGTCTGCAGCGTACGTGCGCCACGAACGGCATCCAGATGATGCTCGACACCACCGAAAACGAGTCCCTGGTCCACCGTGCCCGCAACCTGGCTGTGGCGCGCTTTTACCAGAAGTGCCCTCAGGCGACTCATTTTCTGTTCATCGACGCCGACGTCCATTTCGATCCAGAATCCGTCATACGACTCTTGAAGGCGGATCATGACGTGTCGGTCGCGTGTTACCCCAAGAAGTGCGTCATGTGGGATCAAGCGGAGGCGTACGTCAAGACGGGCGCCGAACGCAAGGATCTGGCTCGGGTATCGGCGTCCTTGGTGATGAATTTCAAGGCGGCGAACACGCCCATTCGTGATGGGTTTGCGGAGGTTCTGGACGGTCCGACGGGCTTCATGCTCATCAAGCGTGACGTGTTCACCAAGATGCACGACAAGTACCCGGAGCTCCTGTGTGTGAACGACCACCAGAACAAGGATCTGGACACGTATCACGCCGTCTTCGACTGTATGATCGATCCGGTCTCGCGCCGGTACCTCTCCGAGGACTACGCCTTTTGTCGCCGCTGGCAACAGATGGACGGTCAGATCTTTGCCGATTGCATGACGACCCTAGGCCACGTGGGCAACATCCGGTTCTACGGGTCTCTTGATGAGCGGCTTAAGGCTTAGATACCAGTTATAACTAATGGCCACCATGATGCACCTCGTGGCTGAGACCCGCAACAAGGCGATCGTGGCCACGACCCTACACACGATGATGAACATTCACGTCCAGTGTATGCAGCGCGGGTGCCATCTGGAGATTCACTTCGTGGACGACAAGTCGACCCTGCCCAAGCTCATCAAAACGGGCGATCGCATCTTCTGGATGGAGTACGGGACGAATCTTAACAACGAAATCTTGCCCAAGGTTTTCGAGCCTTTGCCCAAGGGCCTGTCGGTCCTCGTCTTCCCTTCAGTCAAGGAGGGAATCAACTGGGACCAATTTTCGAAAAAGACCAAGGCTGGCTCGACCGAGCCGGCCCACCAGCGTGGCCTCACGTTCGACACCGAGGTTGGTCGCAAACTTTCTGACGGTATTTACGAGTGCACAAAGACTTCAGCGCGTGTATGGGTCATGGAGTCCAAGCCGGTCGACAAGAAGCTTCGGGGAGGCAAGACGACCGTGACGCTTCCACTCGACGACAATGAGGCGATGTTTTCTCGGCTCTTGAAGTTGGATGTAAAAATTGGTGTCGCGTCTGAGGCAACAGTCATCTGTCACTTTGTACATGAATGCTTTGGAAATATCCTCGAGGCGGCAGGAGTTGAACTTGGCGCTTAGAGAGTACAGGTGTTTCTTAAGTAAAAATGGCCGTGGAGTTCATCCAGGCAGCATGGCAAGGCGCTGCTGCTGGGCGATTTCCCGGGCCCCAACCTGTGTCGATAGAACGTCGGCACTTCTGTCTCCTCAAACGCCAACCGTACCTGGTGTCTGAAAAGACTGACGGCGTTCGTCACCTACTCGTGAGCACTCCAGACGGGCTCACAGCCTTGGTAAACCGTGCGTTCCTCGTCGAGCCAGTGAAGATTCGGGTTCCGAAGGACACCCTACTAGACGGAGAACTGGTCAAGACGCGCACAGGCAAGATGCTCTTTGTGGTTTACGACGCCGTCAGGGTCAAGGGTGAGAACCTCATGCACGCACCACTCACCGAGCGCCTCGAAAAGGCCCGGGGGGTTCTCAAGGGTATTATCAAGACGGCTGGAGCACCATTTGAGATCCGAGTCAAGACCATGTGGGACTTGGGATCACCAATCCCCGATCTAAATTCGTTCGAGTATGAGACGGACGGTCTGGTTTTCACTCCTATAGAAGAGCCTATCCGCATGGGCACCCACGAGACCATGTTCAAGTGGAAACCCCGAGAGCGCATTACTATCGATTTTTGTTTGCAAAATGGTCATGAGCTTTTCGTTCAGGACAGAGGCGAGCCGTACAAGGAGGCCGAGTTGCACACCCGGAACCAACGGTCAGACTTGCCTGACGGGACCATAGTCGAGTGTGGCTACGGGGACTTGGGGTGGTTCGTGGAGAAGACCCGGACCGACAAGACGCACGCGAATAACCGCCGAACCTACTTCCGGACATTGGTGAATATTCGGGAAAATATCCAGCTTCAGGACCTGTACCAAGCCATGTAGAACGGCGCGCACTTAGGCACCTCGTTTAATTCAGTAACAGTTTCATCATCCTTAATGTACCACTTGTCGTAGCGGCGCACCAAGAGCGCGTAGTGTCCTCCTGCCTGAATCCCGTGATGTAGAACCGCCGCGAACAGTTTGTGTCCCTCGAACTCTTGAGGAATTTCAATCGGAAATTTCCGGTCGTACATCGCGAACGTCACCCCAAAAACCCGAGGCCATTCCGTCACCAACGTCCGGACCGCCGCCACGTGGTGCCTCTTGCCGTCGTCGTCTACGTACCCCTCGATTCCCACGTGTTTGAGTCGGGCCTCGATCAGCTGCATGAGACTCGTGGGGCCTGTTGGCCCTAGAATTAGCGTTACAAATTCATTCTCTTTTTTTGAAACTCCTCCCGGGTAGACGGTCTCTTGGCACTCTTTTCCATTGAAAATTGAACGAATCAACTTTTGACCAATTGACTTTTCAAATACATCGATCAGAAGGACGATAACCTCTTGGGCATCGTGTTGGGACCCATCCGTGAAAGAAGGAAAACGTGTCCTGAAAGCGGCTAGGAGAGCACCAGGGTCAATAGGACCCACAGCACCTTTCATAAACAGTTGACGCGCAACCTTTTGGTATTCGCGCGTCACATCACACGGTCCGTCGTACGGGTCCATCTCGAATAGAAACTTGCTCAGGGGTGGAACATGAGCCAGACACTGAACCGCAGTGTTGAAGTAGCAGGTGTTACCCAGGTTCATCAGTCCGCGCATCCTCTTAGAGGAAAGGCTCGTGTAATCTCTAAATCAAAAATGGAGGCTCACCCGATTTACGACAAGTGGGCGCCGATCATCAATGCGCACAAGAACAACCCTGGGACCGAGATTGAGATCCGGTTCGGCCGTTCGGCCCGTGGGGGCTTCGACACCAACGTGGGTCAGGGGCCCTTCAAGAAGGTTCTGGCGGCACTAGAGCGTTACGACGGGTGGGAACAGACAAAGCACACCAAGTCGACAGTGTACTACTTCGAGGGGTCTAAGCGCCTCACGGTCGATGACGAGACCGAAGAGCAGGTTGGTCATATCAAGAAGCGCGTCCGGGTGGATGACTTTGTGCTCGACGGCAAGCCTCTCGACGTGCGTCTGGGTGTCTCGACCGAAGAGCCGTTCGAGTACGATGGCGAAGAGACGAGTACGGAGCAAAAGGCCAAGGAGCGTTGGTCTTTTGTTCGCAAGAATCTCTCGATCGACATGTCCATCATCAAGGGCAACCCGGACGACCCCGACTCGGATGAGGACACAACCTACCAAATTGAACTCGAAATTATCAAGCCCGAACTAGTCAACGACCAGGACACGATGTACAACCTACTTTACAAAATCTTCGACCTCCTCAAGTGCGTCTAGTTCTTGGCCACCTTGTTGAGCCAGACGTTGCGGAACTTGGGGTCTAGACCCGCGCGCACCAGACCCGCCCACGTGTAAGTATTCCGTGGACCGGTCGGAAGCCCTATATTAGCAATGGCGTTATTCAGGTTCTGCAGGCCAGTCTTGTTGGTCGGTAGAGCGTACTCCTTCTGGAGTCTGGGGCTCTTTGGGCTCTTCTTAGGGGGTGGGGAACGCTTGGGAATGTTGGGCGTCTTGCGCGCCTTGGGCACATAGGCAGGAAGGTGCTTTATCTCACCAGTGATGGCATTCTCGACGGTGCGCGCCGCGCGAGCGGGACTCTGAGGCGCTTCGGCCTCGAGCCACTTCTTTATAGCCACCTTGATGTTCGCCACCTTGGGCTTGGGCTTCTGGAAGGCCAGGTTCACCACCAAGTTCTTGTAACGCTGGACCTTGTTGGTCGGGAGCCAATTTGGAATCTGAATTCGCGCAATGTAGCGCGCCTTTGATGGCTCGTTGGCGCGCAGGCCCGCCGTCTCTTTCACAAACTTCTTGTACGTCCGATTCACATTCGCCTTGAGAGGCTTGCCGCGCGCACCCAACGGCAACTTGCCGTAGGACTTGAGGAAAGCCGCCTCATTTCCATTCCGATAAAGATTACCGAGGTTCTGCGAGAGGCGCAGGCCATATTCTAACTCGAGGGCCATGGCGTTATTCGCATTGGAATTAGAAGGGCTCGGCGACGGGGCTAGGGGGCGGGGCGGGCTCGGAGCCTTGGCTGGCTTTTTACCCGCCAGGTGGGCCCTGAGAGTGTTGAACCTATTGGACTTGGCCGTGGCGTTGTATTCCGTGTGCAAATTCACGGGCAAGAGCTTCTTGGCGATCTTGTTCTGCTCAGCCACTGGAATGGTCGCCCACGCGCGCCGCGTCTGTACTCCCTCACTCGTCGTCTTCTCTACACGACCGTTGTTCATGAATTTGTAGAATGTGCCGTTCACAAGCACGTCATACGTCCGGTTCAGTTTGTTCGATACGCCCGACTTGTTCTGAATCAGGCCAATCAGGCGCGCCGGGGCCATCTTGGCGTTCGCCTCCGGGATGTTCATATTGCGCGCGATTGCCAGGAGCTCAGCCTTGGTCAGACGGGTCGCCTGGCGGTTGTTGATGCGCAGGACGCGATTCAGACCCATCTTCACGACGTGCTGGAGCCCCGGCTTGAACGTCCCCTGGTTGCCGACGGCGATCACGTTCGTCTTGACGTTGGCCGGGATCTTGAAGATATTTCGGACGGACGCGGGGATGTTGCGCCCTGCGTCCGTGTACGCCTTGATGACCGTCTTGCGACCGGCCGCAAGTCCAGCCGGTACAGCGAACCAGTACGGCTGCTTGCCTGGGCCAGGACGCACATAGAACCCCTCCTTCGTGGCGTTCCATGCCGGCGCTCGGCGGTTCTTGGGTCCTGTAACCGACTTCTTCACGGCGTTCGCAAGAGGGTGACCTGCCCGGATAAAGGCGTTCAGGGTCGCGCGCGGAATGGGCACACCGGCATTCGCAAACGCCTTGGCAACCTTGGGGCCCACACCCGACATGTTCAGTGAGCCGCGGTTCAACCACTCGCGAGTAGTGATGTTGCGCTCCATCTTGCGCCACTTGTAAAGGCGCGGCTTTCCGTTGGTCCCCGGGCGGATGTAAAAGCCCGGGGGCGGCGTCATGTTCCACGAGGACGCGAGGGGGTTGCGGTTCGCCAGCTTCGCCTTCTTGGCGTTGGCGGCTTGCACCCCGGGCTTCCGGATCGCCGCCTCCTTGGCGAGGTTCATGGCCAGAAGGGCCACTAGATCGTATTTCGGACCGAAAAACTTCTTGAAAAGCTGTCGGGGAGCGTCACGCTCGGACGGGTCCTTGATACCCGTGAACAGGACTGTTCCGTTCTTGAAGAACTGGTATGTCCACTTGGGGTTCTTGAGCTTGAGGACTATGGCTGGGACGCCGCCGACGGCCTCGTCATATCGACCAATGCTCTCGACCATCGTCTTGGGGAGCGTCACGAGCTGCTCACGGAGGTCATCGAGGACGAATGGCCTATTGACGTAGAAAATTCCATCAATCTTCTTGTACACAGGTGGGGCCTTGAGGAGCAGAGGCGGTGCCCACCCGTTCTTGACGATGGCGAGCAGAGCCGCCTCATAGTTCCCGAGACCCATGACGTCAAAGTACTTGTCGGTCAGCACAATGGTCTGCTGACCCTTCTTGGCGAACACTTTATTCACACCATCGGCGTTGCCTATCCAGCCCTGACCCGGAATCCAGCGCACCGTAGGCTTCTTGAAAGACGCCTTGTAGCCCGTGATTTCCGAGAACCCTTTGGGCTCGGACTCGAATACCGAACGGAAATTGGTCGGCAACTTGAAGGTTACTATTTTGGCCGTCAGGGACGAGGCCGAGGTCTTCCAGCTTCCCTGACTGTTCGTAAAAACGCGCCTCTTCCGGAAGATCGACTGAATCTTCCGGGCGGCCGCGGTTCTGGGGGTGTTCCCCGGCATCTTGCTACTACTTTAGAACATTTTATTCTTCGTTCTTGAAATCGAGGCCGTAAATGATAGGTTGAGTCGCGTACGCCTGTTGTTGGTACATCGCGGACTCGACCCGGACATCGAGCTCCTTTGAACTAAACGGACCGGCGTAAAAGTCGGGGTTGAACTTGAACGTGCCCAAGTTGTTCTCGCGACAGTGCTGGTTGAACTGAGCCACGAAGATCTTCTGAGGCACAAACGCGTCTGGCGCAAACCGGAACTTCTCCGAACACAGAAAGTGCTGGAGCGAGTTGGTCACCGTCGCCACCTGGCTTCGAATCGTCTTGAAGTACTTGGGTAGGACGTTCCAGATGTCCTTGTCGGCATACTTGGACGCGTAATCCAGATAGGCCCGCAGACACTTGCACAGGATCGCAGGCATCTCAGCCTCGAGCTTGTACTCGAGGTGCGGGTCAGCCACGTCGGGTGCGATTTGGCGACCAAAATTGACGGTGGCTAAGCGACGCAGGATAGACCCAGAGTTGTCCTTCCAGTTTGGAACCTCGTTTCCACCCAGAATTCCGGGAGTCGTCCACTGCATACTCAGGGCCGTCTCACACTTGCGCGCGATGCTGACGTCCTCCCCAGACACGAGAGACTGAAACTCGGCCTGTTCGAGCTGCAGGTCACCCTTGATCTCGGGGCTGATGAACATGAAACCCTTGTAAATACTCGAAAGACCAAACTTCTTCTCGATGTTGTTCGAAAGCGTCGCGACATCCTCGCACTCGTAGAATCGACGGGCCACCTTCGTAATCAGGGTAGACTTGCCGGACTGTGCAATTCCCTTCAGAAAAGGGATGACCTGCCACCCGTCCAGCTCATTCACGTCGAAGCACAGACGCCCCATGAACACGTAGACCCACCGAGCCACATCCTCCTCGAACCGCTGGTAATCCAGAACCTTCTGCATGTGGGGTGTCGGGATGTCGTACCAGTCCTCGGTGTCGTCGTACGGATCGAAAGGCTGGTCAAAGTACTTGCAGGACACGAGCGTCGGGTCTAGATTCTCAAACTCGGCGCCGTCGTACCGGTAAAACTTCATCTGACGGCGACCCGCAGAATCCTTTACCATCTCGAGAGGGCGCGCATCCAGAAGACCGTTATGGAACGACCAGACGTGACGATCCTTTTTGATTTCAGAAAACTGAATATCCTTGCAGTTGGTCAAGTGCCGAATGACGTCGTGAGCCATGTTCCCTCGGTTGGTGAGGTTCAGCCACATCTCGGCATTGTCCTCCTTTTGGGTCTCGTCGTAGACAAAGTCCTTGATCTCCTTGACTGGCTTCCACGCCCGAGTGTTGCGAATTTCCTTGCAGCACTGGTCACGATACCGACGGTAGCCGTTACGGTACGCCTGTTTTAGAAGGAAAATCAAGAGCTTCTGGTACGAGGTTGCATCCTTCTCGATATCCATATCAACGTCAGGATTCTCAACCATGGGCTTGTTGAACATCTTGAATTCAGCGTCATTTTCGATAAATTTGTTGACGATGGCTTTGTAGCACTCCTTGAAGCGCTTGATACGGCGCTCAAAGGTCATCGGGTTCATGTTGATGTCCTGGGTCTCAGTCTTACTAATCTCTAGCAGTTCGGACCGGGCAAGCATGTAACCACAGATATCGATAATTCGGCGCTTATTCACCTGAAGGCGCTCGAGGTCCTCCTTGTCGATATCCACGGGGAGACCGTTAGGATCCCGGTTTGGTGATGCCGGGAGCCACTTGGCCGCGAGGAGTTTGAAAATTTCTTGGCGCTTGTCTCCATTCTGGAGATCCAGATGGAGATTACGCTCGCATTCTACGAGCTTCTTGTTGAGGTCCTCGGGCGTCCACGAGTTGATTTCTTTCTGGTAGGCACTTCCCTCAGTAGCCTTTTTGGTGGTGGAGCCCTTGGTTGCCATTGATACAAGTGGCCGCGACTTTTTTAAGCGGGAGCTAGAATGCCCTGCGCCACCGGCGGGCATACACACGGCTTGGCCGCCGACATGGTGGACAGAATTTTGACTAGAATTTTGTTCTGCATCTCCATGCATTGGGCGATTCTCTCGGTCGCGTCCTTCAGACCGACCAGGGTCGTGGCGATCGTCTCGCCATCCTCGGTCGCGAGCAGAGACCCGAGGGCCTCGAACATATCCATACCCTCGTCCTCGAGGTCGTCCTCGTCCATCTCCTCCATCTCCTCCTCTTCGTCAGGGATTTCCTCAATCTTCGCGCGAGACATTGTAATATTCAGGCAGAAATTAAGACCCTGGGTTTTTCGCGCCCGAACTTTTTCGTGACCTATATTAAAATGCCGGGTGGCGGACTTATGCAACTCGTGGCCTATGGTGCCCAGGATGTGTATCTGACGGGTCAGCCCAAGGTGACCTTCTTCCAGTCAACCTACAAGCGCCACACCAACTTCGCCATGGAATGCGTCCAGCAGACGGTGAACGGCTCGGGCGGCAACGGTGGCGTCTTATCCGTGACCCTGAGCCGCTCGGGTGATCTGGTCGGTGATATGTTCATGGTCGCACAGACGACCCAGGCTTCGGCTGCTCAGCTAACCTCGACCAACTCCAATTTCGATATGAACTGGGTCGCTGAGCGCGCTATCGAGCGCGTCGAGCTCTACATCGGTGGTCAGCTGATCGACCGCCACCAACAGACGTGGTTCCGCCTGTACGCCGAGGTCTTCCTGGACGACACGAAGAAGATGGACTACGGCCGCCTGACCTCGTCGTCAGTCGTGAATAACGTGGGCACGACGAGCCCGTCCAAGGTGTACCTGCCCCTGCTGTTCTTCTTCAACCGCAACCCGGGCCTGTACCTGCCTCTGATTGCCCTGCAGTACCACGAGGTCCGTATCGACTTTATCATGAACCAGTACTACTCGAGCTATTTCGGCACGAACGGCATCGAGGTCTGGGCCAACTACATGTACCTGGACACCACCGAGCGTGACCGTTTCGCCAAGAACAACCACGAGTACCTGATCGAACAGGTCCAGCACGTGACCCCGGACGCCGTCGGCGCGAGCTCTGAGAACGCCCCGAGCATCATCCGCCTGCAGTTCAATCACCCGGTCAAGGAGCTGATCTGGTGCTACCAGAACAATCAGCTGAGCCCGAGCGCCAACCTGAACGCCATGTGGAACTTCAGCTCCAGCACGGCCAATGTGAATGTGACGGTCAACCCCCAGGTCCTTCCCCAGAACGGCATGAACCTCCTGCCGAACCAGGTGGGCGTTCCCCGCCTGTTTGCCCCGCCCCTGCTCGCGTCCAACCTGTACATTGTCTCGGCCCTTAGCGCCGTCACTGACCGGACCATCAACCTCCAGTCCAACGTCCAGACCGGCAACGTGTTCTGGGTCGAGTCGGGCGTGCCCAACTACGGCACGGCCAACACCACCTACGGGTACGAGGTCGGCCCTCTGCACAAGTTCAAGCTGATGCTGAACGGCACGGACCGCTTCATCGAGCAGTCCGGCAAGTACTTTAACCAGTATCAGCCGTACCAGTACCACTCGGGAGCCCCCTACACCGGCATCTACTCGTACTCCTTCGCCCTCAAGCCCGAGGATCTCCAGCCCAGCGGCACCTGCAACTTCAGCCGGATCGACATGGCCCAGGTGGCCGTCAGCCTCAAGTCGGGCATGGGCGCCAACCTTTCCCAGAAGATGTTTGCGGTGAACTATAACGTCCTCAAGGTGGCGTCGGGTCTTGGCGGCCTCGTGTTTTCGAACTAAAGAAGTCTCTGCTACTTTCAGTAGTGCATGCCCTTTGTATACTCTATAAAGTGCAAGCTCGATCCACGCAAGGAATATATAGGTCAGACGGTTCAGGATGATTTTGAGGGGTATAAGTCGGTGTTGTAAAGGTATAGCACGGTCAGCAGGCGGGTTCAAATGGAAAGTCGTCTAAATTTTTTTCTTGGGGAATATTACAAATGGCCGGTGGACTTATGCAGCTGGTTGCTTATGGCGCTCAGGACGTTTACCTTACCGGTCAGCCCAAGGTGACCTTCTTCCAGGCGGTGTACAAGCGCCACACCAACTTTGCGATGGAGAACATCCAGCAGACGGTGAACGGCACCCCCTCCAACAGCGGCCGTGTGTCCGTGACGATCGCCCGCAACGGCGATCTGGTCGGCAACATGTACGTGGGCCTGATCCCGGTGTCCAACGTGCTGACGTCGACGAACGCGGCCTTCGACCAGTGCTGGGTGGCTGAGCGTGCGATCGCGGCCGTTGAGCTGACGATCGGTGGCCAGCGCATCGACAAGCACTACCAGGCGTGGTTCCGCCTGTACGCCGAGGTGTTCCTGGGCGAGTCGGACAAGATCAACTACGGCAAGCTGACGACCGGCTCTTCCCCGGCGGCTGACCTGGCGACCAACAAGACCTACGTGTACCTGCCCCTGCTGTTCTTCTTCAACCGCAACCCGGGCCTGTACCTGCCCCTGATTGCCCTGCAGTACCACGAGGTCCGCCTGGACTTCGACCTGACCTCGACCTTCTCGAGCTACTTCGGCACCTCCAGCCCGGTGTTCGAGGTGTGGGCCAACTACGTCTACCTGGACACTGAGGAGCGCCGCCGCTTCGCCCAGAAGGGCCACGAGTACCTGATCGAGCAGGTGCAGCACACCGGCGGCGACTCGCTGTCGGGCGCCCAGAACACCGTCCGTCTGTCCTTCAACCACCCGGTGAAGGAGCTGATCTGGTGCTACCAGAACGGCAGCCAGACGAACACGTCCAACCTGAACGGCATGTGGAACTTCTCCACTGGCTGCGCGAACGTGCAGGTGACCGCCAATACGTCTCTGATCCTGACCCAGAGCGCGGTGCTGCCCCACCTGCTGGGCGCGCCCATGGTGACCTCCAACATCGCCACTCTGACGACCGGCGCTGTCACCTCCTCCAACACGTCCACCGCCACCAGCTGGATCGAGGAGGGCCTCAACATCGGCTCGGCGACCGGCGTCACCGCTGGCGGCCTGGAGGTCGGCCCTATGCGCGACTTCAAGCTGATCCTGAACGGCCAGGACCGTTTCAAGGAGCAGCAGGGCAAGTACTTCAACCAGTACCAGCCGTACGTGTACCACTCCGGCACGCCCTACCCGGGCATCTACGTGTACTCCTTCGCGCTGCAGCCGGAGGAGCACCAGCCGACCGGCACGTGCAACTTCTCGCGTATTGATAACGCCCAGGTGTTCTTCAACCTGAAGAACAGCACGACCAACCTGCTCCAGAAGATGTTCGCGGTGAACTACAACATCCTCAGAATTCAGAGCGGGATGGGTGGCTTGGCCTTCAGCAATTGATGGGTGGACTTGCGTACGCTATATTTTATATGGGTGTTTAACCATTCACCAAAAAAACGGGCCTCCGCTTCGGCGGGCTTCGGCCCCAAGAGTTGCATCCCAACTCCTGGGGCTTAAAGAATAAAACCTCCCATACCTTTAATGAATGAACAAACGAAAAATTGTACTAACTGTACACGCTGTCCTCAGCTTCTTTCGGAATTTGAAGGCAGAAACGGGCGTCCATGCAACACATGTTTAAAATGCCGTGAAAAGGGAAAAAAAGGAGATCAGAAATCCTCGCGCAAGGAATATCATGCGGATCTTCAGAAGGAGCGTGGTAAAGAATACAGTACTAAACATCGTGAAAAACTAAAAAATGGTCCAGAAGAACTAGAACACAATTTAGAACAGAAATGTAATTGGGCCAAAACTGACCAAGCGAAAGATAGACTTTCTAAATGGAAGCGCCTCAATGTGCATGACCGTATAGGTTCTTCGAGACGGCAGGCAATAGCAAAAGGAATCACATGGTCCCTTGCCGATGCCGAAGCTGAAAAGATGCTCACGAGCCCGTGTGTATATTGTGGCCACTTGGATCTCGAAGTCCGGCTGAACGGAATTGACAGACTCAACCAGCAGGGAAGTTACACGACGGAGAACACCGTTCCGTGCTGCTGGACGTGCAACTTTATGAAAGGTTGTATGGATCCGAAGACATTCATAGAAAAATGCAAAAAGATAAGTGAATGTACATACGAATTCCCAGAAGTTCCCAGGCAGGCAAATATCAGACCACGAAAGTCTACCGCCCAATAACCTTCCAAGTCCCCTTTAGGGCTGCAAACTCCTCTTCGATGAGGACAGCCGTGTATTCCGGATCAAACTCTGGAGAACAGCAAAAGACGTCTATGTAAATCATATTGTTCTCGGGGTAGGTGTGGGCCGAGAAATGGCTCTCGGCCAGGACGAGCACGCCAGTCGTGCCGTGAGGCTCAAATTGGTGAAAGGAACGGCCCACAACTGTGAACCCGGCCCTTTCAGCGATTCGAATCATAATTCTCTCAAGGTGGTTAGCCCTGGAGACCCAGACCCCATCGATACGACCGATGAGGTGCTTCATTTGCCTTGAATATTTAGGCGCTCTTCATTTTATATAGAATTAGACCCATAGCCGCAACCAGGAACAGCAGGCCGAAGAACGGCTGACCGGGGGTCTGGGGTGTCTTGCGAGCCTCGACGAAATTCGCCACACCCATACCGGCCATCAGAGCGATGAACATAAACACGAAGATTGTGTTAAAGTCCAGCATTTATTATTAGGTACTAAAAAATAATGGAGACTGACCTCGAAGGGGCGGCACTGATGGCCAAACTCAGAGAGCAAATGCCGGGGGCGACGATCGATGCCGTCCTGGATGCTGCTCGGATGGTCCACGTCAGGCGGGCGGCGCGGAACTTCAAAGGGAAAGAGTTCGCGTCGGTCTCGCATCTTATCGGCTATTTGGCGGGCCTGAAAATGACCGATGAGGATCTCCGCGTACTTGCGGGAATTCTCGTCGAAAATCAAGAGGGTCTGATCCCGGAAGACCTGACGCGAGACCTCGGGTCCATACTCGAAGGGGGCCTGCTGAGACTCCTCACATCGGCATCGCGCCTGGATACCCCGAAGCGCCCCCGCCGCCCATGGTGTTGGTGCCCGCCATCTCCTGATACAGATAAATGAGGTACACGCCCATGAAACCCATGGTCAGGGCGCGGAAGATCCACGAAGCATACTTGCGCTTGGCGGGGTCAAGGAACTCCTGGACGCTGAACAGAATCAGGGCGAGTCCCAGTGTAGCGAGCAGAACAGCGTTGGCCATTTAGTACTTGGGCACATTTTTATTCAGTGCGCCCGCTGGACGTGGTTATATTTCGTGGTAAAATTAGTGATGAACTTCGCATACCTGGATCCAAGGAGCTTGCTCGAGTCGGTCCTCATACCCCCCATGGCGCCAATAGACCCAGTGCCGTGTGAACTCGACGAGTCTTGGAATGCCCTTGGCGAGACCCTTACGAATTTCAAACGTGAATACGCGCGCACCCGTGTAGACCTGATGATGCGCATGGCTGAACTCATGGAGAAGAAGGATGAAACAAACATAATCAAACTTATGCTCGAGAACGTCAATTCACAGGCCTTAAAGGAACGGCTCGAGAGTATGATAGAAGACTACGAGAGCACACAAAACCTGCAGGGACTCACAAGGGAATGCGGTGAACTCACCGGACGGAGCCAGGCGATGAAGAAGATACTCGAGGACACGGACCCTGAAAGGTACGCACGATTCACTTGCTTTGTGTGTTTGGACCGCCATATTGACTTGTTCATCGACCCCTGCGGCCATGTCATCTGCGAGCCGTGTTGGGCCCGGACCCAGAACAAGGCAACCTGCCCAGGCTGCCGAGCGCGTATAAATGGTACGAAAAGAATCTTCAGTATGAATTGAGGACCTTGTAGCTCAGTTGGATAGAGTGCGGGCCTTCTAGTCTCTCTCGACCTTGTAACTCAGTTGGTTAGAGTGCGGGTCTTATGTATGTGAATAGCGAGCCCGAAGTCGCGGGTTCGAGCCCCGCCAAGGTCAGACCTTGTAGATCATCTGGAAGAGCGTCAGACTGAATGTGACGTGATCGACACACGTCAAGGTCGCAGGGTTCTATCGTCTAGTGGTCAGGACGCGAGATTCTGACTCTCGAAGCGCGTGTTCAAATCACGCTAGAACCTGGACCTGAACAAGTCCCTAAACTGTTCTTCTGACTTTGGCGCAGTGGTATTTTCACTAGAGCGCTTCGGATTGTAGCTCCGCTGGTCGGGTGTTCGAATCACCCAAGTCAGACTTGTGCCCCTGTAACTCAGTTGGTTTAGAGTGACAGGCTGTTAACCTGTAAGTCGTGCGTTCGATTCGCACCGGGGGCGTTTTTTTAACTGTCCAGCTCCAGTTAAAAAAATGTCTTGTACTCTACCAACGGAGAAGAAGTGTCGCAAATGTGACACTTCTAAATCACTGGATCAATTTACAAACGACCCTAAATGCGCAGGCGGCAGAAGAGGGACGTGTAAAGATTGCAAAATAAATCAATGGGTTCCCGTCGAAGACGAGACTATAGTATGCAAGACGTGCGGTGACGAAAAGGAACATACTCTATTCTCTAAAAAGGGAAAACAGAAACCTTATGAATGCAAATCTTGCACGAATAAAATAGGGCGCGAAAAACGTAGTTCAAACATTAAAGAATATACCAAAAAAGAACGTGAAAATTATAAACGGAATAAAGATAAAATAAATGCTACACGTCGGAAGAACCTACAGAAACGTCGAGACGAGGATCCACAATACCGCATGAAGATGGCGCTTCATGTTAGACTTTATGATGCAGTGAAACGACAAAAAGGCGTGAAATCAACCAAAACTTTGGAACTTTTAGGTTGTACAGTCGAACAGTTACAATCATTCCTCGAAGCTGAATTTACTGAAGGTATGACGTGGGAAAACTACGGTGAATGGCACATTGACCATATCCTACCATGCGCCTCGTTCAATCTCGAGGACCTCGAAGAGCAAAAGAAGTGCTTTCACTGGACGAATCTTCAACCTCTATGGGCCAAAGATAACATCATCAAGAGTGATCGACTCGATTGGGTTAAAGCTCAGAATTAACAGACCCTTATATGAAAGTGAAAATCCCCGGCGCCCTCCGTGAGCAGGTATGGCTCTTGTGGTGCGGCGACCGGCTCTTTAAACACAAGTGCCTCGTGACGTGGTGTGAAAACGTCATGACGCCATTTAGTTTTCATGTTGGCCATGGACAGCCGGAAAGTAAAGGCGGCGCGACCGACCTGAACAACCTCCGGCCAATCTGCGCCAAGTGCAATCTTTCGATGGGTGACGAGTACACGATCGACCAGTTTTCATCCCTTTCGCAACGCAAAGAGGTTCGGCACCTATGGGAGTGCTTCAAGTACTCAGGTGACGCATCTTAGCCTGAGTCTTCTTTTGGAAGAACATGAAGATGAACACGAACAGTGGCAGGGACCGAAGCTCGCCATTCGTCGAGTGCTCATACTTGTACCAGCCGTCGGCCGGGAAGGGGATGTTCTTTATGACGTGGCGCATCAGAAACACCAACGCGCCAATCACGCCAAACTGAGCACAAACCTCCAGGAAGATGCGCAGGCGCGACTTGGACGCGTCAAGTTCTGGGGTGATGCGGTCCAGAGCCATGGACAAGCAGAAAGCCAGGGCAAAGCAGAGGACACCGACCCACGCGCTTCCAGCGGTTCGCATAACTGGTAGCATTTATTATCGACTTATAAAATAGTAATGCGAGACTTTAGAGGATTTATGACCTGGACCTGGGAAGGGGATCTGTGTGCGCACGTGACCCTCAAAGTTAAGGACTACGTGCCGACCACCATCAAAGACCTCTACGATATCATTCAGGACCTGCGCGTCCAGTCGCGCTCGATGATCATCCTGGTCGACCTGAATGGTGCAAATCCCTTCTGTCACGAGGTTCGGCAGATTACCCGACTCATCCTCGAAGTGTTCGAATACACGAAGAATGACGCTTTGCTTGAACAAATTCAGTTTATCGGGGCGGGGTTTCTGGTCAGGAGCTTCTACCGTCCAATCAGTATGATGCTTCCGAGCTACGTCCGCGACATCATAGTTTTCGTTTAAAGAAAAGGACGTAATAATTATTAAGACATGGCCGACCTACTCGTGTTCTATCCACAGGGACCGCATCTCATTATCGAATTCCTGGGAGACAAGTACATCGAGCGCCAACCAAGGACCGTCGCCGAGACGGCCACATTCATGGATTCGGTCAAGCCCATCGTCGACCAACTCGATGCGTATGTCGAGAAGCACGGTCTGACTGAGATTATTGAGCTGAACCTGAAGGGTGTCCCAATTTCAAAGTTGAAATCGGATACGGCTACGCACCTCCTCAAGCTCATGGTCGAACTGCGTCCAGACAAGGGTATCCTTCAGAAGATCAGGATCACAAATTCAAACCCAGTATTCAATATGATTTACAAAGGCGTCAAGGGGTCGTTACCTGAACGCATCACATCCATCGTAGAGATTGTCGAGGACGCCAAGTTTTTCTAAGTAAGTAATTAAGAGAGAAAGATGCGTGACGATTCGTGGCATGATAAAGAGGAAGAATTTCTGAACAAAATTGAGCGTCAGTGTAACGCGTACGCCAACCATTTCAGCAAGGACTATCAGTATTACCATAACCTGTCGGCCAGGTTCAATATACCTATCCTGGTCATATCGTCGTTCAATGCCCTGTGCGCCATTTCACTGAATGACTTTTTGGCTCAGCGGTACGTCAGTATCCTGAACGCCGTTCTGTCGGCCGGGACGGGCGTGCTTGGCTCGATCCAATTGTACATGAAAATTAACGAGAAGATGACGAACGCGACCCGGTCTCAGATGTTGATGAGACGCTTGGCCCTCAAGATTTCCAAGGAGCTGAGCGTCGATCGTGAGACTCGAACGACCGACGGCCAGGTTTTTCTTCAGGAATGTTTCGGCGAGTTTAATGCGGCGCTCGAACAATCGAACCCTATCGAGAAAAAGATACAGAATTACCTGGCACTCGGTGAAGCGCCACCCCAGAACCAGGGTCGTTCATTCATGAACTTGGCCGCGGCGCTTTCCCCCAAGAAGGCGTCGTTTGACGACAGTGACCAGTCTATTATTTCAAGAGGAAAGTTGATACGTCTCGCGGAGCCTCGCGCCAGAACTCTTTGGGATCGGATTCAAAGAGTTCAAAGAGACGATGATTTTCGCTTAGAATCCGGGTCTCCTCCGCATCAGAGCGAATCAAGCCCGGGGGAAGGATCTCCAAGAGAACGGGCTCTAGAACCATGAGTTCTGGATTCTTCAGGCGAGCCACAGCAAACCCAATATCAAGATCGAGACCCTCTTCAGTCCGGAGCCAATAGTGCTCACAGGCCTCTTTGGTGTCTTCGATGACACAGTACCCTTTGATCATACGGGACGGGACACCCTTACGATCAAGCGTCTTTTTCAATATGGCCACGTGGTGAACCACGCCACCGCCGACTTGGTGGACTTTCAGTCGAAGTGCCAGGCGGGTCACTATTTCAGTGGCCATTGTCCTTCTCTTATAACATTTTATTTCCTTATGTTAGATGGCGGGATCGGCCTTGATGCTCGTACTTGGATTCTTGATCGCCGTAATGGTCATAGTATTCCTGTCGAACTCCGCGCCGAGTAAAACTACAGGCGGAGGTGCGATGCCCGCGGTCGCCGCAGGATCGCCTCAAGCCGCAGTGGCTGATGGGATGAGCGCCGGTGGCTCTGGCTCTGGCTCTGGCGCTGATGCCGGTGCCGGTGCCGGTGCCGGTGCCGGTGCCGCGGCTGGCGCGGGTGCCCTAGCAGCCCAAACGTACGCTCCAGCCAGCTCATCCAACAAAGACACTTTGAAAAGTGGCGAGACACTCGCAGAAGGCGCGTCTCTCACGAGCAAGAACGGCAAGTACGTCTTCACGTACGAGTACGGGGCGGCCATCGTCAAGAGCGGTAATTTCACCATGTGGACTTCACCAGGGAACCTGACTCCCGGGGGTGTCGTGAAGATTACGAACGATGGAAACATCGGCATTTTCTCTTCTCAATACAGCGTGACGCCCTCGGGGTGGTCATCTGCAACCGCAGGCCAGGGGGCCCAACCGTATTCTCTTGTCATGAAAGATGATGGACGTTTGCTCCTCTTTGACTCGAGTCCCATGGTTATCTGGAACGCTCCAGTGACCATGCCTCCGGTCGGCGTCGATTGCCTCATGGGCTCTTGGGGCGATTGGTCAGCCTGCTCGAAGAATTGTGGTGGGGGTGTCCAGACTCGCAACAGGTCCATAATTACTCCTTCAAATGAGGGCGGCAATGCGTGTGGTCAGACGGTCGATACGCGCCCGTGCAACACGGAACCGTGCCCCGACTGTGCATTCAACTGGTCGCCCTTTGGTCAGTGCGTGACCCAGAATCCGGCGACTGGTGCAGGGAAGAAGCAGTCCCAGTTGATGGTCTCGAGCCCGTCGGGCCCCGGTGGTCAGGTGTGCCCCGATCCCAACTCGAACATCGCCGACTGTGTGAACTGTGTGTTCAGCCCATGGGAACCCGCAGGCGAACTCGCGAGCCAGGCCTGCAACCAGACGACCGGCAGCAAGTCCCAGTCTCGTGCTATTACCGTCCCGGCGTCGGCTGGTGGGTCTTGTACCGAACCTCTGAACCGTCAGGAGGCTTGCCCGGTTGACTGTCAACTGAACCCGTGGGGTGGGTGGTCAGCATGTGAGAACAAGGTGAACGGCGTCGGTAAGAACACTCGTAGGACGACGGTTCAGTACCAACCCAAGAACGGCGGCGCGGCGTGTCCGCAGACGTGTGACGCCAACGGCAACTGTACGGAGACGCAGACCTGCGGCGACTGCGTCGTGGGCACGACGTATACACTCGGAAATTGCGACCCTGCGACGGGCCGGGCGTCCCGGACCCGTGTCGGTGACGTGGCGCCGAGCAACGGTGGTGTCGCCTGTCCGGGAGTCACTGATGAAGTGAATTGCGATGTCGACTGCCAGATCAGTGGATGGTCCGGGTGGACGCCAGCTGAATGTGGCCCGGCGGATGCGAGCAGGGCGCGGACCCGTACGGTCACTCAGGCCAAGAAGAATAACGGAGCCGCCTGCCCTGTACTCGCAGAAACACAGGCATGTGCAGTGGTCAATTGCGTCCAGACGGCAAAGGTCTATGGTGCGTGCGACAGGAGTAGGGGCAAGAAACCATGGACCCGTACGACGACCACCCCGGCCAAGAACGGTGGAACGGCGTGCGGTCCAACGTCTGGTGAGGATGATTGTGAGCGCGACGCGATTTGCACATGGGGTCCGTGTTCGAAAGCATGCAACGGAACGCGGTCGGTGAGTGTACCGGTGGTCCCTGAGGCGAACGGCGGTAAAACGTGCGCGCAACATGTGCGAGAGAACCCGGGCCAAACTCAGGCGTGCAACACCGACGCCAATTCTTGCGGCGCCACAGCGTGGCAAGAACAGAACGCCACCGGACTCAACGCCAAGTTTTATGGTAAAAAGTCGGCGTCGGACGTAGGGATGATCAATGATCGCGTCAGGGCGATCGATATACCAGACGGTGCAGGCGCGGTTATCCATGAAAATAGCCTGGATGTCGGTTCTGGCAACATTGCCTATCTTTCGGCTGGAAGATGGGTGTCCGATAATTGGTGGATGAATAGGATCACCGCCTTCCGGGCATACAAAATACCCGAGGCGCCCGAGGGTACTGGCCAATACAGTGGCGCTCAGAACAAGCAATTGGCCAACCTGAATGATGCTGCTATAAAGACGGCTTATAACGGGCTCACCGAGGCCGAGTGTGCAAACAGATGCGACTATACGAACGGGTGTGTAAGTTATATATCCGAGCAAACAGGCAGCAAAAACTGCTATATACTTAAAAATAATCAAGCTGGTTTGGTGAATAACACAAATTTCAATATGAAAACTCGCAGTGTAACTTCTACACAAGGTGTGAACAAGTGTCATATATTCGACCAGCGTGCCAAGGCGGGATGGGCACCAAGCGGCGGCTGGCAATTTGACCGCAACACGTGGAAAGGCACGTCAGCCTATGATGCGGCCAATGACGACCCAGACGGCTTTTGCACACGGCGTTAAAAGAATAAACCCCATAATTAATAAGATGACGGCGTGGACAGTCCCTTCGGAACTGGACCCTATCCTCGCCCCTTCCACGGCCCGTTTCACAACCTTTCCTATACGGTACCCCGACCTTTGGGCACTGTACAAGAAAGCTATAGGTTCCTTCTGGACCGTCGAGGAGATTGACCTTGCAGCGGATCTCAAGGATTGGGACAAACTCAACAGTGGCGAACAGCACTTCATCAAGACGATTCTGGCATTCTTCGCCGCCTCAGACGGAATTGTGATGGAAAATATCGATCTAAATTTTTCAAAGGATGTTCAGATTGCCGAGGCGCGGTCCTTTTACTCGTACCAGTCATTCAACGAGTCCATCCATTCCGAGACGTACTCATTGATGATCGACAAGCTGGTCAAGGATCAAGAAGAGAAGGCGAGTCTGTTCAAGGCTATAGAGACTGTACCAGCTGTAAAGAAAAAGGCGGAATGGGCCATGCGGTGGATGAATCCTGGCGCCTCATTTGCACAGCGTCTCATAGCTTTTTCATGTGTGGAAGGAATCTTCTTCTCTGGCTCGTTCTGTGCTATTTTTTGGCTCAAAAAGCGTGGCCTCATGCCAGGCTTGAGTTTCTCCAACGAGCTGATTTCCAGGGACGAGGGGCTCGACCAGGAGTTTGCAGTGACTCTGTATTCCCACCTTCAGGAGAAACTAGACGAGAATACTATTTTTCAGATTGTCACGGAGGCTCTTGAGATTGAGAGCGAATTCATCACAGAGGCTCTTCCGTGCCAACTGATAGGAATGGATGCTGGCTCAATGCGCGAGTATATCAAGTTTGTGGCTCAGCGCCTCCTCGTACAGCTCGGCTGTAAGCAGCATTCTATTATGGCTAGTAACCCTTTCGACTGGATGGAGAACATCTCGTTGGAAGGGAAGACCAATTTCTTTGAGAAAAGGGTCGGGGATTATTCAAAGCATATGGTGATTGAAGGTGATGGTGTCAGGTTTGATGAAGAGTTCTAGCAAGTCGCGAAGCGACTTTTCCATGTGGGGATCACGAGTGCTACGCACTCGGTCTTTTTAAGCGTTGGTCACACCAGACACGCCCTGGAGGGGAGAACCCATGTTGTCACATGAAGTCTGAGCCTCGGACTTCCCCATCATGTGAGCGTAACCCTCGGACTTCCCCATCATGTGACCGTAACCAGATACGCGCGGCACCACGAAGCGCATCAGCAGCGTCGCGAGCAGCACGAACACGACGGCGTGCAGCGCCACGCCCTTGAGGGTCGCGAGGCCGTCTGCGCTGGCGACCCAGTTGCCCAGGACGCCACGGGTCGCCTTGTACGTCGCCGGGTGGGCGACGGCGATGTATGCCACAAAGGGGATAATCTGGAACGCGCTCATTTACTCTGAGCCGAGAAAATTACGCTGCTGGAGATGCTCAGACTCCTGGTCCTGCTCCTTGCCCCGGCTCTTGAAGCCTGAGCGACGCGCCAGAAGGAACGAGACCAGTAGCAGATAAACAAGTGCATGGAGCAGAAGACCTGGAATAGTCGCCAGGCCCTCTGGTCCCGCGACCCAATCACCAAAGACCCGACGCGTCGTCTTGAACGCGAGGGGGCTTGCGATGACCGCGAACGTAAGCAGCTTAATAAGCATTGTTACTATTCATCTGGTTTATTTTTTCAGTGTCCCTGATGGCCCGAGGATCGAGCTCAGGAACGATCTGGGTGCTGGGGCCGGGGCGCGCGCCGTCGGCGTCATAGGCGCGCCCTCAGCCACCACGATCGGCGACATGACGTCGGTTGCCGACGGATGGAACGACGCCATGGTCGAGTCAAACTCCTGGATCTCACTTAGGTTAGCCATGTCCAGGCTCATATCAAACTTGGACTTGGTGGGCAGGAGGCGCATCACGGCCGTGACCAGTAGAATCATAACAACGGCGTGCAGAGCCAGACCCGCCAGAGTCGGGAGACCCTCTGAGCTCGCGACCCAGCTGCCTGCGACCGAACGGACCGCTTTATAGGTTGCTGGGTTGGCCACGATCAGGTATGCGGCGAAAGGGATTGCGGTGAAAGGCGAGGCCATTTATATTACTAAAGGAAATTAGTTTCAGATAGGCGGCCCCGCAACCCCTGGAACTCGCGCCATAAATGAACGCGTCGCATTATTATAGTTGAATCTGACGTTACTCTTTATCGTCACTTTTCTGCCACCGAATATACCAGCCTTCGTCACGTTACCCTGGAAGTAGCCATTGCCGTTGTTAGCCTTTTTGTAAACGACGCTCGCGTTTTTCAAGTTCTTGTTAACATTGCTGATAAAGTACGAGGCGCCTGCAACGTTACGCATCATGGGCGCCGCCTTTGCGGTGGAATTGGCCTGGCGGGTAACGGTGGCCTTCGACTGATTTATAACAGACATGGCTTTATTGTAATTATTCTTGAAGGCATTCTGCACGGGCTGCGGCAGTTGGACCCACGCACTATTGATTTTGTTCTTGTAGGCGGCATTGTTGTTGCCATTGGCTCTCTTCAACGTCGCCATGAACGACTTGATTGCCATGGATAGACCGGTGTTCGCGCTTATGATGGCGTTGGCCTTGGCGAGCTCGCGTTGCACTTGTTCACGCAGTTTGATAACCTCAGGCTTGTTATTACTTTGCGCCTGATTGACGATAGTCTTGACCCGGGTTGAAATATTCGCAAGTGCGGTTTTGTTGACGACATTGATTTTGTTTTTCAAATTCATATACGCCTGGGTGAGACCATAATTCGCAGACGGCAATTCCGCTCCAGAGATGGCCTGTTCGGGAGTCACCGCGCCGGCCGGTCCAAGAGCCGCGACACGGGTAGCGTTTAGCCATTTATTTGCCGCATTTTTGAATGGTTTTATATTACGCTTGTTGGGGGGAAGCCCCTTGAGAGCCGCATTTGCGTATGCGGCTATGGCACTCTCGACATTCGTAGTCGCCAGCGGCCGGGGCCCTGCAAAACGCGACCGAAGTCCCGTGAACATGTTTACTCTAGGGCCCGAAAAAAATTGGTGTCCTGTGAGAGCCACATAAAGGGCTCGGTACCAGAAACAGTAGAACAGACCCACATGGCTCTCCAGATGTTTTCCGCTTTCAACGCCTCCGACGTGACCTTTTCGTCCGTGTACAAGAACGCCAAGGGTGGCAAGGCCGTATACCTGAACGGTCCTGGTAACCAGAAGCTCATCTTCCAGTTGCCCCAACTTCGCGCACCTTTCGGTCTGAGCGAGTACAAGGACGAGGGCACCGGCCGCGTCAGCTACTCACTGCCTCTGAGCCTCGACAAGCCCGAGATTCTCGAGGCGTTCGCCAAGCTGGACGCGCGCGTCCTGGACCACATTGCGGCCAACTCTGATGAGATTCTGGGCAAGAAGATGTCTCGCGAGGTTATCGCCGAGGGCATGTACAAGTCGCCCATCAAGCCGAGCGCCAAGGAGGGTTACGCGCCCGTGCTGAACCTCAAGTGCGTCGTGGATCCCAAGTCTGGCGCGCTGGTGACTGCGGCGTACAACGCTCAGCGCGAGTCGGTTGCGCTCAACACGCTCGAGCGCGGTCAGGCTCTGAGCGCCATCATCGAGCTGAACCAGATTTGGCGCACTCCGGCTGGCGTCGGTGTGTCCGTGCGCGTCCACCAGGTTATGTTCGCTCCGACCAGCAAGCTGAAGCCGTGTGCTTTTCTCGCCCCTGCCGACGAGCCCATCTCCGACAAGGCGTCAGATGTCGCCAGCGAGATTGAGTACGAGACCGACCCCGACCAGGAGTAGTCCCAGTTCCGTAGGAACTGTCCTCGCCAAGATCCCAGACTTTGACCTCTAATTGACGTGTAATAGAAACAAGGCTTCGCCGAAAATAATACTGCGTACTAATACTAACTATGAGCTGGATAAACTCCAGACAATTTACAATTTCGACCCGTAACGGTCGTCACTATGTGTTTCGTCGCAACAACGCCGGTAACACAGAGATTAACATCCCCGCCAACATCGTCAGCAAGGGTCAGGCCATCGCGTGGCTCAAAGCGCACCCCGACAAGGTGGCGAACCCGACGCGTTACAGAGCCAAGGGTAAGCGCCGGGCACGGGGAGCAGCGCCACCACCCAAGGAAGAACGTTTGATTCCCTACAAAAACAATCAAGGTAGATTGTTCTACAGAAGACTCCTACCAGGAGCTCCGATGCCCAAGTACGTCCCCCCTCCGGGTGGTTGGCGGTACCCGGCGCCCAAACTCACCCCTTTCAAAAGGTCACCACAAAGACCGATAAAGAACGAATGGGCCATGTCGTGTGATGAGCTCAAATCCTCACTCGATTCGTTGACGCCGATAGGCAAGGGCCGTCAAGGTATAGTGTACGCAGCCAAGCAGCTCAGCGGCAACAAGAGATCTTTCGCCGTGAAGGTCGCCCCTCGAGACTTGGCGGCCGTAAAGCGTCACGAACCCCAACCCGTCGATATAGAATTCAGTATTCAGGACGCTGTTCAAATTTTGTCGCCCAGTGTCGTGCGCGTTTACAAGAATATGCGCTGTGAAAACTTCATTACACCGACACAGATGAACATGCCTAACGTTCAGAACTCGGCCCGTTACGACAAGTCGAAGCAGGGCATTCTCCTCATGGAATTCGCCACGGGTGGTTCGCTCGATTCTTGGATGAAAAAGCGTACCCACGTCAATGACGCGGTTATGTCTCACATCATTTCGGACATCCTCAAGGCTCTCTTTAAGATCCAAATTAAGTACCCTGATTTCAGACACAACGATCTTCACATGCAGAATGTGTTCGTCGCGGATCGTGGATTCCTCATAGGCGACTTTGGATGGGCCCGTCTTAAAAAGTCCGGTACCAATCCCGCCGTGAATACGGCCAACGGAACCAAGACAGCCTCCTTCTGGGGCGTCGGTCCCAAGACTGACGAGCGCTACGACCACCACCTATTCCTGAACGAAATGCTCGACTGGGCCATGAAGCACTCCCCGGCCGATCACCCCAAGGCGATCGAGTTCCTGAAAAGGGCCGTACCCGAAGGATATCGCGGAGAGACGAATAGCCATGTCATTCAGTGGCGTCTGAAGTACGGCGACGCATGCACGGGTCTTCCGTCGCTCGCCAGACTTGTGACGGACTCGTTCTTGACTGGTAAGCGCAACGTGACGTCGCCCGACCTCAAGGCGGCCAAGGCCAGGCTCAGACTGGTCAAGGTTAAGCGTATTTTGTCCATAAATTTGCAAAAGGCCAAGGCGGCACTGAAGCCGGCGAACCGTCGCAAGCCCGTGCGTCTCATCACGAGTCTGCAGCTGAGAAAGGCCGCGGCGGGTCTCAAGCTTGTCGCCCGACCCAAGCCCAAACCGCGCATTACGGGCTACAACCTGCGTGCAGCCAAGGCGCGTCTGCGTAAGGTGGCCAAGCGATCCCCGAGCCCACCCAAGAAGGCGGTCAGCCCACCCAAGAATAGGGTGGTTGTGCCCCGTGCCGTACTCAAATCAGCCAATTTCGATAAATTGGTTGAGAAGTTGTGGAAGAATGCGGGGGCCGTATCTGGCGCCAATTTCCAAACCGCGTGGAACAGCGCTAGAATGAAGGCGATCGGAGTCGTTGAGAATCGTCTGCGAAAAAACAAACCGGCTTTGAGCCCGCCTAAGCCCAACCCCAAGCTACCATCCCCTCTAGGCCCACCGCCCAAGAACCTGAACGCGGCTGCGAAGCGGATGCGACAGCACGCAGCAAGCCTAGCCGCCAAGCGTCCCAAGCTTATCGTGACGACCAAGGTGCCCAGTCCACCGAAGGCTAAGGCCAAGAGCCCCTCGTCAGGTCGTGCAAAGGTCAAGTCGAACTCGTCAGGGCGCTGGGTCTACGCCAACCTCCACTTTTCCATGGAAGAATTGAAGCGCATCGCCGCGAACAAGGGCCGTAACATCAAGGGGCTCCGCTCCAAGGCGAATATCGCTCGTAAAATTTTCGGGAGCGTATAGTAAATGGTTGAGCGTGTGCTGATGCGTAATGCCGTTCTGGGCGACCCCAAGGTTCTCTTTTTGGCTGTTCTGATTCTGGTGGCAATCGCCCTCATGGTCTTCCGCGGCCGGTCCTACTTCAGTGGTCAGCAGCCGGCTGATAAGGGTGACATAACGGTCTATGGGTCAAAGACGTGTCCCTGGTGCGTCAAGCAGGAGGCTTACCTGACGGAGAAGGGTATTCCTTACACTTTTGTTGATTGCAAGGCGGGTCAGTGCCCTGAGTTTGTTCAGGGCTTCCCGACGCTAAGCGTCAATGGTGTGATCAAGAGCGGTTACACTGAGTTGTAAAGAGGAAAGTCCCGAAGGGACTTTTGGCCCCGGTGGGATCACAAGTCCTGCGGACTTGGTCTCTTTAGAGACGGAACAGAGCGATACCCAGAGACAGCAGGAACGTCTGCAGCAGGGAATCAACCGGGCGGAGGATGCTGATGTGCTTCACCAGCGTCCCGTTCCACAGGAACCGCATGATGAAGGTCAGAAGGATCACGAAGGCCGTGAACACGAGTGCGTTATAGAGGGCCTCCTGCTGGGTACGGGACTCGAGGATCGTCTTCATCTTTTTATTATTGGTTCAGAAAAAAGTAACCGATAATAACAAGGTGCGATGGTGTCGCCTGTTAAGAAGGTGGTGCGCACACGCCGAATGACCCTGATAAAGGCGGGCGTGACCAACCTGAATAAACTACCATCGTATCAAAAGTACAAGACCAAAGTTCTGTCCAAGAACGTGAACACCAAGGTCACACGGAACGCACCGAATCCCTACGCCCCCAAGTACACGTGGGCCCCCTGGGGAACCTCTGGAGTCGTTCACGACAACTGCTACGACTATGCGTTCGGGTCATTCTCTAATGACAGACAGTCGAAGAGCGTTCCGGGTGACCGGAGTGGTATCCGGGCCAACGGTCTGACGTTTCGTACGTGTGATGGTATAGCGAAGCGCGTCCTGTCGGACAACCCCGGAACCGTCTACAAAATGAAGTCAGGGGGTGAAAAGCCAAAGGTGGGGTTCTACAAGGTGATGTGCTTTGTGGCCCCCTCGAATGACTTTGGAAATTCGACGGGAGATTTCCACTGGTACAAGGAGATTAGCTCCATCCGGTACCGGACACGCCTTGGTGACTCTGCCGAGTCTCTAGGCAAGTTTTTCCATGTGAAACCGGCGGTGATCCGGACAGCCATGGCCAAAGGTCGCAAGGCCAAGAGCACGAATGACGGTCGGGTCGCAAACGACAATACCGAACTCCGCGTTCTGAACAGACACGCCAAGACGACCAAGGGTACCAAGCTCCCTCCTGGGAAGGTTATTGAATTTCCAGTGAAATTGTGGTCCCACAAGACGGGGTGGGCTGGGGGGCCTCTGATCGTCGACGCCTCGGGGAAGACGATCACGGACCCGCGCAAGGCGGACAGGAATTACAAACCGGGATTCCATTACTCCAAGTTTTGCTCGGCCTACGGCGTGCGCCTTGGGCTAGCCAAGACTGGAAACAACTCTAACCGAAATGGTGCGGCCCCTCTGGTAAGCCGAGTTCTCTGAGAATCTCATTTAGAACTTCTGTAGGTTCAATATCAAAGTGAATATCAGTATAAAGGGCACCTGGTCCCCTGGACACGAGCGCCCTGAAGTCAAGTCCAAAACCTTCTACGATTTCTTGGACATTTGGGGTTTCGAAATTACTTACGGCCCTTTGATTATCGGACACGCGTTCGATAATCAAACGGCACCTATAGGTCGGCAAGTCGAATGGTTCCCGACACATGGGACAGGTGGGGTCGTTGGGGCACGAGCGCTTCCAACGGTCGACACACCTTGAATGGAACTCGTGACCACAAGGCAGGGTCCGGTTCGCCTGTTGGGTCGCCATGGGGCCGAGACATACGGAACATTGTGGGCCTTTGTGGATCCAACAGCGTTCTTCGCCGCCGTGGACCTTGCTTCGGCACGGGGTGCCGTGCGCCGTCTGGGCCCCACAACGACCGGATTCCATTAATCTTTTCCTGGTATTAAGTTTCAACGGGCCCGCCGCGCCCGTTGGACCTCGGCCTCGAGAGACTTGATGGCGTCCCTGTACTTTTCACGGATGTTTTCCTCGACGTGTTTGCGGAAGATGACGATCGGGTCATCGTCCTGTTCCATGCGGCACTGCGGACACTCGATGCTCGTCTCGAACCAGGTCGTGATGCACTTGTTGTGGAAGACGTGCTTGCACTTGAGCTTCTTGTCCGTGCGCTTGGTCAACTCAAGACAGATTGCACATGTGTGTGAAAGGTGTGCAAGGCACTTCCCGTCCTCGACTGCCAGCCTTTTGCACTTGGCTCCCGCCAAGGTCACTGAAGAGCAATTCATTGTCTACTAGGACTTTACAAATATCTTCGTGAATTTTTTCCACAGTCTGGTTGGCGTTGATGATATAGACCTTACAGGGCACTGCCCGAACGAGTTGCTTGTACTGTTCCTCTAGTTCAGTCAAGTACTCGCGGGTCACACCGTCATCTCCCGCCTGTCCTCGAGCCTGGATGTGCCCCCAAGCCAGGTCGAGGTTTTTTGAAAGGAAAATGTAAATGTCTGGGTGCCAAGAGAATCGTTCGTAAAAATGGTCGTACGTGTCGTGCTCGATCTGCGTTACGTGGCCCTGGCGCCTGAGAACCGGCCAAAAGACCCATCGAGAACTCAGGAGGGACCGCTCGTAAATGACGTGACGGGTGGTCCGTACAGGCCTCAGGGTTTCGAGAATGACCATGTGGAACAGGAACGCCCACCTGCTTTTGTCCTCATAAAACTGCTTCAAGGGCCACTTGTCTATAGGTTCGCGCTGGACGGTCCAGCCCTTCTGTTCAAGCAAACCGAGCTGAGTCGTTTTGCCTGAACCGATATTCCCATCGATCACAATTTTCATTCTAAAATACATTGCGCCCTATTTCTTTAGTCTGATGCATACCCATCTGGATTGAACTTCCACGAAACCTGGGTGGGCTCGGCGCAGTACGTAGACGTGGCGGACGAGCCGCGGCCCAGAAGAGTCGCGATCTCATCACCGTCCAGAGCCCGACCGAAGATGTAGGCGTTCTTGATCTTGACCGAGCCGATGCTGGCGTTCACGGCAGTCTGACCGCCGGCCCAGCGCCACGAGCTGGACAAGTTGCCCCAGTCCGTCCCAAGCGACTCCGTCGCGTCACCCGCAGCCGTCGAGTCCCAGTAAATCTTGGCGTTGGACTTGAGCTCATCGGTTGAGCTGACGACGATCGTGCAGTTCTTGAAGCCCTCACCGGCCCGGGGGCCTACGGACGTATTTAACGTCAAAGAGGGTTTGTGTATGAGCTGAAGGGTGTTATTGTTATTCAATGAAATCTTGGGCCGGCGCCCGTTGGCGTCATCACCAGAGCCACCGCGGTCCATAAGTACAAACTCACCGCTGCTCATGTTCTTCTCAACCTTGATATCGAAGCTGATGGTGTATTCGATGGTCTTGGACGGCTCGCCTGTGTTGATCGTGAAGGGGTTCGGGATGGACGGCGGCGCCACGACGTTGATGTCGACCTCATCCAGTTGAATAGTCTTTGCACCAACCTTGTCTGTCGTTCCCTGAATGAGTTTCTCACGCTCGGACAAGACGTCACTGCCCGCGGCGGGGCCCGGTGAGGCCGCCGAAGGGCCACGAGCGACGACTTCGAAAGCGTTTTTCTCTTCGTCCTCCTTCGCCTTCTTTCCAAAGTAATATTTGAGGCCTGCGCTCAAGACCATCATGAAAAAGAAAAACGCCGCCAAGGCCCCTAGAATGACTACGCCTTCAGACGGCATTACTGTTATTTAGGAACAAAATTATTCTATTCGTCCTCTACCAGGATCTTCGGGACACCACCGCGGCACGCAGCGTTCTTCAGGGGCAGACCGAGTGCGGCCGGGTCGGTGCTCTGGAGGGTCTGACGCCACTTGTAGTTGTCCTGGAAAGCGATGCCCTTCTGGGCCATCATGAAATCATTCATGATACGGTTCGAGTCGTAGGACGTAATGCAACGACCATCGGCCATGCCAATGCGCTGCGACATTTAGAATTACAATACATTTTTATTCAGTGCCGCGACCCACTCTGTGAACCGCGCTCCAGTGACCACCTCGAACATCTCCGGCTCGGTGACCCGCTTGACGAACATGGCCGTGTCTATATTTTTGTTCAAAATTTCATAGGCCCCTGCAATCTCAGCGAGCGTCTGAGCCCCGGTCACGATGATACGACCCGTGCTGAAGATGCTGGCCGTGACCTGCTTCATACCCGGCCCGGGAGCAAACTTGACCTTGACGGCACTGTACCGGTCTGGGTCGAACGAAACCTTGAAAGTTGTGGGGTCCTGAGAAAGGCGCCCGATAATCTTGTGCAAATTCACCGACGCGTTCAATGAGAAGTTGGTGTTGATCATCTTGACGGCCGGCGGGTCCGTGGGCACCAGAGCCTCGAGCTCGAGCACAACATGCATGATAAAGGACAGCTGGGCCAAGACGCGCTTACAGTCAAACAGGTCCGAGCACCCCGCAACCTGAATGGAACCGTTCGGAAATATCTTTATCGATTTGCGCGAGTAATGGTCGGCGTACCCAATGGTCACCTGGTTGTAAAATGCAGTGTCTTTCATACGCCACTCGAACCCCCCTGACGTGGAGCCGACCGGGCGTACACGGACGCTCTCAAGTTTCGTAAAGTTCTCCCGAAACTTGGGAAGGTCAATTTGCTCTTGAAATTTAGAAATCATAGTGATGGTCGTGATGCGGACCCATGACGGTTCGGGGCGGTCCTTGTCCCCTGCGATTATGGCGGTCCGGATCTCGTGAAGTTTTAGGATGTATTCGAAAGTCTCAGCCATCCTGGTTTCATAGGTGAATTGGGAGTCCGGGTCGGGTCCCTGGCCCCCTCAAGACTTGTTTTTTTTGGCCGCCGCCTTGACCTTATTCGCGAGTGATTTTTTGAGGATAAATGACTTGATGACCTTCTTGTAGTACTTCTTCTTCTTGTTGTTATTCACGTTACCCACGTTGTGCGTCACGAGGCTCACGAGCTTCTTGCGCTTCACAGCATCGATAACCTTGTTGAGCTCGTGGAGGCGGACCGGGGCCTTCTTGGCGCGCTTGACCCCCTTGGCCTTGCGGACCCGCGTCTTTTTGCTCTGGGCCAGCGTGTTCAGGCCCTCTAGAGCGTACGAGGCCGTCTTGTGACCACCGAGCTTCTGTACGGCCCGGATCGCAGAGAGGGGCGTGCCCTTGAGCTCCTGCGCCCTCTTGACGTTCCCACCCATTTCGTTCAGGTCTGCAGCTGCCCGAGCCACCGCCGGTGCGCCACCGGGTACGGCCGCCACAACCTTGAGCGCCTGCGTCGGCCCTCCCACCTTGTTGATCGCAGCCACCTGGTTCGGGGGCAGAGCCGGCCCGGGAATTCCAGACGGTAATTTGAGAGACGTGCCCTCCATGAGAGCCTTCGGTCCTGCGAATATTTGAGGACCCTTGATGGACGGTAGAAGGCGTGCACCCCCTTGACGCAGAGCGAGTTCGCGCGCCATTGGAGCACCAACCTTACCGGTGGTGGGCGTACGCTGCATGAGCGCCACTTCACCCTGGGGTCTCCCGGTCCGGTACATCTCACGACCTTCACGGAGGGACCCACCATACTTGCGTGCGTGGCGCTCCTCTTCACGTTTGTAATTCGTCAGGGCTCTCATATTTTGAGTCTTAAATTCACGAGTGAGTTCTCGGGGCACACTACGACCCATACCCAGATTCCCGTACAGATCACGCAGACGGCGCTTGGCCTCGACGGGGTCGCGCTCACGGCCGGCCCGACGAATTTCAGCCTGAATTGCACGCAAGACCACGGCACGGGCCGGAAGACCCTCCGGCAGCGATTTGTAAAGCTCACCCAGTCTCCATCCACGCTCAGATGAAGACATGCGCTCAATCTTGCGCAGTTCAGAATCCACATCCTGACGCAGATGCCGGTTAATCTCTGTACGGTTCTTGGTGGTGCGGCGCATGGCCAGAAGTTCCTGGAACGACATGTTCTTGACGGACTTGCCCGCAGGTGGCGTCTTGGGCTTGTAAACCTGAGTCGCCGCCTGCTTTTTTTCAACCTCTTTCACGACGGCGTTGTTCATGACCTTCTTGACCTCTGCCGGAGTTGGCACCACCGAGGGCACCATGTTCACCTTGGCCGGGAAAAGAACGTTCAGAGCCTTCTTGGCCTCGGAGCCATTGCTCAATTTAGCCTTCAAATTGGCCACCGTGCGCTCGAGATTGGCCATCTTATTCGGGTCGGCGCGGGCCTGTTCGGTCGCCTTGACGAGACCGTTCAGCTGAATCTTGATGTTCGGTGCGGCGACGGTGATGGTAGGACCTGTGATCGACGGGCCAGTGACCGTCGGGCCCGTCACGCTCGTCGTAGTACTACTGCCGCCAGTCTGGCGAGCCGTGGGTCGGAACACGTTTCCGTTCTTTCCAGACGCTCCGGGCGCTCCGGGCGCTCCTGGCTTTCCAGACGCTCCGGGCGCTCCTGGCTTTCCAGACGCTCCGGGCGCTCCGGGCGCTCCTGGCTTTCCAGACGCTCCGGGCGCTCCAGACGCTCCAGACGCTCCGGGCGCTCCGGGAGTTCCAAGCGGTCCAGACTCTACCGCCGTCCCATTCGTCACCCGAGTTGTGCCCATTGGAGGAGGGGCGGCGCCTGCAAAAGCCCGCTTGAGTGCATTGGTCAGGGACTTCACGAGAGAATTCTTATTGATTGTCGGAGGGACCGTCGTTTGGTTTGACGTGCGCACCGGTGACGGCTTTTGGTTTGACGTGCGCACCGGTGACGGCTTTTGGTTTGACGTGCGCACCGGTGACGGCGCATCTGGCTTGCGTTTAGCGATGGCGCCCGTGATGGCACGGGCAAGGGTGCTGGCCAGTGTGGAAGTGTTGAGGGGTGCTGTACCCTTAGCAGGCGCGAGCGCCGCGGAAAGTGCCGTAGAAAGTCCACGGGTGTTGATACCGGCCGTAGCTTTCCGGGCCCCAAGGGCCTTCTTGATGGACGCGGTCAAAGTGCTCGCAAGTGAGCGGGTGTTGAGGGTGGGAGGAGGCTCGGCGCCCCGCGTGGGACGCTTCACAAGGACGGTCTTGATGGCCCGGGTCAGTGTAGCGGCTAGTGCCGTCGTGTTGACCGTAGGCCGTGCAGGCGGCGACAAGGGTGTTGGCCCTTTGCCTTTGC